>Ga0307440_1001050_pt1 | contig 13530 bp, 16 predicted proteins | sample SalMarWE160410MG_FD_202150 | JGI IMG/M metagenome (GOLD analysis project Ga0307440, IMG submission 202150) | Salt marsh sediment microbial communities from the Plum Island Ecosystem LTER, Massachusetts, United States - WE1604-10 | ecosystem: Environmental > Aquatic > Marine > Intertidal zone >... | reverse complement strand
GTCCAATTCGAAGCTCTCAGGGTAGCCTGCAAATAAAAAATCGGCAACAGGATGCGGCAAGATCAGGTCTATTCTTTCCGTTTTTCCTGTGTATCCACATTCTGAATTGATGAGGCTTTGCCTGCATCTTCAGACAGTCTCTCTTTTTATGTCGTTGCCGCAGGAAATTGTCAACCCCGGAATCGGCGAAGCCGGCATATAAGCAAAAAATCAGAAACAAAAAAGAATACTACTTGTTTTTTTCCTCACTTTATGTCTTTGTGCCATTGATACGGTTCATAGCAAGATAGTATTTTAGTATTTGTCCTGTTTTTTGTTTCTTTATCAAGAACTGGTACGACATGATGATCACCACCTTAAAAGACCTGCAGGAACTTATTGATCGAGCCGGCAGATGTGATGCTATCGGCCTTGATACTGAATTTGTCTGGGAGCGCACCTATTATCCCCGTTTGGGTCTTATCCAACTGGCCCTCTCAGATGAAGATTGCCATCTCATCGACCCTCTTGCCATAAAAGATCTGTCGGAACTCGGCAGTCTTCTGGCCAATCCGAATGTGATTAAAATCTTCCACGATGCGCCTCAGGATCTCGCCATCCTCAGTCGGGCAACCGGAGCAACTCCAAAGAACATCTTTGACACCCGGCTGGCGGCAGGATTTACCGGCCTGTCGGCAACCTTGTCATTAAGCAAACTTATCAAGATTCTGCTGGATATTGACCTTGACAAAACCGAAACCCGCACCAATTGGCTCAAACGCCCTTTGGACAAAGGACAGATTGAATACGCACTCGATGATGTCCGTTATCTGCGGGCAATACGAATTCTTTTGATCAGCAGTATAATCGGACCGGAAATAAAATCATGGCTCTACGAAGAGTTGGAACTCTTGGATGATCCGAGCTTTTATATGGGACCAAAAGACGATGAGAGATATTTGAAAATAAAAGCCGCCGCCAATCTTGACCCTTTAGGACTGTCGATTCTGCGCGAACTTTCTATCTGGAGGGAAAAAGAAGCCCGCAACGCAAACCGTCCGCGGGGGCATATCGTGCCAGATACCGTGCTTTGTGATATAGCCAGAAAGCACCTGGATAACCTTGAGCTCATAAAGGCAGAGACCAAGTTATCTTCTCGGGCTGCCACACATTTCGGCGACAAGATTATGGGCGCAATCAAGCGCGGGCTTACCTCTAAAGAACAGCCAGGGGACCCGACAAGAAAGACCCTCCGGTTGTCAAAAAAGGATAAGGAGACCTTGGCCCGTCTGAATCAACTAGTGCAGGTTAAAAGCGAAGTTCAAGGTATCGATCCGACGATAATCGGTAATGGCCAGGAATTCAAATACCTGGTGAAAATTCTCAACAAATCCTGCGAATCAAAAATGCTTAGGCAAATGGAAGGATGGCGGAAGAAATTTCTCGAGGATTTCTTCAGGCAATCGGCATGACCTCCTTTTACCTACCTCCAGTATTTGAAGTGTTATGGATAGACACCCCCCAATCACCCTCACAGGATGCGATCTCAGCATTGACGATATCGTTTCCATCGGAATAGGAAACGCTCGTATCGAGCTTGACCCGACTGCCCTCAAACGTTGCCGGGCATCACGGAATTTTCTTAAACAGGCAGTCTCCGAGCACAGAATCATCTATGGGGTGAACACGTCGTTCGGCCCGATGTGCAATAAGATCATCAATGATAAGGATGTAGAAAAACTGCAGGTGAACCTGATTCTCAGTCATGCAGCCGGTATGGGGAACCCCCTTTTGCCCCATATTGCCACCGGTATCATGGCCGTCAGGCTCAACACCCTGGTAAAGGGCTATTCCGGTGTTCGGGTCGAACTCCTGGAGCTGTTGCGCGATATGATCAATGCCGGAATAGCCCCTTACATCCCGGAATGCGGCAGCGTAGGCGCCTCGGGTGACCTCATCCATCTTGCTCATATGTCCCTTGCTGTACTCGGCCAGGGCAAAGTTTACCTGCATCATGAGCTGATGCCTGCCTCGACTGCCTTGGAAAAAACCGGGATTTCCCCTTTGCAGCTAAGCTATAAAGAAGGGTTGGCGCTGATAAACGGCACCGCCGCCATGACCACCATCGCAGCTTTTGCCCTTTCCGGAGCGCAAAAACTTTTTAATATCGCCTGCGTAAATGCCGCCTTCGCCATAGAAATATTTGGCGGTATTGATGATGCCCTCGATACCGATCTGGCCCGGATAAAACCCCATCCGGGCCAGGTAGCCACAACGGAAATCATACGCAAGCTTTGCAGCGACACGAAGAATGTCTCGATCAGGGAGCATATGCATCGGCGGATACGAGAACAAAACAACCTTGATGTCCCGGTCTTTGAGACCGATATCAACGTTCAGGACGTTTATTCCATTCGTTGCACTCCTCAGATCCTGGCGCCGATAAAAGAGGCCATTGACAACGCAATCAATACGGTTACCATCGAGGCAAACTCCTCCAACGACAATCCCATCATCATACCGGAAAAACAAAAGATCATCCACGGCGGAAACTTCCATGGCCAGAGCATCGGTTTTGCCATGGATTCTCTCTGTATCGCTCTTGCGACCTTGTGTAACCTCTCAGAGAGAAGAATCAATAAACTTCTGGATAAGACTCTCAATCAGGGACTGCCGGAAAACCTGATTCCCGGTGAAATTGGTCTGACGCTGGGTTTCATGGGAGCTCAGTACCTCGCCACCTCCACCACCGCCGAAAACAGGAACCTGGCGGCACCAATGAGCGTCAACTCGATTTCCTGCAATTCGTCAAACCAGGACGTGGTCAGTATGGGAACGGTAGCTGCCAGAAAGGCCCTCCGGCTGGTCGGTAACGCAGAGTATGTCGTCACCCTCGAAACGCTGGCTGACCTTCAGGCCTTATCTTTTAAACAGGCAGATAAACTCGGATTCGGTACCGCCAAAATCTATTCGATCCTGGGGAAAGAATTCCAGGTCTATGCCGATGACCACATCTTTCATGACGATCTTGTCCGCTTCAGGGAGCTCCTCTTTTCAAGCCACCTGTTTAACGATCTGACGAACTATTTTCCTGACTGAGCCCGGCTGTTATGAATTTTGCACCCAGGTATGGCTACTTGAAATTTCAAAAACAAGGCGTGCAAATGCTCAAATATTGTATGCTTCCTGAACAATGACAGAAAAAATTGTACAGAGATAAACCGAATCGAGTATTTTACCTCTAACGGTAACTTCTCATCCAATCCTCAACCGGACATTGAACACCTTTATGAATACAAGAGAGAAATTTTACTCGATTTTTGCCATATTTGTTATTGCTGCAGTTTTTATCACCCTTTTGTTCTATCCGGAAACCCGTCAGTTGAAGTTTCTCCTGCCGATCAGTTTCATCGGACTTGTGGTCAATATCATCTTTATGTTCATTGTGCTCAAAGATGCCTTCCTCCGTAATTTCCGGACAACGGGACAAAAATTCCTCTGGATTATTTTAATTCTCCTTTGTTGGCCAGCAGTCCTTGTCTACCTGCCCAGATTCGGTTTTAAACCCAGGACGAGTAGTCATTGAATACAAAACATCCCAAATTATTGGCCTTGAGCAGCAAGAGGATAAACCTCAAGGGAGCATAACGGCAAGGTCACCCATTTTCAGCATATACGAGGAACAACCAATGAAATCCGGACAGAACATCGTTTTTATAAGTGGTGCCAGCCGCGGTATCGGTGCCGCCATTGCCAGGTACCTTGCCAGGGCCGGATACGATATCTGGCTTAATTACCGCTCCTCAGAAAAGGAGGCACAGCTCCTCAAGGACGAGATCGAAACCCTGGGAAGACAGTGTCGCCTTCTTCCCTTTGATGTCTCCGACGAGGCAAGCGCAAAACGGATAATGGATCCCCTGCTCGACGAAGAGGTCCCTTTTGCTCTCGTCCACAATGCCGGAATCACACGGGATACCATCCTTCCTTTAATGAAGCGGCAGGATTGGGACCAGGTCATCGATGTCCATTTGACAAGCTTTTTTATTCTGGCCCGACTCTTTTCCAAGGCAATGCTGTCCAAACGGCGTGGCCGGATCATTACCATCGCCTCCGTTTCCGGACAGACCGGACAGGCTGGACAGGTCAACTATTCTGCGGCAAAGGCAGGATTGATCGGTGCCTCCAAGGCCCTTGCTCGAGAATTGGCGCAACGAAAAATCCTCGTCAATGTGGTCTCACCGGGGCTGATCGAAACCGAGATGATCAAAGACCTGCCTTTGGATAAAATGCTTGAGATCGTGCCGCTGAAAAGAGTCGGCAAGCCCGAGGAGGTTGCCGGGGTTGTCCGTTTCCTTTTGAGTTCTGAAGCAAGTTATATAACGGGCCAGGTCATCGGGGTAAACGGTGGAATGTATATGTGAAGTGGAAGGTTGGAATCGAACAAGCCGGGTTTCCCGGCCTTTCAAATCAGCCAACCTCCCAAATAAAAAGGAGAAACCATGCATCGTGTAATGATCCACCCGGCAACGTACGAAAACTGTCGCCTGGCAGTTGACAGAGCCTTTGACCTCTTCCCTCATAATCTTACTGGAAAAAAGGTTGTGATCAAGCCCAATGTCTTGCGAAAATCAACAGCGGAAGAACACATAGTGACCCATCCGGCCATCCTGCTGGCTGTGGTCGAAAAAGTCGAGTCGATGACGCCTTCCGAAATCATCGTGGGTGACAACCCGGGTCTCGTCAGCTACGGCGACAATGAAGAAAGTTTTGAACAGACCGGCCTGATGGCAGCAGCCAAGGGGTATTACAAAAATCTTGGTGACAATCCGCAACAGGTCGCCTTCCACCCGGATTTTATGCCTGAAGTAGGTGTCTCAAAGGAAATCCTCGATGCCGATATCGTGATCAGTCTCCCCAAGTTCAAGACCCATGGCCTTACCGTAATGACAGGCGCCATTAAAAACAGTTATGGCATCCTGCCAGGTGCTCAAAAGGCGCGACTCCACCATCTGGCCGGCTCACCGGAACGTTTTCATGACCTGATTGTCGAGGTCTTCCGCCTCCGGAAACCGGATCTTTTTATAATGGATGCCGTGGTCGGCATGGAGGGAAACGGACCAGCCTCTCCTGAACTCCGGGAGATTGGCCTGATCCTGGCCTCGGATAATGCCGTGGCTCTGGATGGAGTGGTAGCCCGAATGATGGGGATTGATGCCGGTTGTCTCAGGTTCTTGCAGACCGCTAAGAACATGGGACTGGGAGATTTTACCCCGTCCATGGTTCAAATAGACGGAACGATGCAGATCCTGGAAAATTTCAAGCTGCCTCCCCTGGGGGGCGAAGCCATATCCGGAAATTCGACCATCCGTGAGCTGATCGAGAGCAGATCACAGGTCAGGCCAAAGGCCGATAAGGAGCTTTGCACGGCATGCGGAGCCTGTGTAGACCACTGCCCGGTTTCCGCGTTGACAATGGTGGAAGACCATCCCGTTGTTGACGCCGAAACCTGTATCACCTGTTTCTGCTGCCAGGAAATCTGCCCTGAAAAGGCGATTGCCTTATGCTGAAGATATCGCATAATCCTAAGGCCGACCAGGAAGCACAAGGAGAAAAGTTCTTAATGCTTGAGCTGTATGTATAACAACAAAAGAGTAAAGAGATGAGATTTCTCACGGTAAAACAGATTGCAACCGGATATCAAACGACATTCTTCAATTGTTATCGTATCCTTCTTGACATATTGCTTTCTTCGAAGTATTTTTATTTCCTTTTAGCTCGGCTTCGATGAACCGGCCAGAATTTTTCGTCGATTTTTTTAAATCCTTGCGTTGCAAATTATAGGTCTGGCCTTGAATTCAAGGCATACAGACACTTTTTTCGAAGGCCCAAGAGGCAGTTTACAATAAAAATTTACGACCAGCTAAAGGACTTATGTTTGAAAACCTGACAGACCGGCTTGAAGGTGTATTTAAGAAACTTCGCGGTCACGGCATACTCACCGAAGACAATATCAATGAGGCAATGGGAGAGGTCCGCAAGGCCCTTCTCGAAGCCGACGTCAACTTCAAGGTAGCCAGGGATTTCGTAAACACCGTTACTCAAAAGGCCGTGGGACGGGAAGTCACCCAAACGCTGTCGCCGGGTCAACAGGTTATCAAGGTAGTACATGAAGAGCTGGTTGAACTGCTTGGAGGGAATACCGAACAGATACGACTCGACGGCAAGCAACCCGTCACCATCATGATGGCCGGTCTGCAAGGTTCAGGTAAAACCACGACTTCCGGAAAACTGGCTAAGATACTTCGCGATAAAGGCCGTAAGCCATACCTGGTACCAGCAGATATCTACCGTCCTGCCGCCATTGAACAGCTGAGGGTTCTTGGTGAACGGCTTGATATACCGGTCCATCCTTCTGATGTCGACACCAAACCCGTCGACATCTGCCGGCAGGCGCTCGCCGCCGCCGAATCAAAGAATTACGATACTCTGATCATCGATACTGCCGGTCGTCTCCATGTCGACGAGACCTTGATGGACGAGCTCAAAGACATCCAGTCCGCAATTCATCTCTCGGAAATCCTTTTTGTGGCCGACGCGATGACCGGACAGGATGCGGTTACCGTTGCCGATAAATTCAACCAAGATCTTGAGATTACAGGCGTTGTACTGACCAAAATGGAAGGTGATGCCAGAGGTGGCGCCGCCCTGTCGATCAAAAGTGTGACCGGCAAACCGATCAAGTTCGTCGGTATCGGTGAGGCCCTTGACGCCATTGAGATTTTCCATCCTGATCGTGCCGCTTCGCGGATACTGGGTATGGGGGATGTCCTGACCCTGATCGAGAAGGCCGAGGCCGTAGTAGACCAAAAAAATGCCGACGACCTGGTTCAGAAACTGAGGAAAAACCAGTTCACTCTGGAGGATTTTTTAGACCAGCTTCGCCAGATTAAGAAGATGGGTTCACTACAGCAGATCATCGGTATGATTCCGGGCATCAACAAGCTCAAACAACTTAAAGAAGCCCCTGAACCGGATGAAAAAGAACTGACCAAGACCGAGGCCATCATCTGCTCCATGACTCGGAAGGAACGGCGTGATCATCGGATCATCAATGCCAGCCGACGTCAGAGGATTGCCAATGGATCGGGAACAACCGTTACCGATGTCAACAAAGTTATAAAAAGCTACACAGCAATGTTGAAAATGATGAAAAAAATGCGCGGAAAACCTGGAATGGTAACAGGTGGGAAGCGCCGCAAATTACCGAAAGGTATTCGTAAATAAATGAAGTGTCCGGGGAAGTCCCGAAAAGACACGAAACGGGGTGCATTGCCCGGCAAATACAACAGGAGGAGCTACCTGGAATGGCAGTTCGTATTCGTTTAACACGACTTGGAAAAAAGAAGAAACCCTTTTATCGCATTATCGTCGCAGACAGCGAGAGCAAACGTGACGGTAAATTTCTTGATATTCTAGGGACTTACGATCCTTTACAAAACCCAGCCGCAATTAGCATCGATAATGAAAAGCTGCAGAATTGGCTGGGTAAGGGGGCACTGCCCACGACCACCGTAAAAAGTCTTATCGGAAAGGCAGTCACCCAAGAATAAAATATGAAAGAACTGGTTGCCCATATTGCTCAATCACTGGTGGATCATCCCGCGGAGGTCAAGACAGTCCAGACCGACGAGGATGACAACATTTCCGTTGAACTCACCGTTGCTCCCGACGATCTTGGAAAGATAATCGGCAAGCAGGGCAGAACGGCCAGGGCCATCCGCTCAATCCTGGCGGCCGCCGCAGGAAAGGAGAATAAGCGATCACGCCTTGACATCTTGGAATAGACATCTAGATCATGGCTGATACGTTCTCATTTCCCGCCGATAGGTATATCCTGATCGGCAAAGTCGGTAAGCCCCATGGGCTGCGCGGCGAAGTCAAATTGCATCTTTATTCCGAACAGCCGGAAAACCTTGTTGCATACAGACGGCTGGTACTGGTTTCAGGCAAAGGAGATCTTTTGGAACCATTGCGGATTATTTCCAGGAGGATGCAGGGAAAGACGGCCATAGTAAGCCTGGAAACCATTGACGAACGCAATGGTGCCGATCGTTTGAAAGGAATGGGAGTCTTGGTTGAAAAAGCCGAGTTGCCCAAAACAGATGAGGACGAATTTTATTATTACCAATTGGTGGGGCTTGCGGTAAAGACCCGGGAAGGCCGCGATCTCGGTCGTGTGGAAAATATTTTTTCCAACGGAGCTCAAGACATACTGGTAATACGGGGAAAAGATCAGGAATATCTGATCCCGATTTTGCAATCCATAATCGTTAGGAGAACTGACGAGGAACTCATTGTTGCACCTCCCCCCGGACTCCTTGAAATCAATGCGGCAGGATCGGATGCGGATGTTGGTTGAGCCCCGATGATTTTTGATATTCTGACCATCTTTCCAGAGCTTTTGGACTCGCCGCTGAACGAGGGAATTCTTCGCAGGGCTAGACAGGAGGGATTGATACGGATCGAGATGACCAATATCCGGGACTATGCCTTTGACAAACACGCAATGACCGACGACCGGCCATTTGGTGGCGGGGAAGGGATGGTAATGAAGGCAGAACCTTTGGCGGCGGCGGTCAAGGACATCAGGGAGAAGCGGCCCAACGGCAAGGTGATTTTACTCAGTCCCCAGGGACGGCTGTACAATCAGCGGCTGGCAAGAGAACTTGCCGAAGAAAAACACCTTACCTTGATCTGCGGACGGTATGAGGGGGTAGATCAACGTTTCAGCAGATCCTATGTCGATGACGAAATTTCCATCGGCGATTATATATTGACCGGTGGCGAGCTTGCAGCCATGGTCATTGTGGACTCCGTGAGCAGGCTGTTGCCGGGAGTCCTCGGTTGCCCGTCGTCTGTTGAAAACGATACATTCAGCCGGTCTCTGCTGAAACATTCGCAATATACGAGGCCGCGGGTATTTGAAGGAGATGAGGTGCCGGAGGAACTACTCTCAGGCGACCATGCCGGAATTGCAGAGTTTCGGTTTCTGGAGTCGGTTCGCAGGACCATTGAACGAAGACCTGAACTGATCATTCTTGAAACCTTCAGTCGGGAAGAGAAAAAACTTTTGAAAAAAGTCGGATTGGATCGTACTGTTGCCAAGCTGCAGGCTGAGCGATCATCACGGCGAGGAAACTGATGGCTGTCGATATTGCTCTCCTTCATTTTCCGGTGATCAATAAATCGGGAGAGACCATCGGCTCGGCCGTGACAAATCTCGATATTCATGATATAGCCAGAGCAGCCAAAACATTCGGGGTTGGTGATTACTATATCGTCACACCGTATGCGGATCAACAGGAGCTGGTAAAAGAGATTGTCGACCATTGGCAGACCGGTCACGGTGCGGAGTACAATCCTGCACGAAAATCGGCGCTGGCACTGGTTGATATTAAGGATTCCCTCGAAGAGGTGACGCGGCAGGTTGCAGACAGGCGAGGCCAAAGACCGCTGCTGATCACGACCAGTGCCCGGCTCGGGGAAAAATGTATTACCTTCATGGATGCCAGACGGCGTCTCGAGACGGGAGAGCCCATGCTCTTGCTCTTCGGGACGGCCCATGGTCTGACACCGGAAGTTATGAACAAAGCAGACTATACCCTTCCACCCATTGAGGGAAACACCGGGTATAACCATCTCTCCGTCCGCTCTGCTGTTTCGATCATCCTTGATCGATTGCTCGGAGAGAGGGAGAGTATACAGAAATAACAGGCAACCGGAAAAAGATTACTTCAACCTAAGAAAACGTTATGAGCAAAATCATCGATAAAATAGAACAGGAACAGATGCGCCAGGACCACCCTGCCTTTCGTCCCGGTGACAGCGTGAAGGTCCATATCCGCATCATTGAGGGAAACAAGGAACGTATCCAGATTTTCCAGGGCGTGGTCATCAGAAGAAAAAAAGGGACAATGAATGCCTCCTACACCGTACGGAAAATCTCCCATGGTGTCGGCGTGGAAAAGACCTTTGCCCTGCATAACCCCAGGATTGAAAAAATTGAGGTCGTGACCCGTGGCCTCGTACGCCGTTCCCGCCTGTATTATCTGCGCGGCAGACGCGGCAAGGCAGCACGTATCCGCGAGGCGGGCTACAATCAATAGGCCTCCGGTACCACCAGTGAACAGAACCTGGAGTTCATAAAAGACTCCGGGTTCTGTCTTTTCCTCGACATATTTGGCATGGGTTGCGGAATGGAAAGCCTTTTGTCCGATATCGCATCGTCCCCGAGCGATAATTTCCGCTTCGAACGCTCCCTGCAGATCAGGGGGTTCAACTGCATCGCCGGCTGCGATGAAGTCGGACGGGGCCCATTGGCCGGACCGGTCGTCGCTGCAAGCGTGGTCCTTCCCACCGACTGCGATCATGGGATTTTTCTCGATTCAAAAAAAATTTCCCACAGCCGACGCCTCCTATTAAACACCCTTTTGCAAGACATCCACGCCGGTATCGGTATCGGCGTGGTCTCTGTGGAGACCATTGACAGAATAAACATCTTGCAGGCCTCTCTTCTGGCAATGAAACGGGCTATCACAGACATGGCTGACAAGCTCATGAAACCGGATTTTATTCTGGTGGACGGTACCTTTGAAATTCCGCTGACCCTCCCGCAGATCACACTGACCAAGGGGGAGAGCAAGAGCGCATCAATTGCCGCGGCCTCAATTGTCGCCAAGGTAAAACGTGATGCGCTGATGAATACTCTGGACCGACAATATCCAATCTATAACTTCCAGAAAAACAAAGGATATCCGACCAAGGAACATCGCCTGGCAATCTCAAAATACGGGCCTTGTCCCATACACCGCAAGACCTTTAAAGGGGTGAAGGAATTTGTCTGAACACAGGCAGACACTCGGGAAGATCGGTGAAAATCTGGCTACCGCTTACCTGGAAAAGTCCGGCTATAAAATTCTTGTCAGGAATTACAGGCAAAAATGTGGAGAAATTGATATAATAGCGAAGGATCAGGGGACCCTGGTCTTTGTCGAGGTCAAGACTCGAAGGACCTTGTCCTTCGGTCCTCCGTTTGCTGCAGTCACGGAAAAAAAACAACGACAGATAGGAAAGGTCGCCCAGGATTATCTGTGCCGGAACCACCTTTTTGGCCGCCCGGCCCGCTTCGATGTGGTCTCGATTCTAATCAGGAACGGTCGGGAGCCCATAATTGAACTGTTGGTGGATGCCTTCGACCTTCATTGAAAAAATTTTTATCTTTTTGGGAGTCCTGCTCTTTTCCGGATTCAATTTTTGAAATATTGTCTACTTATGCTCCACATTGGAATTACAATGGGATGTCCGGTGGGTATCGGCCCGGAAATCATCCTTAAATATTTCGCCGGCCGAAAGGAATCCACAGATTTTGCTCCGGTGGTTATCGGTGATCCTTTCGTATTGGAGCGATGCCGTCGGGAGCTGGGAATCGGCATTCCCTCCGTTGGATGGAAACTGGGAGAGCCTTTGCCCGAAGACGGAATACCGGTTATCCCACTTTCCGATCTCCCAACGGAGACGCTGATTTGGGGCAGACCGGATCGCCGGACCGGCAAGGCAATGGCCGAATATATCAGTACGACGGTTGCGCTTATACAAGACGGCCACCTTGATGGAATGGCAACCTGCCCGATCTCCAAAAAGGCGCTGCACGATGCGGATTACCCCTTCCTTGGTCATACCGAGATGCTTGCTCACCTGACCAAAAGCCCAAATCCTGTCATGATGATGGCTGGCAAAAGACTGCGGGTCACCCTGGTGACCATCCACTGTCCGCTTTCAGCCGTCCCCGGGATGATAGACCAATCATCGGTGCTTCAATTGATCCGCATTACCCATAAGGCGTTACGCATCGACTTTAATATCAAAAATCCCAGAATAGCCGTTGCCGGTCTCAACCCCCATGGAGGGGAGCAGGGGCTTCTCGGCGACGAGGAAAAGCATCACATAGGTCCTGCGATTGAGCAGGCCCGTGCTGAAGGAATCGACGTTCACGGCCCGTTTCCACCCGATACCATTTTTTTTAAAGCCGCTGCCGGCAAATATGACGTAGTGGTCTGTATGTACCATGACCAGGGACTTATTCCCTTCAAACTGCTTCATTTTAACGATGGGGTGAACGTAACCCTCGGGCTACCAATCGTGAGGACATCGGTGGACCACGGAACAGCCTACGATATTGCAGGAAAAGGGCTTGCGGACGAGACCAGTCTGCGCTCGGCAGTGGAGCTTGCCGCCGAAATTGCCCACAACCGCCTGCAGCACAGAAAGAGACACACACCAAAAAATTCCATCGACAGGGACCGGTCATGAGCACGACAGATGGACCCGGCAGGCTAATTGTTTTTGAGGGTATAGACGGTACAGGTAAGACCACTCAACTCCGGCTCCTGGCTAAGGCCCTTGCCAAACGTGGTCACTGTGTTGTAACGACCAGAGAACCAACCGACGGACAATTCGGCCGACGTATCAGGGACCTGTATAAGAACCGCGAAAGCATTAGTCCCAGGCAAGAACTGGAACTTTTTCTCGATGATCGCCGCGAACATATCCGGGAAATGATACGCCCTGCCATGGAAAACGGCGAAATCGTCCTGTGCGACCGCTATATCCTGTCCACTGTCGCCTATCAGGGAGCTGCAGGCCTGGATGTCCAGGAAATCTTTTCCTCAAACAGCTTCGCTCCTCCTCCGGATCTGGCCCTTCTGTTCCAGGCTCCACCGAGGACAGGGATTGCCAGGATCATAGACCAGCGCCGGGAGGCATTAAATGATTTTGAGCAGGAGGATTACCTCGTGCGGGTTGCAGACATTTTCGCCTCACTCGAGTTGCCCTATATCCAACGCATCGACGCCACCGGAAACATCGAAACCGTCCATATGGCGGTAATGAATGCGGTTGATCCTCTCATCCGACAGTACCAATCGAGATAACTATGCCGAATCCCCGTCAACTCCTCGTTGTGCTCTGTTTCTTTGTGTTGCTGAGTCTGTTTGCCGGATGCTCAATGCTCACCGCAAAGAACACCAACTCCCAAATTGCTTCCTCCCAGGCCAATATAGATCCCAGTTGTGCGTATTACTATTTTCTGCTCGGCAGCAAGGCCGAATACGAACAGAACCCTGATGAAGCTCTGCAGATGTACACCAAGGCCGTTTCCTGTGACCCAACCGCTGATTATATCAATGAAAAGATCCCCATCCTTCTGATTCGCCTGGGGAAAATAGAAGAGGCTAAAATATGGCTCAAGGCCTTTATTGCCAAACATCCCGACAACAACACCCAGCGTATTCTCCTCGCGGACATCAATATCCATAATGATCACATACCCGAAGCAATCCGCCTTTATCGGGAAGCAAGGGTCCATGACCCGAATAATGAAACCCTTATGCTGCGGTTGGGACTTCTCTACAGCCAGCAGAAAGACTACAAGCGTTCGATAGAGATCTTCACCACCCTGCTGGAAAAAAATAAAAAATCGTATTTCGCCAATCT
>Ga0307440_1001049_pt1 | contig 13530 bp, 9 predicted proteins | sample SalMarWE160410MG_FD_202150 | JGI IMG/M metagenome (GOLD analysis project Ga0307440, IMG submission 202150) | Salt marsh sediment microbial communities from the Plum Island Ecosystem LTER, Massachusetts, United States - WE1604-10 | ecosystem: Environmental > Aquatic > Marine > Intertidal zone >... | reverse complement strand
ATAGTATTCACCATTTTTTCGAAGTCACTGCGGAACAATATGATAACTTGGATAGTATGGGCTGTGTTAGGACTCGGTTACTTATTTACCAGCGCCATACCAATGGCGCAAAAAACCAGCAATCCCGGTTGGCTCTTGATGGATTCCGGGTTGGTGCATTTTCAGGGGAATCGCGCATCGTAGACGGCCCCTAGACAGGCGCCGACGTTGTCTGTAGGCTCTCCTGGGAAATCCTACCCAGGAGGGCTCGGCATGAAACAAGGGCGGAACGTCTCACACGAGGTGCTGGACATTCGGGCACTGATCGATGACGCCAAGTGCTTCGAGACCGTTCGTGAGCGACGCTGGCCCCACGGCGTGAGGTGTGCGCACTGCGGCGCCGAGGCGGTGGTGAAACACGGTCGGGACGAGACCCAACCGGAGCGTCAGCGCTATCATTGTCGAAGCTGCGGGCGATATTTTGATGACCTAACGGGGACGATCTTCGCAGGGCATCATCAGCCACTGGCGGTGTGGATGCTGTGCCTGTATTTCATGGGGCTTAACCTGTCCAACTGCCAGATCGCCAAGGAGCTGGAGCTGAACCCGAGTGATGTCCAACACATGACGCGCCACTTGCGCCAAGGTGTGGTTGCCCGCAAGGCGGCAGTGACCCTGGATGAAGCGGTTGAATGTGATGAGGTCTATGTGGTTGCGGGACATAAGGGACATCCTGCGGCGGTAAGAAAAAAGGGCCGCAAAGGCCGACGGAATCGGCTGAAGGGCGCGCGTGGGCGTGGCACGCTGGAGAAAGAGAAACCGCCCATCTTCGGGATGATTCAGCGCGGTGGAGAAGTCGTGATCCGTATGCTGGCGAACGTCAAGCAGCAAACCATCATGCCGCTGATTCAAGCGACCGTTGCGCCTGGAACCATGGTGTTCACAGACGAGTACGACATCTACAACCGCTTAGCCGCCTGGGGCTACGAGCACAAGAGCGTTTGTCACAGCCGCGGCGAATACGCCCGCGACGAAGACGGTGACGGCTTCCACGAGGTGCATGTGAACACCATGGAAGGCTTCTGGTCCTTGCTGCGTTCCTGGCTGCGGCCGCATCGCGGCATCTCTCAGGAGTCCTTGCCCGACTATCTTGGTTTCTTCGAGTTCGTGCACAACGCAAAACAGCGCGGCAAGAGGCTGTTGGATTCCCTGCTGCAACTCTTTCTTACTGAGCAACCCGGAATCCAATAAGAGCCTTTTGTTTTTGAAATCGAACTGCAGAGGCGCTGAGGGCGCAGAGAGGACTCTTTGTGGGGGACGGAGGGTCTACGCTCAGTGCGGGGGATGAAACTGCCAAGGTGCGCAGGTTGCGCAATGACCGGAGAGGTAGACCTAATCTTCGGCATCGGGGGGGTGGCCTAAAATAAACGAAGGTGTCTTGGCGTCTTCGCGGTTCCTTTCCCCACTCTGCTCTGCTTCCTCAGCGTCTCTGCGGTTTGCCCGCCCCCAGCTGGGTCATTGTCCTCAGGGGGAGAGCCAACGTATCCTCCAATTATCCTCAAGACGAAAGCTTTCACCATGACGGCAGCCCCAGATCTGACCCCGCGGGTCGCAGAGCGCCGGCGTAGCTGGGAAGAGGTGCTGCATCGGCGGGGGCTTGCCGTGCCGGAGGACGCGGACTTCCTGGCCGCGCTGCCGCGCGTGTGGGAAGCGAGCGACTACGTCGCCCAGAGTGCAATTCGCTATCCCGAGCTGTTGCCGGATCTCCATGCTTCCGGCCGATTGCAGGGCCGTTGCGGGGCAGAGGAGATGGACCAGCTGCTCGCCGCCGCGCTCGAACGCGCAGAGGACGAGGCCGCGCTGGCCGAGGCGCTGCGGCGCTTTCGCCGGCGGGAGATGCTGCGAATCATCTGGCGGGATATCGTCGGTCTCACCCCCCTTGCGGAGACCCTGGAGGATCTCACTGCGCTTGCCGACGCCTGCGTGAGCCAAGCCCTTGCACGGCTCCAGGAGTGGGCGGTCGCCGAGCTCGGGACTCCTCGGGACGCGGCGGGAGCGGCGCAGCGCCTGCTGGTCTTGGGGATGGGCAAATTGGGCGCGAGGGAGCTCAATATGTCGTCGGACATCGACCTGATCTTCGCCTTTCCGTCCGCCGGACAGGTGGACGGTCCGCGCCCCCTGAGTAACGAGCAGTTCTTCGTTCGCCTCGCTCAGCGGTTGGTCAAGGCGCTGGACGCCCCGACCGTGGACGGCTTCGTCTTTCGGGTCGACACCCGACTGCGGCCGTTTGGCGAGGCGGGTCCTTTGGCCATGAGCTTCAGCGCCATGGATAACTACTATCAGGCCCAGGCGAGGGAGTGGGAGCGCTACGCCATGGTCAAGGCGCGGGTGGTGGCGGGGGAACCAACGGCTGCGGCTCAGCTGATGGTGATGCTCCGCCCCTTCGTCTATCGCCGCTACCTCGACTTCGGGGCCATCGAGTCCCTCCGGGAGATGAAGGGGCTGATTGCCAAGGACCTCAATCGCAAGGGTATGAAGGACAATATCAAACTCGGCCCCGGCGGCATCCGTGAGATCGAGTTCATCGCGCAGTCCTTCCAGCTCATCCGGGGAGGACGCGACCCGGACCTGCAGATTCGCCCGGTGCTGCCCGTGCTGCGGCTACTCGGGGACAAGTCGCTCCTGCCAGCTTTCGTCGTGGATGAGCTGTGCGCCGCCTACGAGCTCCTGCGACGCGTCGAGAACCGGTTGCAGGCGTGGCAGGACCGGCAGACCCATGTCCTGCCGGAGGCTGCGGAGGGGCGGCTGCGCCTGGCGCGCGCAATGGGCTTTCCCGCCTGGGATGCATTCGCCGCCGTCCTGAACGACCATCGCCAGCGCGTCCAAGGACATTTCGACCGTGTATTCGCGGCGCCTCAGAGCGAGGACAAGGGCGTTGCCGGAGGCCTCGCCGCGGTGTGGCGGCAGACGGTCGATGAAGGTCAGGCGCACGAGCTGCTGGCACAGGCCGGCTTTCGCGACCCTTCCGCCGCCGTCCAGCAGCTCGAGCGATTTCGGGATGCGGCGGCAAGGAAGGGGCTGAGCACCAAGGGCGCGGCCCGCCTCGCCCAGCTCATGCCGCTCTTGCTGGAGCGGATCAGCGGCTGCCCGAGCCCGGACTTGGCACTGCAGCGGGTGCTGCCCTTGTTGGAATCGATCGTCCGTCGCAGCGCCTACCTGGCGATGCTCCTGGAGCATCCCATCGTCCTGTCCCAGCTCGTACGCCTGTGCGCCATGAGCCCCTTTGTCGTGGAGCAGCTTGGCCGCCAGCCCTTGTTGCTCGACGAGCTGCTCGACCCGCGTCGGCTGTTCGCGCCGCTGCGCCGTGCCGATCTGGAGCAGGAGCTTGATGTCCTTCTGGTGCCGTTGGACTCGGAAGACCTGGAGCAGCAGATGGAGCGCCTGCGCCAGTTCGCCCAAGGCAATGTGCTGCGGGTGGCGGCGGCGGACCTGACGGAGGTCATTCCCTTGATGGTGGTCAGCGACTATCTCACGGAGATCGCCGAGGTCGCGGTGCGCCGGGTGCTCGGCCTCGCCTTCGGACACCTCTCCCGGCGCCACGGCCGCCCCCGGGGGGTGGGGGATCATGACACCGGCTTTGTCGTGATCGGTTACGGCAAGCTCGGGGGCATCGAGCTCGGCTACCGTTCCGACCTGGACCTGGTGTTCCTTCATGGTGGCGAGATGCCTTTCGCATCGACCGAGGGGGCGCACCCCATCTCCAACGAGCAATTTTACGCGCGCCTGGGCCAGCGCATGATCCACATGATGACGACCCATACCCCTTCCGGGGTCCTGTATGATGTGGACGCGCGGCTGCGGCCCGACGGGGGTAAGGGCCTGCTAGTGCGCTCCCTGCGCGCCTTCGCAGAGTATCAGGCGACGAGCGCCTGGACCTGGGAGCACCAGGCCCTGGTGCGTGCCCGGCCGATCGCGGGCGACGCCTCGCTGGCGGAGCGTTTCCGGGCGGTCCGGCGAGACATCCTCTGCCTTCCCCGTTCGGTGGACAAGCTCCGGCAGGAGGTTCGGGAGATGCGGGCGCGGATGCGCGAGCGGCTCGATCGGAGCCGGCCGGGGCATTTTGACCTCAAGCAAGGCCCAGGCGGTATTGCCGACATCGAGTTTATGGTTCAATACTCGGTCCTGCGCTGGTCAGGCGAGCATCCCGACCTGGCGGATTGGACGGACAACATCCGGATTCTGGAGACCCTGTCTCGACACGACCTGCTGCCTCCGGGAGCCGCAGACGACCTCACCCGGGCCTATCAGTCGCTGCGCGCCGCTTATCACCGCAGTGCCTTGCAGGATGAGCCCACCACGGTGGGGGACGACTGTCTGGCGAAGGAGCGGCAACGGGTCCGGGACCTCTGGGGCAGGTTGCTGGAAGGCTGAGCGCGAGCTCCATCGCCCCTGGGTCGGGCTTTCCCAGTTGATGCGGAGATTGCGATGACGACGATGGCGGACCGCGACGGCCTGATCTGGCTGGACGGCGCGATGGTACCCTGGCGTGAGGCCACGACCCACGTGCTGACCCACACACTGCACTATGGCATGGGCGTCTTCGAGGGCGTACGGGCCTACCGCACGCCCGCAGGTCCGGCCATCTTCCGCCTGGCGGAGCACACCGACCGACTCTTCAAGTCGGCTCACATTCTTGGGATGTCCATGCCGTTCGATCGGGGGACCGTCAACGAGGCGCAGCGGACGGTCGTGCAGCAGAACGGTCTGGGGTCCGCCTATATCCGTCCCATGTGCTTCTATGGGGCCGAGGGTATGGGGCTGCGGGCGGACAACCTGCGAGCTCACTGCATGGTGGCCGCCTGGAGCTGGGGGGCCTATCTCGGCGAGGACAACATGGAGAACGGGATCCGGATCAAGGTGTCCTCTTTCACCCGCCACCACGTGAACATCACCATGTGCCGGGCCAAGGCCAACGGCAACTACATGAACTCGATGCTGGCCCTCAAGGAGGCCCTGGAGTGCGGTTACGACGAGGCGCTGCTGCTGGACGCGGAGGGCTACGTGATGGAAGGCAGCGGCGAGAACATCTTCATCGTGCGGGAGGGCGTCCTCTACACCCCCGACCTGACCTCCGCACTGGATGGCATCACGCGCAAGACCGTCATCGCCCTGGCGTCCGAGCTGGGGATTCCAATCGTCGAGAAGCGCATCACCCGTGACGAGGTCTACATCGCCGACGAGGCCTTCTTCACCGGCACCGCCGCCGAGGTGACGCCGATCCGGGAGGTGGATGGACGGCTCATCGGGGAGGGCGGCCGCGGCCCCGTCACCAAGCGGCTGCAAGGGCTCTATTTCGACCAGGTGCACGGGCGCCGCGACGAGCACCCCGAGTGGCTAACTCCCGTCTGATCGGCCGGCGGTAACGGTCATGGCGTCAGCGCGCCCCCCGGAGAATGTAAGTCGCCGCCACCATGACCGTCTCCCTTCAGATCAAGAGGATTCGACAAGAGGTTCTGAGCATGCCGGAAACGGCCGACAACCCCGCTGTTGCTGAGCGCGTGATCGAGGTGACCCGCAAGGAGCTGCCCCTGTCCTGTCCCCGCCCCCAGGACGAGCTCTGGAACATGCACCCGCGCGTCTACCTGCCCATCGACGAGACGGGGGAGGAGGTTTGCCCTTACTGCGGGGCCCACTACCTGCTTGTGGATTGAATCTCGGGCGCCGGCTGACCGCCGAATTCGCGGGAAGGCACCGGGCAAGTCGGAGTCCTGGCGGCTAAGCGCTCGCAGCGGAATCAGCGATCATCCAGGGCAACGCCGCGGCAGAGCGGGGTTACCCACGGCTCCATCAGCGCCCCGCCTCCTGTCGCGTCGCCCTCCGGGCGAGCCATACCTGAAGCCCTTGTGCATTGAGGTCGATGTCGAGTGCAAGGAGGTGCTGGATGGCGGTCTCACCCATGGCAACCCCGCGGGCCTTCGCCCGGGCGGTCAGGTGGGCGGCCACGGCCTGCCGCAGTCGGCCGAGGCGCCCTTCCGTGCCGTTGTCTTCCTCCGCCAGCGCAAGCGCCGCGAGGTCGCGGATGCTTTGCCGCAGTTCTCCCACCAATTTCTCCGGGTGTTCAAGCCGGCCGAAATGGGTGAGGTAGAGCGCCCGTGGGTGGGAGAGCATGATGCGGTCCAGGCTGGCCTCCCACGCATCCGGGTCAAAGGCGACCGGGGTGGTTGGTGCGAACAGGAAGGGCCCGGCGGCGGTGTCCAGCTCTCTGTAGGAGATGCCAAAGGTGTCGCCCGTGAAGATGCCGGCTGTCTGGGCGTCCCGGATACAGCTGTGGTGGTTGGCGTGGCCGGGGGTGTCCAGGAAGGAGAGCACGCGGCCGGCCAGATCGACCACCCTTCCGTCATCGGCGAGCTCGACCCGCTCTGAGGGGACCGGCAGCAGGGCGCCGAGCTCGCGTGCGAATGTCTCCTCACCGTAGACCGCCTTCGATCCCGCGGTAAGCTTTGCCGGATCGATCATATGGGCTGCGCCCTTGGGGTGGATCAGCAGTCGGGCATTGGGGCATTGTGCCATGAGTCGCCCGGCACCGCCGGCGTGGTCCAGGTGCACGTGTGTGGGGATCACGTAGTCAACTTGCGCGGTGCTGAGGCCGAGGGAGGCGATCACCTGCAGCAGGCGCGGGACAGAGCTGGCGGCGCCCGTCTCAATGAACGCCAGCCTGTCGTCTGAGCGCACCAGGTAGCTGGCCACCAGCCCGTGGCGATAGATCCCGGTGTCGATGCAGTAGATGCCGTCGGCGATCTCGGCGAAAGGGGGCGGCGCCATGGGGTTGTCTGTCTGCGAGGCCTTGCCGCCGCCACGGGTTCGCTACGGCGGATCGAAACCATACCCGAGAAGCTCGATGTCGCGCCGGAAGTGTTGCGCCACAAGCTCCGCCGTCTCGGACGTGTAGTAGCCGCGGTAGTCGCGGGTCCGATCGGCCGAATGGCGCCGGTGGGGCAAGGCCGGGGGGGCGATCCCAATCCGCCTGCAGGCCTCTGCAAAGTCCGCTTCCAGCTGCTCGTAGCGGCCAATGAAGTCCACCACCACCTCGCCGCGGAGGTCGATCAGGTAGTCGCTTTGCTGCTCGATCGAGGTATCCACGTGGTACTGATAGGGGCGCTCGGGGTCCAGCTTCCAGCGCAGGAAATCCTCGAAGCTCTCGTGGCCACCCAGGTAATGGGGCCGCTCTCGCCGGATGTGGTGAAACGAGCTGACCTGTAGGTCCCACGGATTTCGGACAAAGGCAAACTTGAACAGCTCTTCGAAGAACTCTCTCGGCAGCAGCTCCTGTGCAGCGATGACCTTGGCGTGGCGGGGCAACTTGGTGCCGATGCGGTGACCGCTGAGGTGACTGAAACGGCTGCACAGAAACATCGGCCAGTACCAGGGGTCGCGCCAGCGCAAGCCCTCGAGGGCCGTGCGCACGCTGGTGCCTCCAGTCTTGGCGATGTGGACAAAAAGGAACCGGTGCCGAACCGACAGCAGCATGGCGCTGGATTCTAGCGCGGAAGATGTCAGCAGTTGCCCTTCTTGGCCTGTCCGGGCGGGCAGAAGTATCCAGGGCGCGGCCGGTGGTAATGATGGTGACGGTGGTGCTTCGGTGGGGGATCATGCGGGCCGTAGTCCCGCTCCCTGGATCGGGTGGTCGTCACCGCGGCCCCGGCCCCGGCCGCCCCGCCCAGGGCACCGCCTATGGCCGCACCTTGTCGTCCACCCAGCTCGGACCCTATATAGGCCCCGAGACCGCCCCCCAAGGCCCAGCGCGGCGTCCAGACTGTCGCTGCCTGCTAGCGCCGGGGCACTGCCGAGGGCCGCTGCCAATACGACGATTGCACTGTACTTCATATTCTTGGGGCTCGCTGCCCCTCGCCTAGAATGGTCGGCTGGTGGGCGACGAGTTTATTCCGCGCCGCCTATGCCACGAAAGCCCCCCGCTGCACCCGTTCGCCCGCGGCATGCGACCTCCATCTCATGCTTTGTGACGAGGGGCTTGTCACAATGCGGCGTCGACGAGGAGATTCCGTAGGGCGCCCTGCATCAACGCAACCCTCCTCTTCGGGCCGTTGGGTCCACGGACCGGGTGGCCAAATCAGCTTGCTTACGGAGGACCAACCCCGGGGATGCAAAAGGCCGCGTCCAAGAATCACAGTGCGGAGATGGACGATCCGCTCGCGGAACGATTGGTTGTCCTGGAGAAGGAAAATCGGGCACTGCGTCAGCGCCTGCACCGATTGACGCGGGAGGCGAGCTACAACGAAGGGGTGCTGAGGCGATCCCAGGAGCGCGAGCAGTTGCTCCTGGAAGCCGAGTCCTTTCCGGAGCTTCTGCGGCGGCTGACTCAGGCGATGCGCGAGTCCTTCTCTGTTTCCGCGGTGAACCTCGTCCTTTCCGACCCGGAGGATGAGATCCGCCGCCTCCTGGCCCACAACAGGCTCACGGACGCGTCATTTCCACAGGTTCAGCTGGTCACGGACCTGGCCGGCGTCAGTCCACTGTATGCGCGGCTGCGCGGCGTATGGCTCGGGACCTACGATGAGCGGAAGCATCGCGGCCTGTTTCAGGGGGGAGAGCCCATAAAGAGCATCGCCATCTTGCCCCTCATGCTCCGCGACCGCCTGCTCGGCAGCCTGAATCTCGGCAGCGACAATCCCGTGCGCTTTACCCATCACCACTCGAGCGACTTCCTCTCCCGCCTCGCGACGGTCGCCTCCGTTTGTGTGGAGAACATCTGCCACTACGAGCAGACAGTGATCAGCGCGCTCACTGATGCACTTACGGGTCTCTACAATCGGCGCTACCTTTTGCGTCGGCTCGACGAGGAGACCAAGCGCGCCGCCCGTTACGCGCAGTCGATCAGCTGCCTGTTCATTGATGCGGACTATTTCAAGCGGATCAATGACCAATACGGCCATCAGGTGGGGGATCTGGTCCTGCGCGAGCTGGGGGAGCGCATCCGGGGGCAAATGCGGGCGAGCGATGTCGCCACCCGCTATGGTGGCGAGGAGTTTGCCGTGCTGCTCCCGCAAACGACGGGGGCGGATGCCGCGACCCTTGCCGAGCGCATCCGCCTGGCTGTGGCAGAGCACCCTGTAGTTACCGATACGGGCGGTGCAGTGCCGGTGACTGTCTCCATCGGTGTGGGGCACCTTTTGCCCGCGCCGGATCTACGTTCCACCGCGAGGGTGCAGCAGGCCCTGTTGGCGAGCGCCGATGAGGCCCTATACCGGGCGAAGGAGGGAGGCCGGAACCGAGTGGTGCTGAGCGACGCGGCTTGTGTTAGCGCGTAGCGGGTGGCGGATAGCGGGAAGCGGTCAGATCGCGTGCGCGCATTGGGCGCGAAGTTGCGTGTTGAGACCGCAGCTGACCTCGCGTCCGCCAACCGCCAACAGACATCCGCTGACCGCCTATCTAATGCGCCTCGTCCCAGTTGTCGCCGACGCCCAGGTCCACGGCGAGGGGGACCTTCAGGGAAGCAGCTGCCTCCATCGCGGCCCGGACGGCTCCGGTTGCATCCTCCACCGCGTCCTCCGCCACCTCGAACACCAGCTCGTCGTGCACCTGCATGATCATGCGCACCGGGGGACGGTCGCTCTCGATCCAGCGGTCGACGGCGATCATGGCCCGCTTGATGATATCCGCCGCCGTTCCCTGCATCGGGGCGTTGATGGCGGTGCGCTCCGCCGCCGCACGCCGCCCTTGGTTGCTGTGATCTATGTCGGTCAGATAGAGACGGCGCCCGAAGAGGGTCTCCACGTAGCGATCCCGCCGCGCCCGCTCGCGGATCTGTTCCATGAATGCCTTCACCCCTGGGTAGCGCTTGAAGTAGAGGTCCACATATTCTTGAGCCGCTCCCCGGTCGATGCCCAGCTGACGGGCGAGGCCAAAGGCCGACATGCCGTAGATCAGCCCGAAATTGATCGCCTTGGCGGCGCGGCGCTGGTCCGGGGAGACCGCATCCGGTGCCAGTCCCCAGACCTCCGCCGCGGTGGCGCGGTGGATGTCCTGTTCGGCGGCGAAGGCGGCCAGCAGGCGTTCATCGCCAGAGAGGTGGGCCATGATCCGAAGCTCGATCTGGGAGTAGTCCGCCGCCACCAGGCGATGGCCCGGTGCCGGTACGAAGGCCTGTCGAATGCGCCGCCCTTCCTCGCTGCGGATGGGGATATTCTGCAGATTGGGATCGGATGAGGAGAGCCGGCCGGTGGCAGCCACCGCCTGATGGTAAGAGGTATGCACCCGCTCGGTGGCGGGGTTGACCATCAGCGGCAGTTTGTCCGTATAGGTCGACTTCAGCTTGGAGAGCCCCCGATGCTCCACGATGGTCCGTGGGAGCTCGAAGCCCTGCTCCGCGAGCTGTTGGAGGACCGCCTCCGAGGTGGAGGGGGCCCCTTTGGGTGTGCGTGCCAACACCGGCAGGCCGAGCTCATCGAAGAAGATCTCGCCGATCTGTTTGGGGGAGCCCATGTTGAACCGGCGCCCCGCCTGCCCGTAAGCCGTCTGCTCCAGGGCATGGATGCGCTCGGCCAGTTCCCGGCTTTCCCGACCGAGCAGCTCGGCGTCGACGCGGACCCCGTTGCGCTCCATGCGTGAGAGCACCGGTACAAGCGGCATCTCGATCTCCCGGTAGAGGGTGGCAAGGGAGGGGACTGTTTGCACCTTGGGCCAGAGGGCCTGATGGAGCCTGAGGGTAACGTCCGCGTCCTCCGCGGCATAGGTGCCCGCCGTGTCGAGTGGGATCTGGTCGAAGGTAAGCTGGCGGCTGCCCGAGCCGGCGACCTGCTCGAAACGGATGGTGTCGTGGTCCAGGTACTTCTTCGCGAGCGAGTCCATGTCATGGCGGGTGCCGGTGCTGTCCAGGACGTAGGACTCCAGCATTGTGTCATGGGCGATGCCCCGCATCGCGATGTCATAGCGGGCCAGGATGCTCATGTCGTATTTCAGGTTCTGGCCGACCTTGGCACGGCCCCGGTCCTCCAACAGGGGCCTGACGCGCTCGAGCACCCAGCCCCGTTCAAGCTGATCGGGGGCGCCGGGGTAGGAGTGGGCGACCGGGACGTACGCCGCCTCCCCGGGCTTGATCGCAAACGACAGACCGACCAGCTCCGCGCGCATGTAATCGACGCTCGTGGTCTCGGTATCGAAGGCGAACAGGTCCGCTTCCTTGAGGCGGACCAACCACTCCTCGAATGCTCCCTGCGTCAGCACCAGGTCGTAGGCTGCCTCCCGACCGGCCGGCGGGCCCTGATCCGCCTCGTCGCCTGTGCCTTTATCGCCAAGGGTCGCCAGGAGCCGTTTCGACTCGAAGCGGGAATACCAGCCGCGGAGTGACTCGGTGTCGGGCTCGCCGGGGCGTAGGTCCTGGGGCCGAAGGTCCAGGGTCACGTCCACCCGAATGGTGGTTAGGTCTCGTGAGATGGGCAGCTGCGGCAGGGTGGCCCTCAGGTTTTCGCCCAGCTTTCCCTTGACCTCGTCCGCGTGGGCCATGACCCCTTCCAGGGACCCGTAGTCCTGGATCCATTTGGCCGCCGTCTTGGGCCCACATTTTGGTACCCCGGGGACGTTGTCGATGCTGTCGCCCATTAGACTCAAATAGTCGATGATGCGATTGGGCGGCACGCCGAACTTTGCCATGACTCCTTCCGGGTCCAGCAGGGTGCCCGTCATGGTATTGACGAGGGTAACTCGGTCACTCGCGAGCTGGGCCATGTCCTTGTCGCCCGTGGATATCAGGGTATCCATGCCTTCCGCGGCAGCCCGGGTGGCCAGGGTGCCGATCACGTCGTCCGCTTCCACCTCGGGGATTACCAGCAGCGGCAATCCCATGGCCCGGATGACGGCTTGCAGGGGCGCGATCTGCTCTCGCAGGTCGTCCGGCATCGGTGGGCGGTTCGCCTTGTAGGCCGGATAGATGTCCTCGCGAAATACCCTGCCGGGGGCGTCGAAGACCACGGCGATATAGTCCGGGCGGTGGTCTTCGAGCAGCTTGCGGAGCATGTTGAGCACGCCGACCAGGGCGCCGGTGGCCTCACCTCTGGAATTGGCTAGCTTGGGGAGGGCATGGTAGGCGCGAAACAGGTAGCCCGAGCCGTCGACGAGGATCAAGGGATAGTGTTTTTCCATCGGAATCAGTGTCTTCCTAAGGTCTCCGGGACCAGGCGGCCCCGGCGTTTGCGGCTGGCGAGGCCGTTCCGTTGAAGCCCTTCGTTTGTCCCTGGGGCGCCCCCAATGCGGAACCGGGTTGGGCTCAGCAGTGTCCATCAATTCCAAGCCGTCGGCGAGCGCGGCCGAACTGCGGCCGCAATTGTTCGCCCCGTAGTCTGCTCCCGCAGGGCATCGTGTCCAGGCATAGCGGTCTGATCGCGAGTCCCAGGGGTCGACGTCTCAAAGCCGCATCTCCCTCCTTGTGAAGGCCTTGGGCGGTGCCTGGCTCCAGCAGCGGCGACGTCCGCCGCTCCCTGCCGGGATGCAGGAACAGGCCGTGCGGGCGCTTTGATATTATCCCCGATTGATACCCGCCGTAGCCCGGCAAAGGCGATCATTCTGACCAATGGTGGTTGACAGCGCGCTCGTTCCTTCCGGCCTGAACTGGTTGCTCACTCTGCTTTACGGGGTGGCCGTCGTCGGTGCGGTCCGTATGGCTCCCTGGAGAAAGCTGCGCAACGCCGAGCAGCTGCACGTCTTTCTCGGCGCGGTGGTCGTGCTGCTGGGGCTCTGGCACCTCCGCGCCCAGGTGCAGCCTGGCCTCAGTTTTCACCTCCTCGGGGTGACCGCCGTCACCCTGATGTTCGGGTGGTCCCTGGCGGTCGTAGCGGCTTCGTTGGCGCTCTTTGGGGTGTCGTTCGATACCGGCCACGACTGGGCGGGCTTCGCCGTAAACGCCATGGTGACGGCCCTCGTGCCCATCACCCTGACCCAGATCCTCCTGGCGCTCGTCCGGTGGTACCTGCCCAAGCAGTTCTTCGTTTACGTGCTTGTGAACGGTTTCTTCACCGCCGGTCTGGTTGCCCTCGTCTCCGGCTACCTGGTGACTTGGTTGCTGGTTTTGAGCGGGGCCTATAGCTACGCCGAGCTCTCCCAGACATTCCTACCCTTCTTCCCCCTCATGTTCATGCCGGAGGCCTTTCTGAACGGGTGGGTCATGGCGGTGCTGGTCGTCTTTCGCCCGCGGTGGGTGTACTCCTTCAGCGACGAGCAATATCTAAAGGGCAAGTGAGCCGGGGGAATCGGATGGCATGGTGGGGCAAGCTCGTGGGGGGCGCACTGGGGTTCGCCGTGGGGGGACCCCTCGGGGCGCTGCTGGGTGCCGCGCTCGGCCACAATGTGGATCGAGGGCTTGCCTCGGAAGGGATCGGCAGGCCGAGCGCCTGGGATCGCGAGCGGGTCCAGACTGCCTTCTTCACCGCCACGTTCTCGGTGATGGGGCACATCGCCAAGGCGGACGGAAGGGTTTCCCCCCACGAGATCGCCCTGGCCGAGGCGCTGATGGCGCAGATGGACCTGTCGCCGGAGATGCGC
>Ga0307440_1001048_pt1 | contig 13539 bp, 2 predicted proteins | sample SalMarWE160410MG_FD_202150 | JGI IMG/M metagenome (GOLD analysis project Ga0307440, IMG submission 202150) | Salt marsh sediment microbial communities from the Plum Island Ecosystem LTER, Massachusetts, United States - WE1604-10 | ecosystem: Environmental > Aquatic > Marine > Intertidal zone >... | reverse complement strand
TATTCCTCTTTGAATCTTAGCAAAGGAGGCGTTAACAAGACCAAACATGAACAGCCTTTGTTGTGGTGTCCCTGCTTTATAAGCATCTATCCTGTCAGCTAATGATACAGACGGGCTTGTTACCGCTTTCATCCAGTCAGGACGTAAGTCTTTTGCTATCTTAATCATTCCTTTCACTCCCACTTCTCCTTTAGCGTAAGAGTCTTTTACGGCTTGGATATTCCCTTGTCTTACCATCTTAGCAAGCTGTAATATCTTAGCTTCTCCGTCTATTCTGTCTTGTATCTCTTTCACTTGATTCTTAGCGGCAGCATCTTTTAACGCACGTTCTAATGGTGTCATTCCTTTTGGCGCTTCTCCCATTCTAACCCCCGTTAACCCCACTAATGCTCCCATAGCAATACTACCTAAAAGATTATCTCTTTCGGCTTTCTTCATTCCCGCTGCACTCAATCCATCTGTTATCCGCTGATACCCCTCTTGGTAGATACTATGAGCTTCTTCGATAGGCAGTGGTAATACAGTGGTCATCACCCAATCCCACGGGGTTTTCTTTTGTTGGTATGGAGATGTTAATCTTCCCCAGTACCTTACATTACCATTATAATTCTCTGCTGTAATACCACTCATGGCAAACTGAACGATAGGAGATCCCTTACCTTTAATATAATTCCATAGAGTACCCCCCATGCTGTCTCCACGTCCTTGTAATTGTCCTTGTTTCACTTGATATGGTCCGAAAGCATCATAAGCCAGACTTGCTACCATCCTAAATGTTGACCTCATGCCTGCTGTTAAATCCATAGTCTTACCACCATACACCTTCATAAGTCCCCAATCGTAGCTTTCTGGATTAAAGAAATTCACTTTATGTTTAGACTTTGTCCATGATAATATAGCTTGGTTTAAAGCAAGCATCCCTGCGTATGTTGCTAATTGCTGTCCTGCTCTTTTAAATATCATCTTACCAATAGCTTTCTCTGCATCCGTAGAATTACCACGTAGATAATATATAGCCTTAGCGGGTTCTTTCAGTATTCTCGCCCATCGTGAGGCTTCAAGTCTCCACGCAAAGAACGCTGTTCCCAATCCCTCATCCCAATATTTGTTCTTAGCACTGAATCTAATATTAGAAGCTCCCGTAGAGTGATTGACGTATTCAGATATTTCACGTCTCAGAAAGTCCCTATCTTCGGGAGTGGCTTTCTCTAATTGTGATGATAGATTATTGTATAGGTTCTTAGCCACTTCAAGTCTTAATATCTTTAAAATAGAGAATCCACGTTCTCCCATCTGATTCATGTACGTAAGGAACTTACCGCCTTTAGTGCCTTCAAACACTTTAGACAATATCTCGTAGTCCGTGTATAGTTTATTAGCATCAATAGCCAATCCGGCACGCCTAAATGTATCGTAATCGACGTCAGCTTTTAGTGCCAACATTGCATTCTCATAGCGTTTAGGGCTGAAAGCTAATAAATATTGTTTCTTAAAATCACGTAAATAGAATTTCCAATCCGTAGGGGTGAAAACATACATACCAGCGTGTGTTAGCATAGACACTGTTCCATGCCATAACACCTTAACACTAAAGAATGCTCTTGGTATCTTCTTCAATACCTTTAATGCCATAGGTGTATTCTGGTAGTCTATCTGTCTTTTGGCATCGTCTTGTATTCTCCTTCTCTCGCTGGCACGTTTCCACATCTCATCCGTTATTCTCTTGTCGGATTTCTTGCCTGCGATAATATCTAACACTTGATTTGTTGTCAGCCCTAAATCTGACGATACTCCCGCAACTACCTTTCCGGGGTCTAAGATTCCCTTGTCAATATAATTCTCCTTGGTGTAATCCCATATCTGCTTACGTTCTTCCATAGAGAATTTACCTTTCTTATTAGCAAATTTCTCCCGTAAGTCTGGTGCTTCCCTGATAGACTTCATCTGTCTTGCCTTACTCATAAACTTACGCTGTGTTTCTAATAAGGATGCTTGTTCTTCTGTGATATTCTTTTCTGTTTTGGGAGTGGTAATGGCTTTCTCTACATCTTCTGGCTTCATTCCTAACGTTCTTCCAGCTACCTTAAGAACATTCATATAATCTTCATTAGTCCAGTCTTGCAAAGCGTGTTCGTTTACATATTTCTCTTTAATAAACTGCCATACATCGTTAGCTTGTTTAGCAGTAAACTCACTCTTTCCTGCTACCTCATTCTTAATAGCTTCGGCTGTCTTTGCTCTCGCTCCTTCTTTGATGAAAAGATTATTAGTGTTTTCTATCAGGTCACGTTCAGCTTTATTACGTTCTTCTTCCGTTAAGGATTTATAATGTTTAGACTCACGCATAGCCTCTATTCCCTTGACGATAGCATCACTCAATATCTCTCCCACTTTAGCTCCCGCACTGGCGGCACGTAAAGTTAATTCAATAGCCGTTATCCCCGCGTCATAAGCTAAGGAGAATGGTGTACCAACAGACATGTTTCCTGCTTTATGGATACGCAATGATGCTACCCTGTCGGCAAGGTCGTTTAAAGACACGGACACCGACTTACTCTTCGTCTCCTGCATCCCGACATCAAACAGCTTCCTCATGGCTTTCTTGTCTGCTTCGTTCAGCTTGAATAGATGGTAGGCTATCTTGTTAAAGTGATCCATTTCATCCTCTGAAAATGGTCTTTTGTTCACTTTCATCTGATAACGAGCATATCCCGCTAACGTACCATCTTCAAGGCTTTCTTCTCCCTGCATTCCCATTCCTGTCTTGTGCCAAATGTTTAGCTGTGGATTAACGGTTTCACCCAAGAAACGTTGCCATTTCTGTGTGGCTTTAGCCCATTGTTTGTTTAGCTCACGTTTAACATCTCCAGTTGCCTCGTCTGCTTGCGCTTTTAGATTATACATATCTTGTTCGAGTTTTGCAGCATGAGCACGTGATATAAACATATCCGTTGCTGACACTTTAGCATCTAATGGGTTCTCCACGTTAAGACGATCGTTAAGGTCTTTAAAATATGCCTTACGTTCTGTTTCAGACATATTATCATAAGCAAGCCTTCCTGCGTTGATAGACTCTTGTGTGCTTATCGTTCCTCCTGCACGTAAGAATTTATCCGCTACCTTCTTTGCTATCTGCACCCTCTTAGCAATGCCTCCCGTTTCAGATTGCGGGACTGTCGATGTCTCTTCTTTAATCTTTTGCTTTTCAGCGTCAGATAAAGGAGCTACTTTTTCTTGCGCTTTGGCTTGCTCTTTCCCGCCTCCTTGAGCACGATTGCGATTATCTGCTTCCTGCTGCGGGGCTTGCCGTTCTGCCCCCGTGCTTTTCCCTTTTTCTTGTTGTCGTTGTAAAGCTCCCGAAAGTTCTCCTTGATTACCTTCTTGGATTTTCCCTTCTTTAGTGGCATAGTCTTGTGGTTTAATGGTTTGTAATTCTGATTCTGGTTGGATAACATCTTTTATGATTTTATCCTTATATTCGTCTAAGTGTTGTCTGGTTATTCCGGCTCCTTTTATCTTATCGGCAAGTTTGGATAGCAGTTCTTCTGATTTTATTATTCCGCTTTCGTATAATCCTTCTGCTATCTTTTTAATAGCCTTATAAACATCTGGTTTGCTAATTGGGTTTTCTCTCATTAAGGATTTCTTAGCCCCCATAATATTCATTAAGTCATCAAGCCCTTCCGATATTTTGGTTTGAGCGGCCGCTTTTCTCTCCTCAATAGTGGGTTTGGTCGCCTCTGCTTTAGAAAATAGTGAAACGTCTTTTCCCGTTAATTCCCGATTAACCCTTTGCCAAACGGTAAAATTATCTAAATTCTCACCCCTTCTTATCTTTTCGGCAAACGCAATATCCTTGGATAGAATTTCGTCTTTTCGTTTTTCGGTGACGTGACTTGCGTATTCGCCTTCCCTTATCTTATTAGCAATCCTTATCTCATCGTCAGCAACCTTGTTTAATGCCTTTGTTAGCCTTTTCCCCGAAACCCGTTCTCCATCACTTGTTGTAAATACTTTTTTTGAGGTTAATTCAGGTTTATTCTTATCTCCCCCAGATATAGGCTCCATAGCTTTTCCTGATTCAGATGTCTTTCCTTGTTTAGCCAATTCAGGATTGTTAATATCTCTACTTTGGTTCTTGTTTTCATTAGCTTGTGGTTTATTTGTTTCTTTTACATTAGCTGTTTCTGGAAACATATCTGTTCCTTGCTTTAATCCTTTCCTTGTTTCATATCTCGCATCAACAGCGTCTAAAAACTTGTTTCCTTTGTCGGTGAGTGTATATGTCCAATTATTAGGATTTAATTCTACATATCCTTTATCGGTAAGGCTCTCCATTGTTTTGTCAGTAAGTGTATTTCCCTTATCGCTTTGTTTAACAACATTGTCTCTATCCTTAAACTTTCCATCCAACATACCGGCTTCTTTACCTCCCAAATCATAATATTCAGGAACCCCATCTAACACATCTTTAATAGCAATAGCTCTATTAGCCTTTACGGATTTGTTAGGCTCTATCTTTGGTGCTTCTGTGGGTTTTGCCTCAGTAACGGGTTTAGCTTCCGCTGTAGCCACTTTCTCTTCTTGTGGAGGTGTAACACCTTTTTCAGTAGAAGATGGCTTGTGGATGCCTTCCTGAGCTTGTAAATCCCTATTCTGTGTTTCCTTTATCTGTTCATGTAGGTCTTTATGAAAATCTTCTGCATTATGTGAAGAAACGTCTTTCAATTCGTCAGGTGAAGCAAGCGTATGTTCCCATTGTCCTTTATCTTCATTAAAGGATGTCGTTACTACATTTTCTCCTTTCTTAGCCGTTACCTTGCCGTCTTTGTCCACTTTAGCTCCGTGAACAATAAACACAGGCTTACCGTCTTTATTAGCTGTTACTACCTTATCTCCTTGTGTTGTAACACGTGTCATAATATTCTTACTTGCTTCTGTGGCGTTATGCTCTATGACAGCATCCTGCACCATCTTAACAAATTTCTTGTCCGTGCTTATCTTCTTCTCTAAGTCTATTACGTTGTTCAAGTATTCTTTATTGGTAGCTGATTTCTGCTCTCCGAAATATTTATCGAATGGTCTTTTTCCGGTTAACAACTCGCCAAGTTTACCGCCTGCTTTCATCCCCGTAAATAATATTAACGAGGACTTGAAATCATCAAAAGATGGGGCTTTCCCCGTATTGATAAAAGATGCTGCGGCTGCAAAGGAATAAGATTGCGCTACAAGCGTAGCCATAGAATTTGGTAACGCACTTGTTATTCCCGCTCCTTTCATGATAGATTCAGATAATATTTTTGCTTCTGGCATCATAGCACCCCCAGCAAACCCGATAAGTCCTTCTCTGCCTACATCACTAAACGAGAATTTAACCATTTTCTTGTAGTCAGCTTTAGACATCTCTTTCTCGTTTCCGTTGTCGTCTATCATGCGTACATTATCTCCATCACTTCCTGTAATGGTATATTTATCTCCTTGTACCACTACTTTTGTTCCCTTAGTGGCATTGTGTATTCCCTGAATATCTTTTATTGTCTGCATCCCAATATTATACCCGCTAAGGGTCATTCCTTCCTTTGTAGCGTTTAGGGCTGTAAGGATTGCTTTTATCTTAGCCGCATCTTTTGGTAGCTGTATTGATGCTTCAGCAAGAGCCTCCGACGGCTTCAGTCCTTTCTCTATCAACACCTTTGTAGCATCAGATAAATCATTGATAGATGTAGCAACACCTTCTGTCAGTTTTACTCTAGATAATCCTTTTAGGGCAATATCGGTTAGTCCATCTGCCAACCCTCCAACCCCCCAAAATAAAGGAGCGTCTATTATCAGTCCCATTAATGCGTGTGATACCTTGGTTAGTCCAGATGGATCATAATTTCTAAAGTCTGGATTCCCTAAGATAAGACTATTTACTCCTTTTCCTATAATAGAGTTGTTAAGCACATCAAATGTGGCTACAGGAATACCCGTTTCCTTAGACAGGATATTATAAGGGACGTAATAAGGAAATTCTTTCTGTTTACCCTGAAAATCTTTTATCTCGTTCTGATATTCTGGCAACAGGTTAGTGTAAGCCGTTACCACTTGATTGTATTTTTGTATGTCGGCTGGTCTATTAGGATTGTTCTTATCCATTACTTTTGGTTCAAGAAGTGTAGCATAACTACCTAACTTATCCAGCACCTCCCCATCTTTGCTTATCTTATCGGCAAGCTGTTTCTGTGGTGATGGGGCGCCCGTTTCTTCGTAAGCAGATGTTGTCATCGTTCCAAGCTGTCCTGATTGATATTGCTGTTGAACCAAAGCTACGGGTGGGTTCTGATACTCTGCCGCCTTCCCTAATTCCTGTAGGGATGCTTTCTTAAACCACTCAGCTTTATTCCTTTTAGACACTTGCTTTTGCTGTTGTTCTTTTACGGCTTGCTTGTAATCATCTGGGGCTACCTTAGCTATCGTTGGGCTTTGTAATATCGCCCCAGATTCAATATCTTTTTGTGATTGATTCCCTAAAGCCATTATAAACTTCTGCGTATTAATGGGCATATTTTTATTCCATTGATACGGAAGATTACGTGATAGATTATACCAATAAGATGTCGTAGGAACGGCTTTGACTTGCACTTCCTTTAATGTTCCGGCTTGTTTTATTGGTTGCTTTTGATATTGCTGAACAGCCTTATCGTATTCATTCAATAAAGAGGAAACGTCAGCTTGGGCTGTTTGCTTGTCCTCTACGCCACTTTTACCTGTTTGTGGTATATTACCCCCACTTACCGATAAAGATGGCTGTGCGGGGCTGTATGAGCCTTGTGCGCCTATTCCTTGTTTCATGTGTAAAGCACGCACGCTTCCTTCAAACCTTGCTTGGGCTGTGTCTAATTGCTGTATCAGGCTTCCGTGCATAGCTTCTAAGGCTTGTGATTTCTGTGGGTAGTCCGCACTATCAGGATACAACACCTCCTGCGTGTCTCTCACCGTAGGAGCGTAGCCTGATGTTCCATAAGAAGGTATCTCGATGGGTTGCGGTGTTCCTGTCTGCGCCATCTGTCCTGCTGCACTGCCTTGTAAATACTGCGCTATCTTATTCTTATTTATCTGTTGTACGGCGGGGGCTATCTGTTGTTGTTTAGCTTGTAGTGCTTTATAGATAACATAATTCTGCTTAGCCACTTCTTGTAGCTTCTCTATAGGCTCGTCTTTATAAACATTCACGAAGTTATTTACTAAGTTATCGTAGCCTGATGGGGTTTCGTCTTTCTTTACAATGCGATAGCCTGCCTGATAATCATTAGCCCATTTAGCTGAATATCCCATTGAATTTAGTTGCCATCTTGCCTGATTGATTACTTCTTGGTCAGGATTAGTGCTTTGGTTCTGCTGTTTTATTATGCTATACAATTGCTCTGCTTTGGCTTCATTACTGCCAAAGATGTCTTGCTGCTCTGCTTTAAATTCTGTGTCTAATTGCTGTGGCGTTATTCCTTTAGCTTTGTCTAATTGTTGCCCTGCATCATAGAAGGCTTTACGCTTCTGTGTACTATTAAAATAGTCTAATACATTATTAATAACAGGAAGATTAGTTTCTCCGTATTTCTGTACTAACTGTTGCTTTACCTGATTCTGAAAGTTAGGAGATAGGAACGAATTAATATCATGTGGGAATGCCGCTACATCTTTATAGATACTATCAGCTTCGGGAGAATATAGCTTCAGGGTAGAGCTTAGATTGTTTAGCTTCTGCTGTGTTTCGGGTGTCTGTGGTTGTGCTTCTAAATTAGCCTTTACTTGTTGTAATGAGTCTAATTGTGGTTGTGGTATCGTAGGATAAGGCGATTTACTAAGTTTGTTGACGTCGCCTGATACATTCTTAATAGATAGTGAGGGAACGGTAGCGATATAATCCGTAGGGTGTACGTCTATATTCCCTAACTTGATTACATCTGTTTGTTCTGGTTGTGGTGCTTCGGGTTGGGTTACTAAAGGTTTAGGCCCATTGCTTATCGGTGAAGAACCATCTGACATAGTCCCAACACCTTGCGCAGAAGGTTCTTTTTTTTTTAGATAATTTGTTTGTATATAGTTTAATTTTTTAGGAGAAGACGGAATATTATAGGTGGCATAGAAATTTTTTACAAAATCCATTTCTTTACCGTTTCCATAAGTGGAATTGATATATTGCAACTTCTCGTTTGTTAAATCTTTACCATACGTGGTATAAAGATTTTTTACAAGCGTTTCAAAGTTACCGCCATTATTGTTTCCCATATTGCTTCCTTGGTCTGTCATATCTTATAAATTTGGGTCTTTTGTTCCGCTGTTTCCTATTCCTTGCCATATTTGTTGTGCAAGTTTTCCTAGACTTTGTTTTTTGGGTGGTGCTTGTGTCGTTGGTTCGGGTGCTGTTCCCGTAATTACTGGCTCCATCCACGGAGCGTCTTGAAATGTTATTCCTTTTTGGCTAATAAAATTTCTTAATTGGCTTGCGGGAATATCTTTGGTGTAATATCCTTTTATCTTACCACCACCCGTAATAATGTTAATACTACTTGCTGATAAATCAGACGGGGCTTTCATTTGTTCTGTCTTAGAATAGGCTATCACAGCTACGGGATTACCGTTCTTGTCTTGTTTAAATTGTAACAGCGTAGCGTTGGGGAGCGTCTCCACCTTTGCTTTTGGATTCGTGGGGTCAACATAATTGTAGTTACCTAAACTAATGGGCTTCTTGTCTGCCCCATACAGCGATATTACATTTCCCCCTTGTTGGTCTGGAACAAGGGTCATTTGTTGTTCTGCTGCTTTTCTTCCTTGTGCTCCCGCCTTAGCCGTAGTATATGCTTTCTGTGCTTCTGTGGGTAAATTAGGTAGTGTATTAGCTTTCTGTTGTGCCATGTAATTAAAGGCATCATCAACTGTCTTATTTGGGTTTTGCTTTAAGTAATCTTCTACTGACTTCACTGTATCCCATTGACCACTATTATACTGTCCTTTATAGAAATTAGCTGCGTCTTGTACATTAAAATACTTCTTATTATGAGCTATCGTTGGATATAAAGACAGTGCTTTAGATAATGAATAAGGAACGTTTGGGGGTGTGATATTAGACAGATTGTTATTAACCTGCATGATGTTTCCTTGCGATGCTTTCTGAATCTCATTTAAATACTGCTGTTGTCTTTTCGGGTCTTTTATGGCTAAGGCTTGTTTATAATGCTCTTGTAACAGCTTTTGGTTCTGCTGGCTTCTTGTTACCATATCTTCCAATCCTGCTTTCATAGCTTGTGCTTCCTTCTGATGTTCCCACGATAATCCCATTGGGCCATCTGTAGCTTCCCATTGAGCTATCTGTTTTATCATATTATCACGTGCTGCCACGCCTTCATCCATAGCATTTGCCTGTAATCCTTTTAAGCTTACATTAGCAAGCTGATTGAACTGATTAATTTTGTTCTGCGCTTGTGCTGATTTTGCCTGTGCTATCTGTCCTAAATCAGATGTCATTTGCTGAAAGCCCTGACTGATGCTGTTGTCAGGCATCATACTTACCCCGGATGTTAAATCTCCAAAAGCCATAATTATTTATTTTTATTTATAGTAATGCCGCGGTTGCTAAACCGGGAATGCTACCTCCTATACCCGCACTAGCTACCGAACTAATTGCTCCTCCACCACCACCTAACAAAGACATAATGTCTCCGATTGACATACCACCACCGCTATTTCCGCCACCAAACATATTTGATAAGGCGTTAGTTTGCTGCTGCTGGAAGCCTAATTTCTCTCCTGCACCAAAATTAGAGAATGCTGCTCCAAGACCTCCTGTAATGCCTTTCATCAATGCCTGTGAGCCTAACATTTTTTCCTTCATCGCACTTATCTGTTTATCTACATTGAACTGATTGATTTCATTCTGATAGCCTGCTTTCGTTGAGCCTAAGAAATTAGCCAATGCTCCTAACTGTTGCGTACGGTAATTAGCGTTCTGCACTCCTAACCGGTTAGCCTGCTGTTGTCCTGATGTGGTGAGCTGTGCCAATGTATTAAGGATAGCTGTCGGGCTTGATGATGCTTGTTCTGCCTGCACCATACCACTTCCTATCCCTGATTGTATGCCTGTAAGCATATCGAGGTATCCGGGCATGTTTTGGTTAGCCTGTCTGTTGTATATACCTTCGGCTTGTCCTACGGCTCCCGGCATACCCAAATTAACCTTCATTAGCTCATTAGCGTATTTCTCATGAGCTTTCTTTGCACTTATTCCTTGTAAGATGCCCCCCAGTAAACCCACGCCTGCTCCAACCAAACTTGTTAATCCTGCCATTGTATTATGTTTTTTTTATTGTCCTAAAATCTGATAATTCACCATTGCTGTATCTACAAACGCTTCTGTCGTGTCATCACTCGTTAACCGCAAAAATAATATATTTCCTTTTAAATCATCTCCTGTTCTTAAACTTTCTATTTGATTGCTTGTTCCCTTTGTATTAGCGTTCTTTAAGAAATAGGCTGTTTTCTTTCCCCTGATATTGTTAAAGCGTCCTTTTAATAGCCTGCTCTCTTGTTGTATTCCATTAACATTATTCTTAGCTTCTATCAATACGTCCCCAATAGCTTTTGCTGCCCATGTTCCTTGTCCTATTAACTGCAAACTCTTAAATAGCTTTGGTGTCCCGTAGTTCTTATTAAAGACTAATTCCACCACTGCTGACAGTTGATTTCCATAAAAATTATTATATACCGTGTTTGTATGATGTTTCCATATCTGTCCTTTTAAGAAGGATATATGATATTGGTCGATAGATGCAAATGATACGGGCATATCGCCTGCGTTTCCATAATAATATACATGACTCCATTTGTTAGCCGAATAGTCATAGAAAAACGTTCCCTTATCATCCACTGTCCCGTTAGTATTTATTCCTTGAAAAGAGAATGCTACCATATTCAATACGGGGTCGTAAGCAGAATATATCTCATAAGATGGGTAGTCATTCAGTAAGCTATCACAGATTGCTTTTACGTCTTTGATTATTCCATATCTTTCGATGTTCACCACTCCGTTCTCTGAATCCTGAACAATAGAACCATTCAGTACATCCACGTAAAATACTAAATTTTCTACCTTTAAGATAGACTCACTATTCATACTTCCCCTCAATAATGGAGATGGAGATTGTGTGGCTAATGAGGCATCTGAATTAGCTACAATCTGGTCTATTCCTGTTACTGAAGCAAGCTGTAAGCCTGTGCGTCCTACATAGAATGATGTGGTTTTGCGTGGTTGTATTACCTTTAATGTATATCCGTTCTCAACCACTCCCGTTATACTATCCCCCCACTCCTTACTGACATATAAATCACTACCTCCATAAAATTGTGATAGGTTATTAATATAAGAGTTCTCAAACAGCTTCCCTGACAGTCTTAATGATAATGTTTTTATCTGCGAGGCATTCTTATCTACGACATTTGTTCTGCCTATATTATAATAAGGTTGGTCATAGAATACTGAAGCACTTTGGTTTTCTATCAAGCTAACGGGCTTAGTTGCTGTTCCAGATGTTAAGTTAATATCAAAGATTAAGGGAACGATATAAATATCCCCGTTTACCGATTCTCCTTCTGCTGCTTGCGTTACTGCCCCCGTTCCATCTACATCTTGGTCTGTTCCCGTTGGTGCTGTTGCTCCTGCCGGAATTGTCGTGTGTACCATTACGGAAGCGTTAGATGCGGCAGGAGCTACCTTAAACATCTCTCCCGTTTCATAATACAGCATATCATTTTTTTGCTTATTAGGACGATATATCTCTGCTAACGTGAACTGCCCTATATCACTATATTTGGTTGTGTCAATAGACTGAACCATAATCTGATTAGTATTAGTGGTGTCTGTGGCGCTCGTCTGCTGGTAGCCTAATATTTCCATGTCAAGATATTCAGCTACAATAGGGCCTAATCCCGCTGGGTCTGTGGTGTAATCTCTTTTCTGTGTGATAAATCTTATCCTATCTCCTTTTTGAAATGTGTAAGCGTTAATAGAGCTATTGGGGAAAGAAAAGTCTATTGGTGATGTATTATATTGGCTTTTATGCAGGTTCAGTGGAGAAATGTCTATATACGTCTTGTCATCATCCCATCCTGACGTTCCTGCTGTTATCCCGTTGATAATATACTGTTGGAAATAAGTAAGCGTTAGGTCTGCTTGCCTTCCTATACCCCATCTTGTAGCCCATTGTGGAGGAAGATGATTGATAGCCCATTTTATAGAATATACCACCTCATTAGAATAAGGAGCTGTCATGCTTGGTGGAAATACGGCTGTTGATTCTGTGATAAACGGAAGATACACTTTCCCTATCGGCTGTGCGAATGTCATCCTGCCCGCATCATCATAATAGAATACGCATAGGGATTGGTCTGAGCCTGCTTTATATCCCGTAATAGCGTTTAACGCTTCACCCCCAACATCATTATTAGTTACTGTTACACTCGTTAAGTATTCGGCTAAAATAGCAATCTGATAGTCGCTAAGTTGTTGGGCTCCATTAATGTCTAACAACGATCCCCTCACTGACAACGAAAATGATGTAGCAATAAAGCTAATTAAATCCGTCTTGAATGTGGCAGCTGAACCCGCCTCTGCTGCTGTAACAACAAACCACTGCTGATTACCGTCAATGGTTACTACAACAAGGGTATTGGCTGCTGGTATCCCAGATGAAAAATCTACTCTCCAATATCCTACCTTTTCTGTTGTTGTGGGTGCAACATACACTACATCAAATGCATTTATAAGTGTTCCTGCGGATACTTTATTTGTGGGCTCATTCAAGGATGGGGTAAGCGTAACATCTGTATTTATATTATCATATCCATCTGTATTTCCACATGGTAATAACTGATTGGTGTGTATGTACGCTAAATAGTCACTCTGTAAAGGAACGGCATGATAAAGTTGGTTTATCTGTACTTGGTTAACTCCCGTTGTTACATTATCATTATAAAAGGAATATGTATAAATGGCATTGTCGCTTAATCCCAACAATGATTTGTCTATTGTTTCCGTAAGCACCCAATCCCCGTTATTTCCTATCCTCACATAGACGGCTATCTTAGCAACTGTCTGATGCCCTGTATTTAGCGCAAAACTTAATACATTATTAAGGCTTGTGTCTGCTACTACCTCACCTGTAATATCCATGCTTCCCCACGGAATAGCAATAGGGGAAATTGGAGAGGCAACGCTTACTTCATTGTCATCATAGATATATTCTACCCTGAACTGAAAAAGATAGCCTCTTAGGTTATTTGTGCTTCTTGTGGTATCTGTATCGTAATAAGGGTTTATTCTATCAAGATAAGGATACTTAATAAGACTAATGGTCTGGTCGTCCATCGTGGAATAAGCGGGAGATAAAGCTGTATTCCCGTTGGCTACATTGGTGAGATAATTCTTAGCCTTTGTGATATTTACTTTATGCAATCCGTTATTATCATTCCAATACAACAGCCCGTCAATTACATAAGCTCCTTTTA
>Ga0307440_1001047_pt1 | contig 13544 bp, 13 predicted proteins | sample SalMarWE160410MG_FD_202150 | JGI IMG/M metagenome (GOLD analysis project Ga0307440, IMG submission 202150) | Salt marsh sediment microbial communities from the Plum Island Ecosystem LTER, Massachusetts, United States - WE1604-10 | ecosystem: Environmental > Aquatic > Marine > Intertidal zone >... | reverse complement strand
AGCCCGCCTACCCTCCCGCTGCGGCCGCCATGGGGCTGACTGGCCGGGTCGTTCTTCAGCTCGTCGTGAACGAAAAGGGCCGGGTGGAGAGCGCCGACGTGGTCCAGTCCTCCAGCCCGATCTTCGATGCGCCGGCCCTGGCCGCCGTCCGGCAGTGGGTCTTCACGCGCCCCGTAGACCGGGACGGCCAGATCGTGGCCTGCTACATGACGGTGGTGGTTAGGTTCGCCCTCCGCTGAACGGCCTTGTCGCGGCTGCTCCCGCACATCAACGGATGAAGGCGTCCACGGAGACTAGGATCATGATGACGAGGGCAAAGAGGTTGATCTGCATGAAAGCCGGCCAGGGCGAGAAGTCCTCAGCCCGGACCTTCAGCAGGCCCCTCGCCTTCCAGCACAGCCAGAGTGAGGCCGCCAGCAGGACGGCTATCGGAACGCTCGACGTGACGGACCGGAAGAGCGGCAGGAGCAGCGCCGCGCCCGCCGTGGCCACGATCCAGACGAAGGTCAGCCGGGCCAGCTGGCGGACGCTGAAGAGGCTGGTCAGGACCGGGAAGCCGGCCCGTTCGTAGTCCGGCCCGTACTTGAGCAGGAGCAGCCAGAAGTGGGGCACCTGCCAGACGAAGAAGAAGAAGCTGAGCGCGAGGATCCTGGGATCGCCGAGGCTTCCCCCGGCCGCCACCCAGCCGATGGCCGGCGGGATGGCGCCGATGATAGAACCCGGGATGACCGCGAAGGCGGTAACCCGCTTGAGGGGCGTATAGACAACATTGTAGGAGACGAGCGCCGCCAGCCCAAGCAGGCTTGCTTCCAGACCGGCGCCCGCGAAAAGCACGACCGCCCCCGCCGCCGCAAGGCCCACAGCGATCAGCAGGCCCGCTGCCGGCCGGAGCTTTCCCAAGGGTATGGGCCGCCGTTTCGTCCGCTCCATGAGGGCGTCGAAGCGCCACTCCTGGACTTCGTTCAAGGCGGCGGACCCGCATGCCAGGATGAACGTCCCGGCAAGAGCCCAGATCAATTCAACGTGCAGGCCTCCCGCCGCCAGGAAGTACCCCGCCGCCGCAGAGAGCATGGACAGGAGGCTGATGTTGACCTTAGTGAGGGCCGAGAGCATCCTGAGCAGAGCCCTTAGGCGCCCGGCGGTCGAAAGGGTGCGCCGGGCGCGGGGCACGGCAAGTCCGCGGGTCCCGGCCGACGCCTCTCCCGGGGGAAAGGTGAAGGCGGGTCCGGCGTGCGCCCGTCTCTGGATGTCCGCGTCGATGCTCATGGTCGGCTCCCGGGTCTGTACCACCCGTCAGTGCAGCGTCTTGATGTAGTCGGTGATGTCCTTTATGTCCTTGGCGCTCAGGCTCGTTTCCGGGGGCATGATGCCGGCGTTGAAGCCCTTCACCACGTCGTGGTTGGGTTCGAGGATGGACTGTTTGATGTAGGCGTCGTTCACCATCACCACGCGCACCTTCCCGTTAGTCGTGACCGTGGCCTTCGAGCCGTAGAGGTCTTTCCAGCTCGGTCCCACGAGACGAGTCCCGTTGATGCTGTGGCACCCCTTGCAGCCCTTGGTCTCGTAAAGCATCTTGCCCCGCGCCGCGCCGCCCTGGGCCTCTTTTTTGTTGTACCAGGTCGTGAAGGCCGCGTCCTTCATCACGATGACCTTGGTAATCATAAGCGGGTGGCCCTGACCGCAATAGGACGAGCAGAGCAGGTCGTAAGACCCTATGTCCGTCGGGTCGAACCACACGTAGTTGTGGAGTCCGGGTACGACGTCCTCCTTGACCTGGAAGGCCGGGATGAAGAAGCCGTGGATGACGTCGAGCGAATGCAGGTTGCACCGGACCGCGTGGTTGACCGGGAGCCTCAGGACGTCGGACTCCTTCCCGTTCGCGTACTTGAAGCTCCACGACCACTGCCGCGCGATCACCTCCACTTTCATGGCGTCTTTCGGTACGTTCCGCATCTTCTCCCAATTGGTCCACCCGAAGTAGAAGAAGGACAGGAAGAGGAGGGTAGGAATGACGGTCCAGGTGATCTCGAGCGGCACGTTCCCGTGGATGTCCTTGGGGTTGGGGTTGCTCTTGCGGTTGTACTTGATCACGAAAAAGATGATGAGAAACGTGACCAAGACCAGCGTTGCGGCGCACACGGACACGATGTAAATGAAGAAATCCGAGGCGCCTCCCGTCAGGGTTGTCGCAGAAGTGTTCATAGATCCCTCACCTCAGTGCCACGTCAATCCAAGTCAGGCCCAGGAAGATGATCAGGATTGAGAGAGTCACCATGAGCATGATCTTGTAAATGTTATTTTTTTCATATTTCAGATGCATGAAATAGAACACGACCAGCGCCGCCTTGATGGGGCTTATGATAAAAGCCGCGAGCGAAGGGGTCAGGAAGGGTAGTTCCTTGAGGTGGAAGACCGATACGGCTGAAAGCAGCAGGGTCAGTATCACCAGCGCCCCCCATACGAGCGTATAGGTCATGTAGCTGACGACGTGCACGTCTTCTTCCAATCCAGCAGCCTCTCGTTCCATAGACAAATCTCCTTACGCCGCCAGGTAGAACAGGGGAAGCAGGAAGATCCAGATGATGTCCACCAGGTGCCAGTACAGCGCCGCGTTTTCGAGCGCCACGGAATGTTCGGCCGTGATCTTCCCCCTGATGAGCATGATCAGCATGACGATGAGCACGGTCATGCCCGCGATCACGTGCAGGCCGTGAAGCCCTGTCATCACGTAGTACATGGAAAAGAAGACCTGCAGTCCGTGCTTGCCGGCCAGCGCACTCGAAGACGGGTAGAGTCCGTGATGGATGTGGTCGCCCCACTCCATGAGCTTGAGGACCATGAAGAGCGCCCCGAGCACGATCGTGGTCGAGAGCAGGCCGATGGCGAGCTTCTTCTGGTTGCGCTGGACGGCGGTTATGGACATGGCCACGGTCCAGCTGCCGGTGAGCAGCACGATGGTGTTGAACACGCCGATGAACGTGTTCATGTCCTTTCCACCCGCGAGGAAGGCCGACGTGAAATCGGCCCTGTACATGGCGTACAGCACGAACAGGCCGCCGAACAGCATGCACTCTGAAAAAAGAAAGAGCCACATGCCGATCTTCGAGCCCGTGTAGTCCCGGTGCGGCTCGTGTTCGCGGGACTCTTCCATGCTCGTCACGCGTTCTCCAGCCAGGTCACTCATTGCGCAAAAGCTCCTTCAAAGTCGTAGGGATCTTCGGGTACCACGTAGGGCTCGAGGAAGTTCTCCGTGGGCGGCGGAGACGGAACCTGCCACTCCGGCGTAATCCCTCCCCACGGGTTCATTTCGGCCTTCTCACCCCTGAACAGCGCAACGATCAGGTTGCCGAACATGATGAGCAAACCCGCGACCAGGATCCATGCGCCCACCGTGGCGATGACCTGGGGCGTCTGAAATTTGGGCAGGTAGAAGGCGTATCTCCGGGGCATTCCCATCACGCCGAGGATCAGGAAGGTGAAGTAGAAAAGGTTGAAGCCGACGAACATGAGCGCCCAGGCGATGTACGCCGCCGCCTTGTTGTACATCTTCCCGAACATCTTCGGGAACCAGTAGTGAAGCGCGGAGAACAGGGCGAACACGGTCCCGCCGAAAATCACGTAATGAAAGTGCCCCACGACAAAATAGGTATTGTGAAGGACCACGTTCAGAGAAAGTGTCCCGAGCATGAGCCCCGTCAGCCCGCCGATGCTGAAGAGGAAGATGAAGCTCAGCGCAAAGAGCATGGGCGGCTCCAGGGCGATGGAACCCTTGTACAGCGTCGCCGTCCAGTTGAAGACCTTGATGGCGCTGGGCACGGCGACCAGCATGGTCAGGAGCGAAAAGACCGTCGCGGAGAAATCGCTGATGCCGGTCGTAAACATGTGGTGAGCCCAGACCAGGGAGCCGAGCGCCGCGATGGCGATGGTGGACCAGACGATCGCCGTATAGCCGAAGATGGTCCGCCTGGCGAAGGTGGGAATGACCTCGGAAATGATCCCCATGGCGGGCAGGATCATGATGTAGACGGCCGGGTGCGAGTACATCCAGAAAAGGTGCTGGTAGAGCAGCGGGTCCCCGCCCATAGCCGGGTTAAAGATCCCCACGTGGAAGATCCTCTCCGCGAAAATAAGCAGCATGGTGATGCCGAGGACCGGGGTCGCCAGCACCTGGACCCAGGACGTGGCGTAGATCGCCCAGGGGAAAAGCGGCATCTTCATCCACTTCATGCCGGGGGCCCTCATGCGGTGGATGGTGGTAATGAAGTTCACGCCGGTGATAATCGACGAGAACCCTACGATGAAGACGCCGAGGACGGCCATGGGCACGTCCGCGTGGGTCTGGAGGCTGTAGGGCGCGTAGAAGGTCCAGCCCGTGTCCGGGAGCCCCGTGCCGAAAAGGGAGGCAAGGGCGATGACGGAACCGACGATGTACAGGTACCAGGACAGGAGGTTGAGCCTCGGGAACGCGACGTCCTCGGCCCCAATCATAATGGGCAGGAAGAAGTTGCCCAGCGACCCGGGCACAACCGGGATGACGAAGAGGAAGATCATGATCACGCCGTGCAGCGTGAATAGCGCGTTGTAGTATTCCGCGTTCTTGAAGAGCGCACCGTGCGGCGAGAGCATCTGCGTCCGCATGATGAACCCGAGGGTCATGCCCACCAGGAAGAAGAACGTCGTGGCTATAAGGTACAGCAGCCCGATGCGCTTGTGATCGGTTGAGGTGAGCCAACCCAGGATGCCCGGGTAGCGCCCCTTCGCGGTCAGGTAACTGGTCCCCGCCTGCGCGGGGCCCTTGGCCTCTAGGTTCGTCATAGTCAGGACCTCATCTGTTCGTTGTGTCCGGTCTTACGTTTCGGGTCCGTAAATACCAGCCACGAGATGAAAGCCGCGGCCATGAGGAGAACGGCGATCCCCGTACCCGCCATCACGTATGTCACGATCTTCGTGCCCTTGGCCTGCGTGCTGAAGCACGGCAGCAGCGTGTTGATGATCTTGCCGCCGACCTTGCCCTGCGCCGCGTCCGTGATGGCCAGCTGCAGCGCGCTCGGCACGTAGCTCACGCCGTAGAGGTACTGCGTGATCTTTCCCTTGGGCGACAGCACGATCAATGTCGTCGGGTGGACGTACATCTTGCCGGCCTTCTGATAGGAAAAACCGGCGGCGTCCGTCGCCTTTCGTATGTTCGCCTCGTCGCCGGTGAGGAAGAGCCAGTCCTTCGCCGGCATCTTCTTCTGGACGAGATTCAGGTAATTCGCTTTCTTGTCGGCGGCCATCTTCGGCGTGTCGGTGGGATCGAAACTGATGGTGACGATCTGGTAGTCCTTGCCCGGCGCGAGGGGCATGCGGTTCACCACGTCGGCGATCCCGGAGAGGAGGCGCGGGCAGATGCCGGCGCAGCGGCAGTAGAAAAAGGCCAGGACCGTCGGCTTCTTTACGATCTGTCCGAGCGTCACCGTGTTGCCCTGAGAATCTTTGAACGTGGCGTCCATGGGCATTTGCCCGCCGAGATGTTCGGTGATGCCCTCGACCGTGATGTGCTTCCTGGTCTGTGCCCTGGTGGAAACCGCCGGCACCGCTAGGAACACCGGCAGGAGGAAGGCCGCCATCAGCGCCGACCCGCGGGCGGAAAACGAAAACAGCATCTTTCTTTTCATGAATCCCTCTAAGTTCATTTTGATAACCTCGATATGACTTCCATGTAGCCCCGAACCGGGGCTCGCCGGCCTGCGGCCGCGGCTGTGCGCCTTCCGTCCTCCACCGACAGAATCCGGAACAATTGAGGGCGGTCCCGCCGTGATCACGAGTCGCCCCTCTTGTCCGGGGCCTGCGGGATCAGACCTGCCAACTCCGCCTGCAATGCCTGCCATTGCTTCATACTGAGCGTATCGACGCTTGCGCTGAAGCCGCTCGAGGGCGTCACGGCCGATACGCCGTTGACGAAATTCTGGAGATTCGTCCTCCAATCCGGAACCCTTGCAAGAACGATCGCGGCCCGCCTGGGGTTCTTGACGACCCTCCGGTAGAGCTCTGCCCCCTCGCTCGTGTCGCTCGCCGAAGGCCCGGAAACTGGCGCGCGGCCCTTGTACTCCGCTTCCATGTGCTGCATGATCGTCGGCACCGCAACCTTGTTGGGCTGGTGGACGCCCTCCGTCAGGTGAAACTGCTTGTTCAGCGCCGCGACCTTCACCTTGTCGGCTTTGCCGTGGTCGAACTTGCCGAAGGACTGCACGTAGTGGGCCAGATCGAAGCGCTGCCGGGGGGTGAGCGTGTTGTAGTCCCCCATGGCCGTGCCCTTCACCCCCACGCTCAAGGTGCGAAAGATGTCCACGAGCGTGTAGCCGTTGGTCCAGCCTTTCGCGCTCGTAAAGTTTCTTGGCTTCGGGGTCAGCGCCACGGCGGCCGGGCCGTCGCCCTTGCCCTTCTGCCCGTGACAGGCCGCGCAGTCTGCATCGAACAGTTTCTTACCTTCGGCTTGCGCCTTGGGGGAGGATTCGAGCGCATCTTCCAGGTTGAGGCCCGGGATAACCTTGCCCTTGACGGTCGGGAAGACCGTGGGATCGCTCGGCGCTTTCTGCGACTGCTCCCAGGCTTTGTTTTGCTTCGCCACGAGGTTTCCCTTCGGAAGCACCATGAATCCGAGCACCGCGTACAGCCCCGCGATGACAAAAATGACGCCCGCAATGGAAATGAAGGTCTGAGTTCTCTTTTTCACGGCGTTCTTTCCCCTGCGGCATCCCGGTGAGCCGCTGTCCTGCCGGGACGGCCGTCTCCTGAGGTCCTCGAGTCGGAGGGCCGCACCGTCCGGCAGACGCCGGGGGTCCGTTCCGCGCGAGTCCTCACCTGTTCTCCAATGTTTGCCTGCTCGTCCAAATGTCTGATCATCAAACGCTCTACCCTGTCGTTCCTGGTCCGCCGTGCAACGATTCTGCCCGTAACACCCGCGCGAATCGATGCCCGGCCTCTTCGCCGACCCAGCCGTCCCGGGCATCCGGGGTGAAGGTTCGCGGCTACACCGTAAGGCGCCCCTGCGTGGGATCCGTTCCTGAGTACCGACCTTCTATGGGCAGCAACCGAACACGGCGGTTCGGACCGGGATTGTCTTGAATGCTTGAGGAGTAATTCGCGAGACGGGTCCTTGCAGCCGGATCAATGGCGTCTCCCTGACCCGTCACATTGTTCTCTCTCATCCAGCCTTCCTTGTTCACCATCCATCGTCTCCCCACAGTTGTTACAACCGCTCGGGCGGGCTCAAAAATTCCAGCCGCCGCGCGCAACGATACGAATCGGGCCGAATGGCGCAACGAAACACGGGGAGGAGGTCCCTTAAAGGACGCCCGCCCCAGTGCAGAAAAGAAATGGCAGCCGGGATCATCGAGCCGGTGCGGCCTACATGTTGAGAGCCTGAGCCGTCAGGAGGAAATCGGCCACGGCCTTGAGCTGGTCTTCAGGCAGGTGTTGAGGAGGCATGGGGGGATACCCCTTCAGCTTCTTGTAGGGCGACTTGGCCCACGCGACGATTCCCTGGGGGTTGTTCTTGTAGGCCGCCTGGATGAGCGTGATCGGAGGCCCCACCAGGCGGCTCCTGCCCGCGTGACAGGCCGCGCACACCTTTTTGAAGACCGATTCGCCCGGGGGCTCAGGCGCGCCGCCCAGCCCGCCGGGGATGATAAGGAAGTCCTGATCGGCCGCCACCTTCTTCATGTAGGCCATGGTCTTGGCCTCCACGAGCGCGCGGTGGGGGCGGATGGCGTTTTCGCGGACCATGTGTCGGCCGGCGGCCATGAAGGTCACGGTTAGGAAGAGCAGTCCCGCCACGCTCCAGAACCGGTTTCCCACCCGTTCGTCGGGCGCCCGGCTCTCCATCCACAGCAGGCCCAGCACGCCGACGGCGAGCAGCGCACCGGTCCCGATCACGGCCGTCATGCCCCAGCTGATGGTCTGGGCCGGCAGGGTCAGGTAGAGCAGGGGGCCGAACAGGAGCTGTGCGGCCGTAGCCCCCAGCGCGATGGCAAAGAAGTGGCGCCTGAGCTGCGGCCTTGTAAAGCCAGGCAGTGCGCCGTCCACGGGGAAGCGCTCCAGCCCGAAGTACCAGGCCAGGAAGAAGGCGGTGACGGCCACCGTGGCGGCCAGGAAATGCAGGTATCGGGGCAGGACGTTGGGCAGGACCAGCGTCGACAGGAAGCCGTGGACCTTGTCCCATTGGTCCGGGTAGAGCATCAGGTTGATGTTCGCCAGGAAGATGAGCGGAATGAAGAGGAAGAGCCCCACCGCCCCGGCTGCCAGCGCGATGTGCAGGCCCTTGCGGTCGGCGAGGAGGTCCCACGAGTACTCGTGGGCGTAGGATAAAAGAAAGGCGGCGATAACCAGCGCGATGATCATGATCCAGGCGGTGCCCGTCAGGGCGTTCGCCGTGTAGAAGTACACGGTGTAGAGGGTGTTCATGATCAGCAGGATGCCAACGCCGAGGACCACGGCCAGGCTCTTGGTCACGGTGACGGTCTTACCGATCTCCTTGGAGAGCCGCTCGTACTCCGGCCGCCTGAGCCCCGCGACCTCGTAGACGAGGGCGAAGAGGGACCCGCCGACCATGAGCAGGACGAAGGCGATGTGGACGATGAACGTCACCACCACCAGGATTCTCAGGAAGAACAGTGAAGCGGGCTGGGGAAGCGGGATGTCCTTCGGTATGGGTACGTACATGGCCTGGCCCTCCTACTCTCTGCCCGAAGGAACGCCCACGGTCTGGGCGCCTTCCGCGTTGTAACGCTTCGTCTGAAGGGACGCGAGAAACTCCGCCAGCACCCTCCGTTCCCTGGCCGTCCCCGGGAACGGAGGCATGAAGGGACGCGCCCCGTGGATGGTGCTGATGTAGGTGTCTATCGCCTTCGCGTTCCAGGGCTTGTTGCCGTACAGCCCGCGCAGCCTGGCGGGCATGTTGTTCAGCCCGTTGAGCGTATGGCACCGGGAACAGGCCACCATGAAGATGTCCTTTCCCGCCTGCAGGTGGTTGTCCGGCGTGACCTTGTGCGAGGACACGTATTCGCTGTTCGGGAGAATGCCCTGGGTCATCAGGAGCGGGTAGTCCGAGACCCTGATGCCGCTGGCGTACATGTAGCCGCCCAGCATGTACGGCTTCCGGATGAACTCGCGCGCCCGTTCGAACTGCCCCGTGAGGATTACGACCAGGACGATGAGCGCGGCCCATGTCCACCGGGGCACCCTGGAGGGCTTCCACGCGCCCCAGAGCGATGCCGCCGCCAGGGCGACCAGGGAGAGCACGATGAACTTCAGTATGCTCGAATAGAGGTTCTGGAACTCGACCGTGGCCAGCGCGACCGGCAGGTTCTTGATCATCAGCTTCGGCACCACGTCGTAGTACCACAGCGACGCAAAGGCGAAGGGAGGCGCCCAGGCGAGTATCCACAGGGAAATGAACCGGACGACGCGGGTCCGAAGGTCGTGATCGCTCTTCGTGAAGACCCGGACCAGGAAGAGGCTCAGCGCGCCGGCCAGGATCATGGCCATGCAGAACCTGAACAGCAGCTGCGGCATGTACACGGGGCTGAAGAAGGCGTAGAAGAGGCTGTGGTCGAAGCGCCACAGGCCGGGATCCATGATGTAGCTCAGGATCGACACGATGGGAACGAGCGTGCAGAACGAGGCCACGCTGAGAAAAAAACCCGTCCGGATGTGGCGGGGCTTTCTGTCCCCCGTCCACCTCTTCCAGAGCAGGACGTAGACCAGCAGCAGGCTGACCTCGACCACGAAGACGACCCACTCCGCGAACCAGACCCAGAAGAAGATCCGGATGAGGCTCCCGATGGCGTAGGGATTCACCAGGGACGTGGAGAACCAGATGCCGACCCCTGTCAGGGCTCCCACCGAGGTGGTAACGATAAAGAAAACAATGACGAGTTTGTAGACGAGCCGGTCCCAGTTCTCGTCCCCCTTCCGCCAGCCCCACCATTCGAGGGACGTGACGAGCGGAAGGGCGCCGACGGCCATTGCGTGGTTGATCAGGACGTGCAGGATGGCGATGAACGCTACCAGCATGCGGTCACCGAAGAAGTCCAGATGAAAGATCGGAAAATCCATTCTCTCCCCTCCCGAGCCTGTCGGCCGTCAGCTCCCCGGTTCGGACCGGGCCAGAATCGACTGCAGTTCCTTCCATTCGCTGTCCGAGAAGGTCCCTGCGGCGGCCGAGAACCCGTTGCCCGGAGCTCCGCCCGCAACGGCCACTGCGAACGCCTCGGGGTTCGTTCTCCACCCTGAAACCAGCGCGAGCGTGTGCGCCGCGCGCGCGGGATCGGTCACGGCCCGGCGGTAGAGCCGCATCTCGGCCCGGGTAAAACCGCCCGTCTGGAATGCGGGCAGGCTCCTGGCCCTGTAGTCCGCCACCATGTTCGCCATGACCCGGGAGACGGGCGCGTGACTGGGTTGTTCCCCCGCCTCCGACAGGTGGAACTCATCGTCGAGGTGCTCCAGGTCCGCCCGGGTCACGTTCCCGTACGGGAAGTCCCCGAAGGACTGCACGTAATGGGCCAGGTCGAACCTGTCCCGGACGCTGAGCGTGTCGTAGGAGCCCATGGCCGATCCCTCAACGCCCCGGGTGAGGGTCTTGAAGATGTCCACGAGCGTGTACCCGTTGGTCCAGCCCTTCGGACTCGCAAAGTCCCGCGGCCTCGGAACCAGCGCCACCGCTGCGGGACCGTCCCCCTTCCCGTCCCGGCCGTGGCAGGCCGCGCAGTTGTCGTCGAAGAGCGACTTGCCCTTCGCGAGTGCGGCGGGGGTCTTCTCCGCGGCCTCCACCAGGTCGATCGGCTGGGCTTTTTTCCCCGTCTTTTCGGGTATGCGGGTCGGATCGAAAACGATGTCCCCGGGCTGGTAGTCCACCGAAGCGAAGTCCCTGTCCGGGCTCCGGACGAAATACCCTCTGCCGTCCAGATAAACCGCCGCCACGGCCACGTACAGACCGAGCGCCAGCAGGACGAGCACGCCTCCCGGCGTCGACCACACGCCTTTTCCTTTCATGTCGGATCCCCCTGACCCGGGCCTGTGTGGGCTCCCCAGCCCGCCCGGCCTGCGGCGCCCGGCGACGGCCGCCGCTCATACGTTCCCCTCGTGCGATCACCCGTTCCCGGTCGCCGGGGACGCGAGAGCGGACTCCCGTCTCCCCGGACGGCCCGAGGCTACAGGTGGAATTCCAGTCCGGCCTCCAGGAAGGGGTCACCGACCGGCACGTCAGATCCCTTCTCCATGGCGCGCTTGACCACCAGGACGCCCCCCGACAGGAAGAACAGGGCGAAGGCCAGTTCGGGCCAGCCCAGGTTCATGTTCTTGCCCAGGAGCGGGAAAATCATCCAGTAGAGGTCAATGATCTGCATGAAGAGGAGCCACACTGAAACCCAGCGTAACCGCTTCCATTTCTTCTTCGCGTCCTCGGTCATGAGGGCGAGGAAGGGCACGAAGTAGTGCCCAATACCCAGGATGATGAACACGATCAGCATGCCCCCGACCGTGCGCTGCTTGTACCAGAAGACCTCTTCCGGCATGTTGGCGTACCACTGCAGGAGATACTGCGAGAAGGCGATGTACCCCCAGAAGACGGTGAAGCCGAAGAGCAGGCCGCCCAGGTTGTACAGGTGGTCCGCCGTCACCTTCGTCAACCGGTCCCTGCGCATCAGGTAGATGCAGGCCAGTGTCGATGCGGCCAGACCAGACAGGGCCGCGCCCGCGAAGAGGTACACGCCGAAGATGTCGCTGTACCAGACCGCCTCCAGGCTGGACACCCAGTCGAAGGCGAAGCTCGTAATCGTCAAGCCGAGCAGTACCATGAACACGGGCGAAAATCGCCTTAGCATGACGGTTATGTGCGGATCGCGGGAGGTGTCCTGCTGGACGGATTTCCCTACCAGGATGCGGTAGGACGCTACCCATACGACCAGGCAGATCACGAGCCTGGTGATGAAGAACGGGTAGTTGAGCCAGGCCGATTTCTCGACGATCGCCCGGACGTGGGACGCACCCGGATGGGCCCAGGAAAAGAGGACCGGTAGCGAGAAGAGGGCGACGGCGGCTACCGGGATCAGCCACGGGGTCAGGGCCGCCACGCGCTCCGGTGCCCTTCTGAGGGGCACGCTCCAGACGGAGCCGGTCACGTGCTGCAGGGCCACCACGAACAGTGCGCCCAGGGCCACTACCACCAGGAATACGAACCAGATGAGCCAGTCGGCCCAGAATCGCGCAGGTCCTTCCACGAAATAGGTCAGCACGACACCCGCGAGCCCCACGGCCGACATGCCCGCCAGGACCCGGTTGGAGGTAGGGGTCGCGCCCGTCACCGTACCTTCGCTCATTTCAGGTCCTCCTCTTTGGCGTGCAGTGACCGTTGCAGGGCCCTCACGTAGTGGATGATCGCCCACCGGTCCTTCGATGATATGTCGGCCTCGTAGCTCGGCATGGACCCCTTACCCTTGGAGATCACGAAGTAGATGTAGCCGTCCGGCGCGTTCATGACCGTCGACGATTGGAGGTTGGCCGGCGAGGCCTTGTAAAACTTGTCGAGCAACGGCTTGCCCCGCCCCATGTAGCCGTGGCAAACCGCACAATGGATGTCGTAGCCCGCCTTACCCCGCTGGAGGACCTTCGCGGTCACCGGGAGCGGGTTCACCAGGTCCTTGCCCGCCTGATCCGGCGACTTGGCGAGGATGGGCATGTAGTGCCGCGGCACCGTCCCCACGGGCGGGAGTTGCATCCCGTGGCCATCCTTGAAGAAACCGTCCGCTTTCTGCGCGTCCAGCTTGGCCTGGTTCTCCATCTCGACCATTGGCTTTACGGTGGGGAAGATCTTGATGGCCCACATGGTCCCGAAACCCACTGCCACGCAGACCAGCGCAATCCCCGCAAGGTTGCGCGCCCACCAGCCGGGACCCGGCGGCGTCAGGTCCGGGGCCGGCAGGATCTCAATGTCCGTGCCGCCCGCTTCGAGCAGCGCAGCTCTTGCGGCCTCCACGTCCAGTAAGCCCCCGGTCGGCTGTATAAGGAGCGCAAAACGGTCCCGTGTGGTGGCGGCGATGGCCTTGGACTTGAGGATGGGGCTACCGAAGAAGGGCAGCTTGTTGAAGATGAAGAGCATGCCGAGGCCCGCCGTGAAGGTGGCGAAGAGGACCGTCACCTCGAACATGGCGGGAACCCAGGCTTCCCACGAGTTATAGGGCTTGCCGCCTATGCGGAGGGGGTAGCTCACCGCACTGGTCCACCACTGGAACAGGAAGGCCGACACGGCGCCGATGGTGCCCATGATGAACACGAGGATGCCGAGCTTCGACTTCTTGATCCCGATGGCTTTGTCGATGCCGTGAACCGGGTAGGGCGTGTAGGCCTCCAGCGAGGCGAATCCTTTTTCCTTGACCTTGGGCACGGCCTTCAGCAGGTCCGCGCCGCTCTTGAAGATTCCGAGGACTCCGAAGGTAGACTCAGCCATGGTCCACCTCCCCATTCTTCATGGATTGGTAATGAACGATGTCGGGTTTGACCTCGGA
>Ga0307440_1001046_pt1 | contig 13567 bp, 13 predicted proteins | sample SalMarWE160410MG_FD_202150 | JGI IMG/M metagenome (GOLD analysis project Ga0307440, IMG submission 202150) | Salt marsh sediment microbial communities from the Plum Island Ecosystem LTER, Massachusetts, United States - WE1604-10 | ecosystem: Environmental > Aquatic > Marine > Intertidal zone >... | reverse complement strand
GAGATACTGCACGCGCTCTCGGCATCTCGCTGCGCAGCCTGGAGTACAAGCTGAAACAACACGGTATTCGCCCGAGGTCGTGCAAAGAGTTGCGGCAATAGGCTAATTACGCAAAAAGTTGCGCGCAGTTTTTTGCATGTTCGTGCGGCAGGCCAGGCGGAGTCGGTTCTCCCCCGGTATGTCGATCCAGCCAAGCCATTTCCCGATATGCAGTTACGAAGTGCCTTCCGGCTATCACTCGGTTGGCATGACGATTGCATATCTTAGCTTGAACAGCTTGTTTCCTGGGGACGATGCTCCGTCAAGAAGAGCGACCGAAAAAGAGGGAGACGATGGACAGGGCAATTATCGAGGCGGGAGAGTGCAAGGGCTGCGGACTGTGCGTCGAGAGCTGTCCGCACGGTTGCATCATCATCGGGACCGAGATCAACACCATTGGATATCAGTATGCGCATTTCGACAGTGAAATGTGCGACGCTTGCGGCCTCTGTTTCTACGTTTGCCCGGAACCCGGCGCAATAACCGTAGTTCGCGATCGCGGGCCGCGCGAAGCGGCTACCGCCGGGAAGACAACAGAAGGGGAGGCATGTTGAATGCGGTGTCTGTCGAAAGGCAATGATGCGGTTGTCTACGGGGCGTTGTACGGCGGAGCAACACATTTCTTCGGTTACCCGATTACGCCCGCGAGCGAAATCGCGCACGCGGCCGCAGATCTCTTTCCGAGAAGTGGGCGTTCGTTCCTTCAGGCCGAGTCCGAAGTCAGTGCAATAAACATGATCTACGGAGCCGCCGCATCGGGTGCTCGGGCGATGAGCGCCTCTTCGGGCCCCGGTATTTCTCTCATGGCCGAGGGACTTTCCTATATTGCAGGAGCCGAGCTCCCTTGCGTGATCGTGGACGTACAACGCGCCGGCCCCGGGCTCGGGAACATCTTCCCGGAACAGGGAGACTACAACAGCGTCGTGAAAGGAGGGGGACACGGCCCGTACAAGAACGTGGTTCTCGCGCCGAACTCGGTCCAAGAGATGTGCGACCTCACCGCACGGGCCTTCGAAATCGCCTCTCACTATCGCGTGACGGTGTTCGTCCTCACCGATGCCTACATCGGGCAGATGATGGAGCCGCTCTCCCTTCCCGCCGAAACGAGTCAAGGTGGGCGGCAGCCGTGGGCGCTGTACGGCGACGCCGAAAGCCGCCACAACCTCATCACCTCGATCTACATGAGCCCGGCGGCCCAATCGAAACATAATTGGCAGCTCCAATCGAAGTACCTGACGATCGAGCAGGATATCGTCGACTGGCAGGAGGTAGAGGTGGAGGATGCGGAAATACTCTTTGTCGCATTCGGTATTTCTGCTCGCGTCTGTCTTACGACGGTACACCTGCTTCGAAAGCGGGGGATTCGTGCCGGTCTCCTTCGTCCACGTACACTGTTCCCCTTCCCGGCCGAGCGGCTTCGGGCCCTCGCGATATCCGGAAAGCTCACGCGAATTGCGGTCGTCGAGCTCAACGAGGGACAGATGGTAAACGACGTCGAACTGGCAGTCGGCTCCGCCGTCCCCGTGCTCCCCTACAACTGGATGGGCGGTGAAGTTCCCTCAACGCAGGAGCTCTCAGAGCGAGCGCGACGCGACCTCTGTGCCGCCGATTCAAGGCTTGCCGTGAGGGAGGCGACGCATGGTCAAATTTGAGAAGCCGCGGGCCTTCTATGAAACCTTCGAACGGAAAGGAGCCGGCGAGAAGACAACTCACTATTGCCCGGGCTGCGGCCATGGAATCGCCCATAAGCTCATCGCACAAGCAATTGATGATTTCGGTATTCAAGACCGGGTGATCTTCTGTTCGCCCGTTGGCTGCAGCGTCTTTGCCTACTACTACTTCGACACGGGCAACATCCAATGCTCGCATGGTCGGGCTCCTGCGGTTGCAACCGGCATTCGTAGAACGCTGCGCGATGCAATCGTCATCTCCTATCAAGGCGACGGAGATCTTGCCGGCATCGGAACGGCGGAGATCATCCATGCGGCGAATCGAGGGGAGAATATCTCTGCGTTCTTCATCAATAACGCGATTTACGGTATGACCGGCGGTCAGATGGCGCCCACTACCCTCATCGGACAGAAAACCCTTACCACACCTCGTGGACGGACGTCGGAGTCCGAAGGCAATCCGATTGCGATGGCGGAGCTCATCACAACCCTTGCGGCTCCGGTCTTCGTCGAGCGTGTTTCGCTCGCTGACGGGCCGCGGGTTCTGCGTGCAAGGAAGGCAATCAGGAAGGCTATCAAGAATCAGATCGAGGGGCGCGGGTTCTCGTTCGTCGAGATACTCTCGCCCTGTCCCGTGAACTGGAAGTTGACACCCGTGGAAGCACGGTTGTGGGTGAAGGAGCACCTAGAGCCGGTGTTCCCCGTTCGCAACTTCAGGGATCTCGAGCCCGCCTCGCACCCGACAACCGCTAGGCCACGGGCTGAGGCTGCTGCCCTGGTGGAGCTCCTCCGTGAATCGACTGGCATCACAGCAGACGACGGTAGGGGACAGATCGAGGCGGTCGCGGCCGAACGGGCGACATGGGCGGCCGCCTTCAACAAATCGAGCTCTTCCGGCGGCAACGGCCGGCACGACGGAGGCAGCCGCACAGAGAGCGTTCAAATGGTCAAGATCGCCGGTTTCGGCGGGCAGGGAGTGCTCTCGGCGGGGTTGCTGCTCGCCAACTGCGGAACAATCGAAGGGCGACATGCGACGTGGCTGCCCTCTTATGGACCCGAGATGCGCGGAGGTACCGCAAACGCGAGCGTTGTCCTCGCCGACGAGGTCATCGGCTCACCTCTCGTGGATCGTCCCAACGTCTTGATCGCAATGAACGGACCTTCGTTGGACGCATTCGAAACGGCGGTCGAGCCCGGAGGACTCATCATCGTGAACTCGTCGATCGTCGACAGACGACCGACACGGACCGACATCGAGTTCTATCCGGTGCCGGCCTCCGACATAGCCCGGGACAAAGGGCTCATGCAGGCGGCGAATGTCGTGATGGTGACCATTTGTGCTCTCCTTTCCGGCGCTCCGGCGATTACAACGATTCGCAGGGCGCTGCCCCTCTCGCTAAAGCGCGAGAAGCTCGTCGAAGCAAACCAGCTGATGGTCGAGGCAGCGCTCGAGTACTTCGAAAACCACCCGGAAGGGGGCTTTCCGAAGTGAACGGCAGCAGGGCTCTTCGCCCCACTGTGCTCGTGATCAACCCTGGATCGACCTCCACGAAGGTTGCGCTCTTCGAGGGCGAACGGGAGCTCCATGCCCGAACACTACGCCACTCGATCGGAGATTTGGCCGAGTTCGAATCGGTCATAGAACAGAAGGAGTTTCGCGAGCGTTCGGTGAGAGAGTTTCTGTCGGCGCATCAGTGGCAGGTCTCGCGGCTTTCAGCGGTGATCGCTCGCGGAGGACTCATGAGGCCGGTCGAAAGCGGTGTCTATGCGGTGAGCCAAGAGATGTTGTCCGACCTCGCCGCCTGCCGATTCGGCGAGCACGCATCCAACCTGGGAGCGATTATCTCGGCATCGATTGCGCGCGACGCCGGCTGTCCCGCCTTCATCGCCGATCCGGTGGTCGTCGATGAAATGGATGATGTGGCGCGCTTCTCAGGAGTTCCGGAGATCCCGCGCAAGAGTGTCTTTCACGCCCTCAATCAGAAGGCGGCTGCGCGAGAGGTCGCAGGGCGGCACGGTCAACGCTACGAAATGCTGAACCTCATCGTCGCACACCTGGGCGGCGGTATCTCGGTGGGGGCTCACCGCCGGGGTCGCGTCGTTGACGTAAACAACGCGCTCGACGGCGAGGGTCCCTTCTCGCCGGAACGTGCTGGAACCCTGCCGGCAGGCCAGCTGCTCGACCTGCTCGTCTCCGGTACCCTGACCGAGTCGCAGCTCAGGCGGAGGCTGACAGGCGGGGGCGGCCTGGTTGCGTACTGCGGGACAAACGACCTCACAGAGCTCATTCGTCGAATCGAGGTTGGGAGCCGGCTCGCCGCCGCTGTGTTCGATGCTATGGCGTATCAGATTGCCAAAGAGATCGCGACGCACGGCGCGACGCTCGAGGGGGACGTGGACTACATCGTATTGACCGGAGGGATGGCACGGAACAGACCCCTCGTTGAAAGCATCTCCAAGAGGATCTCCTTCTTGGCACCTGTCGAAATCGTACCCGGAGAACGGGAGATGTCAGCGCTCGCACGGTCGGCTCTCGCAGTTCTTTCCGGTGACGGTGAGGTGAAACAATATCCTGTCGGTGTGGCGATATGTTGACGACGGCCGGCGTCCGACTCGAGAAGCTGCTCGAAGAGCGTATCGATCGAGACGACACGAATAGGTCGGTGCCGGGCCCGCAACGGGCGGCCGCCCGGGGGACTCGCCGCATGGTGGCTGTACCGATTGCCAACGACGAGGAAATTATCCGTTGCGTCGCCGAGGTGCGCGAGAAGGGATTCGCTGACTTCGTCCTCATCGGGAACAAGGCCGCGATCAAGAGGAGCGCCGACAGGTGCGGGATATCAATAGACTGCGCGTATTTCATATCCGCCGATGAAGAAGCGACCGCCTGCAACTTGGCGGCGCGCCTCGCCTCCGGGGGTGAGGTCGACATGCTCATGAAGGGCCACGTCCAAACGGCAGGTTTCATTCGAGCAATCTTGGACCAGGGAAAGGGACTGCTCGACGAAGGGCAGCTCATCAGCCACGTGGCCGTTCTCGACATCCCCGCTTACCACAAGCTGCTGTTGGTGACGGACGCGGCAATCAATGTCGTGCCGAACCTCGAGCAAAAGCTCACGATCATAGCGAACGCGGTTCGAACGGCCCGCAGCATCGGCATACGCAGGCCGAAGGTTGCCTGCATCGCACCCTCCGAGAAGCCGTCCCCGCATATCCAGAGCACCGTAGATGCCGCCGAAATCCGGAGGCTCTTTGCGGCCGGTCGTCTCCGTGATCGTCTCGGCGACGTGGAGATCGACGGACCGTTCGCGCTCGACGTCGCCGTCTCCCGCGAGGCGGCCCTCATCAAAGAGATCGAGAGCCCGGTCGCCGGCGACGCCGACATCCTCCTGATGCCGAACCTCGATTCGGGAAACGCTCTGTACAAGTCCCTTACCCATTTCGCCGATGCACACGTCGCCGGTATCGTCGCCGGTGCCCGTGTACCCATCGTCCTCACCTCGCGCTCCGACAGCGAACGGAACAAGTACTGCGCCGTTCTGCTCGGGCTTGCCGGCGCCGGCGTCGCCCCAAGCGACCACACTTGAAATCAGCTCCCCGTCGGGTTAGATTCCGAGGATGTATAGACTCATAGCTACCGACATCGACGACACCCTTCTCGCTCCGAACGGCTCTCTCCCCGAGGCCAACCGCGCCGCCCTTCGCAGTCTCCACAACGCAGGGGTCGCGATCGTGTTCTGCTCGGGTCGAGCCGATATCAGCATACAGGCGATCGCTTCTTCCATCCTTCCGCTCGTCGACGATGAGTATCTGATTTCTTTCAACGGTGCCCGGGTCGTAACCGCCGCGACGCGCCGTCTTCTCAGCCGACAGTACGTTGCCCGCGACTCGGTGTCACGGATCGCGGCCTACGCCAGCGAGAACGGGCTCTACCTTCAGGGATACCGCGGAGACGAGTTCCTGGCCGAGTACGAAACCAAGGCGACAAAACCATATGCCGAGGCGACGAAGACGACCTACCGCATCGTGGAGGATATGGCCCGAGCGCTGCCGGAAGGATCTCCGAAGCTGCTGCTCATCGGCGACCATGAAATCCTCGCCGAACACCGGGTCAAGCTCGCCGCTCTCGACGATTCCGTGCGTCTGGTCTTCTCGAAACCTCACTATCTCGAGATCGTCGCGGCCGATGTCAACAAGGGCAGCGCGCTCATACGGCTGGCGGCCCAGCTCGGTATACCCATCGAAGAGACCGTTGCCGTAGGCGACGCGGCCAACGATGCAGAGATGCTGCGCGCAGCGGGCCTCGGAATTGCCGTGGCCAACGCTCGGCGGGAGGCCCGTGAAGCGGCCCAAGTCGTCCTGGAAACCGACGCAAAAGACGGCGCAATGGCGGAGGTGGCCCGAAGATTCTTCGGAGAGTGAAGCGTGAGCCAACCCCTTCAAGGTCGAAGGGTTTGCCTATGAGTTGGGCGAAGACGATTGACACAACGATCGTCGGACTATAGCTTTATCGACATTCACCGAGGGCCAACCACGCCGGCGTGATGAAACTGGTAGACGTGCCAGACTCAAAATCTGGTGGGGGCAACCCCGTGTCGGTTCGAGTCCGACCGCCGGCATCTCGGTCATAAATCTCCACCCTCATGCACGATCGGCCGCTCCGCATTCCGACCGCCGGCGGTCGGTCCCGCTTCACGGGACCGGTGCCGACGATCGCCTGAATGCCTGAATCGAGCCTACTGAGCGGCAGCAGCCTCTTCCTTTTCGCGAGGCAGCACAAGGTTGAGAATGATGCCGAAGATAGCTGCGGTTGCGATCCCCGCAAACTCGAATTGGGGGGAGAACTGCAGAACCAGACCGCCGACTCCGGCTGAAAGAATGACGGAGACGATAAGCAGGTTGCGATTTGTAGTCAGGTTCACCCTGTTCTCGATGAGGGTCCTCATGCCGACCGAGGCGATCATACCGTAGAGGATGATCGTTACCCCTCCGAGAACCGGCTGCGGAATTGTCTGGATTGCGGCTCCGAACTTCTGGATGAAGCTGAGAAGGATGGCGATGACGGCCGCCCCCTGGATGACTCGTGACGAGAAGACACGCGTGATAGCCAAGACCCCGATGTTCTCACCGTAGGTGGTCTCGGGTACGCCTCCGAGGAAGCCTGCGATCGCGGTCGCAATCCCATTGCCCAGCAGTACCTTGTGGAGACCGGGCTTGTGCATCAGATCGCGTTCTACCGTATCGCCGATCACCAGCAGGTGGCCAACGTCTTCGACCATCGTCGCGACGGCAACAGGAGCAATCACTGCGACAGCTCCCCATGCCAGGGCGGGAAGGTGCCCGGTGACAATCGTGAGGTTCGGTAGGGCGATCCAGGCGGCCTTGTTGATCGTCGCGAAATCAACCTGTCCCGATAGGCTCGCGACGATGTAGCCTCCCACGACACCGACGAGTATCGGGATGATCTTGAGAAACCGCCGGCCGAAGACCGCGGTGGCAATCACGATTGCGGTAGTGATGAGCGCGGTAACGAGCCCGTGCTCCGCTTCCTTGATGGCGGTCGGTGTAAGACTGAGACCGATGATCATGACGATCGGCCCCACAACCACCGGCGGCAGCACGCGGTCGATCCACCGCAGGCCAACGAGGGCGATGATGACAAAGACGACGATGTAGACGAGACCGGCGCCGATCATGCCCGCGAAGGCTCCCTGCACCCCATAGGTCTTCGAAACCGCGATGATGGGAGCTATGAATGCGAATGATGATCCAAGGTACGCGGGTACCTTCCCTTTATTCACAAGGTGAAAGATGAGCGTACCGAGACCGGAACAGAACAACGTCACCGAAGGATTGAGTCCGGTCAACAAGGGGACGAGAATCGTCGCGCCGAACATGGCGAAAACATGCTGAAACGAAAGCGGAATCATCCTTCCAATCGGCGGGGTCTGTTCGATGTCGTAGATTTTCGTGAACTTGGCCATATTAACCTCCAGATGTGCTTGACGGCACCGTCGAGATGATGCTGTCACATTTGCCGACCCGAGCTGGGGCGACGTCGAGGTCATGCATTACTCTCACTGTTGTAGCGGCAGTCGAGCGTTCGGAGTAGGAGATCCTGTCTTCTGATTTGGAAATCGGGGCGCCCGCATCGAGGAGATTACGGGCGGCGACTGTGGCGGGTACGCTCATCACGCCTCCTGAGTACGATCGAGTAGCATCTACGCTTCCCGCCGTCATTACGGACGGGGCGCAGTACTTCGTGGGTTCATAGTCATGCCGTACTGAGCAAAACGTGAGGCCTCAGGAACAACTTTCATTTTGCGCGCAAGAAGCTTCGAGGAAACGTTCCCGAATGACTACTATCTTCCTTTGCCTTAGCAAAATTGTCAATAAAAAAAGTGCATTGGAGAAGGAAGGCGCCGGATGGTAACGCTTGACAGAGGCTGAGCAATTCACCTAGATTACTGCATATTATCGAAATGCCTACAGTACGAGAGGAACACAAGAAGTGGATTACCAAGGAAAACTTGCCTTCATTACCGGCGGCTCATCGGGAATCGGCCTCGGAATCGCCAAAGAGCTTGTGGCCCGCGGCACGAACGTCCTCTTGATTGCCCGGGATCGGAATAGGCTGGCTTCGGCCAAGGTTGATGTCGCCACATCGGTGAACGGCTCCGGGGCGAACATAGAGCTGCTTCCCCTCGATGTGTCGGACCACGATGCGGTGTCGACGGAGTTGAAGTCGGCGATGGATCGCCTCGGCGTGCCCGACTTCGTTGTCAACTGCGCCGGCTTTGCACATCCTGCCTACTTCGAGGACATCCCCTACCCGGTATTTCGAGAGATGTTGGAAGTGAATCTCGGCGGTGCCTGGAATGTGTTGCAGGCAGTCGTGCCGCCGATGAAGAAGAGACGAAGCGGCTACATCGCAACGATCTCATCATTTGTGGGTGTGATGTCTTTCGTCGGGTATTCCGGCTACAGCGCAGGCAAGTTCGGAATTATCGGTGTGTCGGAAGCACTGCGCAACGAGCTTCGTCCCTTCGGCATCAGAGTCCAGGTCGTTCTCGCCCCGGATACCGATACTCCGGGATTCGTCGAAGAAAATAAGACCAAACCACACGAAACTCATGTGGTTTCCGGCACTTCCAAGATTCATTCGCCGGAAGCCGTCGCCAAGCAGTTCGTCAAGCGCTTTGGGATGAAGCGGTTCTTCATCGTCTACGGCTACCTTGCATTCGTGCACGTCCTATTCCGCTGGGTTCCCTGGCTCGTGAGGGGGGTCAACGACATGGACTTTCGCAAGGCGCGGCGCGAGGTCGAAGCGGGCAAGGACAAGCCCAAGGAAGCCAACTAGGAGCGCCGTCCTACGCCAGTCTCTGGAGTGAAGAAGTACATGATAATCGCCCCGAGAATGCCCACCACGGCGGCGAAGAGTGGCGAGATACCGAGCGACACCGCTTGCCCGATCGCGCCGACGGTGGCAGGCCCCGCTGCAGTTCCTACATCCCCGATCAACCTCCAAAGCCCGAGGAACTCTCCGGTTCCGAAATCGGGGGCAAAGTCCGCCCCGAGCGTCATTACGATGCCGCTTCCGAATCCGTTGCCCAGCCCGGCTATCATCGAGACGATGAGGAGGGACGTGAAACCCCCGGCGAGCGGCAGCAGGAAGTAGGAGAGCGAGAAAATCAGGAGACAGGGAATCATCGCCCATTTGCGTCCCATACGATCCATAATCAAACCGGCGGGATAGAAGAGTACGGTGTCGAGGGCGGAGGAGAGTCCGAGCACCAGTCCGATCGATCCAACGTCGAGACCTATGGAGCTTCCCCAAAGAGGGAACAGAATCTGACGGCTCGAGCGCAATACACCCAACGAAAGGACGACGAGACCACCGGTCAGGAGAGAACGGCGCTCGGCGACTGCAACCGATCCGACTCGTCGCAGTACGGGGCGATCCGTTTGGACTGTCTCATCCTCGTGGAAGTAGCGACGTGTGACGAATATCAATACAAGCGCAAGGGCCGCAATCGCTCCCTGTACCAAGTATACCTCGGAAAGCCCTGCGTACCTCCCGACAAGCCCGCCGACGATCGGTCCGACGAATGAACCGGTTCGAAACGTGCCTCCAATGATCGACAGCGCGCGTCCGCGTTGATGAACCGCTACGGTCGCGCGTACGTAGCTGAGCCGCGACATCATCAACGAAGACTGGAATCCGCCGAGTAAGAAGGTAAGCGCCGCAAGCCAGACGACGCTGTGGGTGATCCCGGTCAGTACAGCCGTTACGACGACCCCGACGCTGCTCAGGATCAGGATTCGATGATTGCCGAGCGACGAGACGAGAATCCCTGCCGGGAGATCGAAGGCGAGTGTCCCGATGCCGCGCATGGTGACGACAAGGCCCGCGACTGCGAGAGAGGCGCCGAGTTGCTTCGCCATGAGGGGTATTACCGGAATGACCATGGTCCAGCCTGTCGCGAACAAGAAAGTTGGCAGATAGACGGAGAAAATGAGCGTCGAGAGACGTATGTCACCCCCGGGAGCGTGGGGGTTGTTTGTACCGGAAGTCATCGGACAGCAGGGTAGTACGGAAACGCGATCGAGGGCAATCCGGATTATACTTGACCGCCGCAACTGGATTTGATAGATTCGGAATATACCCCTACCGGGTTTACCTATATTGATGGAGGCTGACCATGGCAATCGATCCTATCTGCAAAATGGAAGTAGACGAAGCAACCGCCAAGTGGAAGTCGGAATACAAGGGCAAGACCTACTACTTCTGTGCTCCCGGCTGTCAGAAGGAGTTCGAAAAGAAGCCGCGCAAGTACGCTACCAAGGACAAATAGGGGCAGGGCGAGCCGGAGACAGGTGGTCCGAACGCTACGGGCTTTTTGCGCGCCGGCGCAACAGCATCAGTTTTGGGAAACGATTCTCGGTTCCCTCCATGATGCGGCCAATATTCTTCCGATGCGTGAAGATAATCAGCAGCCCGAAAAGTATCGAAGCATAGCGAAGCACGGCCGGAAGCGGGTGCCCGATCAACGGGAGCACCCACGCTGAAACCGGCAACAGCACTGCCGCCGTTATCGACCCGGCAGACACCCAACCGGTCGTCGTCACCGCGGCAATAAAACCTACCGCCGCGACGGCGAACGGTATTGGGAAGATGCCCAGCAGCATACCGGCGGCAGTGCCGACTCCCTTCCCCCCGCGAAAGCGCGCGAACACGGTCCAGATATGGCCGACCACTGCACACGCTCCCGCAAGCAGCTGGACACTCGAAAACGGCACCGCCCCCCCGATTCCGATTCGAGAGATAAGCAGCGAGGCAACGGCGCCCTTGCCAACATCGACAATGATGACCGCGATGCCGGCTTTCCATCCGAAGACCCGAAAGGCGTTCGTGCCCCCTGCGTTGCCCGAACCGTGCTCCCGCGGGTCCCTATCGAAGAAAATCTTCCCGATGATGATGCTCGTGGGAATCGAGCCTGCGAGGTAGCTGAGGACCACGACGAGAGCAAGCACAAGCACTCCAATCTCCTTCGATCAGGGAACGGTGCAGGCTACCCCGACCGTGCCGAGCCCCGTGTGAGCGATGATGACCGGCGCGCCGTGAATCGAGTAGACGGGGCGGGCAAGCGGAAATCGCTCGGAGAGGACCGACTCGAGCCACTTTACAGCCCCGGGAGCATCCGCATGGGCCACAGCAAACTCCACCGCTCTTCCCGCAGGAACGAACCGTTTGATGTGTCGAATGATCCGCCGCCAACTCGCGAGCTCTCCGACCGCCGCCCCGACCGGAATGATCTTTCCCTCCCGCGAAAGCGAAAGGATGGGTTTTAGGTTGAGGAGATCCACAAGTCTTCCCTGGCCCTTGCCTATGCGCCCACTTCGAACGAGCCCATTGAGTGTAGGCACTGTCAGGAAGAGACGAGTCCGCTCGAGAAGTGACCGGGCGAGCGCTGAGGCTGTGGACAGCGAAGCTCCGTCTCGAATCGCCTCGCCCACCCTTCTCGCAACGAGCCCGATACCGACCGACGCCTGGCCTGTATCGACTACCTCGATCTTCGCATTGAGTCGATTTGCGGCCATACGTGCCGACTGCAGCGTGCCGCTCAAACCTCCCGAAAGCCCCAGATAGAGGATCTCCCGATAGTGATCCGCGAGAAAGTCGAACGTCCTCAGGAACTCGCCGGGAGCAGGCTGTGAGGTCGTCGGCACGATCTCGCGGTGAGAGCGCATCATTTCGAAGAAGCGCTCGGGAGTGATACCAAGCTTGTCGATGTAGACCGCATTGTCGAAAATGAGATGGGTGGCAACGACCTGAATGTTGAGCTCCTCAATGATCTCGGGGGGTAGATCACATGTCGAATCAACGACGAGCACGCAGTCGCCGGTCTCACGGTGGGAGATTCGGAATTGCCGATGCATGTCGTCGATCTTCTGCTTCAGGATTGTCCCCTTCTGTGCAACGAAACCAAACAGGTCGGACGGGATGTCGGTATGGATGTGGATCTTCGTTTTCCGACGAGTGCCGGCGATAATAAGCGAATCGCCGTAGGCCAATAATGCGTCACGCAGCTCGTCATGATCGAGGTCGAGGGATTCGACGAGACACTCCGTGCAGTAGCGATGAGCGATCTCCTCGAGCGTCCCTACCGTCACCGTGTGCTCCTCGATTGTCTCTTCCGGGAGAAGGGCGTCGAGCTCACGAATCCGCCCGGAAGACATGAACCCGACGATGCCGTCCAACATATCGACGAATCCTTGTGCCCCGGCGTCAACGACTCCCGCCCGGCGCAGCTCGCGAAGCTGCTCCCGAGTGCTTCCGAGGGACTTCCGTGCCGGAATCATTGCCGCTTCGAGCAGCTCCTGGAAATCCGTGATGCGCTTCCCGTGTCCGCGAAGACTCTCAGACCAATCTCGGAGCACCGTTAGAATCGTACCCTCTTTGGGCGCTGCAATTGCCCGATAGGCGTAGTCGACGGCATTGCGCACGACCTCGCCGAATCGGGCCGTTGTCAGGCGGATGTCTTCCCCGATCGACTCGGCGAGGCCGAAAAAGAACTGGGCAAGAATCGTTCCGCTGTTCCCTTGAGCGCCTTCCAGTGCCGAATCGGCTGCCACGCGGGCAACGGCATAGAGAGCAGGGTCACGAACCCCGAAAAGGCTGTTGGCCATCACCTGGAGTGTGTGCGCCATATTTGTCCCGGTGTCGCTGTCTGCCACCGGGAAGACATTGATGCGATTAAGGTGTTCGCGCCGTTGGATCACCATACGGGCACCGGCAATGAATCCTCGCTTCAGTCGTGTTCCGTTCAGGTAGGTAATCCGCATCGATCCTCCGTTTTGAAACACGCCATTATACCGCAACCCGGATAGGAAACAAAGAGAAATTCCGACTCAATAACATAGGAATAGCAGCAGTTGAAATCCGTGAAAGTGGACGCTCAGGAAGAGAGGCAGGCGGCCGTACCGTGTTGTAACGAGGGGAAAATGTGCTTGACCGCGGGCTGGGGCGGCAGTACGGTTGCTCATGAGCAACACACTCAGACGATACACGCCACATATCGTCGTGTTCTTTGGAAGCCTCGCCGTCATGATTGTAGAATTGGTGGCGAGTCGGCTCGTCGCAAAATACTTCGGCAACAGTCTTTATACCTGGACCGGGGTTATCGGGGTTGTGCTCGGCGGGATCAGCCTCGGCAACTACGTCGGGGGAAGGCTCGCGGACCGATTCGATCCGGCTCGAGTCATCATCCCGGTCCTGCTGGTTTCCTCGGCGGCGACTCTGCTCGTTCTCCTTCTCGATGCGCTCCTCGGGCGCTACATGGGCACTCCCGGGAGCG
>Ga0307440_1001045_pt1 | contig 13568 bp, 15 predicted proteins | sample SalMarWE160410MG_FD_202150 | JGI IMG/M metagenome (GOLD analysis project Ga0307440, IMG submission 202150) | Salt marsh sediment microbial communities from the Plum Island Ecosystem LTER, Massachusetts, United States - WE1604-10 | ecosystem: Environmental > Aquatic > Marine > Intertidal zone >... | reverse complement strand
GAATGAAATGAGGCGGTAATCCCTCACTCTCACACTCGCTCCCGCTCTCGATCCCACAGTCCCCTGCTCCCTGAAAGGGGACTAATACAAAATAGTTTTAAAACATAGCATAAACGCTATCAGTCCCTAATAGACTATACAAGAAAAACTCCTGGCCGGGCCAGGAGCCATAACCCAACATATCATGCCACCATGGAATATAAAAGAGTGGCATGTAATCGTGCCAGCCAAATAAAAAAGAGAAAAAAATATGAATAGCTGGTCCCGATAATATGGCTAATGGAATATAAGTAGCTACTTCACGTTTTGACATGCGTAAAATAAATGGGGGTAATACAAAAGTAATGAATGCAGGAATCCCATAGAAAATATACCATGGCACACCTTTTATATGTGTAATCCTGGCAAATGTCATTCCTCCAACGACGACAATTATTGATAGAAGAATGATTTTAAGAACAGGCTGAGAGTTACGGAATCTCATTGTAAAACGAAGTACTGCAACAAATACAATTAATGCAGCAAGAACATAAACAGGAAACTTCCAAATATCATTCATATATATTCTGATTTTAATTCTAAATTGGATCTCTGAAAACAACCGAATAAAAGTAAAGTTGAAAAAACAATTAATAAAATATTTTTATCTAATTTTCTACTTTTTCTTCCACTGAGTATCAGTTCCATGTTCATGAATAATCAGCTTTGAAATATTGCCACTTTCTCCCTGCTTAAAGGTTAGAACTGTGTTAAAATTGGTTAGAAAAAAAAGTATGCTCATTTTCAGCATGTTGTGGCAGCACACTACTGGGTAGCACAAGATTTAGATGGTCTCCCTGGAGTTCGATTTTGATTTGTGCTTTTTTAAACTTATACCTGCCAGTGTATCTTTCCAGTATGCTTTTTTCAGTTCGATCTTTTTTCTTCTTTTCCAGTTATCATACGGCAAGTTGAAGACAATGGATGAAATATCCATACCCTCAGCCCAGACGTTTTGTCAATAATTCCCGAAATTGCTCAAAAGTATGATAATGAGATCCTGTTTCGGATAATAAATTAATTCAGACGAGTATCCTGGATATCCCCACCCGAATGTCTCACATAATTCCTGAAAAGGTTATAAACAGTATTATTAATCCTCTAAAACTTGCAGGAAAATACTTGCCGCACTAATATGCCTTAAAGCCTTTTTTCACTTTTATATAGTATTGTCCTGTATAGAACAGCCGAATTGTTTTATAAAGGTATTTACATTTTAAATGATCATCGGGCCGGTGTTCGTGCTTTTTTATCCATTGATTTCATTTTTCTTATAAGCCACAATCCTTATCCGTCTATAATCAGCAATCCAGGATGTCCCATTAAAAATTTTTGGTTTTAAAATTTCAATAGTACTTTTAATAATTGTCGACTTATCCGAATCAGAAACATGTTTAAACAACCAGTTTAAAAACATCTCAATAAAATTCTGGAGTCCGTTTATTCCTCCTTTTAATTCAGTCGGCCTGTCAAATAGCAAAGCCAGGTTAACCTCAAACCCATTATTCTCAAGTAAAGTCGAATATTGGCTGACTGAAGGAAAATATAGTATACTTTCTAAACTTGGATAATCTAATCCTTCATTTTCCAACTGCTCTTTCAAAGTATTTATTATCGAATCATTGCATCCTTTCCCACCAAATTCTACCACATATCGCCCTCCTGTTTTTAAATGTCGGTTTGCATTTTGAATCATTATGTCCGCCTGTGGGATCCAGTGCAAAACAGCATTTGAAAATATAGCATCAAATTTCGCATTAAGTTGACAGTCTTTAGCGTCAGCATGAATAAAGGAGATTCCCGGATGCTTTTTCTGTGCGCATTGAATCATTTCCCGGGAATTATCAATGCCTGTTACTTTTCCGCAAAGTTCCGCTATCTTTCCGGTCAAATCACCGGTACCGCAGCCAATATCTAAAATCGTTTCATTGCTTTGGGGATTAAGAAGCTTCACTATCTCCTCTCCGAATTTGAAAACAAAATCGTGTTTGTTATCATATAAATCAGGATTCCAGTTAAATTTCATATTTTTATCTTATATTTTCTTATGCATGTTTTAAGTATGCATGTATGATGCCCATTAATTTCAAAGCATTAACAAGTTGACTGTTCATATGATAAACACCTCAGTTTTGTGTAGCTTAATTTAAATTGTCAGTTAAAGATACTTTTTAAAAAGTAATTACCTTATCACTGTCTACCACCCAATTAGTAAGTTCTGCCATTGTACTTATTTCAGTCCCGTCTATAAGTTGAGCGGATTTAAGTCCTCTTGCATCAGCACAACTGCCACAGATTTTAACCTTTGCTCCTTTTTCCAGGATTGCTTTTAGCATTCTTTCAATATTATAATATCCGTTCGGAGTGTTTTGGTTTGCAATTGCACAGTTTGCAGCATCAGCCATGAGAAAAACGCGCACTTCAGTTGATTCATGATCTTTTCCAAGTTGCATTGCAAGCCTTAAAGCGTTGTAAGCTTTTTCTGTCCCGTAAGGAGCATCGTTAATCAGGATTAGAATCTTTTGTCCCATTGCTATATAATTAGAATTAAATTGACTGCTAATCTATGATTTATGTGTACGAAAATTAAATAATGTTATAACTGTCACTTTTTAAAATAACTCTTTTACAAAAGCCCCTGCCTCGATATGCTGACAAACCCGCCCGGCCACTGTCAGCCGGACGGGTTTTTAATTATTAACCTTGTATCAGTTAATATTTTGAGCCAAGAAAGGTTTTCTCACTTGACCAGTAGAAACCGGTGATATGAGATAGTATTCAATTTATTCCAGATTTTTGCATCTTCGGAATTCCATGCATTCAGATACAATTTATTATTATGAATTGTATCATAAATTGCCTGGTTTGGCCAGGATCCCTCAATCATAAATCTAAAATCCATAATTGAGTCACCCTGGATTAACCATAATTTATATCCTGAATCAGGGTAACCTATTAAATCAATTGCTTTATTAAGTCGTTTGACCATTGAAAGTAAATCAGATGGCTCAATTCCAATTGAATCATAAAGAAGACTAACACTCTGTAATGTGTTTTCGATTTTGTTATTCTCTTCCGATTCTTTTGATGTTTGTGTACAACCAGCAAACATTTAAAAAAGAATCAAACTAAAGAAAAATAGTTTTTTCATACTTACAGGATTTAGTTGAAAACTTCATTCTAAAGGATAAAGTTATGACAATAAAGTACTTGAGTCAACAAATTTTTATATAAAATTTTCAATCTGGTTTTTCTTTTTGATTTTTCTGCAATAACATGGTAATGACCACACCGGTGGCGGCGCCCAATGCAAAGGTAAACCAGAATCCTGTATGATTTGGTTTGCAGTCAATCCTGGTGTAATAAACGACCTCCAGGCAAAGAGTAGTTACTAATGGCAATAAACTATACCTTAATCAGTGTTTGTTTTTCATTTGATTAGCGTTTGGTTAGAAGTTTTAAACTAGGAATTTTTTTGCCTGAAGCATGATAACCCTGCCATGAGACAGGATTGTACAGCATCCATAAGTAAAAAATTAAACTTTTCTGTAGTTTTTTCCGGAATCTTCATACTAACATAATAAACGAATAAGATAATCATCATGGAAAAGAGCGAAAATGGAAAACAAGTTGCTTTCAAAGGTGCAGGAGTATTATTAGGATTTATTGTCGGATCTGTCGCCGGAATTATTGTCTCCATACTAACCGGTATAACAGGAATTATCGGTGCGGTGGCAGGATCCATAGCTGTACCCTTAGGTCTTTTCCTGGAAACCAGGTTCCAGGGAGGACAAATTAAACAGACCAGGAAGTCCGTGGCAGTGTATATCTTATTGATATTGTTAGGGCTGTTGGTATTTTTTTTTGTGTTATTATCGCAAAATAGATAACTTTTTATCCGGAAAATAAAATCCTGAAGCTGTGGATCCACGCCTGGAAAAAGAATTCCTGGAACACCTTGAGACAAACCGAAAAATAATTCATAAGGTTTGCTTCATCTATTGCAGAAACAGATCTGACATCAATGATATGTACCAGGAAATAGTATTGCAGCTATGGAAGTCTTATCCTTCTTTTAAAGGGAAATCTGCACTTTCCACATGGATTTACAGGGTAGCATTGAATACTGCTATTACTGCTACAAGGAATTCCGTCATTCTTGTTAAAACGGAAGAAGCACCGGAAATTGCTGATGACTATGAAAGTATGATGGACTTATCAGAAGATACAAGATTGTTGTATAAAGCTATATCAAAACTTGAAAGGATTGAAAAAGCGATAATACTACTCTGGCTGGATGACAGATCCTACAAGGATATATCTGATACTATAGGTATCACAGTCAAGAATGTTAGTGTGAAGATTACACGTATTAAGGTTAAACTGGCCACTATTTTAAAAAATCTTCAGTAGCGATGAAAGATATTGATTTGGAAAAATATAAATCGGCATGGGGAGGGGAAAAGAGTTTTGATAACAGGATAATATCCGGATTGGATCCAGCCAGGTATTTAAAAAGAAGATCAAAGGGTATCGTCAGCTCTTTCAGAACGGGCCTGGTAATGGACCTCGTTCTGAAATGTATCCTTGGAGCCTCTTTTGCTGTACTGATCTTTTTGTATTCAATGCAACCCGGGTTAATTACTGTCTGTGGCATTCTTTTCTGCCTGGTCTGTTATCTTATTTTCCTTCAGTTTAAAACTTCTGCTGATATTCCCGGGCAAATGGCTTATTCGGATGATTTAAGAACATTCCTGGAAAAAGGAATAACTTTTTACAGGACGAAATATTATAAATCGTTGTACATCTCAGCATTGTCATCCCCGTTGATTTTCATAAGTGGCATGTTCTTTTACAATTATTTTAAATATACAGGAGTAAGAACTATGGATCTTACTGATTTTTTCGTGTTAGGATTATTTTGCCTTGTCGCCTATGTCTTCAGTGCATTTGTTCATATAAAACATTTTAATATCAGGATCAGCCAGATGGAAAAATGTTTAAGCGAACTTGATGAAGGGGGAATATCTGAGCTTACAGTCAGGAAGCAGATCAGGCAGCAGAGAATTATGTTGCTTATAGCTGTTTTATTACTGATAACAGGCTTTGCCGCACTAGTTTTTATCCTCATGTTATGACACAGAAGCATATTAACCTACTGGATCTGAATACAATATGTTTAAAGACGGGTGATCTTTATTTGACAGTCCGTCTTTCCGGAGGCTTATAATTGCCAGCTTCATTATGCCTGACTGACGGATGTTTTATATCTTTGTTCATTTAACCGTTAAATGATGATCCCGATGAAAATCTGCTTATCCTTTTTTCTTTTACTGACAATTGGGTTGACTGTTTCATGTGGTAATAGCAAAAAACAGGGGCGCCATGATAATGGAAGCAATGCACTGTCTGATGATTCATTGCTTAATCTCGTTGAGTACCGTACTTTTCAATATTTCTGGGATGGTGCCGAGCCTAATTCCGGGATGGCCCGGGAACGTATCAATGTTGATGGTGTCTACCCCGACAATGATGAGAATGTGGTTACTACCGGTGGCAGTGGCTTCGGTATAATGGCAATTCTGGCAGGTATTGAACGTGGGTTTATTACCAGGGAGGAAGGCTGTCAGCGTTATACCAGGATCGTTGATTTTCTCAAGAAAGCTGACAGGTTTCATGGTGCATGGCCTCACTGGATTGATGGACAGACGGGGCACGTAAAACCGTTCAGTAAGAAAGATGACGGTGCAGACATTGTTGAGACTGCTTACCTGATGCAGGGTCTGCTTGCTGTACGTCAATATTTTATTAACGGATCGGATAAAGAGAAGGTCCTGGCAGATGATATCGACGGGCTGTGGAGAGGCGTGGAATGGAACTGGTTTACCAGGGGAGGGGAGCAGGTATTATACTGGCACTGGTCGCCGGACTACGGCTGGGATATGAACTTCCCTGTACGGGGTTATAATGAGTGTCTCATATTGTACATCCTTGCCGCATCTTCACCCACATACCCGATAGATCCTTCTGTATATCACGATGGCTGGGCACGTGGGGGGGCTATTGACACAACCAGCGGTGCATACGGTTATACTCTGTCACTTAAGCATAATGGGGCCCTGAAATACGGGGGACCGTTATTCTGGGCTCATTATTCTTATCTTGGTCTTGATCCGCATAATCTGAAAGACATGTATGCAGATTACTGGATGGAAAATACTGACCAGACACTTATAAACTGGAAGTGGTGTTCATTAAATCCAAAACACTATGCCGGTTACAGCAGCAAGTGCTGGGGACTGACAGCCAGCTATTCGATAAATTTCTACGCGGCGCATGCTCCGGGCGAGAGTACGGACCTGGGAGTTATCTCACCTACTGCCGCATTATCATCATTCCCCTATACTCCCGACCACTCGATGGATGCACTGAAGTATTTTTATTACACGCTTGGAGATAAAATATGGGGGAAATATGGTTTTTATGATGCCTTCAGCGAACAATATAACTGGTATCCACAGAAATATCTTGCTATAGACCAGGGACCTGAAGTGGTGATGATAGAGAATTTCAGGACAGGATTATTATGGGATCTTTTCATGTCGTGCAATGAGGTGCAGGCAGGGTTGAAGAGGCTTGGTTTCAAATACCTTAAAAAATAAATGCAGGTAATATTAGCTGTTGATTATCAGGAATTAACAATATCTAAAATCTAAAATTAATTTTAGGTACTAAATTAATTTTTAGTAAATCAATATTTTAGCAAGCCTTTCCAATTTACCGAATATTTGTATTGTCATGTTCCATAAATTTGTTTATCTTTAGGCCGTAATTTTTTGAACTTTAGCGTTTAATATATTTTATTAATGCAGAGTTGTAAAAATAAACAAAGTATTAAAAAAGGTTAGAAAAATGAAGAACAAAGTGTTTATGGGATTAGCAGCTATAGCTATGGTTGCAGTCCTTTCTAGTTGTGGTAAAAAACCGCAGGCTGAAATTGATGCAACCAATGCAGCTATTACTGCCGCTCAGACTGCTGAAGCAGCAGTTTATGTACCCGATGAATTTACAGCTGTACAGGATTCCATGAAGACCATCATGTCAGAGGTCCAGGTTCAGGAATCTAAATTATTCAAGAATTTTGGTGATGTAAAAACAAAACTTGCCGCTACTTTAACTTTAGCCAATAAAGCAGCTGTTGATGCTGCTGCAAAGAAAGAAGAAGTAAAGCAGGAAGTAGACACCATGATGACAGATATCAAAGCTGTTATTGATGAAAACGGTACACTAATGAAGAGAGCTCCGAGAGGAAAAGAAGGAGCTGCTGTTCTTGAAGCCATGAAAACAGATATGGCTACTGTTGCGGCATCAGTAACCGAAGCTCAGGGTCTGAATGATCAGGGTAAATACATGGATGCTCTGAACAAGCTGAAAGCTGCCAAGGAAAAAGCTGATGGTATCAATACGGAGCTTAAAGATGCTATAGAAAAAGCAACCGGCAGACGACCGGGAGGTAAATAATGCTATGCTGTTGGTAACCATTTGTTAGTGATATTAAACCCCCGGGTTACTCCCGGGGTTTTTTTTAAAAACTATTAGCAGGGTTATATGAAAAAGGGTTGGAGATGGGTATCGGTTATTATAATCATAATAATATCGGCACCACTGGTAATCTTGTTATTGATTCATCTTACGCCTGAGCCGCCGGCAGCAGGGATGGAAAAGGCACGTAAGGCAATTGCAGAGGCCGAAGCTGTTAATGCCTCAACCTATTCAAGAAAGTTATATGATGAAGCTTTGGCATTGTACGATTCAGCGATGGTTAGCTGGCAAAGACAAAACAGGCGATTCATATATTTCAGGAATTTTGATGAGGTGGCCGGCTATGCCGGGAGATCGGAATCCAGGGCTCTGGAAGCAGCAGAAAATTCATCTGCTATGTCCACAAACCTGGAAAACAGGATCAGGAAGAAATACACAATTCTTAACAGGCTGTCTGCAGAAATTGATACTCTTTTCGGTACCTATCCTCTTAATGCAGAAATACGAAACAGGATATCACGCGGCAAACTTTTACTTAAGGAATCAGAAATTCTTTACGATAATGGTGATTATTTCAGCGCGTACAGGAAGCTGACCGATTCAGAAAATCTTCTTACAGCTTCTTACGAACATGCATCTTCTGATCTGAAGGATTATTTCAAAGCATACTCGACATGGAAAAAGTGGATAGACAAAACATTGAATGATTCGAGGAGCTCTCATAGTTACTCAATTATTATAGATAAGTTCTCAAGAAAGTGCCTTGTTTACCTGAGAGGTAAAATGAAATATGAATTCAATGCTGAACTAGGATCCAACTGGGTAGGAAATAAAAGACTGAAAGGTGATAAAGCCACTCCTGAGGGTATGTACAGGATAGCCGGTAAATTTGAGGGAGGAAAAACAAAATACTATAAGGCTCTCCTTCTGAACTATCCTAATGATGATGACAGGGAAAGATTCCTGTCAGAGGTCAAAAACGGGACACTGCCTTCGACTGCAAGTATCGGCGGCCTGATAGAAATACACGGGCAAGGCGGGAAGGGTGTGGACTGGACCGAAGGTTGTATAGCTCTTCAAGATAAAGCGATGGATGTTTTATACAGGCTGGTAAGGAAAGGTACTCCTGTAACCATTGTCGGATCGATGATCGATCTGCAAAGTATACTCAAAAGATAGATAATGCTTATGGAAGATAAGAATACAGATGCTGATAAATCCATTCAGGGAGATGGACCACCCGAGGATAAGGTGAATCAGGAGCAGACTGTGACCCTGCTGGGAGAATTTCTGTCGTGGCTACGAAAAAAGGCAGTCAGAAAAGATATGGCACATATCTCAAAGCGTACCCTTAGAGTTTTGATCATTGTCTTAGCTGTGAGTGCACTGGTGGCAGCCGTTTTTTATGGTGTACCGCTGCTTGATGAAATGGTACCGGTTAAAGCACCGGATATCACATCCGATCCTGGTCTGAATAAATCCAGGGAATATAAAAGTGAAACATACCGGATTTCGCGTGATATTCAACACCTTGAAAGAAAGTATAATTCCTATACGTCAGGTCAGTCATATATAGTGATCAACACTACCGATAACAAGTTTTACCTTTACAGGAACAAGAAACTGATAAGAGAAGGATTCTGTAGTTCGGGAAGCTATACACTTTTAAAGACAGAGACTGACAGGAAATGGATATTTAAAACGCCGAAAGGGAAGTACTGGGTGCGTGGGAAGACGACCAATCCTGTTTGGAAAAGACCCGACTGGTCTTTTGTTGAGGAAGGTCTTCCTATCCCTCCCAAAGATGACAATTCAAGGTATGAGTACGGTGTACTGGGCGATTACGCTTTGTCAATAGGAGACGGATATCTTATTCACGGAACAATTTACAAGCGTTTTCTGGGTATGCCGGTTACTCATGGCTGTGTAAGACTCAATGATGACGATCTTAAGGTGATATTCAATACTCTCAGTGTTGGTTCAAAAGTCTATATTTTCTGATATATGTTGAGATATGGAAAATGAACAAAAAAAAATAGAAACAGGAAAAAAGAGCCGATGGATTCTTCCTGCTGCAATGGTTGCCGCAGTACTTATATACTATTCTGTTATGAATATAATAGGCACCACAAGGGCCCTGGATCAGATATATTCCAACTTCAATCCGGAGAAGAATGCAAAAACCTATGCTGACAGTGCTGTATTCACCGATTCGGCCTACCTTGTTCTCTTGAAGCAAAAGGCCTGGCTCCAGTCAAAGACCCTTATGGCTGAAACCGATTCAATATACTTAATGATCAACCTGGATGACAGCATAGCGGATCTGGCAATAAACGGTGTGGTAGTTCATTCTTCTCCTATCATCCGTTACAGGCTCGGCAGCATATTTAAGCGAGGGAATGACGCTATCCTATATACGATGATGTCAACACCCCTGTCAATAGTAAGTTCCAGATCCACTATCAGGAAGGAACCGCTGATGATCAAGATGGCTCCCAAGGATACTTCAGAATATCAGCCCGATGTTATTCCTGATACAACACATACACAGCCCGTTAATTTTATCCTTAATATGAAAGAGGGTATAAGGATCTGTTTCTACCAGGGCGATCCTGTCTTACCTCGTAACAGGCTCGCCAGGTTCTGGTTTGATTTCAGGCTAAGAGCCACTGATGCATGGGCTGCTATTAAAAGAATAGCTGTCCTGAAAGTCCCTGACTATCATCCTTATATAAAACTATATGTTTCAAGAGGAGACAACAGGATCATTTACAGGGCTATTCCCCGGAACGGGCAGGTGACAGTTCTTCTTTGAAGCGATCATAAAATCAGAGATGAATTAATAATAAAATGATCTGTATAGTAATAATTTAGTTATATTTAGTAAAATTTCTAATACTGCGATCATGAGAAAAACAATTAACCGGCCAATAGCCGTTCTTTTAGTATTGGTTGCCCTCGGTTTGTTTTTGCCGTTGGCATCATTGTCGGCACAGGACATGACAAATGTATCTTCAGCTCTTCCTGACAGTATCAGTAAAATTGTGAACAAATCGTGTATGCCGTGTCATAGTAATGACGGTGGACTGATGCCAAGGAAAAAATTGAATTTTTCAGACTGGGCAAACTATTCAAAAGAAAAACAGGCTGAAAGGGCAAATAAGATGTATTCGGAACTTTCTGAAGGTAAAATGCCTCCTGAAAAAAGGAGGGAAGCAAGGCCAGAGCTTGTTCCCGATGCAAAACAGATTGCGACTATCAAAAGATGGGCTGAAGCTCTGGGTGTCCCGAACCAATAGCCCGGTCATAAGTTACATCCATACAGCATGTTAATTTTTAACCGTATGGAAGGTCGTTTTACCTTTCAACAGGTGTGTTATTTTTCGTTTCAATCCTTGGTGAGTTATTAAAAAAAACGTAGGTTTGAGGGCGACACATTTCTATAAAAGACACTTAATTGAATGGGAAGGTTTACTGGCGTTATTGGTATTTTTATAATATTGGGATTGGCCTTTTTATGGTCGAATAATCGAAAAAAAATCAACTACAGGCTGGTGATAAGCGGTTTAGTCCTGCAACTATCTCTGGCAATTTTTATTCTTAAGGTTCCACTCGGGCGAAATATTTTTGCATGGCTGGGCCAGGCCATAAATAAACTCCTGGATTTCTCTCAGCAGGGAGGTAATTTTGTATTTGGTGATCTGACCAAGATCAGCCAGTACCTGCCGGAAGGTGTTGTAAAAAGTGGTGTTTTCCTATTTGTACTGTTGCCAACTATTATATTCGTGTGTGTACTTGTAGCCATGGCATACCATGTTGGGTTGATGCAAAGGATAGTGGCAGCTATTGCCCGTTTTGTTCACTGGGCAATGCGCGTCAGCGGTAGTGAAGCACTCTCCAATGTTGCAAGTGCATTTGTGGGACAAGTTGAAGCACAGATAATGATACGACCGTATCTTTCAGGTATGACCATGTCGGAGCTGCTCGCCTCCATGGCAGGCAGTATGGCTACAATAGCCGGGGGTGTGATGGCAGTGTATATCTCAATGGGTGTACCGGCATCCTATCTCCTGGCAGCAAGCCTTATGGCAGCTCCCGGGGCCCTTGTGATCTCCAAGATAGTATACCCTGAAACACAAGTATCGGAAACAAAAGGAACGGTTAAACTGGAGGTAAGGAAAGAACATGCAAATATTATGGATGCCATTTCCCATGGGGCCAGTGATGGTATGAAGATATCACTCAATGTTATAGCTATGCTTATTGGAGTAATAGCTTTGATAGCCCTTTTAGATGCATTGCTTGGATATTTTGGACATTTTCTTGCCTGGACGGGCCTTTCCCTGAATTTTATCGGGCTCGATGTTAATCATCTTAGCCTTAAAGATGTGTTCGGAGCCTTTTTCAGCCTGTTTGCAATTGTGATGGGAGTTCCCCCTTCAGAATCGATGAATGTAGGCTCACTTATGGGCACAAAGATGGTTGTAAATGAATTTGTTGCATATTCCGACCTCTCCCCTATGATACACCAGGGACTCCTGAGTGCCAAATCTGTAGTAATTGCAAGTTTTGCGCTCTGCGGATTTGCCAATTTCAGTTCTATAGCCATTCAGATCGGTGGTATCGGGGCACTGGTCCCGGACAGAAAAGCTGATCTGGCAAAACTTGGTTTTAAAGCTATGCTTATCGGTACCATGGCATCATATATTTCGGCGTCACTGGCCGGAATATTGCTTTAATATACCGGAAATTTAGTCTAATTTTGTAGCTGACACGTTAATTGCTAAAATTAATTGGCAGGAGAGAATTATTACAGGATGATGGTGATCGAACCATTCAGGTCCTTTGTAATAGGGCTATGTTGTAAAGGATCCTAAACAACTTTCCCGTTTTCATTGTTGTTCTTTAACAAATAAATTAATCAGCTGGCCATGTCGGAAGAATCACTCACCGGGATGATAAGATCTGGTCATAATGATCTCCTTAGACAAAAACTCCTCGAAGATCCGTCTGTTGCAGCCATAAAGACTGAAGAGGGGATATCACTTCTGCAGTATGCAGCGTATTGCAGAAATGATGAGGCTATTGCCCTGCTTACACAATACAGGTCTGAATACGATATCTTCGAGGCTGCAAGCCTTGGAAAACTGGAGATTATTTCCAGGTTGCTCAGGGAAGATCCGGACCTGCTTAACTCATTCTCACCTGACGGGTTTACAATACTTGGACTTGCTTCATTTTTTGGTCATCATGAGCTTGTAAGATACCTGCTTGCCTCAGGTGCAGATCCTAACATAGCTTCGGATAATACACTGAAGGTAACACCTTTGCATTCAGCCTGTGCAGCGTCGGATTTTAATATTGCAGATATGCTGATCAGAAAAGGTGCGGATGTTAATGCGAAACAGGCAGGTGGTTATACTCCCATCCATTCTGCTGCCCATAACGGCAAAACAGACCTCGTACTACTGCTTATCGCCAATGGAGCCGATATTGATGCAAGGACAGATAAAGGAGAAACTACTGTTTCACTGGCACTCGAAAGAGGATTCGCCGATACCGCTGAGCTTCTCAGGAAGCAGGATTAATCTTTCACGCAACGGACAGAATATCCTTTGGTCTTATTATCATGTGTTAATAAGATCATGTTTGAACAATCTAAAAATAGATATTTGGCTATAGTATCATTTTCCTCTGTTGATGACCAGAACCTGCCTTCCCATGAGCGGTGATCATCTCCGGCCATACCGGCTGGCCGGGCTGAAAAACCGCTGGTATTGGTTCCATTTCCACCGCATTCCTGTAGCCAGTGAGAATAGCCGATCTCTTTCATCTTCTCACCGGCCTTATCTATGCCTTCAAGATAATCAACCAGGGTAGTCCATTCGTCGAAAGTGGCTACATGCCATCCGGCGGGAGCAAGATTCCTGTTATCCGATACAGCATACCAGTTGTAAAAATTACCATAAACAGCTGTTATGTTTCCA
>Ga0307440_1001044_pt1 | contig 13572 bp, 13 predicted proteins | sample SalMarWE160410MG_FD_202150 | JGI IMG/M metagenome (GOLD analysis project Ga0307440, IMG submission 202150) | Salt marsh sediment microbial communities from the Plum Island Ecosystem LTER, Massachusetts, United States - WE1604-10 | ecosystem: Environmental > Aquatic > Marine > Intertidal zone >... | reverse complement strand
CAAATGTAAGAGGCCCTGCGGGCGCGAGAGACCGAGCGCTCACCCTGACGCCACGGCCCAGCGTAGACCGGGTTCCCCGTCTGTAGCCCACGCTGCACCTGAGTTGGAGGCGGGCCTGTGGTGGGCGCGGGACATTCCGTACGACCTTCGATCGGGGCGAGCGCGGAGGGAGGATTGGCACCAGTACAGGAGGCGATGGGGGAGCTACAGATCCTGAGCCCGACCCGCGGGGGGCCGTAGCCTTTGCCTCACCGCTCACCTTCCAGTGCGACGCCTCGTGCGACATCTGCGCCCAAGAATTCAGTAACCACGCCCTGCGACACGCCCCCCGAGAGAATGTCTTGCGTGGACAGGAGGGGGAGGGTCCTTTAGAATTTTACTGGGTTACCGGGAAGGTCGGGCGCATCCGCCTCCGGTTCTGTGTCTCGGGCACCGGGGGGAATAAAGGGTCCTGGCTTAAGCTACCTGTTGTGGCTGGGGTGTCGCTGCCACCATAAGCATTCAGGGCTTCGTACCACTCCGGTCTTCGCATGCTTCTGCCGGCGTCGGGTACGGTGCCGCCGTACCCGTGCTCAACCCCTTCGGCTCGGAGACATCCTTGAGAGAACCTGCAATCTTGGTCCTGGAGGACGGATCTGTCTTCCGGGGAGAGTCTATCGGCGCGGCGGGTCAGGGCGTTGGCGAGGTGGTGTTCAACACCGCCATCACGGGATACCAGGAGATCCTGACCGATCCCTCTTACTGCCGCCAGCTGGTCACCTTGACCTATCCCCACATCGGCAACGTCGGGGTCAACGCTGAGGACGAGGAGTCCTCCCGCGTCTACGCCGCCGGCCTTATCATCCGGGACCTGCCGGTCCGTGCCAGCAACTGGCGCCGGCAGGAGCTGCTCGACGGGTACCTGGCCCGCCACCAGGTCGTTGGGATCGCCGGCATCGACACCCGACGGCTGACCCGGATTCTGCGGGAGCAGGGTGCGCAGAACGGCTGTATCCAGGCGGGGCCAGACCTCGACGAGACGGCGGCCCTGGCGGCGGCAAAGGCGTTCCCAGGGCTCAAGGGGATGGATCTCGCCCAGGTGGTGACGACGGAGATTCCCTACGACTGGACCCAGGGGGTGTGGACACTCGACGGGGGCTTGCCGGCGGACGCGCCGCCGGTGGGAGACGAGCGTCCTTATCGGGTGGTTGCATACGATTATGGGATCAAACGCAACATCCTGCGCATGCTCGCGGAGCGGGGCTGCCATATCACCGTTGTGCCCGCCCGGACCACGGCTGCGGAGGTGTTGAAGCTCGGCCCTGACGGCATTTTCCTGTCCAACGGACCCGGAGACCCCGAGCCCTGTGACTACGCGATCAGCGCCATTCGGGAGCTCCTGGAGACGAATATTCCGGTCTTCGGCATCTGCCTGGGTCACCAGCTGCTGGGATTGGCCTGTGGGGCTCGTACCCTAAAGATGAAGTTCGGTCACCACGGGGCGAATCACCCGGTACTGGACCTGGCCACGGAGCGGGTCACGATCAGCAGTCAGAACCATGGCTTTGCGGTCGACGAGGCGAGCCTGCCGGACAACATACGGGCCACCCACCGCTCCCTGTTCGACCGGTCCCTTCAGGGCATACACCACCGGGAGCGGCCTGCCTTCAGCTTTCAGGGACACCCGGAGGCGAGCCCCGGACCGCACGACGCGGGGCCGCTGTTCGACCACTTCATCGAGCTCATGTCAGTCCGCCAATGAAATGCCCAAACGAACCGATATCGACAGCATCCTGATCATTGGCGCGGGTCCGATCGTCATCGGGCAGGCCTGTGAGTTCGACTACTCGGGCGCCCAGGCCTGCAAGGCACTGCGGGAGGAGGGCTACCGGGTCATCCTGGTCAACTCCAATCCGGCGACCATCATGACCGACCCGGAGATGGCCGATGCCACCTACATCGAGCCGGTGACCTGGCGGACCCTGGAGCGCATCATCGAGCGGGAGCGTCCCGATGCACTGCTGCCCACCATGGGCGGGCAGACCGCCCTCAACACGGCACTCGATCTGGTGCGGGAAGGTGTGCTCGATCGATACGGGGTGGAGATGATCGGCGCCTCCCGTGAGGCCATCGACAAGGCGGAGGACCGGGACCTCTTCCGCCAGGCCATGCGCCGGATCGGCCTCGACATGCCACGCTCGGCGATCGCCCACAGTCTGGAGGAGGCGAATCAGGTTCAGGCCCAGATCGGGTTTCCCGTCATCATCCGCCCCTCCTTTACCCTCGGTGGAAGCGGCGGAGGCGTCGCCTACAACCAGGAGGAGTTCGAGGAGATCTGTCGGCGGGGCCTGGACCTGTCGCCGACGAGCGAGCTTCTGATCGAGGAGTCGGTGCTCGGCTGGAAGGAGTTCGAGATGGAGGTGGTGCGGGACCGCAAGGACAACTGCATCATCGTTTGCTCCATCGAGAACCTGGACCCCATGGGGGTGCACACGGGCGACTCCATCACAGTCGCCCCTGCCCAGACCCTCACGGACAAGGAATACCAGATCATGCGCGACGCCTCCATCGCGGTGCTGCGCGAGATCGGGGTGGATACCGGGGGCTCCAACGTCCAGTTCGCGGTGAATCCCGAGAACGGGCGAATGATCATCATCGAGATGAATCCCCGCGTCTCACGCTCGTCGGCGCTGGCCTCCAAGGCGACGGGCTTCCCCATTGCCAAGGTGGCAGCCAAGCTGGCGGTGGGCTATACGCTCGACGAGCTGCGCAACGAGATCACCGGCGGCGCCACCCCGGCGTCGTTCGAGCCGACGATCGACTACGTGGTGACCAAGGTCCCGCGGTTCGCCTTCGAGAAGTTCCCGCAGGCGAACCCCCGCCTCACCACCCAGATGAAGTCCGTGGGGGAGGTGATGGCCATCGGGCGTACCTTCCAGGAGTCGCTTCAGAAGGCCTTGCGGGGGTTGGAGACCGACAAGTACGGTCTGGACGAGGTCGTGGATCTTGCTGCGCCGGATGCCCTGCAGAGGATCCGACACGAGCTGCGCCAGGCCGGACCCGAGCGGCTTTTGTATGTGGCGGATGCCTTTCGTGCGGGCATGGGCCTGGAAGAGGTACGCGCCATCAGCCGGATCGACCCCTGGTTTCTGGCGCAGATCGAGGAGCTTCTCATTGTGGAGGCGGACGTGCGGGCGGCAGGGCGATCCGGACTCGGCGCGGAGCGCCTGCGCTACCTGAAGCGCAAAGGCTTCTCGGACCGTCGCCTCGGCAGGCTTACCGGGTACACAGAGGGGGAGATCCGCGCCCTGCGCCGGGAGCGAGGCGTGCACCCGGTCTTCAAACGGGTGGACACCTGCGCCGCTGAGTTTGCGGCCACCACCGCCTACATGTACTCCACCTACGAGGAGGAGTGCGAGGCCGATCCGTCGGATCGGCAGAAGATCATGGTGCTCGGCGGCGGGCCTAACCGGATCGGCCAGGGCATCGAGTTCGACTACTGCTGCGTCCACGCCGCCCTCGCCATGCGGGAGGACGGCTACGAGACCATCATGGTCAACTGCAACCCGGAGACGGTCTCCACCGATTACGATACCTCGGACCGTCTCTACTTCGAGCCGGTGACCCTGGAGGACGTGCTTGAGATCGTCCACAAGGAGCGGCCCCTCGGACTCATCGTCCAGTACGGTGGGCAGACCCCTCTCAAGCTGGCCCGTGACCTGGAGGCCGCGGGCGTTCCCATCATCGGCACCACCCCGGACTCCATCGACCTGGCAGAGGACCGGGAGCGCTTTCAGGGCATGATCAACGAGCTGGGGCTGCGTCAGCCCCCGAACACCACTGCCCGCAGCGAAGGCGAGGCGGTGGAGCTCGCGGCCGCCATCGGCTATCCCCTGGTCGTCAGGCCGTCGTATGTGCTGGGCGGGCGGGCCATGGAGATCGTCTACGACGAGGCGGACCTCAACCGCTACATGCGCGACGCTGTACGGGTCTCCAACGAGTCCCCGGTGCTCCTGGACCACTTCCTTGACGATGCCATCGAGGTGGACGTGGACGCCGTGTCCGATGGCGCCGCGGTGCTTATCGGCGGCATCATGGAGCACATCGAGCAGGCCGGCGTTCACTCCGGCGACTCCGCCTGCTCGCTGCCTCCCTACACCCTCTCCACGGCCATACAGGACCGCATGCGGGAGCAGATGGTCAAGATGGCGCGGGCGCTCGATGTCGTCGGGCTGATGAATGCCCAGTTCGCGATCAAGGACGACCAGGTCTATATCCTGGAGGTCAACCCCCGGGCCTCGCGGACCGTCCCCTTCGTGTCCAAGGCCACCGGCGTGCCTCTGGCCAAGGTGGCGGCGCGCTGCATGGTTGGGAAATCCCTCGATGCGCAGGGTTTCGGGAAGGAGTGCACGCCGAAGCGCTATTTCGTCAAGGAGGCCGTCTTCCCCTTCATCAAGTTTCCCGGGGTGGACACGGTGCTGGGACCCGAGATGAAATCCACGGGAGAGGTGATGGGCGTCGGCGAGAGCTTCGGGGAGGCCTACGCCAAGTCCCAGGAGGCGGCGGGCTCGCTTCTGCCCCGTAAGGGCAAGGCCATGCTCAGCGTCCGGGACGCCGACAAGCCTCGGCTGATCCGGGTTGCGCAGGATCTGATTGATCTGGGCTTCCAGCTCTACGGCACCCATGGCACTGCGGCGGCAGTGCGGGGGGCCGGTATCCCCTGCGAAGGGGTCAACAAGGTCAAGGAGGGCAGGCCCCACATCGTGGACATGATCAAGAACAAAGAGGTAAGTTTCATAGTCAATACCACGGAAGGCGCCCAGGCCATCGCCGACTCGGCCGAGATCCGCCGCGCCGCGCTGCGGCACAAGGTCAGCTACACGACCACCATCGCCGGCGCGGAGGCGACCTGCCTGGCCCTCAAGCAATCGGATGCGGTAAGCGTCAACCGCCTGCAGGAGCTGTTCTGATCCCGGACCCGGCAGGGTTCAGGGACGGCCATGGCCGACGCGACCTGGGAAGGCACGTCGGCAGCGTGGGGCGCGCACTGAGAGGCACCACAGCGACAAGCGAACGAGGAAGTCATCCATGAGCAAAGTCCCTCTGACCGCCAAGGGCGCCGAGAAATTGCGCTCTGAGCTCGAACGTCTGAAGAAAGTGGAACGGCCGCGGATCATCCAGGCGATCGCCGAGGCCCGTGGCCACGGCGACCTGAAGGAGAATGCGGAATATCACGCCGCTCGCGAGCAGCAGGGTTTTGTCGAGGGGCGTATCAAGGAGATCGAGGGTAAGCTCTCCCACGCCCAAGTCATTGACGTGACCACTCTGCCAGCCAACGGGAAGGTTGTCTTTGGCGCCACGGTGGACGTGGTGGAGCTCGACAACGATGCGGAGCACACCTTTCAGATCGTGGGCGAGGATGAAGCCGATACCAAGAACGGCATGATCTCGGTGACTTCGCCCATCGCGCGCAGCCTCATCGGAAAGACCGAGGGAGATGTGGCCTCGGTCGATACGCCGGGCGGGATCCGGGAGTTCGAGATCCTGGATGTGCGCTACGTCTAGCGCAACAGTGCCGAGATTCCGAGACCGTTTCCGGTAGGGTCCGCTGTGCGGACCGTGCCGCAAGGTGGCAGCTAGCGCTGGGAAAGGTCCGCGCAGCGGACCCTACGAAGGCCCGAATCGCTTCTGCCGGCGTGCATTACCCTGAGCGGAACGGGCGAATTCTGCGGTACGAGAGCGGAGCAATGGCAACCATAGAGTCCGAACGCACCCCTGCGTCAGAGCAGCGGGTGTACCGCCTGACGGTGGACGCCTACCACCGGATGATCGACGCAGGCGTCTTCGGCAAAGATGACCGGGTAGAGCTGGTCGAAGGAGAGCTGCGGGCAATGCGCCCGATTAGCGCACGCCATGCGGGCAAAGTGAAGCGCCTGAATCAGCTGTTCTCCCGCCTTGCCGCTGGCAGAGTCTTGATGGCGATCCAGGATCCCTTGGCGTTGCCGGACTATTCGGAGCTTCAGCCCGCTGACGTTAAATCGGCGATACCCCGATCAGCCACTGGTGAACCCCTAGAATGAAGGCGACATAGAGCAGCAGGCCGCCGATGACGGCGATGGCGTCGTTGGCGCCGGAGGGCGGGGCGCTCGGGATGGGCCCCTGGACCCGGTGCTTCAGGGAGATCCGGTCTGCGACGGCCCAAGCGAGGAGCGAGCCGAATAGGACGATGTCGGGGAGGGTCCCGTTTGCGATGAGATGGGCGACCGCCCAGAGCTTCACCGCCGCGAGCATGGGGTGCTTCAGGGTTGATTGGATTCGCCCCGGCAGGTAGGTAGCAAGCAGCATGGGGAACACAGGCACCATCAGGAGCAGGGTGATGTGGCGCATCCAGGTGGTCGGCTCGTAGACGTGCAGCGGGTGCTGCCGCGCCAGCCCGAAGCCCCAGACGATGAGCACAATTCCCGCGACCGCGACGACGGAGTGGATGGCCTTCCAAGGCCATTCGCCAATACGCGCTGCCACCCGGGTTCGCCACGGGTGGTTGACGATCGACACCGAGTGGATGCCCAGGAAAAGAACGAGTCCGGCAATCAATATCCCCATAAGTCTGATCCTTTTGTTGCCCCGGATTGGATGGTTCGGCGAATCCTACCGCAGCGGAAGCCTGCGATGCTTCTCCACCATGGAGGCGCCGCCCAACCGAATAAAGGGATCCCGCCATCGGATCCCCGGCTTTCGCCCGTAGGAGGTTCGTACGCTCCAGCTCACGGTTCCTATGATTTTGGCGCTGGTCGTCCTCAGCGGGTGCCGTTCGCTCGCCGGCAGGGCACCGGAGCGTCTGATCCAGGTCGGGGGCAGTGCGGGCCGGTTGGTCGCAATCAGTCCGGACGACTCGCTGATCGCCGTCGGGAGCCTGGACGGCTTCGTCCGCATTTGGGACGTTCGGACGGGCGGTCTTCGCGGTGGCTGGCGTGCCCATCAGGACACGGTAAACGGGATCGTTTTTCTGGACGCATCGAGGATTCTCACGGCGGGATACGACGGTCGCGTAGCCGTTTGGACCCGTTCGGCGGCGTTGCTCAGTCAGTGGCCGGCGGGGTCGCCGGTGACGGCCTTCGCCGCCGCGCTGCCCGCCGGGCTTGTGCTCACAGGCCACAGGGACGGCCGGGTGAGGCTTTGGCGTTTGGATGGCCGTTTGGCTGGCACTTGGCTGGCGCACCGAGGTGCAGTGCTTGCTGTGGCAATAGGGCCGGACGGCAGGGCGTTTGCGTCCAGCGGAGATGGCGGGCGGGTGATGCTTTGGGCAGCAGCGGACCCACCAGCGCCCCTCCCATCGCCTCCGACGGATGCCCGGACCCTCGTGTTTTCCCCCGACGGAAGCCGCCTCATCGGGGGCGGTTGGTTCGATCTCTTCCGATGGGATCTGGCCGCAGGTACCCTGCGGGTCATCCCCACAGAGCACCGCGGCATCATCAACAGTCTGCGTTTCCTTCCCGACGGCAGCCTCGCCTCCATCAGTCGTCAGACGGACAGCTCCGTCCTGATTCTCGACGCCGGTACCGGTGCCACGCTTGAGCGGCTGGGCCGGCACGACCTGTGCGGAAGCGCAGTGGCCGCTTCGCCGGACGGGCGTTACCTGGCCTCCGTCAGCGACGACGCGACGGCGCGCGTTTGGCAGCTCCCCAATCGCTCGTCAGGCGCACCGGCGTCGCCGTTGTGGCACAAAGAGCAGCTCACCGCGATCAAGCTGTCCCGGAGGCAGTACCAAAAGGCAGCGCGACCGTGACCATCAGGCCGCCGAGGTCTGTGGAGGGCCCGAAGGTCAGGGTACCGCCGTAGTCGCGGACGATGTCTCCGACGATCGCAAGCCCGAGGCCGTGGCCGGGCCGGCTCTCGTCGAGGCGGCTGCCCCGGGTCAGGAGTGTGTCGACCAGCTCCGGGTCCACGCCCGGTCCATCATCCTCGATCCGGATGCGCAGACCTGTCTGGTCCCGCAGCCTCAGGTGGACCCGGCGCGCCGCCCACTTCGCGGCGTTGTCCAGCAGATTACCGAGGAGCTCCAGCATGTCCTCCTGGTCGAGGCTCAGGCTCTGCGCACTTTGAATATCCAGGATGATCTCAAGCGGTTTGTCGGCGTAGAGCTTCTTCAGGGTGGCCGCGAGGTCCTCGCAGTCGTCTTTTGGGCGGAAGCGGCGGGCCGGCGCGCCCCGCCCGGCGAGTCGCCCCCGGCGAAGCTCCCGGTCGATGAGCTCCCGCATACGTTGGGCGTGCTTCGCAATGGTGCCGGCACCATTTGCGCTCTCCTGGAGAATTAGCCCGATGGGTGCCTTAAGGGCGTGGGCCAGGTTGCCCAGGGTATTGCGGGACCGCTCGATGTGCTGCTGCCAGCCGTCGATGAGCTGGTTCAGCTCCCGCACCAACGGCTTTACCTCGGCGGGGACCTCCTCCGTCAGCCGGGGAATCTCGCCGGCGGCCAGGCGCTGGATGTCGGCCCGCACGGTATCGATCCGCCTGAAGCCCCGACGCAGAAGCCAGCGCTGCACGAGGAGGAGCAGCACCCCCGCGAGAAGCGACAGGAGCAAGCCGGTCCAGAGCAACCGCCGCAGCGCCCGCAGGATGGGATTCAGGTCCTCGGCGACGGCCACGGTGAAGGGCTGTCCGCCCTTCTCGTAGCCGGCCTCCCAGACAAGCAGCCGTTGCCCCTGGGGGCCCCTTTGCCGGTCCATCTCGGTTTCTCCGGGCGGCGCGGCGTGCACCGCCAGGGACTCGTCCCAGAGGGAGCGGGAGCGTAGGAGCTGCCCGTCCCGGAAGCGGACGACAAAGTAGTGGCCGGAGAAGGGCTGGCTGAAGACGGGGGGCAGAGGCCGCGTGATCTGCCGTGACTCCGGGGCGAGGCCGGCGACGATGGCGTCCGCGTCGTGGGAGAGACGGGAGGCGACGAACTGCTGCGCCGCCTCCCTGCTGATCCAGACGGCTGTCCCCGTGACCGCGACAAACAAGGACACCACCAGCAGGCCCAAGGTCCATTGGAGGGAGCGCTCCAGGGAGCCTCCGCCCGCGCGCTGGAATGGGCGCTCCTTTGGCGACCCCTGGAGGGGCGCGACGTCTTCTGCGTTTCTCATGTGCGGTTAACGGGGGCGGATCTCGGCTGCCTGGAGGACCGCTTGCAGGCGGTGCTTCCTCTTTGAGAGCAGTCTGTGTGCAGCGGACACCCTTGCCGTCAGCCACCCGACCCCGGCGGTCGGTCACCCGCGAAAGACGTATCCCTGACCGCGGCGGGTCTCGATCCGATCCTGCCCGATCTTCTCCCGCAGCCTGCGCACATAGACCTCGATGACGTTGCTGTCGCGGTCGAAGTCCTGGTCATAGACGTGCTCCGTCAGCCGTGTCTTGGACAGGGGCTTGTCGGGATTCAGCATGAAATAGCGCAGCAGCCGGAACTCGGTGCCGGTCAGATCGACCCGCGCGCCGTCCGCCCGCTGGAGCTGCTGATGCTCCTCGTCGAGGGTGAAGTCCGAGGCTCGGAGCACCGGTGCGACGCGGCCGTGGGCACGTCGGATCAGGGCCTGCACCCGGGCGAGCAGCTCCTCGGGGTAGAATGGCTTGGCGAGGTAGTCGTCCGCGCCGGCCTTGAGGCCTTGGACCTTTTCCCGCCAGGTGTCGCGTGCGGTCAGGATAAGCACCGGCAGGTCAAGCCCGTCCCGGCGCCAGCCCTCCAGCACGCTCAGGCCGGGCACCCGCGGCAGGCCAAGGTCAAGGATGGCGATGTCGTAGGCCTCGGAGCGGCCGAGAAACAGGGCATCTTCACCGTTATCCGCCCAGTCCAATGCGAAGCCGGCGGCGAGGAGCTGCCGCCGCAGCCCCTCGGCAAGCTCCGCGTCGTCTTCCACCAGCAGCACGCGCAACTCAGTCGTCCTCCCTCAGGATCTCGCCGGTCTGGGCGTCCAGCAGGCACTCGTGCACCCGGCCGTTAGCGTCCACATACTCCACCTCGTAGAGTCGACGCCCGCCGTGCCGCTTCGCCTCGATCTCCAGGAGCCGGGCCCCCTCATCGAGGTGCATCCGCTCGATTAGCTGCTCGAGGGGCAGTACCTGCCGCTCCTCGCGCAGCCGATAGGCGGCATCATGGTCCCCGTCCGCCAGGGCGCCGCCGCTCGCGGCGAGGAAGAGGAGCACCAGGGTGCTGCCGCGCATCAGTCGTTGAAGCGACCGTAGTCGGGTATGCGGACCTCGTGCTCGTTGAGGACCCCCCGATCGGCACGCCTATGACAGGCCTCGCACCGGCTGAAGCTCTTCACGTCGGGATTGCCGGTGACCATCTTAGCGGGGATCTCGTGGTGCTGACCACGGAAGTAGTCCGTTTCAGTGATGCGCAGCAGGGGCGGCCGGCCGCGGGTGGCGCGCCACGTCCGCTTGCTGTAGGCGCCGGGCGCCCTCCCAGCGCTGTTCCGATCCAGGTAGTCGTCGATCTTCCGGGCGGTGGCCACGTCGAGCTCGGCATTGTCGCCGAAGTGGTTGGCGAGCGTTGCCATCATGCGCTCCCAGGAAGCGGCCGGCAGAAGTGTCGGCGGGTAGGCGACGTGACAGGAGCCGCATTCCCGCTTGTAGAGAGCGTGAGCCGGGTCGGCCAAATAGCCCTTGGCGGGCGCTGCGGCGGCTCCTCGGGGGCCTGATCCGGTCTCTGCCCGGGATGGACCTCCCAGGTGCTCGCCGGATTCCTCGGCCTCCCGATCCTCGGCCCATAGCGCGAGCGTGAACAGTCCGGCACCGCCGGCGATGAGAAGTGCGATCAGGGTGTTCTTCATGGCAGTTTCCTCAAGCGCGCTCATTGCGTACGGATGAACGACAAGAGATCCCCTTTCTCCTGCGGCGTGCAGTCGCGGCCGAGCGTCCACTTACAGTTGCGACCGAGCCATTTCTCGATCTGTCTGCCCTCGGTGAGCCCCTTTGGATTCACCGACGGCGCCAGAGGATCAATCGCCTTGCCGGTAACCACATGCTTTCCCTGCGCACGAAGATCGGCGGTGTGGCAGCTGGCGCAGCTGCGCGTCTTGCCGTCGTTGGCCGGACGGCTCTGGCCCCAGAGCTCCGACCCGCCCTTCGCGGCGAACGGCCCGGCGCCGGCGGCCTGGTACTGGGTGAGCAGATCTGAGACGGCATTCGCCCGCGCGGTTACAGTCATCGCCGACAGGCTCAAAAAGACGAGAACGCCCAACGAGCTGGATCTCACGCGGGATTCTCCCTCTTGCGGCCCGTGATCATGGCCTTAACCAGGTTCTCCCCGTGCTCGAGGCTGGCGAACAGGACGCCAGCAAGATGGAGCCCCACCAAGACTAGGCACAGGTTGGCGGCGAACTCGTGGACCTCCTTGAGCATGTCGGCTGCCGCCTCACCGCGGAACAGGCCGGCCAGGGGGCCCGCGAAGTCCGTCGTGCCGTACAGGGCCATGCCGGTGACCACCGTGACGGCAAGGCTTATCAGAAGGGCTACAACCATGGCTCCGCCCGCCGGGTTGTGCCCCACATAGCGGGGCGCACGCAGGCGCACCGCATCTTTGAGGTAGGCGACCACGGACGCGGGGGCCCGCACGAAATCGCTGAAGCGCGCGCGGCGGGGGCCGACGAAGCCCCACAGCAGGCGAAAGGCGATCAGGGCTCCGACCACATAGCCGGCGTAGACATGGACCGGCTGCAGCTCATCTTCGGTGAGGTAGGCGACGGCAAATCCGCCCGCCAGGGTCCAGTGAAAGATCCGAACGGCCGGATCCCAGACCCGGGTCTCCCGGGATGTCTCGATGCTCATGTTTCAGCTCCTCGGGGTGTCAAGGTGAGTGCCACCTTAAATGGCACGGCTGAAACCAAGCTGAACTCGATGATCTGCTCAGGCGGGTCGGTGGTCGGGGTGCAAGGCCGTATCACCGCGCTCGGATCGGCTGGAGAAGCGGGCCAGGCTGTCGTTCCTACATGACCTCGCGTTCGCGTTGTTGCGGGCGCACCGAGGTCAGCCGGACGGTCCGACCGACTTTCCGCGCGACTAGGTGTACGGTTTTCGATCTATCTGGTGGCAACGACAGCTAGCCAACCTGTGTCCGAAAACTTTACAGCAGGGAGAGGCCCATTCATTAGCTGAAGAGCCGAGAAAATGTCACAGCCGGGATACGAAATTCTCACTAAAGCTCCCTTGGCAACGCGATACGGAAGCTTAGGGCGGAGCTAATAGTATGATCGCAACGTCATGTTTGTGCGTAGGTGTAGCGTCGCGGTTGGTTCGGTTAAGAGAGGCACAGTCCAACCCCTTTGTGTTCGTTGACGCCTAATAGTGGAACCGTCTCCGCAAGGCCTCAGCGCCGAATTTTGCTGCCGCGGGTGTCAGCAAATTTTACAGTAACAGGTGCGTGGGTTTTTCCTGCTATTTGTCAAGACATTATGAAAATTAGATAAAAGTTAAGTTCGCTGGAACATCGGCGGCAACGCTAGACCCATCGGATCGAGGTGGTGTGCAATGACTAGCGGGGAGGGATTCAGCAGCGCATCTTATAGGGGTTTAAATCATTACAATACAAATGGTTACGTGCATATACTCTACCCACTTCCGAACAAGCCGCCGTTCCCTTGAGCCCTTGTCTGAGCATCAGACTTGATGGGTATCCGCAAATCGTCGATCGAGGCAAGCGACAGTTGCGAGAGCCTGCATTTAGCGGAGCCTAGACTCTTCGTTAACCAATCGGCAAGCACGCAGTGTCAGGAAATTTTACAGTTACGGTTGGGTAGAGCATCTGCCCGAAAGGGTCTTGGCCATGCGCCAGTCCAGCGATTCACCGATCACCGACGGTCGCGAAACAGACACAGACAGCGTCGGCAACGCCTTGTTTATATGAATGCCACCTGGTTGTTACTTGGGCGGCCCCGAGGGCGCCCCCGTCCACTAGATTGCCCGTCACCGAGAGCGATTCAACGTCGACGCTTCAGGATGGCGCACTTCTTGCTAAAGACTTTTCAGAGACCTTACGCTGTCCGACCGTGGTCCGCGCCCCGCGTACCGACGTTCTGCGCCGGCAATAGCGGTTAGTTTGAGAGATCCCTGGCGTAGGGAGATAGTGAGTGGCCAAACCGAGAAGGAGAGAACGCCTCATGTGCGATGGTTCCTGGTCGTTTCTGCAAGCCCTCAGAGAAAGGCCAATTGCTTTCCCGGTCGCTCTGGCGACGAGCGAGCTCTTTCTGATAGCCGCTCTATATGTGCCAGCGGCAGAGGCCCAGCCAGCACCGAGGCACTCGCCTGCGCCGGTAGTGCCGATCGTGCAGCAGGTCCTATCCCCCTCGGCCCCTCCCGAAGCGCCCCCGCTTGACTCAGTGCGCCTGCCGGATCATGTGCTGAAAGCTCTCGGCAACGCGACGGCGGTTTCCGGGGAGCACCCGAAAGCGAAACAGAAGCTCACGCTCACTGTCGTGCTGCGGCGTGACAGTGAAGAGAGTTTCGAGCGATACATTAAAGAAGTCGGCTCATGAGGCCACCTGTGTGACTCCACACAAGATGCGGAGAAACTCCAAGGTGACCTCTTTGAGGTTGTGCGCCCATTCATGCATGGCGAGATAT
>Ga0307440_1001043_pt1 | contig 13573 bp, 9 predicted proteins | sample SalMarWE160410MG_FD_202150 | JGI IMG/M metagenome (GOLD analysis project Ga0307440, IMG submission 202150) | Salt marsh sediment microbial communities from the Plum Island Ecosystem LTER, Massachusetts, United States - WE1604-10 | ecosystem: Environmental > Aquatic > Marine > Intertidal zone >... | reverse complement strand
ATTCCATGACAACGAATAATACAACGGAGCAGTTTTCGAAACAATCCTTAACTGAACATCTGCGAGATCTCCGTACCTGCCTGATTGTGTCGCTGGTTGCCGTTATTATCGGATTCGGAGTATCCTATGCCTATATCGAACCCGTTGGCGCCTGGCTTTTTAAACCTCTGGTCAAGGTGTTGCCCAAAGGAACAACCCTCATTTTTACATCGTACCAGGAAGGGTTTTTTTTTATCTAAAGCTTGCCCTGGTCTGCGGGATACTTCTGGCCACTCCGGTTATATTTTCCCAGATCTGGCGTTTTGTTGCCCCCGGCTTGTACAAACATGAAAAAAGGGTGCTGATTCCCTTTACCTTCCTCTCTTCTGTATGTTTCCTGGGGGGAGCCGCCTTTGGGTATCTGGTCGTTTTTCCGCCGGCATTCCGTTTCCTGGTCGGCTACAATAATGCCTATTTGACCTCGCTCCCTTCCGTGAGCGAGTATTTTTCCCTTGCCCTGCGCCTGTTGATTGCCTTCGGCGTAATCTTTGAGTTGCCGATTTTCATGGTTCTGCTGGCCAAAATAGGCCTTGTAAACGTCTCATTCCTGAATCGGAACCGAAAGTATGCGATATTAATTAATTTTATTGTTGCAGCAGTCCTCACTCCAACTCCCGATGTGGTTAACCAATGTTTGATGGCGGTCCCCTTAGTACTTCTATACGAAGTGAGTATTGTGGCCGTCTGGATTTTCGGCCGGAAACATATGAAAGATTTTGCAGGGGAGGGAGAGGCAGATGGGGAAAGCACGGATGAGGAGACAACAGATTAACAGGGAGGCGTAAATTCTTGCCCGAGGTCAGGACAAGCCAAAGATTTTTCTACTGGTGTTGATTCCCTAAAGGATCAAATCTTCGATGCAATATGGGAATTAGACAACGGGGCAATTTTTCAGGCGTGCCCGATGTTACTGGATTTCTCTTTCCCGGTGGGTTACAATAAAACTTTCTATCTAACTATCCATTTGAAGCTGCCTTGAACATTTTACAGAGATCGAGACGAAGGACAATATTTCATGATTGTAAAAAACCAACAGTAACATGGAGGTCTCAATGACTTTACAGGAAGGATTTAAGAAACTACTGGAAATCGGACGGCCACCCAATATTAAAAAATTATTCCCCAATTCCCAGGGATTATTGGTTAGCGGCAAGGTGATCGACAGGGCATTGACCGCCAAGGGGCAGGCAATGACCATTGCTGCCAACGGCAGATCCAATTTTGTCATCCGCGGGGCATTGAAGGCTGCCCAACGTGCAGATGCTGCAATTATCATAGAGATCGCCCGTTCCGAGTCGACCTATTGTGCGGTCAATTTTTTCAATATCGCCCGGCAGGTGGATGCAGCCTGTAACGAGTTGGGGATAACGATACCTGTTGCGATTCATGCCGATCATTACGGCATAAAATCCGTCGATGATATTCCCTTTGCCAAGATGGAGATCCCGTCGATGTTTGAAGCCGGAATTACTTCGATTGCCATCGACGCCTCCCACATGCCCGACGACCGGAACCTTCTGGCCAATCTCGAATTGAATCAGTATGTGCCTGCCTGGGCCGGTCTAGAGACCGAGGTCGGGGAGATTAAGGGCAATGAAGGCTTGTCCACGGTCGATGACGCATCCTTTCTGATCAAGGGTCTAAACGCCCATGGGATCAGTCCTGACTGGATTGCGTTGAACAATGGTTCTGTCCATGGTATCGAGGCCAGCGGGCAGGGAATCCAGGTCGGATTGACCGCAGAGATCCATAAGGCGCTAGCACCATATGGAGTATCCGGCGCGCAACATGGTACTTCCGGGAACAGTTCTGAGAGACTGCGGGAGATTGCGGCCAAGACCCATACCACCAAGGCCAATGTGGCGACGGCACTGCAGATGGTCTCCTGGGGGGTCGAGGTCAACGATTACGGCAATGCCATCCTTGACTCCGGTGGTAATTTAAAGAAGGTTAAAGGAGAGGGGGTAACAGAAGAGACCTGGAAGAAGATGCTGGCCTATGCTGCCTCCAAGGAGTTGCGCGGTGGTAATTTCAAGAAACTGAATCTGCCGATGGACAACCTGCTGATGGCCCAGCCACGTGAGGTCAGGGATCGGATGTGCAAGAGGGTAGAGGACTTCGTCTACAATATTCTGGTCAATGTCTTCAATGCCGGAGGGACGGCGGCAATTGCCAAGGAACTCCTGCTCCAGGCTGGATCGGCGGATCTTGGTCCGAAGGGGCAAAGGATCGAGGACCCTGCCGAGTGGACGGATGAAAAAATTATCAAGCGGGCCAAGACCTTGAATGTGAATACGGGGCCGGAAGGGGATTTCGAAGATTGATGGCGTCATAAACACTTTCAATCCGGAGTCTCACTCTGTTTGCTTACCTGCTTTGTTGCCGCAAATTTTTAATCGTTACGACGTACCCTTAATGCGTCGTAACAATAAAGATATGTGCGCTTTGCATATGAATTTTTGTACTTAGCCATCTTCAGATTAAAGATTTTTACAAGGTTTTCAAGATTGACATGAAGAAAATTTTAATTACAGGTGCTGCCGGTTTTATCGGAGCGCATCTGAGTAAAAAAGTCATTGCCGGCGGTGCAGAGGTCGTGGGGCTAGATAACCTGAACGACTATTACGATCCGAATCTGAAACGGGATAGGATGGCGGCTTTGGCCGCCTGTGACAGTTTTCTGCATGTCGACTGTAATCTCGCTGACCGGCAGGCGATGGAGAGACTTTTCCAAGAGCATCGTTTCGATGCGGTGGTCAATCTGGCGGCTCAGGCCGGAGTTCGATATTCTCTTATAAATCCGCATTCCTACGTTGATACGAATCTTGTCGGCTTCGTCAATATACTGGAAGGGTGCAGGCATTCCGGAGTCAAACATCTGGTTTACGCCTCTTCCAGTTCTGTCTACGGAGCCAATACCCGGATGCCTTTCTCGGTGCACGACAATGTGGATCATCCCGTCTCACTCTACGCTGCATCGAAGAAGACCAATGAACTGATGGCGCATACGTACAGTCATCTCTTTGGGCTGCCGACCACGGGGCTGAGGTTCTTTACCGTTTACGGACCATGGGGGCGGCCGGATATGGCCCTCTTCCTCTTTACCAAGGCCATACTGGAAGGACGGGCAATCAATGTCTTCAACAACGGAAATATGGAACGCGATTTCACCTATATAGATGATATCGTCGAAGGTGTGGCCAGGGTGATCGACAAGGTTCCCGAAGGCAGTGAGCTGTGGAACGGGGATGCGCCGGATCCGGCCCTGTCCTATTGCCCCTACCGGATATACAATATCGGCAATAACAAAAAAGAAAGATTGCTCCGATATATCCAGGTACTCGAGGAATGTCTCGGGAAGAAGGCGGACAAGAACTTCATGCCGATGCAGCCGGGAGACGTTCCGGCGACCTACGCCGACGTGGATGATCTGGTTCGGGATTTCGACTATAAGCCTGATACCACCATCGAACAGGGGATTGCGGCTTTTGTCCGATGGTATAAAGAGTATTTTAAGATATAAACACTGATTCTGAGGTGGCGATCACTGGTTCAGTCATGGAGTTGATTCCCACCCATCAGTTTCAGAGTGGATCTGATAATGGCAGGGGAGTCGAGGCTGTTATCCTTCCAGAGATTCTTCTGTGGGCCGTGCTCGATGAATACATCCGGGTGGCCGAGGCAGCAGGTCATTATGTTGCAGAGCCTTCGGCGGCTGAACAACTCCAGGATTGCACTGCCGAACCCTCCCTGCCGGACATTATCTTCAATGGTGACTACCCGGCCTATCCTTTTGGCATAGGCGCAAATCAGGTCGGCATCCAGGGGTTTGATGAAACGGGGATTGATGACGGTTGCGTTGATGCCGACCTTTTTAAGACCCTCGGCAGCCTGGAGCGCCGGATAGACCCTGTTGCCGATGGGCAGGAGCAGGACATCATCTCCCTCAATGAGGACTTCGCCTTTCCCGATCTCCAGCCTTTGCAGGCTGGAGCTTAAGGGCACATCCTCACCCGAGCCTCTGGGATAGCGAACGGCAGCAGGACCTTTGTGCAGGACTGCGGTGTAGAGCATGTGCTGCAGTTCCTCTTCATCCTTCGGGGCCATCATGATCATGTTGGGAATGAAGCGCAGGAACGAGTAGTCAAAGACCCCGTGATGGGTCGGTCCGTCGTCACCGACAACCCCTCCTCGATCGATGGCCAGGGTTACAGGAAGATTCGGTATACAGATGTCGTGGATTATCTGGTCCAGCGAACGCTGAAAGAATGAAGAATAGATGGCCACGACCGGCAGGATTCCCTCCACAGCAAGTCCTGCTGCGAAGGTTACGGCATGCTGTTCGGCAATTCCCACATCGAAAAAGCGATCGGGAAACTCTTCGGCGAATCGGGTCAGCCCTGTTCCGGTGACCATGGCTGCTGAAATGGCCGCCAGGCGCTTTTCTTCCCTTGCCATCCGTACCATCGTGTTGCCGAAAACCTCTGTGTAAGATTTCGGTTTCACAGATGATTTCGGCTTGCCGCTGGTGATGTCGAAAGGGCCTATCCCGTGAAAGGATCCCGGGTTGTCTTCCGCGGGCTTATAGCCTTTGCCCTTGGTTGTCAGGACATGGATCAGGACCGGTCCCCGGGAGCTGTCACGCACCGTCTCCAGCGTCTCGATCAGGTCTTCGAGCTGATGACCGGGAATAGGGCCGATATAGTTGAATCTGAATGCCTCGAAGAGCATCCCAGGAGTGAAAAAGCTCTTGAAACTTTCTTCGCTTTTTTTAAGAACATTGAGGATGTTCTCTCCGACATTGGAAAGTGAATTCAGTCGTTCTTCAATGTGGGCTTTGACCCTACGCATGGTTCTACCGCTTAATTTACGGCTTAAGAAGCTGGAAACGGCACCGACATTCGGTGAGATGGACATCTCGTTGTCGTTTAAAATCACGATCAGGTTCCGATCAAGATGGCCCGCATGGTTCAAGGCCTCGAAGGCCATCCCGGCGGTCATGGACCCGTCTCCGATCACGGCAATAGCCCGATTGTTCCTGCCTCTGATGTCTTTGGCAAGGGTCATGCCCAGTGCCGCCGAGATCGACGTACCGGCATGGCCCGTGCCGAAGGCATCATATTCGCTTTCCTCGGTCTTGGGGAAACCACTGAGCCCTTTATACTGTCTGAGAGTGGAAAAACGGTCGTACCTCCCTGTAATCAGTTTATGGGCATAGGACTGGTGCCCCACGTCCCAGATAAGTTTATCCTTTGGAGTATCAAAGACATAGTGAAGCGCGAGGGTCAGCTCTACCACACCAAGGCTGGGGGCCAGGTGCCCACCTGTTTTGGCGACGGTGGTTATGATGGTCTGTCGGATTTCCGCGGCAAGAGCATTCAGCTCAGGAAGCGAAAGTTCTCTTATGTCTTGGGGCGTCTTGATTCTGGCCAGCCGTGGGGGATATGTCTCCTGCATTGGGTACGTCAACATGGTAGTGGAAAACCTTAATAAAAAAATAACCACAGCAGGTTCATGTTCGAACCGGCCGGATCTGTGCTCTTATTTCGATCTGAGATAAATATAATCAGCTATGGCTCGAAGAGGAGCTGCTTTTTCATCGAAACCTTGTAAAGCGTCTTTGGCGGCGTTTACGGCATCGAGGCCTTTTTGCCTGCTGGTGTCCACCCCGAAGAAAGCCGGATAGGTCGCCTTTCCTCTACTTTTATCACTCCCGGCGGTTTTGCCAAGCTGTTCCGTGGTGGAGGTAACGTCAAGAAGGTCATCGACGATCTGGAAGGCGAGGCCGATCAGGTTGCCGTATTGGACCAATTTTTCCTGTTCTAAGGGATCAGCGCCCGCACCAACGGCCCCGGCATGCACAGCTCCCGTAAGCAGTGCCCCGGTCTTGCTTTTATGGATCGTTTGCAGAATTTCAAAGGGGAATTCCTGATTTTCATATGCTATATCCATGGATTGCCCGCCGACCATACCAAGTGGTCCTGCCGATGCTGCGATAATATTGGCAATCATCAAACGTCTTGGCGCAGGGATCTCTGATTCATGTCTGGTCAGCAAATCGAAAGCCCACGTCAAGAGTCCGTCTCCGGCAAGAATGGCCCCGGCCTCTCCGTAGAGCATATGATTGGTAGGTTTGCCTCGACGCAGCTCATCGTTATCCATGGCTGGAAGGTCGTCATGGATCAGGGAATAGGTATGGATGCACTCAAGCGCACAGGCAACCGGTAGGAGATTGTCCCTCATCGAATCACTTGGGTCTATGGCGGCCCCGGCAGCAAGGCAGAGGATCGGTCGCAGGCGTTTGCCGCCGACAAACAGGCTGTAACGTATGGCCTCTATATGCCCGGCAAAAGGCCCTTGAGCCTTTGGTATGTATCTTTCCAGGGCCTCCTCTACAATTTCCCGCTGGCTATTCAGGTAATCTTTGATCTCCACCGTCCATACCTTCGAAGGGTTTTGCCTCTAATTTCCCATTTTTTTCCAGAAGGAGTTCAACCTTGGCTTTCGCCTCGGTCAACTGGGCGTTGCAGAACTCGGCAAGTTTTATTCCCTCGTCAAATTTCTTAAGGCTTTTCTCGAGGCTCAGGTCACTCTCTTCCAGTTCCCGGGTGATCTCCTCCAGTCGTGAGAGGGCTTCCTCAAATGTTTTTTTTGCCATATTGGTCAGTAATGGTCGTTAAAAAGATGGTTGAATCCTTTTTCCTTTCCGGATAGAAATACATGCATCTCTCGGCAAAATATGACCGAGCACTATATTATACTATACATCAACCTTGCAAGAGTTCATTATTTATCTTCGACAATGGATAAGGGCCTGGACAAAGAACTCGGTATAAACCGGGCCATCGAAGAATTCTCTCGTTGGCTGGAGACGGAAAAAGGGTATTCACTCAATACTGTTCGTGCGTATCGAAGTGATCTCATAGAGTTTGTAAAGTCATTGAAGTTGCACTGTCCACCCGAGGACATCTCTCCTGCTGATATCCGTTCATTTGTGGTTGGTCTCTATGGCCGCAATAATGCCGCCTCTGTGGGAAGAAAGCTCTCCACTCTCAGGACCTTCTGTAAATTTCTTCTGCGTGAAAAAATCATAAAGATCGATCCGCTGACCGGAATCTCGGGCCCGAAATTAGGTCGGAGTATTCCTGTATTTCTGACGGTGGATGAGGTCTTTTCCCTCTTGGAGGCACCAAAGGCTGGAGACACGTACGTCCTCCGCGACAAGGCAATCCTGGAACTTTTGTATTCCACGGGTATCCGGGTTGCCGAACTCGTTTCCCGGGACGTCACCGACCTTGATTTTGAGGGTGAAATGCTTAGGGTGAGGGGCAAAGGAAATAAGGAACGGCTTGTCCCCGTCGGGTTACCCGCCAAAGAGGCGGTTATTGCCTGGCTGCCGCAGCGGCAGCAGCTGATAACCGCCAGGCAAGGACGTGGCAGGAGTGTGGAAAAAGACGCCCTGTTTCTGAATGGAAGGGGCAGTCGATTGACAACTCGTAGCGTCGAGAGAATGGTAAATGTGTATGGGGAAAGGGCCGGCATCACCCAGATTGTCACACCCCATGCCCTTAGGCATTCTTTTGCCACCCATCTGCTTGAGATGGGTGCCGATTTGCGTTCGGTTCAGGAACTTCTCGGTCATGCCAGTCTTTCTACAACTCAGCGGTATACCCATTTGACTCTGGATCATCTTGCCGAGGTGTATGACAAGGCTCATCCGTTGGCAGGGAAAAAAAACCAATGAAATCTCGAATAAAACCAGATTGGCTACCGGTCTACACGTTCGGTAACTCTTTACAATAACAAAATGATAACCTAAGAGCAGTAAACGCCCCGTCGGCACCTGGTCGACCCGGGTAAAAGTGAAAATCAATTGAGAGAACGAATGAAGATACGATCTACGACTATTCTTTCCGTTCGCCATAAAGGAGAGGTGGTTATCGCAGGTGACGGCCAGGTCTCTTTAGGGAATACGGTTATGAAACACGAAGCCAAAAAGGTACGACGGCTCTATCATGGAAAGGTCATAACCGGTTTTGCCGGAGCCACTGCCGATGCCTTTACCCTGTTTGATAAACTGGAACAGAAGTTGGAGCAGTATAATGGGAATTTAACCCGTTCAGCCGTGGAGCTTGCCAAGGATTGGCGTATGGATAAAATGCTCCGCCGATTGGAGGCAATGCTGATTGCAGTTGACAATGAATCCTCTTTGCTCTTAACAGGCAACGGTGATGTGATCGAGCCCGATTCCGGCGTCTTGGCAATCGGATCTGGGGGGCCGTATGCCCAGGCCGCTGCACTCGCGCTGATCCAACATAGTGATCTCGATGCCGAACAGATCTGTCGGGTGGCAATGGAAATAGCCGCCAATATCTGCGTTTTTACAAATCATTCCATAGTTGTAGAGAAAATATGAAGAAAGTACATTCCCAGACCCCCAAAGAGACGGTTGTAGAACTTGACAAATATATCGTAGGACAGGCCGCCGCCAAACGCTCGGTGGCCATTGCTCTTCGTAACCGCTGGCGCAGGCGACAGGTTCCCGAACCGCTCCGGGAAGAGATCGCCCCGAAAAATATTATTATGATAGGACCCACCGGGGTCGGCAAAACCGAGATTGCCAGAAGGTTGGCCACCCTTGCGCAATCGCCGTTTATCAAGGTTGAGGCCTCGAAGTTTACCGAGGTCGGCTATGTCGGAAGAGATGTGGAGTCAATGATCCGGGACTTGGTGGAACTGGCAATTAATATGGTCAAAGACGAGGAAAAGAAGCGGATCGAAGGCTTGGCTGCAGCAAATGCAGAGGATAAGATCCTGGATCTGCTTCTGCCGCCGACCCCGGCGGCCCACGATATGTCCAAGGGACCTGATGGCGATAGCTCGTTTTTGTTAAGAGAATTCAATGGACAGGACACCGCGCCGGTCAAACAGGAAGACTTCTCCACCCGGGAAAAGTTTCGACAGATGTTGAGGGAAGGCAAATTGGACAATCGGGAAGTGGAATTGAGCCTGCAGGAGTCGCATCAGTTTCCAATGGTGGAGATTATGACGACCTCCGGTCTGGAGGATATGCAATCGAACCTGCAGGACGCCTTCAGCAAACTCTTCCCTAAGAAGAATAAAAATAAAAAACTTAAGGTTCCTGATGCCTTGTCCGCGCTTACCAAGGAAGAAACGGAGCGCTTGGTCGATATGGATGTGGTCATGAAAGAGGCCTTGAGACGTACGGAGGAATCGGGCATTGTTTTTCTCGATGAGATCGACAAGATTGCCTCAAGAAGCGGTGCGGGGTCCCAGGGGCCGGACGTGTCGCGGGAAGGTGTCCAGAGAGACCTGCTGCCGATCGTCGAAGGGACAACGGTCACCACCAAGCACGGCATGGTGAAAACGGACCATATCCTTTTTATTGCCAGTGGTGCCTTTCATGTGAGCAAGCCCTCCGATTTGATTCCTGAGTTGCAGGGCCGATTTCCAATTCGGGTCGAATTGCATGCATTGGGTAAGGACGAGTTTGTCAGGATCTTGACTGAACCGGAGAACGCACTGATCAAACAGTATGTTGCGTTGATGGAAACCGAAGGAATAGAACTGGTCTTCGAAAAAGACGCCATTGATGCCCTGGCCCGGATAGCTGTCGATGTCAACCAACAAACAGAAGAGATTGGTGCTCGGCGACTGCATACCGTGATGGAGCGGGTTCTGGACCAGCTGTCCTTTGATGCGCCGGAGCGGGAAGAAGGAAAATTTGTGGTGACCGCCGAGTATGTACGTGAGCAGTTGGAGGGTATTGTTCAGGATCAAGACCTCAGCCGCTTTATACTGTGATTTGTTGTCATAAATGAAAAACGCTCATCAGTACCCCATCTGTGCATCAACAGGTCAGCCCGCAGAGACATACTCTAGCGGGCCGACCTGTTGATGCACACCTGAAGCACTGCTGGGCGTTTGTGGTAACCTGCTGGTTTGAGAAATAAATTCTCACAAAAAAGTCTTTTCTATCTCTTCCTCGTTTCCAGGTTAAAAGTCTAAAATCCAGAATGCCGGAGTCGGATTTCGGAAGGATCAGTTAGCTTTCCGGGTTATGATAATCAATGAAACTCACTGGTTATTATTCTTTCTGATTACCGCTGAAACTCAGCCTATCGAGAAGGAAGGGTGTGAGCTGTTCGTTGCTCGGGTCTCTGCAGCCTGGACGGCGTAAGCGTTGCCCCCAGGGATGGGTTTATGGCGTCCCGAGAAACGAACAGCTTACGCCCTGGATAAGTAGCTGAACCGTAGTGGTAATCAGATTGGACAATTTATGTAATTGTAAGGGGTGGTTTGGCTCTTCTGTCTATTTTCCGTTTCCGTTGCCGTTTCGCCTGTTCCATTTCTTGCGCTGTGGTGCCTCCAGGGGTTTCTTTTTGAACGACAGGGGCTGATAGCCCACGATCTTTTCAATACTGTCGGAGAGCCCTCTGCACGGCCTGACCGTCAGCTCCTTCATGACCTCGATATCCACCTCGCCCTGTCCCTTGAAGTGCAATGTCAGAAGCAGCGGGCAGTCGCCGTGGAACTGGTAGCAGGTTTTCTTGATGGCCTCCATTTGCTGTCGATTGGTCTTGTCCGCCTCTAGTCTGATTTTCACGAGCTCCGTAAATTTTTCCCGCGCCTCCTGGAGGTCGAAGAGGGATTCGGCAATGATCTTTGCCCCTCGCTCATCTTTCTGCACGTTACCTTGGATTATAAGCGGGTCATTGGAATTCAGGTGATGTTCGCAACGGGCGTAGGTCTCTGGGAAGACGATCACCTCAACGGTCTCCAGTATGTCCTCTATGGTCAGGAAGGCCATCGGCTCTCCTCGCTTACTTTTCAACCGTTTGCAATTGCGGATCAGTCCACCGATCCGAACCGGTTGGTCATCTCCCAATTCGTCGAGATTGTGGATGTCGGAGTCGGTAATGGTCTTGATTTCGCTCAGCGTGTTGTCCAGGGGATGACCGGTGATATAGAAACCGACGGTTTCCTTTTCCAGCATCAGCCGTTTTCGTTCGTCCCATTCAGGGATATCAGGCATGGCTATTTCGGTAACCTCGGTCTGAGTAATCTGTGGGGCAACTGAAAAAAGCGACATCTGACCGCTCTGCTTATCTCGTTGAACAGCCTTGGCCTGGTCCATTGCCTTATCCAGAATCGCCATCAGCTGAGAACGCTTATACCCCAGCGAGTCGAAGGATCCGGATTTGATCAGGGACTCGATAACCCTGGAGTTGACCCTCCTGGAGTCGACCCGGTTGCAAAAGTCGGCAAGTGAGACATAATGGCCGTTCTCAAACCTCTCCTCTATAATCGAATCGAGGGCAGAACCCCCGACATTCTTTACCGCTGCAAGGCCGAAACGAATACGGTCATCGACTACACTGAAATCTTTGATGCTTTCATTGATATCAGGCGGAAGGACCTCGATATGGTGGTCCTTGCACTCACTGATATAACGAACCACCTTGTCGGTATTGTTCATGTCGCAGGAGAGCAGAGCGGCCATGAACTGGGCGGGATAATGGGCCTTGAGATAGGCTGTCTGATAGGAGACCAGGGCATAGGCAGCGGAGTGCGACTTATTGAAGCCGTAGCCTGCGAATTTGGCCATCAGATCGAAGATGTATTCCGCTTTGTCCTCCGGAATGCCATTTTTAAGCGCACCGGCCATGAACTTGCTCCGCTGCTTATCCATCTCCTCCGAGATTTTTTTGCCCATTGCCCGTCGCAGGTTATCTGCATCACCCAGGGAATAGCTGGCCAGGATGTTGGCGATCTTCATGACCTGTTCCTGGTAGACAATGACTCCGTAGGTCTCCTCCAGCACGGACTTTATCTGTGGCAGCGGATAGTGGGGGGCTGCCCTGCCGTGTTTGGTTTCCACGAAGTCGTTGACCATTCCAGATTCCAGCGGGCCAGGTCGGTAAAGGGCTACGAGGGCGATCAGATCACTGAATTGGGTCGGCGCCATTTTGACCAGGAGTTCACGCATACCCGAACTCTCAAGCTGGAAGACGCCTAGGGCATCACCTGCGCAGAGGAGGTCATAGGTCTTGGCATCATCCATCGGGATTCCGTCGATATCGAGTTCGATACCGACATCAGCCTTGATGTGCTTCAACGCCTTATCGATGACCGTGAGGGTCTTCAGACCAAGAAAGTCGAACTTTATGAGCCCGGTCATCTCGGTATGCTTCATGTCATACTGGGTCAGCGTCTCGTCGTTTGAGCCCTTGCAGGTCGGCAGATAGTCGACCATCGGACCGGGTGATACAACGACGCCTGCCGCATGGGTCGACGTGTGTCGGGCCAGGCCTTCCAGGGTCTGTGATACTTTCAACAACTCCTCTATCTTCGGATCTTTTTCGGCAGCATCCTTGAGGCGCGGTTCTTCCTCCATCGCCTTTTTGAGGGTCATTTTCAACTGCTCAGGAACCAGTTTGGCGATTTTATCGACATCACCGAAAGGGATGTCCATTGCCCGTCCGACATCACGGATGACGCCGCGTGCCTTCATGGAACCGTAGGTCACAATCTGGGCCACATGCGAGGCGCCACCGTATTTTGATCGTACATAATCGATGACCTCGGCCCGTCGATCCTGGCAAAAGTCGACGTCGAAGTCGGGCATGGACTTACGCTCTATATTCAAAAAACGTTCAAAAATCAGACCGTAAGGAATCGGGTCGATATTGGTGATCCTCATGCAGTAGGCGGCAAGACTTCCTGCCCCGGAGCCCCGGCCGGGACCGACCGGGATGCCGTGATCCTTGGCCCAATTGATGAAGTCGGCCACGATCAGGAAATAGCCCGGAAAACCCATCGTGTTGATGACGTCTATCTCGGTATTCAGGCGTTCCGTATAGATCTTTTCCTTATCCGGAGTAAGGGTGCCGGCCAGCCGCATCGCGGCAAACCGCTCTTTGATACCTTCCCGACAGGCAGTGGTGAACATCGACTCCAGAGTCTGACCCTCCGGTACAGGAAACCTGGGGAAATAATAGTTGCCGAAATCTATATCAACATCGCAGCGGGCGGCTATTTCCAAGGTTGTCTCTATGGATTCCGGACAGTAGGCGAAGCGTTGTTGCATGAGGTCGGGCGGTTTGAAATAGAACTCGTCACTGGCGAAGCTGAAGTGCTTTGGATCGGTGATGGTCTTTCCGGTCTGGATGCACAGCAGGATCTCGTGGGCGTGGGCCTCTTCCCGATTCAGATAATGGCAGTCGTTAGTTGCCACCACTTTGATTCCCATCTCCTTTCCCAGCTTGATCAGTCCGTCGTTGACCGTTGTCTGTTCGGGGATGTTGTTTTCCTGGAGTTCGAGGTAGAGCCTGTCCCCGAAGATTTCGTACATCTCCTCGGTTTTTCGCCGGGCTCCTTCCAGGTCGTTTTGTATAATGAGCCAGGGGATTTGTCCGTGGAGACAGGCGGTCATGGCGATAAGCCCCTCATTGTACTCGGTCAACACCTCCATATCGATACGAGGTTTATAATAAAACCCTTCGAACTGGGC
>Ga0307440_1001041_pt1 | contig 13583 bp, 11 predicted proteins | sample SalMarWE160410MG_FD_202150 | JGI IMG/M metagenome (GOLD analysis project Ga0307440, IMG submission 202150) | Salt marsh sediment microbial communities from the Plum Island Ecosystem LTER, Massachusetts, United States - WE1604-10 | ecosystem: Environmental > Aquatic > Marine > Intertidal zone >... | reverse complement strand
TTATTCGCATTACAAACCAAGATGTTGCCGAAGATTTGGTGCAGGAGACCTTTATAGCAGCACTTGCTGCTGAAAAAGAGAATCAATTTCATGGACAATCAGCGGTGAAAACCTGGCTGACAGGTATTCTCAAACATAAAATTTCAGACCATCTGCGGCGTAAATACAGGGATCAGGCAGTTCCCCTGGAATTTGTCGGCGAAGACATTATCGAGGGAAGTTTCGATAACCGGGGAAGTTGGCTTGTGAAGCCAGGTACTTGGGGAATAAACCCATCAGATCGTTATGAACAGAAGGAACTGGCAAAAATTCTCATGGCCTGTATTGAGGCCTTGCAGGAAAAACAGGCAGATGCCATAAGGCTTCGGGAATTCGATGAAAAAAACACCGAGGAAATTTGTAAGATTTTGATGATCACCACGACTAATTATTGGGTCCTCATGCATCGGGCACGATTGTCGTTGCGCCGATGTGTTGATGATCAAATGGCCCGCGAAGCAAAGCACGCGGAAGACAGTGGAAAACGATGAAAATGATCAATTGCAGAGATACAGCCCAACTCGTTTCCGAATCAATGGACAGGAAGCTTCCCTGGAGAAGAAGGCTGCAGGTCCGTCTCCACCTTTTTGTCTGTGACAACTGCTCCCGCTATAATAAACAGCTTCAAATGTTTCGGCGGATTTTCAAACAACAGTCCGAACCTCAAGACGACGTTGAATCATCGGTTCTTGACGCAAAGATCAAGGACCGGTTACGTCGAATCATCGAAAAAGGCGAATTGCCTCCCAAATAACTACACAACCGGGAAAACTCAGAATGACAAGAGAACAGGTAACCACGAATATACTGGTGATCGGAGCTGGCCCCATTGGCATTGAGGTGGCATCGGGATTAAAATACGCCGGAGCTGATTATATCCAAATTGAAGGCGGAGCATTAGCGCAGACCATCTACAATTGGCCTGGACGGGCAAGGTTTTTCAGCTCTCCCGAAAGAGTTGCCGTGGCGGGAATCCCCATCCAGACCAACCATCAGGAGATGATTACCCGGGAAGAGTATCTTGCATATCTCAGAAACGTAGTAGAAATCCGGGAGCTTGAAGTTTCGACCTACGAAAAGGCTGTATCCATTGAGAGAACCGGAGAATCATCGGACCACGGCTTTCATGTTATAACAAAGAGGTTAGTTGGCGGAAGGAATATCTTCTGTTCCCGGATTGTCTTTGCTTCAGGAGATATGAGTTTTCACAACCAGCTTGGTATTCCAGGTGAGGACACTGTGTATAAAAATACAGGCCTCAACATGATTCGTCACACTCTGGATGATCCCCATCTCTATTTTGGTAGAAGGATTTTAATTATAGGAGGCAAAAACAGTGCCCTGGAAACGGCCCTGCGGTGTTTTCGATGTGGGGCCAAGGTTTCCTTGAGTTATAGAAAAAAGGCCCTTGAAAAGGAACACACTAATTCGCGGCTCCACCTTGAACTGTCTATCCTCATATCGAAAGGGTATATTGATTTTTATCCACAGACCGTTCCTGTAGAATTTCACCCTGGGCTTGCGGTTCTTAAAAATACAGATGACAGTCTCAAAGAAACTGCCGATCTCGAAGAGATTGAAACAGACTTTGTGATAGTTGCAACGGGATTTCATGCTGATCTTACCCTTTTTGAACAGATTGGAATCGCGTTTGAGGGAGACGAACGAATCCCTTGTTACGATCCCAAAACCATGGAGACAAATATACCGGGAGTGTTTCTTGCCGGTACCGCCATAAGCGGAGGGAGACAAACCTACAAGGATTTCATTGGTACAAGCCATGACCATACCGTAAAAATCGTCAAAAAAATTATGGGAGTTGAAAATATACCGGTCGGCACTGTCCACTCCCGACGATATCCTTTTTCCAGGGCCGATATCGAATCAAAACCCTTTCAAAACGACTAACCTCCATGATTACACCCTTCCCTTTTCCTTGATCACCCCTGGATTAAACCTTGTTTAATATCTACAGAAATGATATGTTAGAAATATAAGGATTTCGAAAAGTAAACTAAAAATTTTTCAAGCTTGGAAAGTGAAGCATTTGTCAAACGATGACAAAATCTAAATGAGACGGGATTACGAAATCGGATCGAAAAGGATCTTAATACGTATTTTGCAAACCTGAGCTCCACACGCTACTTATTAGAATTACTACATTTATTGACGTTCATGCGTCATCGTCATCTCCTGACACAGTGCTCTGGTTGTATCTCTTTACCTGCCGCTATACCTATACAGTGTACTCCCAGTGAGAAAATTGGATTTGGTTAACCGACCGATTTCCCCTAGCAATCGGAATCGATTTGGTTTAATGTTATTTGGAAGATCCGATTATTTGAGCGGAAAACATCTTCAATCTGCCTCGATTGCGGTCCGTAAATACTTGATTCTAATATCATAAGTCAGCAAATTCAGTTCACTGTCTTTTTGAGAAAACAAAAACGATTTGGCGTTAGTGTATCGACACGTCTGGCAAATGCCGTCGATAACTGACAAAATCAATCAGATACAAATATCAATGTAGAGGTGTTTTTTTGCAAACAGTAGTCAAAAAATGGTTCCGTGATAAAGAGTCCGGGTTCCTCGACAACAAAGGTGGACCGGATATATTGGTACGTAAGACCGATCTTGTTGGTTGTCAGTTTCTAAAGGTTGGCGCAACCGTTGAGTTTGAATGCCACCCTGATAAACAAGGGCTGATCGCTAAGAAGGTCAAGCTTTCTAAGGGGAAAAATACCAATAGTCAAAACAATAGAAACGGAAACAAAAAGGAATTTCGTTTCGGTGTAATGACTTAGAGTTTGTTCATAAATTAAACTCTGATGTTCGTTCCTGTGTTTGTTAAAAGCTAAAGCCCGAGTCGATCCCCCTAAGCCAATATCCTTTAGAACCGATATGTTACCGGGTTATTTCATGTAGATAAATTTTTTAAGATGAAATGCTCATGAAATATTCAGGTGAGTCCAAGGGACTCCGGCAACGTCTCAACATAGGCCTTGATCTCATCGCGAACCTGTCGGTAGCAGTTGAGCTGTTCCACCTCGCTCGCTCCTTGGAAGGCAAGCGTTCTTGCCAAGGTTGGTGGATCAGGGAAACCCACATGAATCACCTTTTTCGTTCCAGGGAAAAAAGGGCAGGTCTCATGGGCATTATCACAGACAGTGATCACGGCATCAAAATCCATATCCTTGAGGGTGTCGATATGTTGTGAGGTTTGGGAAGAAATATCGACCCCGACCTCTTCCATGACCTTGACGGCAGAGGGATTCAAACCATGTACCTCAACACCTGCTGAAAATACCTCGATCAACTCTCCCTTGAGTGCCCGCACCCATCCTTCCGCCATTTGGCTTCTACAGGAATTTCCGGTACAGAGAAACAACACTCTCAACTTTTTGCCATTCTCCATGGTTTGCCTTTTTCTATTCATATAAGAAAGCCATAAGCCTCGCCATTCTGGAGCACTAAGCTTTCATATTTTGTTGTGGCCGGTAGGTTTGGTCCAGCCATGCTGGTTAAGCAGACTATCACAAAACTTCCTGACTCTTTACAATAATTTCTTGAAAACCTCCTTTTAAAATGACATTATCAAAATACAATTCAAAAAACATATGTTCCCGCCACCAGTCCCGGATGCCCGTGCAAGTGTAGGGAATAATTCTCATTTAAGATGCATGACCATCAGAAACGTTATGCCGAAAAAACTCTGGTTTAAAGGTTTCCTGCTCATCCTGGCAGTCATCTCCTTTTGTTCACTCGCATTTTCTCTAACTGCAATCCCACTCACGAAAAAAATGACATATAAGATGTCGGAACAATCCGCCATTGCTGCTTTGGACCGGGTAAATGAACTGGTCGAATCCACCTACCAGGAGATCAACTCGTATTATCACAATGCCCTTGAAGATAAAAAACGTGAACTTCGCGATATTACAGAAATTGGAGGATGTTTTATCAGGCTGCAGTATGACGCTGCCAAACGTGGAGAGATAACGGAAAAGGAAGCAAAGCACCGCGCCCTGGCAGGTATGAGAATGCTTCGATACGCAAATGATGACTATCTCTGGATTTCAGACTTTAACTCCGTACTCATATCCCACCCTGACCCAAAACTCTTCGGCGCTGATTTTTCAAAAGTACGTGATGTTCATGGCAATCTTATCGTTCCACCCATGGTAACTGTTGCCCGTGAACACGGACAGGGGTTTACGTCCTATTGGTGGAATCGACTCGGCCATGTCCAGTCCTCTGAGAAACTTACCTTCTCAAAGCTCTTTACACCCTGGAACTGGGTGTATGGTACAGGCGTCTATATTGACGATATCAAGGACGAGGTCAAGACCCGCCGTCAAGCCCTCATCAATCGGCTTCGCATACTTATGAGCCACATACGGATTGCCCGTACAGGCTATATGTTTATTTTTGACGATAAATTCACCATGATCATTCATCCGAACCAGCAAATCGAGGGGAAGGATTTTTCCAAAGTTCCTGATCCCCGTACGGGTCTTCCTCTGGTTAAAGAACTTGTAAAGGCAGCCCAAACCGGCAAGCCTCAAATCTACTTGTGGGATCGTCCGTCGGAACCTGGAAACTATGTGTATAAAAAAATCAGCTGGATGCGTTACTTTCCAGAATTCAAGTGGTATATCGGCTCTTCTATTTATGTGGATGATCTCTTTAAACAATCCGAGGTGTTGACCCATCGTCTCATTCTCATTGCCGCTTCCGCTTTTCTGTTTTCACTTTTGCTCGGCACCTATGTCATCAAGCGTTTTTTGCAACCAATAGAACATCTCTCAAATATAGCGCAAAGGGTACGTGGTGGAGACTCAAAGCTCAGGAGTAATCTTTCAAGAAATGACGAATTGGGAGTGCTGAGCAAGGAATTTGACAACATGCTCGACACTCTGGACGATATGATTGAAAATTTAGATGATAAGGTAAAAAGCAAAACCCGTGAACTCTATAAACAATACGACGAATTGAATTTTGCCAATAAAGAAATTAAAGAATCCATTCAATATACCCGTCGAATCCAACTTGCTATTCTCCCAGGCAAAGATACCTTACCCAAAGCAATTACGGATCATTTCGTCCTATGGAGCCCCAAGGACATCATCGGAGGTGATATCTTCTGGGTGCACACACTAGGACCACGTTTTTTGGCGGCTGTAATAGACTGCACTGGCCACGGTGTTCCTGGGGCAACAATGACCATGATTGCCAATATGGCTTTGAACAGGGTGGTTCAAGGTGAAAAAAGTGACGATCCGTCCATAATCCTGAAGGCGCTTAATCGCCTGGTTCGTAAAACCCTTGGCCAACACAACTCTGATTCTCCCACCGACGACGGTATGGACATAGGGCTCTGTCTGGTAAATCCCATCGATCATACGCTAACATTTTCAGGAGCCGGGATCGGACTTTTTATTTTTGAAAACGACAGGGTTGAAGAGATCCGAGGTGATCGGCAAACCATCGGTTATAGAAATTCAGATCCTGATCATTCATTTACATCCCACCACCATGACTTGTCCCAGGGAGGGGCTGTCTATCTGGTCACCGATGGGATTTTGCATCAGGTTGGCGGCAAGCATCACCTTCCCTTTGGCAAACAACGATTTAAGGAGATTATAAGCAAACATGGCAAGGAGGGAATGGAGAACCAAAAAACCGCCATCGAGAAAGCATTGACAGCTTACAAAGGAGAGGAAGAGCAACGAGATGATATCACTGTCGTCGGTTTTCGTCTTTAAATCAGGTGGTCACAAAGTGCCACGATCCTACAAGGAGCTATGTAACAGATGATGGATACATACACTTTCTACCAAAACATGAAGCGAGACGGAATTATATTCAGTTTCACTGGCCCTACCAGCCAAAGTGTTGTTGAAAGTATCGGCGAGTTGCTTCGACGAAAAATGGAGCTTGAAGAAACCAAAATGTCCGTTTCGTTAAAGGTGTTTTCTATTTTTGTTGAGCAAATGCAAAATGTCCTCAATTACTCTGCCGAAACAGAATCAACGAAGTCACCAGGTAACGATGAACTCCATTATGGGATGGTCACTGTCGGCAAAAAAGATGGGAAATATTTTATTTTAAGTGGCAACTATATTGAAAAACAGAACACGGCACGCTTTCAGTCCCTGTTGGACCGACTTCTCACCATGAGTAAAGATGAGCTCAAAACCTTATATCTCGAACAGCGACGGAAAGAACCGGAGAAATCAAGCAAAGGCGCGGGACTGGGGCTCATAGAAACAGCTCGCAAGGCAAGCCATCTTGAATACGTCATAGTTGAAGCGGACAAAGATCGCAATTTTATTACCATCAATGCCGTAATATGAGAGACAGACATGGAAAATCTAATCATTGAAGCAACCAAATCAGCTCCCTCTATCATCCTGAATGCCGAAACCAGAATTTTTGTTATTTCAGGTGAATCATACCCGGAAAATGCTGCAAAGTTTTATAAACCGGTAATTGATTGGATCAATAATTTTTTTGACCAACAGAGCTCTGAACCGGTGACAGTCAATATCACCTTGCACTATTTTAATTCCAGTAGCTCGAAGGTACTGATGGATATTTTTGATATTTTGGATACTGCTCATTCCAATGGAACACCGGTAACCGTCAACTGGCGCCATCATGCAGAGAACGATACCGCCTTTGAGTGCGGGGAGGAATTTAAGGAGGAAATTGAGCAAATAGATTTCAATATTGTTGAATTCCTGGATGAGGAGCCCTGATGTCCTCTCCAGATCTGTTCGAAAGAGAGTACGAAACAATTAAGAAGTGCCAGGAACTTCTTGCTCAGAAGGTATTTCCTGACAAGACGAGTGCAAAGCATTATCAGGATTTATTGCATCATTACAAAAAGCTTTTTTCCCAACTGCGGCATCTCGTAAAAATCTCGGATATCCAGCAAAAGGAACTCAGTCATTTAAATCACCATCTGGTTCAACTCTCCCAGTACGATCCATTAACAGGTGTTCCTAATCGTCGCTATTTTGAGGAGGAACTGGACAGGGAATGGCGACGTCATCAACGGCTTTCTCTTCCCTTGTCGTTAATCATGATCGATATCGACCATTTCAAACTCTACAATGACCTCTATGGCCACAGCGCCGGAGATGATTGCCTCCGTAAGGTGGCCCAGACCTTGGCCGTGGCGGTCAACCGTCCTTCAGATTTGGTGGCTCGCTTCGGGGGCGAGGAATTTATCTGTGTGCTCCCTCAAACTACTTATAAAGGAGCATGCGCAGTGGGCCAACGTATTCTTGAGATGATCCGACTACTGGACATCCCTCACAAGGACTCTCAAGTTGCCCAACATGTCAGCATCAGCCTAGGCATTGCCACCCTGCCCCATCCCACTTCCGAACATGACCTTCAAGATATCGTCGGTGCTGCCGATCAATGCCTTTATCTTGCCAAAGGCTCCGGCAGAAACCGTTTTGAGTCCATTTGTCTCTGATTTTTAACGCAGCCTCTTATAGATTCTTGATAAGATTTTATGTACCCCAGGTACCTGGGTAAGAAGACAGTTACTCTCATTTCTGATAGTAAGTAGGTTTAAATTTTGGACATTAAAATTCAAAACGATAGCACGCACACCCTGTCATATTAAAAGATCATTTTGCAAAATTTTTTATCGAGATTATTGCGTTGGTATGTACAGTTGTTATCGTTGACACTTGTGTGCATTTGAACAAATCATGCGTGTTTTGCAATTCTGCAAGTTAGCCTTACCGAATTATATTACGTGAACCTTCAAGAATTACAGGGAAAATTAATTATGATTTTAAAAATAATTTTATTGATTATCTTGCTAAATAATTTTGATTGATGTATTGTTGGTTGCTCAACCTTGGGACACCTCTTCTACAATATCCTCAAAAAGAGCCGGGTTTTCCACTCTTCTATTAATATATTAGATAGATACGCATTCTATTCGTCTTGCTAGACGTAACTATAATATTTTTTTGAAAGGAGCTCCATTGAAGAAGAAAATTTTGGTAGCCAATCGGGGTGAAATTGCCATTCGATTGATACGTGCTATCCAGGAATTGAACTATGAGGCAGTTGCTGTTTATGAGACACCCGATGAGAAATCTCGTCATATACGGATAGCCAATGAAGCCGTATTACTTGGTGGTGGGCCGCGTTGTGACTATCTCAATATTGATAAAGTCATTAAGGCCGCAAAGAGATGCGGAGCCTGCGCGATCCATCCAGGCTATGGTTTTCTTGCGGAAAACCCATTCTTTGCCAAGGCCTGTGAATCAACGGGTCTTGTCTTTATCGGTCCGTCTTCGAAAACCATCACCGATCTCGGCAACAAGGTTATTGCACGGAAAATCATGGCCGACGCCGGTATCCCGATGGTCCCAGGAACCGATAACCTCCCCCAGGGAAGAGAAGGAATAGAGAAGGCCTTGGCATTTGCCGCCAAATATAAATATCCGGTCATGCTAAAAGCAACATCAGGTGGAGGAGGCAGAGGAATTCGCCTGATTGAATCGGACAAACAGATGCAGGCTGAGATACCGGTTGCTCGGGCTGAGGCGTTGGCCGCATTCAATGACGATTCTATCTATCTGGAAAAGGTTGTTGTAAATCCCAAACATGTCGAGGTACAGATTCTTGCCGATCAATACGGCAATACCGTTCATCTGGGAACCCGCGATTGTTCCATCCAACGCCGCAACCAGAAATTGATCGAGATAGCCCCCTCTATGATTCTCTATGAGAGCCTTATCAACAAGATTTGCCAAACGGCTGTTAAAGCAGCAAAGGCTGCCAATTATGTCAATGCGGGAACGGTCGAATTCTTGATCGACAGCGACTATAACTATTATTTCATGGAGATAAATACCAGAGTTCAGGTCGAGCATACCGTTACCGAGATGATCACCGGCATTGATATCGTCCGAAACCAGATCCAGCTGGCCTTCGGAAATCGTTTACCGTTCACCCAGGACGACGTGCAGATAAGAGGACACGCTATCGAAGTTCGTATAAATGCCGAGGACCCCAAAAATGATTTCATGCCCGAGGGGGGGAAAAAGGTTTCTGTTTACCGTTCAACGGGTGGATTTGGTGTGCGTTTGGACGGTTTTGTCTATCAGGGCTATGTTATTCCGGAGGTGTATGATTCTCTGTTGGTAAAACTTACAGTCCATGGTTTTACCTGGATAGAGACAGTGAACAGGCTCCAACGCTGCCTGGAAAATTTTGTCATTGCAGGGCCGAAAACCACCATCCCCTTCTATCAAAACATCGCCCGTGACCAAGATTTCATAGACGGTGATTTCGACACCTCATACCTGGAATCTCATCCACATCTCTTCCATTATGATGAGCATACCAATGAGGTCGGCAAGCTTGCTAAACTGATAGCCGAAATCCACAATCAAAAAAATAACCCGTACGCGATATGAACCAATTGACCATAGATTCGAATCGATGAAAAAAATGATTGTCAATTGTAACTGAACAAGGATCTATTATGACAAGAATCATTCATGGTATGCCCGTTTCCGAGGTAATGCAGAATTTACGTCGGGCCGACGGATACTATATCACCAATACCGCTCGAGACCTTTCGCAGTCTGATTTTAAAAATCGAATACTTCTCCATACCGACCTCATGGCAGCTTATTCAAGAGAAAATGCCGGCTACTTCTCTTTGGAGATAACGGGCGGCGCCTCAATCCACGTCGATATTCTGCGTAAACAGGTCAACCCATTCACCAAGTTAGAAGTTTTACGGGAAAAAATGCCTCAGACAATGTTCCAGACATTGTGTCGAGGGGTAAACCTCTTTGGTTACCGTCCTTACCCACAGAACGTGATCCGTTTTACGGTACGGGAATTTGCCAAATATGTGGATGTCTGGCGTACCTTTGATTTTATGAATCACATTGACAATATGCTTCCTGTTTTTGAAGAGGTGGCAAAGGCTGGAAAAATAAATGAACCCTGTATATGTTTTTCGACAGGGCCTGAACATACCAATGATTTTTATGTAGGAAAGGTCAGGGAAATCGTAGATGTCACTGGAAATGATATTATCCTCTGCATTAAGAATCACGGTGGTCTCGGGACCCCGAAACGAATCGGTGAACTGGTAAATGCTATAAAACAGACATTTCCTGATCTGCCTATTCATTATCATGGTCACAATACGGATGGTAACGATGTGGGCAGAATAACGGAAGCGGTGATTAACGGAGCAACCATTGTCGATGCCGCCGACTCCTCATTCACCGGCTATTACGGACCACCTCCGGTTTTGAGCGTCATTCAAACCTTAAAAGAACTAGGCCACACAGCCATAGGAATTAATGAAGAGTCGTTGATCGAGACATCGGAAATTATTCGAGACCAAAGAAAACATTATGCCCAATTCGAATCTCAGATAAAAGGATTTCAACCGACGGTTCAGATCCACAAATTGCCAGGTGGAGCCATGGGTTCCAGCCTGGAACAAGCCTCGAAGGGAAAGTTCCTCGACAAGATGCCGGACATTCTGCACAAGGAGCTTCCACGGGTCCAGAGGGAACTCGGCAATTGGTGGTCGGTGACCCCTGGATCCCAGATTCTGTGGACCACCGCTGTTTCCAATGTGCTTGGAGGTGAACGGTATGGCACTCCATCAGGAGACCTGCGCAACCTCCTGCTGGGAAAATATGGACCTTTCCCGTTCTACAAGCCTGAGGAGTGGATCTACGAAAAGGTTCTTGGTGAGAATTGGCGGCAGGTGCTGGAAGAGGAAGGCGGCATCGAGGCAATCGAAGATATCGATCTTGCTCATGAGCGCTATGCTCTGGCTGAAAAAATAGGAATCGAACCGACCGATCAACAACTTGTGCTGTATCTGCAACATCCAAATGATGCAGTGGATTTTATCAAATTCGAAGAACGTTATGGCCAGGTTTATGTGTTGCCGCCTTCTATCTTTTTCCGTGAAGGAGGCTTTGAAATTGGGGAAGTATTGCATTTTCAGGATTGCAACGGCCAGGAACATATGATTGAGATCGGACCTTCTCCGCTGATCGACACGGGAGAAACCTTGATATATCTCAATGTTGACCATCATCAGAACATTTTCCACTTTGAGCCCCAGGTCACCAATGGCGGTCCTGGAAAAGCTGCAACCTTGAGCAAAGAAGAGATAATGGATCTGGCTATGGCCGGAGATATGCGATCGCCCTTTGCAGGTAACGTTGTCGAAATATCAATCAAAGAAGGGCAGGAGGTCATGGTCGGCGATAGAATTGCCATCATGGAGGCTATGAAAATGCAGACACCGATTCTCAGTAAAATCAATGGGATAGTTACCTTAATCTCGGCAAAACAAGGAGACGCGCTCCAACCGGGAGACAAGCTCGTGAAAATCGACAAAGACGAGTAACTATACGGTTCATCAGAATAAAGCTTACTTTCGTAAAACTGAAAGGAACAATCTGGCAGAGTTCATCGCTTCCCGCCGCTGCATTGTTGCCCCATCGCCGGTACTCCAGGGCTGACAGACAGGCAGTCCCTGGCCCGTCTGTCAGCCCTGGAGGGTCCTGTCCTCATCCCTCCAGGCCTTGTGTGGAACGCTTTCGGGCCTTCGCAAGGCGTCCCTCCATCGACGCCCTTCACCTCCGCCGTTATAGAGAGGTACGTTTTAGTCCACAAATTTCATAAAACCATGGGGAGACGTATAGTTATATGTTTAATAGAGGTAAATCAACTTTCCGGGTTGTGATAATATGCGAAAATAAAATGTTATTTTCAGTTTTCTTCCCGTTTATATTCTGGATAATCCTGAATCCAGGAGTCTTAATTCAGAAGAAAGTCAAACAAAGACAAGGGACAGGAGGTTTTCCAGGCGGGCTACAGTAAAACAAGGTTTGCACAACCTATCAGGAAACCGAGGAGAGCACCGAAAAGGTTGATATATTTAAACTGCTCTTCCATAATCGAGAGCAAAAGTCTTTCCAGTTTCAACAGGTCAAGGGAGTCCACTTTTTCAGTAACAATCATTTTGATATTCAGTGAATGAACCAGACCGGGGACTTCAATGGCAAGCATTGCCGCGGCCATTTTCCTGATTGAAAGATAGACGCCGTCTCTCACGCCAGCCGGAAGAATATTGGCCAGACGTCCAATCGGTTTCTGCAGAAGATTCTGTATCATTGTTTCCAACATGGAATCGATGGTTGCAACCGTCTTTTTGGAACGCAGTAAACCAAGTCCCTCCTCCTTCATCCAGGCACCTAATTTTTCCTTTCCTTTTGCCCCAAAGATATCGTTTATGATGCTGCCCAAAGATTGGGTGCCGTCCTTGATATAGGTTTCTATATTGTCCCGTATCATCAAGGAAAGTGCCTCTGCTGTCTCGTCCTCTTTAAGTGTATCAAGCACCAGAAGACTGATCTTTTTGCTTATTTCATGGATTTTTTCATCCCTGTCGTCTTTTATCAGATGACTGAGGGGAGTTTTTAAAGCTTCGGTGCTCCGCTCAAGGACCACAGACGCCACCCTCTGCTTGACGTCTTCGTTTTGTAGCCATTTTACGATATCTTCTTTTTTATCTATAAGATACCTGTGGATTTTATCTTCCACCATTTCCATATTTAAAAACCCGCTGACCATGGCGGCCATCGGACCCAATGTTCCTACAAAATCCTGAATCCCTTTGCAGGCAGCCTGGACCATCTGGTCACGAACATCCTGGTCTTCCAAAATATCTGCAAGCTTTTCCAAAAGGTGGGGAATATTGTCTTCAATTGTCCTCAAAAGAAGGTCATGGGTCGAGGAGGGTAAAATATCATGGAGTGACTTTTCATTCTTTATAATTTCCTGCATTTTTGAATGAACAAAGTCATTTACCCATTGTTCCATGGTGGAACTTGCAAGCATACGGGACAAGTTCTTTTCGATAAATGCATAGCTGATCTGACGTTCTTCGACCGAAAGAACGGTATTGAGGTCATTCTCCATTATTTTAGAGAAATTTTTGTCGATATATCTCTCTACTTTCATGGAAAATTCATCCGATCGTATAAACTTATGAACGCTCTCTTTTGTCTGATAGGTGACCGCCCTTACTGCAACATCAAAATAGTTCGCGAATTTTGTCGGAACAAGAGAGGGAAGAGGCCCCAGTTCACGATGCAGGACAGCCCCCACCCTTTCCTGGATCAACCCCAGAAGATGCTCTTGGAATTCATCCTTCATCAATGCCTTACCGATTTCTTCACTGGTAAGGAGATGCTCCCCAACCATTTCCCCCATGTTCAGAGCAAGGGCATGGCGTTTAGATGGGATGACACCAGGCGTCATGGGAATCCTGACCCCCAAGATACGCCAGGCCTTTAGAGGACGGAATAACATCCGAATAGCGACTTTGTTGGTCAAATAACCTATAAATGCCCCAATGATGGGAGGAGCAACAAATTCCGTGATACGAGAAAATTCACCTAAATCTATCGACATATATGCACAATCTCCTGTGGATCCTTAACTATATGATCTGC
>Ga0307440_1001039_pt1 | contig 13607 bp, 14 predicted proteins | sample SalMarWE160410MG_FD_202150 | JGI IMG/M metagenome (GOLD analysis project Ga0307440, IMG submission 202150) | Salt marsh sediment microbial communities from the Plum Island Ecosystem LTER, Massachusetts, United States - WE1604-10 | ecosystem: Environmental > Aquatic > Marine > Intertidal zone >... | reverse complement strand
ACGGCTCGCTCCGCTCGCTGGGGGCCCCACGGGCCACCTCCTACCGATGACCGAGAACCGACAACAGGCGAGCCCTACGAGCCTCAACCCCTATTACGTTCCTCCCAGGGTTTGAGGATCGCGTAGACGGCGGCCGTCATTGGCACGGGAACCCCGACCACGTGGGCCCTCCGCAGGAGTGCTCCCTGGAGTGACTCGAGTTCCATCGGCTTGTCGTGAGTGAGGTCGTAGTGCAGTGACGAAAACACACCGGGTTCCAAGCCCAGCGCGAAGGCCTCCTGCCGGTCGAGCGCCCCAACGGGAAGCTCGACACCCTCGGCTTCGGCAACGGCGGAGGCTTCACGCAGCATCGCCCGATAAAGATCCCATGACTCGGGAGTAGACCGAATGGCACCGACCGGAAGACGGATCGCCGCGGTCGCTCCGGAAAGCGCGCAGATGAGGGCGAACTTGTCCCACATGACGACCCTGATGGAGTCGGTCAACGTCGCGTCGATGCCGGCACCCACGAGCGCTTCATGAAGGCGGGTCGCCCGAGGCGTCCGTGTCCCATCGAGCTCTCCGAACACGATGCTTGCCGGACCACCCTTGTGCACGATGAGACCAGGCTCGCCGATGGTCGACAGGATGTAGGCAACACCACCGAGAACGTGATCGAGCCCTATCGCCTCGCCGATGGCCTCCTCGTTGCCGAGCCCGTTCTGGAGGGAGACGACGGCGGTCTCGGATCCGATCACAGGCGCGAGGTTGTCCGCGACTGTCACTGTGTCCTGTGACTTGACGGCGACCAGGACCGCGTCGACCGGTCCTATGAAACGAGGGTCGTCGACGGCGGCGACCTCGACCTCGAAATCGCCGAACGTGCTCTCGACCCTCAATCCGTGGTCGCGGATCGCATCGAGGTGCCGACCGCGTGCAACCATCGTCACCTCTTCGCCCGCGGCAGCGAGCCGACCACCGAAATAGCCGCCGACACCCCCTGCACCAATGACCGCAATCTTCATGGAGTCGCAATTTACCCGGGATTGGTCCTTGACGCGACCGCGAAGAGCGCGTAAACATCTCTATGAGCGCGCGAGGGACCTCATGATACGAATAAGCGGGATCGTCCGCCTCCCAGATGACCTCGACTCGGGCATTACCGCAGTTGTCCAGGTCGTGAACGATCAGCTTCGCCTCAGAACAGGTCGGACGGACCTGGGAAGCTGGCCGATCGCCAACATCGACATCCGCCGCGTCTCCGCCCAGGAGTTCCAGTTTCTCATCGGCGACGAAGTGATCAGCTTCTTGCCGAGCAACCCAGACTTCTTCGCTTCACTCAACTTCGTCGAAGCCACACAGACGACCGAAGTGAAGCGGCGAAAGAAACAGCGCCCGTCGCAGGCCCCGGCAGCGCCCGCTCCACCACAGCCGGAAGAGGCTGCACCGCCGAGCCCGCCCGAACCTCCGCCTCCCGCTGATGAGACCATCGAACTGGACCTCACGGACGAGAAGGCTGGAGCTCTGGTTCGACCGCGCCGCCTGCTCACCAGAACGAGATACCTCGGTGCAGCCACGCGTGATCAACTGCGGCAAACCGGGATATGGCCGCTCGATCGACTGAAGGCATTCGGTCCCGACGACTCGGTCCCATCCGATCACATCCACACGTACGGAACGTCCACCATCCAGGCAGGGCTCATTCGGCGGGTTTGTTCCGAGTGCGGCCACGTATCGTTCCTCCCGACGGAGAACGACTGACTCGCCCGTCAGGCGGCTAGCCCTTCTTCAACCCACGCGCGAAGTCGGCGGCGATCGCAACGGCGCGGGCGGCGGCGGGATGACCGGGCAGGATCGCGGGCCACACGTGGATCATGTCCGGTTCAATGTGGAGCGTGACCTGTGCTCCATCGGTGACCGCCTTGTCGGCGAGACGTGTGGCGTCATCGAGGATCATCTCTCGGCCCCCGGCGAAGATCAGCAGCGGGGGAATCCCGGTGAAGGTCCCGTACATCGGCGAGGCCAGAGGATCTCGCGGGTCATGGTCTCCCAGATAGACCGTGTTCGGTGAAGGCTCCCCCAATGGGAGATAGTCGGTCGCCCCGTTGGCGGCGATAGACGCCGCCGTGTGCTCGAGATCCGTGTACGGCGAGAAGAGGATCGCCCCTGCCGGCAGGCGACGTCCTTCATCCCGGAGTCGGAGCAGCAACGCGCACGCCAGGCCACCCCCTGCCGAATCCCCCGCCACGACGATGTCGCGATCTTCCAGTGCTTCGTACACTGCCACGGCGTCGTCGACCGCTGCGGGGAAACGGTGCTCGGGAGCCAACCGGTAGTCCGGAACGAACGTCTTCGTTCCCAGTGCCCACGTGAGGCGGCACGTGAACTGGCGGTGTGTCGCTGGACTCCCTCCGAGATACGCCCCACCGTGCAGGTACAGCAAGGTGAGGTCGTCGTCGAAGCCGATCCGGGTGACCCACTCGCCTGGTACCCCGCCGACTTCACCGGGCTCCACCGTCACCAGCCTGCGCAACGCACGGGGCACGGGTGGGTTCAGACTGCCTTCAAGCACTCGGCGATTCGGCCGGCTCGTCTCGAGGATCGTTCGGAGGGCCACCACCCTCAATTCGACTGCCCACGACCAGCCGTCGACCAACGGCCCGCAGATCAGCCGACGAACGGCAGCACGCACCACGGACCAGACGGTGAACACGAGCAGCTTCGCCACGGCATTCATGGTACGCGCGATGTCCTCCCCTCCGCCAGAAGAGACCACAACCACGACTAACGTGACCGGGCCGATGAAGCGAGAGAAGAGCGACACCCGTGACCTGGTCATACTGGGGCTGGTTGCGGCTGTAGCAGGGTTCGTCGTCGGGATCGTCGGCGGCTACTTCCGCAAGCTGTTGTTCGAGGCCGATGATCTGAGGCTGTCGTTCCTCACGTGGGCGCAGAATTGGTCGGGGCCGGGCTGGGTACTTCCAATCATCGTGGTTGTCGTGTGCGTCGTAATCGCACGCCTCATCGTTCTCGCCGTCCCACGTGTGTCCGGGAGCGGCATCCAGGACGTAGAGGCGGTGTTCAAGGGCGAGATTCCCGCCACGTCATGGGAGGTGCTGCCGGCGAAGTTCGTCGGCGGCGTGTTCGCGATCGCCTCCGGCCTGGCGCTGGGTCGTGAAGGTCCGACTGTGCACCTCGGGGCCGCGATCGGATCGGAGGCGGGACGACGATTCCGGCTCGATGAGCAAGACGTTCGTCTTCTCCAAACGGCTCTCGGCGGCGCCGGACTCGGAGTCGCATTCAACGCTCCTCTCGGTGGCGCACTGTTTGTCTTCGAAGAGGTCGCCAAGACGATTCGGCTCCGATTGGGTCTCGCCACCTTGATCGGCACCTCGACGGCCATCGCCGCCTCACGCATGATCCTCGGTGATCGGCCCGACTTCATTGTCGGCCAGATCGGCACTCCCGCGGGATGGACGCTGGCTGTGTTTCTGGCATTCGGAGTGGTGACCGGCATCGCGGGTGCTTGGTACAACAGGCTCATCATGTTCTTTCTTCGGCTCTCCGATCGGATGCAACGCGTTCCGCCACTCGCCCAGGCCGCCGCCATCGGTGTGGTGGTGGGCGTGCTGTTGTGGTTCGATCCGCTCGTCGCGACAGGCGGAGGTGATCGTCTCACCCAAGACCTGCTCGGTGGTGGCATAGCGCTCGCGTCAGTCACCGCCTACTTTCTGGTCCGGTTCTTTCTCGGGCCGTTGTCCTACGCCGGCCAGACGCCCGGCGGGCTGTTCTCCCCCCTCCTGGCTGTGGGTGCACTCTGGGGAGCGATCCTGCATGGGCTTGGAGGACACTTCCTCTCCGGTCCCGGTACGGGTGTGGCGGCGTTTGCGATCGTCGGTATGTCGACACTGTTCGCAGCGATCGTTCGAGCTCCCCTCACCGGTATCGTCCTCATCGTCGAGATGACTGCGACGACCACCCTCGTGGTACCCATGCTCGCAGCGGCCTTCGGAGCAGTGATCACGACCTCGCTCATGCGCAACGAGCCGATCTACGACAGCCTCGGACGGCGGATGATGGAGTCGCTCTCGCCTCTCGGGAAGCACGAGAAGTAGGTGGACTGCGAGCTCATCCGAGCCGACTTCCCGGCACAGCCTGTTGATGCTCTCACCGCACTCGCCTTCGTTGCCGCGGGGGTGCTCCTCGCTGCACGGCGCCGCGGCACGGGACCGGTGGTGTATGGGCTGTTGCTCGCAGCGGTGGGAACGGCGAGCTTCTTGATGCACGGGGTCGTGCTCAATGGTGCGGTTGAGTCGATCGCAGTGATCTCGCTCGCATTGTGGGTCGTACTCTGGGTGACGCTCGGAGCCACGAGAAGAACTCTGTGGACTTGGGTCGGCGTGACGGCGGGATTGGGGACCTTGCTGTCGATCGCACCCGACTCACGGCATGTGGTGACCGCGATCGTGACTGGGGTAGCGGTAGTTCTTCTCGTCCGGTTGAGAAGTCGAAGGCTATGGGCTGCGCTCGGGTTGGCCGGCGGCGCAGTGACCGTGTATGCGCTCAGTAGGATCGGCGGCCCATGGTGCGTCCCCTCGTCACCCTTGCAGGGTCATGGGCTGTGGCACCTGATGATGGCGGTTGTGCTGTGGATGGTCGGAGGCGACCTGGCAACACGAGCGAACAGCGGACAGCTGACAGTTGACAGCTGACAGCTGACAGCCAACAGCTAGAACTCGGCAGGAGTGCGCCCGCCCCGTTTCCTCCCTTTCCGAGGCCGAAGGCCGTGTGTCGGGGGAGGTGGACTCGGCCACAGGCCGAGGACGGAGGGGGCCGTTCACACCAACGTAGATCCACACGCGACGCCCAACGAGCCTGCTTCGCGCTGGCTGCTAGCCCGCTGACGGATCGGTGACCCGTCCGAGGAACAGCAGGGCGCCCGTCTCGGTGTCGCGAAGCGCGAAGATGAACGGCCGGTCGATCTCGAACGTCACATCGACCATCGGCGCCGACGTGGCTCGCATGACGACCGCGGTTGCTGCCGCCGCTTCGGTCCCCTCTTCGTCGACGGCAATGTACGCCTCGTGGATCACCTCGTCGATGAGCAGCTGCTCTTCAGTCGTCATGCCGGAGAAGTCGGCGCTGTTCGGATCAAACGCAGTCGGCATCCCGAGCGTCTTCAGTGCCGAACCCAGCTGGGCCTGGGTGCGGAAGGTGAACTTGGGAACCGTCAGCGCGACAGAGGCAGGCGAGAGCCCGGCCACCGCCTCGCTCAACAGACCCGATCCGAGTTCCTGCTCCACGTCGGTGAACCGTCCCTGATCGGGAACGATCAATAGCATCGCCAGCTTGTTCCCCGAGTAGGGGAGTTGGACCGCCTGCCAGCCATCTCCCTTCGCGTAGGAGAAGGACGATGTTTGACGCATCATCGGCACGGTCACCTGTGTGCCCGCGAGGGTCGTGAACGATCCATCGGAGGTGTCGTTGGGATCGAACTGCAGCGCCCACGTGGCATCCAGATACACCGCGTTGACGAGCACGAGCCTGGTCAGATCGTTGAGAACCCCTGCGGGGATGAGATCGGTGATCTTGTCGTTCGTCTGCGATGCGACCCAGTCGTTGATCTGGACTCGCGCCTTCTCGGCAGCCGCCTTGAAGTCGACGAGCCGCATGCCGGTCCCGTAGTCCTCGGCAAGGGTGTCGAGGAACGGCTGTTCGAACGCAAGCCCATCCTGGCCCCACAGGGAGTTCGCGATGCTCAGCTGGACCCGATCGTCACCGCTCTTGAAGCTCCTCGATTCGAGTGCAAGGTCGAGAGCGTTCATCGCAGCATGGAATGCCGGATCGTCGAGATCGACATGCAGGACGGCGGCCATCTCTTCGGCCGTGACACCCCTGGCTCCCGCGTAGGTCATGGCGAGTGCCGTCATGATGCTTGCCGGTGAGAACACGACGTTTCCGTCCCCTGTTGCCACGACGGCGTACAGATCGGTTCCGAACGATTCCATGCTCGACGCGATGTCCAGCACGTCACCGGAGGGCGCGTCGGCGGATGCTCTCGGCGTGTCCGACATCGCCATCGCCACCGGCGGTCCACAGGCACTCATGATCAGCATTCCTACGAGGCTCAATGCGACGGCTTTGAAGGACATAGCGGCCTCCTTCCGTCACTTTGACGGTAGCGACACCGAGGAGGTTCCCGTCTCCTCCCCCAGGAGCCCGAAGGCCGAGTGTTGGGGGAGGTGGACTCGGCCGAAGGCCGAGGACGGAGGGGGCGGTTCTCACCAACGTCGCCTGCTCACGACCCCCCTACCCCAGCGGCTTCGCCGCTGCGGTACTTTCCCCCCAACGCTCGCTGGGGGGACCGACAACCATCCGAGCGAGCCTCAGTCGGCTCTGAGCGCGCTCAAACCCCCGGCGATCACGAGCACCGTGCCGACCAGGAGCACGAAGAACCCGAATCCCGCGCTCACGGTGTACGCGGTGGGGATCATCCCGCCGGCGGCCGCCTGCGCCATCCCGGCCTGGAGCGTGTCGGCCGTGTCGAATGCGTCGATCATCTTGACAACGACGTACGCGAGCAGCGCGACCCCGATCACCGCCGTCGTCAACGAGGCGTTCTTGCCCATGGCCTTCGACACCGGCCCGAGAACGGCAAGCGCGACAACCACGACAAGCAGCACGACGAGCACGATCTGCGCCCACGTGTCCAGACCTCCCCAGATCGTCGGGATCGAGGCCGGGAACTCGGCATTCCCTCCGTGCATGGCTGGAAACACCGACTCTCCGGCAGTTCTGAGCGCCTTCATGAAGAGCCCGATGACGCCGATGATCACTCCTGCGAGTATGAACAGTCGACCCGTATGCATGATCTCCCTCCACTCCGATTGCCCCCGATACTAAGGACCGACGGGCGGCAGTGAGGCCTGAAACGGGGTCGGATCTCAGTTTTCGCGACCAAACCGAACGATCCAGTCGGCGACAACAGCCCCGTCGATCGGACGATCGAGTGTCTTGAGGGCAGCATCAACGGTGGCGTCGCCGATCCGTTCCCGGCGAAGAGGTAGGGATGCCCTCGAGAAGTCGGCCGTGAACTCGGGGTGTCCTTGGATTCCGATCATGTGATCCTCGACGGCGAACATCCACACGGGGCAGTGGTCGCTCGAAGCCAACAGCCGAGCCCCTGGAGGTAGCTGCTCAACTTGGTCCTGGTGGCTCATCACCAAGTTCAACCGTGTCGTGGTCGGCTGCATCCAGGAGGTCTGTTCGAGGATCCGGCCCGTGTGGACGCCGACGCCCCATCCTCGTGAAGACCTGGCAACACGTCCTCCGAGAGCCTGAGCGAGCATTTGGTGTCCGTAACACACTCCGGCGAACCGATGGCCGCTCTCGTGCAGACCCACAACGAGATGCTCGAGTCGTCGGCCGGGTTCACCATGCTCATATACAGAGGCCTTCGAACCTGCGGACATCCACATGTCGCACTCCCCTAGCGAAGCCGGCTCGTCTCCAACTGTCAGGTCGTAGAACCGCAGCGTCACATCGTGGTCGGCGAACAGCGCTTCGAACATCTTCGGGTAGTCGCCTGTGACGGAAAGAAGGAAGTCTGGGATGTGGTCGGGAAGCAGAATGCCGATGTTCACGGTTGTCGGAGTCTACGACAACCTGCTTGGCGTGAAGTCCGCAGGCCGCTACGCTGCCCCTCTATGAAAGACCGCTTCTTCTTTGCGTACTTCTACGCCGGGGCCGAGGCCCGGGCTGAGGGGACGCGCTAGGAAGTAGCAGCCAGACACCCCGAGACCCGGAGCCGGAGGCTCCGGGTTGTTGCATTCCCGGCGCTTCCGGTCCCGAGAGAGGACCGAGACACCATGGATCCCATGCGCCATCGAAACGAGGCGGCGACCGTCGTGGCGGTTGGCACCGTCAGCTTCGGGGATGGCTCTTATCCAGTGATCGCCGGCCCCTGCGCGATCGAGAGCGAGTCGCAGCTGATGGCGGCTGCGAGGATTGTGGCCGAAGCGGGAGCTTCGATGCTTCGGGGAGGTGCCTACAAGCCTCGCACCTCTCCCTATTCGTTTCAGGGTCTGGGTCGCGAGGGTCTGCGTCTGCTCCACTCTGCCGGCCAGGCCACAGGTCTGCCAACGGTTGCCGAGGTGATGGAGCCGCGAGAGGTCGAGATCGCGACCACCTACCTGGACATGCTTCAAGTCGGATCGCGCAACATGCAGAACGTCCCTCTCCTGCGAGCACTCGGCGAGACCGGAAAGCCCGTGCTTCTCAAGCGGGGCTTCGCCGCGACGATCGAAGAGTGGCTGCTGGCAGCCGAGTACATCCTCGACGCGGGAAACTCACACGTTGTGCTGTGCGAGCGAGGTATCCGAACGTTCGAGACGCAGACGAGGAACACACTCGATATCAGTGCCGTTCCCGTCGCGAAAGCGCTCGGTTGTTTGCCGGTCATCGTCGATCCCAGTCACGCAGCGGGCCGTCGGGACCTCATCACCCCGCTGGCGCTCGCAGGGAGGGCTGTCGGAGCGGACGGCATGATGGTCGAGGTACACCCCAGTCCGGACACGGCGCTGTCTGACGGTCCCCAGCAACTCGATGCTGACCAGTTCACTTCGCTGATGGACGTTCTCGACATCCACTCGCGACGAGAGGAGATCGATCGCATCGACCATCGCATCGTCCACCTGCTGGCGCGGCGGGTCGAGGCGTCTATCGAGATTGGACGGGCGAAGACGGCCAGAGGGCTCCCATTGCTCAGCCCCTCACGCGAAGAGACAATCCTGGATGTTGTTGGAGACGAGGCGGCTCGCGCCGGACTCGATCCCCGCGTCGTGAGAGCCATGTACGAGTCCATCTTGAGCGAGTCACGACGTGCGCAGCAACGGTCGACGCTGGCGGCGGTACAAGGTGGAATCGGTGCCTGATCGGCGAGCCGGCATACTCGGCACCGGTTTGATTGGCGCGTCGATCGGGCTCTCGTTGGGTCGACTCGGCTGGAAGGTCACCGGCTGGGACAAGGATCCCTACGCATTGTCGATCGCCGCATCGCGCGGTGCCGTTTCGTCGATGGCCGCATCTGAAGAAGATCTGACCTCTCGAGCGCTCGACCTGTTGGTCGTTGCTACACCCCCGAAGGTCACCCCGCACGTGCTCAGAGGACTCTCGACCGACGCGCTGGTTACCGATGTCACAGGGATCAAGGCGGAGGTTGTCGCGGCCGGCGCCCATCTGGTCCGCTTCGTGTCGAGCCACCCGATGGCAGGCAGGGAGGTGAGCGGGCCCGAGGCAGCAGACGCCTCGCTCTTCAATGGGGCCGCGTGGATCATCGTCACCGATGGGGCCACCGAAACGGACATCGCGACACTCGAGCGAGTCGTTCAGCTCTTGGGAGCTCACCCGGAGCGGATGGACGCAGCGCGTCACGATCGGGTCGTGACCGCCATCAGCCATCTGCCTCAGATCCTTGCATCCACCCTGATCACGGAAGCGGCGGGAACGGTGCCAGGCCTCTCTCTGATCGGTGGCAGTTTCCGAGATCTCACCCGGGTCGCGGCATCCGATCCGACCCTGTGGTCGGAGCTGCTGGACACCAATCGCACTCTCGTCATCGAGATGCTCGGCACATTCGGGAGGCGCCTCACCGAGATGTCACGTCTCCTTGCAGCACGTCGAACAGACGACCTGGTCGACTCGCTCTCCGAGGCCGCTCGCCTTCACCGCGAGCTCCACGCCCCGGTCGGCCTCGTCGAGGTGGCACTTCCCGACAGACCAGGCGAACTCGCGGCCGTTGGACGCGCGCTGGACCACGCACGCGTCGATGTACGAGATCTGCAGCTTCGGCATGCTCCCTACGGGGGAGGCGGTCTCCTGCGAGTGTTCGTACACAACGCAGATCTTCCGACATTGAGCGCGGCACTCGCCGCCGAGGGGCTGACCGTCACGAGAGAGGAAAAACGATGAGGATCGGCTACCAGGGAGAGGAGCACTCGTACAGTCACCAGGTGGTGTCGGAGATGTTCTTCGATGCCGAGACACAGGGGCTGATGAGCTTCCCCGACGCGTTCGCTGCACTGGCCGACGCCTCTGTAGACAGGCTGGTGGTTCCCATTGAGAACTCGACCACGGGGAGCATCCTGGAAGTTCTCGACCGCCTCGCTGCATCCAACGCCTCGATCGTGGCGGAGCACTACGGGCATGTCCGTCACGCCCTCATCGGACGGCCCGAAGCCACGACAGAGACGATCCGACGCGTCCTCTCGCACCCGGAGGCACTTGCCCAGGCCCGAGAGACGCTGGCAATCAACGGGTGGGAACCGGTTCCGGTGCCAGACACGGCTGGTGCAGTTCGGCTCGTCGCGGAGCAGGGAGATTCCGCCCTGGCGGCTCTCGCCCCGCCGGCCTCACGGGAGCGGTATGGGCTCGAGATCCTCATGTCGGATGTCATGGATCGAGACCACAACGCCACCCGGTTCGTGGTCCTTGCACTCGGCCACCACGAACCGACCGCAGATGCCGACAAGACCTCGATCTGTTTCTCGACATCGCACACTCCGGGAGCACTGGCCCTCGTCCTCACCGAACTCGGCCTTCGGGGAGCGAACCTCACCCGGATCGAATCGAGGCCGGGCGACACGGCCTGGACATACCGATTCTTCGTCGACCTTCTCCATGCGCCCGGACCGGAGGGTGTCGAACGGGTTCTTCAGCCACGACCCGCCTCGATGCACGAACTCATCGTGCTCGGATCCTATCGCGCCGTCCGCTGAGTAGCTCGATAACCATTGACTCAATATGCATTGAGCTATTAGCATCTGCGCATGAACATCGAGTCGAGAGCGAAACGACATGCAGCCTTGGGCGATACGGTTCGGCTGGTTCTGATCGACGACCTATCCACCTCGGATCGCTCGCCGGGCGAACTGTCGCAACGGCATGGTGTGCCATCCAATCTCCTCGCCCATCACCTCGACGTGCTCGAAGAGGCGGGGTTGATCATTCGACTGCTGTCATCGGGTGACGCCCGCCGTCGGTATGTCAGCCTCAGACACGAGGCGCTCACGGGGCTCGGCACCGCGTTCCCGGTCCCGGACGGTCCTGTGCTCTTCGTCTGCACGCACAACTCTGCCCGATCGCAGCTTGCTGCAGCTATGTGGTCGGAGAGCATCGGCACGCCGGCATCGAGCGCCGGTACTCACCCGGCAGCGATGGTCCATCCGGGCGCCGTCGATGCCGCGGCGCGGGCGGGTCTGGATCTCAGCGGCGCACGGCCGCAGTCGATCGACGCAATCGAGTTCGAGCCCTCGCTCGTGATCACCGTGTGCGATCGGGCGCACGAAGAACTCGCCCCGGGATCGACATGGTGGCATTGGTCGACGCCGGATCCGGTCGACGAAGCGACACCGGAGGCATTCGACGGGGCGCTCGCCTCACTCCGTGACCGCATCGAAACCCTGGGGAGGGCGTTGTGACCGCCGGCGTCATCCGCCAGATTGCCGACCGCATCGCACGGGACTACGAGCAGATCTTCCCTAGAGAGATCACCGAGCGCGTCGTCGCCGAGTCACTGAGCACACTGACAGAACAAGCAACGATTGCGACATGGCTCCCCACCTTGGTTGAGCGATTCGCTCGAGATCGGCTGCGCGCGCTGGCAAAGACCGAGCATCTCGTCAACGACGAGCGCCCCGCCGTGCTGTTCCTCTGTGTGCACAACGCAGGGAGATCCCAGATGGCGGCAGGTCTGCTCCGCCATCTCTCAGGTGGAGCGATCGCGGTCTTCTCAGGGGGTTCCGAGCCCGCTTCGGAGATCAACCCCGTGGCGATCCAGGCCATGGCAGAGATCGGAATCGACATCACGAACGAATTTCCCAAGCCGTGGACCAACGAAGTCGTCGGCGCCGTCGATGTCGTCGTGTCGATGGGGTGCGGTGACGCGTGCCCCGTGCTCCCCGGGAAACGCTACGTCGACTGGGAACTCGAGGACCCGGCGGGGAAACCCATCGACGTCGTGCGACGGGTTCGTGACGAAATCGGGCGACGTGTCGGTGACCTCGTCACGGAGCTCGGTGTCGAACCACGGACCATGTGATTCACCCTGGTCATCGTTCACGATCTCACGTAGAGTGACATCCAACGGGAGGGGACCATGGCTGTAACGCGAGCGTCGGACAGAAGTGGCTACGTCGCTGCGATCATCGTCAACGTAGCGTTGATCTACCTCCTCAACAATCTCCTCGAGTGGAACCTCCTGCCGTTCCTCACGAACGATTTCGTGACAGTCAGGGGGTTGATCCGCCTCTCGCTGATCGTGGCGATCGTCTTCAACGCGGTTTTCCTGGCCTTCGATCCCCCGTGGTTCAGGTCCATCGGTCGTATCGTGATCGCCGGCTTCAGTCTTGCCGTCTCGGTACTGATGTACAGAACGTTTCCCTTCGACTTCACACCGTATGGGTTCGACTGGTCGATCATCGTGAGGGTCCTCATCGTGATCGCGATCGGCGGATCGGCGATCGCAATCGTCGCCGAGTTTGTGAAGCTGGTACGCGGCGAGAGGTAGCTCGCTTCGCTCGCGGTTGTCGGTTCATGGTTCTCGGTAGGAAGGTGTCTGCGCCGGTTCCGTTCGCTCGCCCTGTTTCTCCCCCAGCGAGCGAAGCGAGTGTTGGGGGGAGAACCCCGTAGGGCGGAGGGAGGCGTTCTGATGAACCCACGCGGGGCAAGGGCGCTGTCCGTACAGGACCCTTCAGCGGCAACGAGCTTCCCGACACCTCCCCGGACTGTCTCCGGCGAGAAGACAATGTCACCCCCGCGGTCACCGCAAATGTGGTCGCGCACCGATGACCGATAACTGAAGACTCAGGACTGTGGACGAGCCTCCCTACCCCTCTTCTATGCCGATCTCGGTTGCCTTGATAGACACCCACACGTTGGATCCAGGAGCCAACCCGAGTGATCGAACGGCGTCCGATGTGACCTCGACGGTCAGAGGGAGAGGTTCACCAACGTTCAGCCTTGCGCGATCGCCCAGCGACTCCACGAGATCGATCGTCGTCTCCCACGCGTTGCGAGGGCTTCCCTCCGGTTGCCGTAGATGGAGCGACACTGCCCTGGGGTGGATGGTGGCGAGTACGGGTCCGGCGATCGTGGTGTCGGCGATGTGAATCGTGTGAGGGCCAATACCGACCGTGCCCTTTTCGGCGATGCCGTTGAACAGGTTGGAGCCTGCCAGGTCCGCAACATACGGGGTTCGGGGTCGCAGTCGGATGTCCTCGGCGGTGCCATGCTGCGTGATGGACCCGTGTTCGATGACGAAGATCTCATCGGCGAGAAGAAACGCCTCGCTTGGATCGTGGGTGATCAGCAGCCGTGGTCCATCGAATGCGTCGAGGTGTTCGGAAAGGGTTCGACGGAGTCGGGTACGGGTAGTGACGTCGAGTGCGGCGAGCGGTTCGTCCAGGAGCAACACATCCGGCCGGGTGGCAAGTGCACGGGCGAGGGCAACTCGCTGCGCCTGGCCGCCAGACAGCTCACGGGGTTTGCGGTGAGCGACCTTCGCGAGACCGAGCCTCTCTACCCAGTCACCGGCGTGCTCACCCTGATCTGCTCCAAACGCAACGTTCTGG
>Ga0307440_1001038_pt1 | contig 13616 bp, 12 predicted proteins | sample SalMarWE160410MG_FD_202150 | JGI IMG/M metagenome (GOLD analysis project Ga0307440, IMG submission 202150) | Salt marsh sediment microbial communities from the Plum Island Ecosystem LTER, Massachusetts, United States - WE1604-10 | ecosystem: Environmental > Aquatic > Marine > Intertidal zone >... | reverse complement strand
CTTTGGATTAGCGATTGGCGGAGAGGGTGGGATTCGAACCCACGTGGCGGAATTACCCGCCCAACCGATTTCGAGTCGGTGCCGTTATGACCGCTTCGAGTACCTCTCCAAAGGGGCGGGCATTGTATGTAGGGTGAAAACAGAGCACAAGGGTTAGGCTCGTCGGCAATCAGCGCCCTGCCCGTGCTCGGCATGGTCGAAAAGGACAACGTGGTGAATCTGGGTACTCCTCAGATAGTCCTTGCAGCAGTTCTTACGCAGTTCTTGTTCAGGACTATTAGTCCTTATACGGTTCAATGACGACCCAAAAGTGTTTACCGGAGAGGAGGGCGTCTTTGTGCGCCCAGAGAGCTCAATCGCGGACATCAATCGGCCCTGTTTGACCGGTTTTTCCGTTCCACCTCAATGACAAGTGAATGACAAAAACGTTATGTAAACTTTTTATTTAACGTAACTTATTGATTTTACTGGTACTCCCAAGGGGACTCGAACCCCTGTTTTCGCCGTGAGAGGGCGACGTCCTAGACCGCTAGACGATGGGAGCGTTTTCGCGGGGGCGATTTGTATTCGAATCATCCCCCGCAGTCAATGATCCGAACAGCTTGTGCAGGGTATCGCGCAATCCCTGGTGGCTGAGCTGCTGCTTCACCAGGTAGGCATCGGCGCCGGCGTCTAAAGCGCGCATGCGGTCCTCGGCGCTTTCGCGCGTTGAGATCACGAGGATCGGCATGTCCTCGAAGCGGGACTCGTTGCGGATCTGACGCACCAGGCCGAAACCATCCAGCCTCGGCATCTCGAGGTCGGTGACGATCATGTCGAAACTCTCGGAACGGATCTTCTCCAGCGCATCCACGCCATCGATGGCGGTGCGCACGTTAAACCCGGCACTCTGCAGCATCTTCTTCTCGATCTCGCGGGCGATCAGTGAATCCTCGACCAGCAGCACCTTGGGCTGGGCTGTCTGCACCTGCTCTTGTTCCGCCTGCTCCGTTTCCACCGCTTGTTCCCGCACCTCGGACTGCTGGGCGGCATATTCGTTCTGCAGGGTCATATCCGGGGCCGTACGCCCCATCTCCTTGATACCGTAAGGTTCGATCAGCAGCAGCACGGAGCCGTCGCTGACGATCGTGTTGCCCATCAGGCCCGGGGCCTGATAGCGCTTCAGGTAGGGATCGATGTCGCGCACGATGATCTCCGACTCCTCGTACAACTCATCGACCACGATGCCGACGTAGCCCTCGATGTGTTCGGCGATGACGACATGCGGCCTCGTTGCTGCGGCCGGGGTGCGTGTCTGATCGCGCAGCACGTGGCGCAGATCGACCAGGGGCAGGTGATGCTTGCCATAGCGCACCGCCGAAAGCTTCTCCCCTTCGGCCCCGCCCGTTTCCTGATCCATCCTTTCAAAGGCATCCAGGGGCATCACCTGTTCGATCATATGGGTCAGCATGCCGAAGTGCTGGTCGCCGATGCGGAACTGCAGCGCATGCTGTACCGCGATACTGACGGGCAGGGACAGCAAAAAGCGCGTACCCCTGCCCTTTTCCGTATGGATGCGCACCGAGCCCGTCAGCTTGCGCACCGTATCCTGCACCACGTTCATGCCGATGCCGCGCCCGGCAAGATTGTCCACATCATCATGGGTCGAGAATCCAGGGCGGAAGATCATCTCCAGAATCTCGGCCGAGTCCATCTGGTCAGCCTCGAACTTGGTGGTCACCCCGCGCTCGATGGCGACCCTCCTGACGAGATCGACATCGATGCCCCGGCCATCGTCGATGACCTCGATATGGACCTCGCTGCCGCTCTGCTTGGCCATGATGCTGATCAGCCCCTCTTCCGGCTTGCCGGCCAGCAGGCGTTCCTCCGGCGGTTCGATGCCGTGGGCGATGGCATTGTTCAGCAGGTGGACCAGCGGTTCGACCAGCGCCTCCGCCACGCCCTGGTCCATCTCCACCGACTTGCCTCCGATCTGCAGGCGCACCCTGCGATCGAAGCGCATGGCGGTGTCGCGTACCGCACGCGGGAATGTGGAGAAAATGCTGTCCAGCGGCCTGAGCATCAGGCTGAGGATCTGGTCCCGGATATCGTTGAGCACGATGGCGTTCCTATCCCGCTCATAGCGCAGGTCATCGCCAAAGCGCTGCACATGCTTCAGCTGCCGTTCAAACAGCTCTTCCATGGAACGAAGCGCCGCCGCCTCCTCCGGTCCCCTGAGTTGCAGCAAGGGTTCCAGGGTTGCCTGCAGCTGGCGCCAGTGGCGGCGCAATTCGCGCATATCCCTGTGCAATCCGGAGAACTGGTCCAACATGCCCAGGGATCTGGCCTTTTCGATGCTCAGTTCCATCACCTGGTTGGACAGCATGGCAAGCCGGTCGGAGTCCACACGCAGATAGTGGCCGGAACCCTGTCTCCTGCCGAGCGTCTGCATTTCGAACTTGGACATATCCGGGCGGAATTCCCCGACATTTTCGGCTGCAAATGCCATATCGGCATGGTCGGGAACCGACCCTTCTTCCTCTGCCGCGTCGGTCGCTGTCGGCTGCTCAGGGGCTGCGGCCGGCTGCTCGGCCTCAGCGGTGGCCGAGCGCTTCCAGGCCTCCGCTTCCTCGGCGCCGATCAGCATCTCCCCGGCATCATCGGCAGCCAGGATCTCCTCCAGCGGAGGCAGGCCTACTTCATCAACGGCTGCAGGAGGTTCCGGCGCGGGCGCGGACCCGGCCGCGATCGCCTCGCACAAGCGATCGAACTCACGGCGGAACCCCGGAACATCCAGATGTTCCTGGCTGTCCGGTTTCTGCAGGCGCTCCGCCAGCCGGTCATGCAGGTCGAACAGGAACTGCACCATCTCCCCGGTCCTGAATTCCGCATGCTCGATCAGCTTTTCCATGGCATCTTCGAACAAATGTCCCATCTCACCGACATCGGTGACGCCAAGCATCAGGGCGGAGCCTTTGATCGTATGGGCATCCCTTCTCAGGCTGTTGAGCTCTTCCTCATCCAGGGATCCGGATTCCAGGGCCACCAGACGCTGGTTGATCGAAGCCAGCCGGTCCCTCGCTTCGTCGAAAAACGAGGCGATGAAGCCGGAAAGATCGAATTCGGACAACTGCCGCTAGCCTCTGATGACCTAGAACAGCCTTTGCAGGTCTTCGGCCACGTCGTTCAGCCGGCGTGAAATGTCACGGGAGTTCTGCATCTGCTTGGCCGAATCATGGAGCAACTGGGAAATCTGCTGCATGGCATCGAGGAACTCGGCGCTGGCCTTGTCCTGGCGGCTGGTCGCCTGGGCGATCGTGCGCACGGCCTGGCTGGTCTTGCTGGACATGCTCTGCATCTTGCCCAAAGCATCGTTCGCGCGCTGGGCGATCAGCACGCCCTGTTCCACCTCGGTGAGCCCCTTCTCCGTCACCTCCATGGATTCGAGGGTGGAGGTGTTCACCTCGTTCACCACCGTTTCGATCTCCTCCGTGAATTCACGCACACGCTCGGACAGGCGGCGCACCTCGGCCGCCACCACCGCGAAGCGCTTGCCGAACTCGCCGGCGGCGGCCGACTCGATCGAGGCGTTCAGAGCCAGCAGATGGGTTTCGTCGGCAATGTCCTGCACGGACTCAACGGACTCCAGAATCTGTTCAGCCTTCTGCCGGGCAAAATTCACCTTCTCGGCAATGGCGTTCACCTCGTTACGGATGTTGTTCAAGAAGCCGATGGCCTCCCCCACGGCCTTGCCGCCCTGGTCGGCGGAGGACATGGTGGCATCGGCGATCTTTTCCACACTGGCCGCCGTGGCTGCGATGCGCTTGGCCGCCGCCGACATCTGCTCCAGCTCCTGGGTGATGGCGGAAACCGACATGGCCTGGGTATCGGAGGCGGTCACCTGCTGGTCCACGGTCGCCAGGATGTCGCCGGACGCCGAAATGACATTGTGCACGATATCGGAAATGGTGTTGGTGATGTTCCTGACGAAGCTGCGCGAGAAATACACCAGCAACAGCAACAGCACGACGATGATCGCCAGATCGGCAGCGGCCAGGGTTGTCATCTGTTGCTGGGTCTGCCGCGCTTTCTGGTCCAGAGCGGATTTCAGCTCCGTGGCCACCTTGTTCACCTTGGCCTGCGACACGAACACCATGGACTGGGCCACCAGCACCATACTGCTGGCCTGGCTGGCCGGGGTTTTGCCGGACAGGATGTCCGAGGCGATGCCTTCCACCTGCTGGATCAGGCTGAACACCTGTTTCAGCTGTTTGGTATTGTCCGCGGTCATGCTGGGCAGGGTCGTGACCTGGCTATACAAGCGCTGGAACGCGACCGATGCCTTGGCCATGCGGCCCTTGTCTTCCTTGTTGCCGGTCAGCACGAAGTCGTTCAGTGGCAGCATGACGTTCGGCAGCGAGGCCCGGAACTGTTCGAGGCGAACCTGGTCGCCGTACAGAGTCTCCAGGTTTTGCATGCCCTGGTTGGCGCTGTAGTAGGTAAAACTCACCGTTCCGATCAGGATGGCAAACAAAAATACCGAGATCAGGGTGTTGCGATTGGATTGTTGCCTCAGATTCTTCCGGGTGCCTTTCTCACCTGGTTGCTTGGCCATACTCTCTCCCTCTCCTCGATAAGAAAAACTAAACGTTGCAGCGATGCTGGGGATAATTCCCTATATTGGCAAGAAGGAGGCGCTTGCATGCGGGCCTGGCGCTTGGCATCAGCGGAACAGCGCCTGCGCATTGAGCAAATCGAATTGACCCTGATCCAGGGTGATGGTGCCGCGCACGAGGCTGTCCTGGTCGCCTTCGGCATTTTCGCCGGGAACATCCGAAGCGACAAGCCGGTAGATCGAGGCCACCTCCTCCACCCAGATGCCGACATGCATGCGCGGATGGCGGAGAATGAGGAAGCGCGTATGAGTGGAAAGCGGGTGACGGTCGGAAGCCAGATGCAGAACCACACAGGGATCGATAATGCAGACGATCTGCCCGTGGACGTTGGCCAGACCCAGCAGATGATCCGGCGCCATCGGCACCGGCGTCAGCGCCAGCGGACGGACAATCTCGGTGACGTCATGCGCCCGGATCAGAAACGGCCGTTCTCCCATGCGGATCAGCAGGATATCCTCCATGGGCACGGCCGATTCGGCCTTGACCTGCTCGGCCTGCCGTTCCGCCGCCGAAACTTCCGCCGCCGAGACCGTTTCGCTCTGCAATCCCTGCTGGGATTGGGACGGAGTCATCTCGACAAATTGCTCGCCCAATGGCTCACCCAAAGGCTCATCAAATGGCTCATCCGGCATGGATATCTCCTTGAACGATACGCAGCCACACACTTGCGCGTTGGCGCTACCCAGGCATGGCCGAATCTACAAAGGCCGGCGTGTCGGTCTTGCGCAACCCTCCCCATCCGTGCTGCGACGACAACTCGACCATAGTGAGCCACCCGGCCAATTTCAAGCAATCCGGCATGGATTGGCGCTTGTGGCCTGCCTCACTATACAAATCGCTTGTTTATCGCTAGGTTTGGCCCATGCGACGAGGTGAGGGAATAGCCGTCTGGCTGCTTATGCTTATGCTGTGCTCCTGCTCGCTTGACCTTGGTCAGGCCCTGGACACGCACGGACAACATGCGTCCGCCCTGGCGTCGGCCCAACAGGCCGGCGGCAAAGGCGATGCCGCCACCCCACCGCCGGCCCCCGTCGTTCATGTATCGCCGCTGCTGGCAAACCTGCCGGCGGAGGAAATCGCCCGCATCCAGGCTGAAGCCAAACGGGTCTTCGCCCCGCTGTGGCCCAGGATATCGGATCGCTCGCGCTTCGTGCGGGCACGCATGCTGGCCGTCCTGGATCGGCTGGATGCGCCGCCGGGGCTGCAGTTGGTGCCGGTCGTCGAGTCCGGCTACAACCCCTATGCCCTTTCCCAGGCCGGCGCGGTGGGGCTGTGGCAATTGATGCCGGGTACCGCGCGGGTTCTGGGTATCCGTCGCACCAAGGGTTTTGACGGACGCCGGCACGTGAAGATCAGCACCGATGCCGCCGCCCGCTACCTGCTGAAACTGCATAAACAGTTCGGTAACTGGCCTTTGGCTTTCGCCGCATACCATGACGGCCCTTACGCTGTGGCCCGCGACATCGCCAGGCATCCATGGAATGTGCATGACGACATCGACCGCATGCCGCTGTCGGAAGTCACACGCACCTACGTCCGCCATATCCTCGGCCTGGCCGCGCTGGCCAAGATGGGGGTACTGAAGTTTCCCACGCCTTACGACACCCGTCCGCTCGAAGTGCAAACCCCGGTGGATTTGACCAAGCTGGCCCATGCCGCCGACGTCAATGTCGATGAACTGTTCCGGCTGAATCCCGGCCTGGACAGCAGCCAGTACCTGCATGGCGAGGTGACGCTGCAGCTGACGAAGCAGCAGTTGGCGCGGCTCGGTGACGACTGGCAGCCGGTGGGTCCGAAATCGATCCGGGTGGCCGTGCGCCGTGGCGATTCACTGTGGAGGCTGGCGAGGGTGCATCATACCAGCGTCCGTTCGATCCGCCGTCTGAATCCGCGGCTACCACACATCCTGCATATCGGCGACCTGGTCTGGGTGCCGGCAAATCAGCTGGCCCGTGCGCGTCCGCTGCCCAATCCACTGCTGGCCCGTGGCCGGCGCATCCATTACCGGGTCCGTTCCGGCGATTCGCTGTGGACCATCGCCAGCCGTTTCGGAACGTCGCCGTATACCATCGCCCGTATTAACCAGATCAGCATGGATTCGGTGATTCGCCCGGGCGACCGGCTGTGGATTCTGGCGCATTTCCGGCCTTCCTGAGGCGGTGGCGCACCGCTTCGATGTTGCTGACCGCCATGCTGATGCTGGCGGTCACTTCCTGTTCCGGAAGCAATAACCCGCAACCCGAACACGCCAGCCAGTCGCCGCTGAAGACAGCAGCGGCCGTGCCGGCCCGCGGGGACAGGCTGGTGTCGGCCAGCAGCGCCGATGCCACGACCCTGATCCCGATGCTCGCCAGCGACGGCCCCAGCCAGGCTGTGGCCGGACAGCTGTATCTGGCACTGCTCAAATACGACAAGAACCTGAATCTCGTCGGTCAACTGGCCAAATCCTGGCAAATCTCAAAGGACAACCTGACGCTGACCTTCCACCTGCGCCATGGTCTGACCTGGACCGATGGCAAGCCGTTCACCTCGGCCGACTGCATGTACACCCTGAAACTGATGCAGGATCCGCACACGCAGAGCCCCTTCAAATCGGACTATAACAAGATCGTGCGTTATGAGGCGCCCGATGCGTACACCTTCGTGGTGCATTATGCCGAGCCGTTCTCCCCCGCCCTGTCGACCTGGACCGGGCTGGCCATCCTGCCCGCACATGTGTTCAAGGGCGCGGATATCATGAACACGCCGCTGGCGCGCCATCCCAAAGCCACCATCGGCCCCTACGAGCTGGCCGACTGGCAGTCCCAGCAGAGCATCCTGCTGCGCGCCAACCCCGGCTACTACGATGGGCCGGTATGGATCAGCGAACGCCTGACCCGCATCATCCCCGATCCGTCCACCCAGTTCCTGGAACTGGCGGCCGGCCACATCGATTCGATGGGCCTGACGCCCATCCAGTACCGGCGGCTGTTCGACACCAAGCCGCTGCTGCGCCGGGACTACCGGCGCTACCGCTATCTCGGGTTCGACTACACCTACCTGGGGTTCAACCTGAAACGGCCGCCATTCAACGACGCACGCGTGCGTCGGGCCATCACCTATGCCATCAACCGCCAGGAGATCGTCGATGGCGTGCTGCTGGGTCTCGGCAAGGTCATCGCCACGCCCTACAAACCCGGCACCTACTGGGTGGATTCTTCCATTCGTCCCAGGCCGTATGATCCGGGGAAAGCGAAAAAGCTGCTGGCCGAGGCCGGCTGGACCGACCATGACGGCGACGGCATCATCGACAAGGATGGCAAGCCTTTCCGTTTCACCATCCTGACCAACAACGGCAACAAGCAGCGCGACAATGCTGCCATCATTATCCAGAAGCGCCTGCAGAAGGTCGGCATCGACGTGCAGATCCGCGTCGTCGAATGGTCGTCCTTCATCGCCAACTTCATCGACAAGCACAACTTCGATGCGGTGATCCTCGGCTGGGGAATGTCGCCGGAGCCCGACCAGTACATGATCTGGGATTCATCGCAGACCGGCCCGCACCAGTTCAATTTCATCTCCTATGCCAACCCCATCGTCGACAAGGCGCTGGTGGATGCCCGCCGCACCTTCGACCGTGCCCGGCGCAAGCGCGACTATGATCTGATGCAGCAGCAGATCCACAAGGATGCGCCCATCGTGTTCCTGTTCGCGCCCTACTCGCTACCGGTGTACGCGAAGCGCATCCATGGCATCCAGCCGGCCCCGGCCGGCATCGGCTGGAACAGCGAGCACTGGTTCGTGCCCAAGGACGAGCAGAAATACCACGTCAGGATCGCCGAAACCCCATAAGCGGAAAGGAAGCTTATTGCTCCTTGCCGCTGACGTTGGCGTAAAACGCGATACCTGTCTTGGGGTCCTCGTACAGTTGTACCCACACATCCTCGCCCTGCGCGGTATCCGGAACGCTTGCCGGTGGGATGATCGCCTTCAGGCTCAGATCCTTGGTCGAGGTGATCTCGAGAATGGTGCACAAGCCGCCCACGGCAAAGGACGTTGTTTGCTTCGTGCTACGATCCTCAAAGCTTAATTGGCAGTTGATACCGGAATCGCCCAGCTTGCCGCCCTTGTCGGCGCGCAGCACGTCGGTCTGTATATTGACGACATCCCCATCCTTGATGTCCGCCGTATGCGACAGCAGCAGGATGTGGGAGCCGGCCTCCATATTGGAAATGAAGCTGCTGAAACGACCAAGCACCAGTGCATCGTAGTCCCACTTTCCCTGTGGGTTGTTCTTCTGGAATGCCGCGAAATTCAGAAAGCGGATCCCGTGTCCCGCTGCCAAAGCAGGCGCGATGCCTGCCATCCACACCATCAGCACTCCGAGAGCAAGCCCGAAGATATTCCGTGTTCTCATCTAAATCCTCCCCAATTTTCCGGCCCCGATCGAACCGTCATCTGACTTCTTAAAACCGCACGGCGACGTCAAAACGCAGTGTGCAGCCACCTTCCCGCTAAAGCGAGCGAATCTCGGCGATCGCCTGGTTGATCATCTCCTGATTCTTCTGCTCCAGAGCCCGGCGCATACGGTCAACATCCTTCTTCGGCATGCCGGCCTTTTCCAGTGCGTCCAGATCCTTCAGGCTGGCCATGGATTCACGCAGTTTTTTGATAATCAGGGTAATCTGGGCCATCTTGTCGCTGCCGGCAGGTACGGGCGCAGCCGCACCGGCTGCATCGGCGACCGGCATGGCCAATACCGGGAACGAAGTCACCGTTCCCGTTGCCGGCGAAAGCATACCCAGCATCCACGCAGCCAGGAAAATCGCCATGAATTTCAATAGTCGTCTCACCAATTCCCCTCCCATCCGCACATGATCTCCCGTCATTATCACCACAGTCGTCAATCGGTGTAAAGCCGCTACGCTTTGTTACTTACGATTATACGACCATGATGCTGGACGCTTGCGACATGGCGGATAACATCCGCCGGTGCGCGCTTTTCTGGTCAAACGCCTGCTCGGCATGATCCCGCTTCTGCTCGGGATCACCATGATTTCATTCGCCGTCATCCATCTGGCGCCGGGTGAACCGAGCGTGGTCGGCCAGCAGATGAATCCACGCATCTCCGCCCACGACATCGAACGCATGCGTCATTATTACGGCCTGGACAAGCCGCTGACCGTGCAGTACTGGCTGTGGCTGAAGCGCCTGGTGCGGCTCGATTTCGGCAAGTCCTTTTCCGCCGATCACCGGCCGGTGATCGACAAGATTTCCGAGCGGGTACCCATCACCCTGTTGATCAACATCCTGGCCATCCTGATGATGCTGGCCGTAGCCATTCCCATCGGCGTGGCCTCGGCAGTACATCAGGATTCATGGATGGACCGCTTGATGACCATATTCGTGTTCATCGGCTTCGCCGCGCCCAATTTCTGGCTGGGACTGATGCTGATGATCTGGCTCGGCGTCGACCTGAACTGGCTGCCCATCGCCGGCATCCATGCCTATGGCTGGCAGCACATGGGATTCTGGGCACAGCAGTATGATCTGGCACGGCATCTGGCCATTCCGGTGTTCGTTTCCGCCATTGCTGGCATGGCGGGCTGGAGCCGCTTCATGCGCTCGGGCATGCTGGAAGTGATCCGGGCGGATTTTATCACCACGGCCAGATCCTTGGGCATGCCGGAACCGCGCATCCGCTACCGCCTGGCCCTGAAGAACGCCATGCTGCCGATCATCACGCTGCTCGGACTGTCTATCCCCGGCCTGATCGGCGGCTCGGTCATCATCGAGAAAATGTTTTCGATCCCTGGCATGGGCCAGCTGTTCTACCAGGCGGTGATGGCCCGCGATTATCCGCTGATCATGGGCATCCTCGTGATTGGTGCCGTACTGACCCTGCTCGGCAACCTGCTGGCGGATGTCGCCTACGCCTGGGCCGATCCGCGCATTCGCCATGGCGGCAAACAATGAGCGTGCTCGCCTTCGTCCGCCGTCATCCGCTGATGGTCATCGGCGGCGGCATCGTCGGCACCGTCAGCCTGCTGGCGCTGCTGGCACCATGGCTTGCTCCATACGACCCGACCGACATCAACGTCAAGGCCATCCTGCTTCCCCCATCCTGGCAGCACTGGTGCGGCACCGATATCCTCGGCCGCGACGTATTTTCGCGCATGCTATACGGTGCACGCGTATCGCTCGCCGTCGGCTTTGTCGCCGTCGGCATCGCCATGGTCATCGGCGTGCCCCTTGGAGCGTTGGCAGGCTATGGCGGCAAAACGACCGACAGCCTGATCATGCGCTGGACGGACATGATGCTGTGCTTCCCGACCTTCTTCCTGATCCTGGCGGTCATCGCCTTTCTGAAGCCCTCGATCTGGAACATCATGATCGTCATCGGCCTGACCTCGTGGATGGGGGTCTCCCGTCTGGTGCGTGCCGAGTTCCTGTCGCTGCGCCAGCGCGAATTCGTGCTCGCCGCCCGCGCCACCGGCGTTCCGGCACTACGCATCATCGCCCGCCATCTGCTGCCCAATGCCATGGGGCCGATCCTGGTTTCGGCCATCCTCGGTGTCGCCGGCGCCGTACTCGTCGAATCCGGCCTGTCCTTTCTCGGCCTGGGCGTGCAGCCGCCGAATCCGTCCTGGGGAAACATCCTGACCGAGGGGCAGGACAACATCCAGATCGCCTGGTGGCTGTCGCTGTACCCGGGCCTGGCCATCCTGGTGACCGTGCTCGGGTACAACCTGCTCGGCGAGGGCTTGCGCGACTACTTCGACCCGAAGATAAATGGCCGGCAATGAACCCAAGCGCAGAACTTGACCGGCGATACATGGACATCGCGCTGCAGCAGGCGGAGATCGCGGCAAAGCATCAGGAGGTGCCGGTTGGTGCCGTGCTGGTGCTGGAGGATGGCAGCTTCCATGCCGCCCACAACGCACCCATCAGTGAACACGACGCCTCCGCCCACGCCGAGATGCGTGCGATCCGCGCCGCCTGTCGGGCGATCGGCAACTACCGTCTGACCGGCAGCACTCTGTACGTGACGCTGGAGCCATGCGTCATGTGCGCCGGCGCCATCGTCCACGCCCGCATTGCGCGGGTCGTGTACGGGGCCGCCGATTCCAAGGCCGGCGCCGTCGAGTCGCTCTATCACATCCTTTCCGACAGACGCCTGAATCACCAGCCGCAGGTGACCGGCGGGCTGATGGCCGAGGCATGCGGACGCCCGCTCAAGGAATTCTTTCAGCACCGGCGGGGCGCCAGGGGCTGACCCGGAGACGTCGCGACGCTGTTATACTTCCCGGAACGTTCTGTAAGGAGATTCCCATGACCCTCCCCATCGACGGCCCGCCCGTCCATGCCGAAGAGATTGCAACCGCTCCCATCTGCGAAGAGCTCAGCGGCGAGGATATCGCCACGCTGGCCCGGCATATGTTCATGTCCAGCCACGAACACGATACCGTCCTGTACGAGGAGGGATCTCTCGAGGCCAATGACCTGCTGATCGTTCTGGATGGTCATATCGAGATCAGTACCCGCCAGCGTTTCGGTGGACAGACGCTGACCATCCGTCTCGATCCGGGCGATGTCGCCGGCATCCTCGGCTTCGTCGGCGCCAAGCCGCATGTCGGTACGGCCCGGGCCATCAGCGACTGCCGTGTGGGCAGGCTGTCGCGCGACCAGTTCGCACACCTGTGCGAGAAGCATGGGCCCATCGCCATCCGCATGCTGCGCTTTCTGGTGCTGGCGCTCGACCGCTTCAGCTCCGACCTGGTTGAACGTTACAAGGAAAGCCTGTCGTTCATGTACGGGACAATGCACGTCAAGAAATAACGGGAATGATGTGAGCCGCAACGCGATACCGCAGGTTGATGCCAGGTTGTGCGACATCACGACCCTGGCCGTGGATGCCATCGTCAACGCCGCCAACCAGAGCCTGCTGGGCGGCGGCGGTGTCGACGGTGCCATCCATCGGGCGGCGGGTCCCGAATTGCTGGAAGAATGCCGGGGGCTGGGGGGCTGCCGCACCGGCGAGGCCAAGATCACCAAGGCCTACCACCTGCCCTCCCGCTGGGTGATCCATACGGTCGGACCCGTCTGGCACGGCGGCGGGCATGGCGAGGACGAGAAGCTGGCATCCTGCTACCGGAGCTGCCTGGATCTGGCCGACCGCCACGGCATCCTCAGCATCGCCTTCCCCGCCATTTCCTGCGGCGTCTATGGTTTTCCCCTGCAGCGCGCCGCCGGAATCGCCGTGTCGGAAATCCTGCACCATCCCGCCACGGCGGGCATGCAGCAGATCATCCTCGCCTGCTTCGACCAGCAAGCACTTGCCGTCTATCAGGAACTGCTCGCGTATCGCTCGTGATCAAGACTAGAAGTGCATCTGATACAGGGTGAGGAAGATCTCCACCACGATCAAAACGACGATATACCATTCCACCCGCAGGCTGCGCCGATGCTGCAGCAGATCGAGCAGGGTCTCGGCCGTACGCATGATCAGATCCAGTTTCCGTTCCAGCGCCAGGTGACGCTCGCCCAGCTCGTATTCGTCCTCCAGCTTGGCGTACAGACGTTCCAGCTCCGGGTATTCCCATAGCAAATCGGGCTTTTCCGAGATCTCTACCCGCCCCACCATGCGCCCATGCGTGATCAGGGTGTCGCCGATGTGCCTCAGCAGCTCCCGGCCACGCCCCAGGCCCCTGCCCCCGCGCCGCAACCGGGCTGCCAGCGGCTCGATGTGATCGAAACTCTCGGCGATGTTGGTTTCGTAGCGCGTCAGCACGGCGCTTTTGGCCAGAACCCCCGCCACCAGCTGCAGGCGCGGGATGCCAAAATCCCGCAAGTACAGCCTCGATTGGACCACCCCCTCGGCCTGAGCGGGATCGACGACGAGGTCGATCTCCTCCATCTCCGCCCTACCGAAGGGCTCGACCACCCGTGGTTCGATGCCGCCCATAAAACGCATCTGCTCCG
>Ga0307440_1001036_pt1 | contig 13634 bp, 13 predicted proteins | sample SalMarWE160410MG_FD_202150 | JGI IMG/M metagenome (GOLD analysis project Ga0307440, IMG submission 202150) | Salt marsh sediment microbial communities from the Plum Island Ecosystem LTER, Massachusetts, United States - WE1604-10 | ecosystem: Environmental > Aquatic > Marine > Intertidal zone >... | reverse complement strand
ACCGCCCCGATTAACAAAATCGGGACAAGCATCCATATCGGGAATATTTCGAGGATTGGACGGTTCAGTCCAACACAGAGACTTGTCCGCCTTTGGCGGATTGAGCCCGAGAGGGGGTTTTGAAACCACTTCTAATAATGCCAGTGTTTGTGGGTATGGGCGACATTGGCGTGAACATGACGATGTTGGTGGATGAGATTCGCCTTTACCAGGATGTCCTCCCGGTTTAATATGTCATGGGTTTCGCCCTTAACCAGCATCTTATGATCCTGGCCCAGGACATAACAGACATTCGTTGCAACATGGGGAATTTCCAGATCATGAGTGGCAATGACCGTTGTTTTTCCTTTTTCGGATAGTTCCAGGATAAAATCGATGACCCATCCCTGGGTCCGTGGATCGAGGCTGGCGGTCGGTTCATCCATGAGCCACACTTCAGGGTCCAGGGTGAGTACCGACGCGATGGAAACCTTTTTCTTCTCCCCTTCGCTCAAGTGATAGGGCGCCCTGTCTTTGAGATGATATAACGCCAGTTGGGTCAGTGCGTCGGAGACCACTTCCGTCACCTTCTGTTTGGAAAGACCCATCTGCAGCGGGGCAAAGGCCACCTCATCCCATACGGTGGGAAGAAAGAGCTGAACATCCGGATCCTGAAAAACCAGCCCCACTTTTCTGTGAAAATCCCGTGCCATTTTTTTATCACGCAGGGTTGTTTCGTTGATGATGGAACCAAATGCCTGAAATTCCCCTTTGCTGGGCGCGTAAAGACCATCCAAGAGCTTGAGAAGCGTCGACTTCCCCGACCCGTTGGCCCCCAGAATCGCGATCGTCTCTCCTTTATGAATTTTCAGATCGATCGATTCGATGGCATGGACATTGTCCATGTAATCAAAGGTGACATCTGTCAGTTCAAATACGCAGTTATTCTCCATCCTTCACCTGAAAACGATCCATAAAATTACGACGGCAAGGGTGATGACCATCCACAACCCGTCGATACGATTGATGGTAAAATCGTCCATGAGCGTCGGGTTCCCGGTCCATCCCCGAGAGGTCATCGCCAGATGCACTTCATTGCTGAGCCGATAAGATTTGCCCACAAGAACACCCAGCCTCGAGGCGATCCAGCCATGTTCCTCTTTTAACTTCAAATCCGATATTTCCCGGCTTTTTTTGGCCAGAAACATCCCCTCGACGGTTCTCAAAAAAAGATGAATATACCGGTAGGTCATGGCCAGGATCATGATGACGACCTCCGGGATCTTTAATACATACAGGGCCTTTAACAGGCGGATCCATTGCGTGGTCACAACCAGAAGAACGGCCATGGACACTGAAGCCGCGACACGCGTCACGAGTATTGCAACCCCTGATACGCCCTGTGCCGTTACGGTGATGTGTTGAGGGATATGAAACGGACCGAAAGTATGCGGCGACATAAAAGAGATGATCGTAAAAAGTGGTTTGCCCGGTGTCACGATGTTAAAGACCGCAGGCAATGCAACAATACCGGTAAAGAGCGGTATAAATACCCAGACCCGTTTGATGAAAAAACCTAAAGAGACCCGGGAAAATGCAGCCAGAACCAGGGTCCCCATATAAAGGGTCAGCAGCACTTCCAGACGATGAGTGAGCCCGATGACGATTAAAAGCGCAAGGGTCGTCAATAGTTTGACCCGGGGATCGATACGTTGCAGAAACCCCTTTTTTTCGGCATACTGATTTGCAAAAACCGAATATTCAATGGCTCTTGTGGTTTCTGCGAGTGTTTTTGCAACAAAATCCTTTCCCATTTTAATATGCCTTATCGGGTAGAATCATTTTCCATTGGGACGGTCATTATTCTTGCGCGCCAGAATTTTTCCGACGCCCCATGTAATCACCAGGACCAGGGCCATCCCGCCGAAAGCCGATAAAATATAACTGATATGGTTTCCGGTCCCGGAAACGGTATAGTCGTGAAACGGAGCGTGCCAGATTTCGGAAAACCGTTCGAGCCCTTTGGGGATGTAGCCGATCATTTGAATAAAGGTGTCTTTCCCCCACTCTCCCCAGGCGGTTCCGGATGCGAGCAGGCCGATGGGAACGAGAAGACCTAAGACAATCAGACCGATAAAAAGTTTGGCCCATCTTTTCATATGCGCGCCTCCTTTGCAATACCGGTTAAGACTTCAGGCATCGATTTTTTCAAAAACACCAGGACCCCGGCGGTGACGACCGCTTCAGCCAGTCCGGCAACCGTGAGGTGGGCAAACATCATCGCTGGGATTGCCTGGGACAGATTGTAGGGGCAATAGAGGGGCGTTCCGTTTGCCGTGTGAAACAAAAGGGGTTGCAGGCCGAATTCAACGGCCGCCAGCAATGCTGCGGCATTGATCCCCACATACCCTCCGACAGCCGCCCCCACCCAGTGCCGGGAGGATTTCATCGGCGCTGAACGTGCAATCAACCGGTATGCCCAGTATCCGATAAGGGGAATAGCCACCGCCATATTGAAGGCATTGGCCCCAAAGGCCAGAATCCCGCCGTCCCCGAAGAACAGCGCCTGTATGAAAAGGGCCGAGGACACCCCGATAATAGCCGCCCACGGCCCGAGTATGATCGCCATCAGGGCCGCACCAGTTGCATGTGCCGTAGTCCCTCCGGGGACCGGCGCGTTGAACATCATGATCACAAAGGAAAATGCCGAAAAAATGCTTAAAAGCGGAACGGTTTTGGAAGTCAGTGTTCTTTTGAGCTTACGCGCCGCCGTATACCAGAAAGGGGCTACTGCGGCATACATGACCGCGCAGGTTTGCGGGCTCAAATATCCGTCTGGGATATGCATGTCTTATGCCTCCTGTATTTAGAAGTCATCTTAAAAAAGGTACCCGACCTCTGCCGCTAGGCAGATCCTGCTGTTTTTACTGTCCCCGTTTTTGTCGGCAAAAGCATGGTCGGCATGTACATAGGCCGATTCGACCCGGATATAGGCATTTTCGCCAAATCGGTAAGTCGGGCTGATCGTTGCCGTGTATATATGTGTTGCATTCGCATCTTCGATGTAAATCCGGCTTTCCCCCTGGTCGATATATTCCAGCCGGAGCGGAATCAGGAAATGACCGAACCGGGGGGCGATATAGAACGCGCCGCCGATGGCCGATCCGCTTGAGTAAAGGTGATTCATATCGCTGTCCCGGTTCCAGTAATCGATGTTGACGGCCAGATAGACATTATTTACGGTCCGTTCGATGACTGCGCCCGTCAGATTTCTCTCTCCTTCGAGATGATAATGATAGACGCTGAATGTATTGTTCAGTAACGGACCGCTGACCCCGATTTCCCAACTGTCACCCGGGGTTGACCCGTTGTCATTGTACTCTGTTTGATCGAGCCTTTTCTTGTAATATCCTGCGCTCAAATGAAACCGGTGAATATCGTAGTCGAGTCTTGCCCCATAGGCGTTGTATGGCTGCTGGGAAGCGATGGCGCCAAGTATTACATTGATATTATGATAGGTATACGTGTTTTCAAAACCCGCGTTCGGCTGGAGCAGGCCCATCTCAATCTTTACATCGGATATCGGCTTGAAAATAAGAGATGCGTACTCGATGTCAAAACTGGTGTTGTTTTCAGGGGTTGAAAGAAGAGACGGCGTCGATGTTTCGCCGAAAGCCCCGACAAACCCCACCGGCATATCCGAATTGTTGGAAGACAGTTGAACAAGAAAGTTTGAGAGGAGAAAATCGTTATCGGATACGTCCATCCCGGGATTGGATGCATAGAAAAAACCGGCGCTGATCCCGCCTTCGAGTTGAAGCCGGGAAAGCGTCGTGACCCTGTTTTTCAAATCGGTTATCTCTTGCTTCACATCCGAGTCTTCAGCCGGCTTTGAATTTTCCGCCCATGCGGATGCCGCGCCCAGGACAGCGCATAAAGCAACAGCAGCAACAAGGATCTTCATAGTTGGTTTTCCTTTTCTTTCCATACCCCGTTTAAACATTCAAATCCGTTGAATTTTAAAAATAAAAAAGCCATGAAGACTCCAGGAATGCCCCGGAAGCCTTCATGGCTTGAATTATAAAGTCGGTTTTTTTAGCTGTAACGGCGGGAGAACATCATTTTTCCTTGTATCCAATCGGATGTCCTTCCGGTGTAGACAACTTCATGTTGTCAATTATTCAATAGATTAACATGACAAGCATTTTTGTCAATATCTATTTTAAGACTCAACGTTGCTCGGTCACAACCCAAGCCTTTTTATAGATATTCGTCATTCCATGCACACCATCAAGTTTACCAAACAATCGTATAATAACCATTGAGGGAATAATGGAAAGGACTTGTTTTCGTTTCTGACTTGTTTTACTAATTCAATATGTGCGTAAAACAATTGGAGCAAACTGAGATGGCAGGTTCACCATGAGCGGACATAAAAACGGAAAGCTCGGATACTGGGAGGTAACTGCGATAGGAATCGGCGGCATGGTGGGCGGCGGCATTTTTGCCGTTCTTGGCCTGTCCGTCGATTTGACCCGGGGAGGCGCCCCCGTCGCATTCCTGATTGCAGGAATCGTTGCGCTCGTCACCTCTTATTCCTATGCGCGACTCTCCGTTGCCTTTCCCAGTCAGGGCGGAACTGTTGCGTTTTTGGATCGTGCGTTCGGCCCGGGCCTTCTGACGGGAAGTATAAACATTTTGCTCTGGATAAGCTACATCGTCATGCTGTCACTTTATTCTTATGCTTTCGGGAGCTATGGCGCATCATTGTTTCCGCCGGCCTCACAGCTTTTATGGAAGCATATTTTAATTACCCTCAGTATCGTTGCGATTACCGGGCTGAACCTTCTGAACGCTAAATTCATCGGCGAAGCGGAAGATTGGATTGTACTTGTCAAGTTGGTGATTTTGATCTTTTTCATTGCCGTCGGGATCTGGGGCATCGACAGGAGCCGGCTGGCACCCTCGGCATGGTCATCGCCGCTGAGTTTGATCGCCGGCGGAATGATCATCTTTCTGGCCTATGAAGGATTCGAGTTAATTGCCAACACAGCTCAGGATGTGCGGGACGCCCAAAAGATTTTGCCCCGCGCATATTATTCCGGCGTTGGCTTCGTGATCGTCCTTTATGTCCTTGTGGCGATCGTCACCGTAGGGAGCCTGCCGTTTGCCAAGATTATCGATGCCCAGGATTACGCGCTGGCTGAAGCAGCCCGGCCTTCTCTCGGCCAAACAGGATTCCTGTTGATTGCCATCGCCGCGATGCTTTCGACGGCTTCCGCCATCAATGCCACGGTTTACGGGGCAGCCCGGCTGAGTTACGTTATTGCAAAGGACGGGGAGCTTCCAAAGGCATTGGAAAGAAAGGCATGGGGAGAACCGATAGAGGGGCTGCTGATTACGTCGGGTGTCACCCTGCTCCTTGCCAATCTGGCCGACCTTTCCAGCATGTCGACGATGGGTAGTGCCGGGTTCCTGTTGATTTTTGCGGCCGTTAACGGCGCCAATACGGTTCTGGCAAAAGACACGATGAGCAAGCGCTGGCTTTCGATCGTTGGAATCGGACTTTGTCTTGGCGCATTGGCATGTCTTCTCTGGCAGACTGCCATGAGTTCACCCGGACAGCTCTGGATTCTATTTGTCATGGCAGGGGCCGCTTTTTTAATCGAATTGACCTTTCGGGTGGCGACGAAGCGGACTTTACGTTTATCAAGGGGCCGAAAGAAGCGCACGTCCGAATAAATAAATCCAAACGAAATACATTTTAAAAGTTCATATATGGGAGGTGGCCATGGTCGAAATCATGCACAGCAGTATTCTGGAACTCTTTGAATTGCGCAAGGACGCCCTTTTAGGCGGCGGGAAAAAGCGGATTGAGATCCAGCACAACCATGGAAAACTTACAGCCAGAGAGCGAATCGATCTGTTGCTCGACGAAGGTTCGTTTGAAGAAATCGATATTCTTAAGGTGGGTCGAAGCGATGCCTGTGACGGTGATGTGTACCCGGGCGACGGGGTCATTACCGGCCATGGAACGATCAGCGGCAGGGAGGTCTTTGTTTTCAGCCAGGATTTCACGGTTATCGGGGGTTCCCTGGGAGAGGGGCATTCCCAGAAAATTTGCAAAATCATGGATCTGGCCGCCCGTGTCGGATCCCCGATCATCGGCCTCAACGATTCCGGAGGTGCCCGTATTCAGGAGGGGGTGGATGCGCTGGCGGCATATGGGGAGATCTTCCATCGGAACGTTAATGCCAGCGGCGTGATCCCGCAGATTTCATGCATTATGGGACCCTGCGCGGGCGGGGCGGTGTACAGCCCGTCTATCACCGATTTTGTCTTTATGGTGGAGCAAACGTCATACATGTTTGTGACCGGCCCGAATGTGGTCAGAACCGTCATCCATAAAGATATCAGTTTTGAAGATCTTGGCGGTGCTCAGGTCCATGCCAAAAAGAGCGGGGTGGCCCAGTTTGTCTATCCCAACGATATTCTCTGCCTGCGTGCGGTGCGGGAGCTGATCAACTATCTTCCCTCAAACAACCGCCAGAAAGCGCCGATTCTGGATCTCAACGACCCCCCCGAACGTACCGATCCAACCCTCGACTATCTCGTGCCCTCTCAGCCCAACCAGAGCTACGATATGAATGTGCTGATTTACAGCATCCTGGATGGTGCCGAATTTCTTGAGGTGCAGCCTCATTTCGCCGGCAACATCATTTGCGGTTTCGGACGCATGGGGGGTCAGACCATCGGTCTTGTGGCCAACCAGCCGGCGGTCCTGGCCGGGGTTTTGGACAACAATGCATCCGTCAAGGCGGCGCGTTTTGTTCGTTTCTGCGATGCGTTCAATATACCGCTCATCTGTCTGGTGGACGTTCCCGGATTTATGCCCGGTCCGGAACAGGAGCATGGCGGTATTATCCGTCACGGTGCCAAACTCCTTTATGCCTTTATCGAAGCGACCGTGCCCCGCATCACGGTGATTGTTCGAAAGGCCTATGGCGGGGCCTATGTGGTGATGAATTCCAAGCATATCCATTGCGACATCAATTATGCCTGGCCCACGGCAGAGATTGCGGTGATGGGGGCGAGGGGCGCCAGCGAGGTCATTTACCGGAAGGAAATCAAGGCAGCCGCCGATCCGGATGCGCTGCTGAATGAAAAAATGGAAAATTACCGTGCGCGCTTTATGAATCCGTTTCTGGCTGCCAAACGGGGGTATATTGATGACGTTATCTTCCCCCGAAATACACGACACCGTCTTATCCGGACCCTGCAGTTTCTGGAGAGCAAAAAGAGCAGCCGGTCTGATCGTAAACACGGTAATATCCCCCTGTGAGGTTAAATATGTTTGAAAAAATTCTAATTGCCAATCGTGGTGAAATTGCCGTGCGCATATTTGGTACCTGCAAACGGCTGGGTATCCGGACAGTGGCGGTTTACTCGGAGCCGGATTTCAGAAGTCTGCATGTTACCACTGCCGATGAAGCGGTTTCGCTGGGCGGTGCCCGGCCGGCAGAATCCTATCTGGACATGGACAAGATCATTGGAGCGGCCCTTGATACCGGCTGCCAGGCGATTCATCCGGGTTATGGTTTTCTTTCAGAAAATGCGCAGTTTGCGGAAAAAGTAGCGCTTGCCGGCCTCACCTTCATTGGACCGCCTGCATCGGTCATTGCGGCCATGGGGGATAAGATTGCGGCCAAACAATTGGCTGTCGAGGCCGGTGTTCCGACGGTTCCCGGGCATTTTAAACCGGTTCTCAATCTGGAAGAGGCCGAGGTTGCAGCTAAAGAAATAAAATACCCGGTGCTGCTGAAACCTGCGGCGGGGGGTGGTGGAAAAGGGATGCGGGTGGTAGACAAACCTGAAGATCTGGCCTCGGCCTTAAGGCTTTGTCAACAGGAAGCCCGAAAGTCTTTCGGTGATGACCGGATCTTCATAGAACGTTATATTACACGACCACGGCATATCGAGATCCAGATTCTGGCCGATCAACACGGTAATGTCGTCCATCTGGGAGAACGGGAGTGCTCGATCCAGCGGCGTTATCAAAAGATCATCGAAGAGTCTCCTTCCTGTGCCCTGAATCCAGATCTTCGCGAAAAAATGGGAAATCTTGCCTGCTCGCTGGCCCGGAAGGCAGGATACACCAATGCCGGTACAGTGGAATTTATTGTGGATGAAAGCCGGGAATTCTTCTTTTTGGAGATGAATACCCGCCTCCAAGTTGAGCATCCTGTCACCGAGATGGTCAACGGGATCGATCTGGTGGAGCTGCAATTGCGGATTGCGAACGGCGAACCCTTACCCATTGCCCAGAAGGACGTATCGCTCTCGGGATGGTCCATGGAAGTGAGGATCTGCGCAGAGAATCCGGATCAGGGATTTGTGCCGTCGGTGGGACTTATCACCCGATATGCCGCCCCAAAAGGAATCCATGTGCGGGTCGATTCCGGCGTGGCTGCAGGAAGCTCCGTAAGTGTCTATTACGACCCGATGCTGGCCAAGATCATTACCTGGGGTGAAGACAGGGAGCAGGCCCGCAAGCGAATGGTTCAGGCAGTAAATGGATACCATATCGAGGGGGTTTTTACCAATGTCGATTTTGCCAATCAGGTTCTGACTCATCCGGTGTTTATCCAGGGAGACCTCTCCACGGATTTTATCCCTGCCTATCTTTTGGATGAAAGCAAAAAACTATCGCCGCCATTGGATGTTCTTCATGCCATGGCCACAACCACTACTTTGATCTATCATCTTAGGGAAAACCTGGTTCAAAATTCACTTCTTCCTCTGAAATCAAGCGTCGGCGCGGCAAGAACGCAAAAGAGCCATTACGATTATATCACCAAAAGTGAAGCGGATATATTTCATATCCGGCTGCAAAGGGACGGATCGGATCAAAAATGGCGGGTCACGGTCGATGATACCACCTATCACATCGTCACACCGCAATTGGAATATTATCGCCGCAGACTAAAGCTTTCCATTAATGGTGAAAAATTCTTTTTTCGCCTGAAATACCTTGGGAATTTCATACTTGCCGCATTTTGCGGCGTCACGCAAACCTTTGAAATCTACAACCCGAGAGAATGGAAATTGGCTCGATTCATGCCGGTTCCGTCTCTAAGCGAGAGAGAAAATACGCTCGAGTGCCCGATGCCGGGCCTGGTTGTAGACGTCAAAGTTTCCGAAGGGGAACGGGTTTTTCGCGGTCAGGAACTGGTTATCCTGGAGTCCATGAAGATGGAAAGCGCCGTCTCTTCTCCCGGAGACGCCGTGATTGAAGCGGTCCTGGTAAAACCGGGAGATGCCGTAGAATCCGGTATGGAGCTCATCCGTTTCAAAGCGTCCTGATAGGAAAAAGGAGATAAAATGAAACCGGGATTGATATTAATTGATATCCAAAATGATTACTTTGCCGGCGGAAATATGGAACTTTTTGATATGGAGCGCGCAGCGGACAATGCAAAAAAACTCCTCGCCTCATTCCGAAATGCGAAGTTGCCGCTGTTTCATATCCAACACATCTCGACTAGACCCGGAGCGACCTTCTTTAAACCGGACACGACCGGTGTTGAAATCAATGAAAGGGTTTTACCCCAATCCGATGAAAGCGTCGTCCAAAAACATTTCCCGAATAGTTTTAGAGAAACCGGCTTGTTTGAACTCCTCGAGAATTCAGGGGTGGAAACCGTCGTGATATGCGGCGCAATGAGCCATATGTGCATTGATGCGACGGTGCGCGCGGCTTTTGACCTGGGCTTCAATTGTATTGTTATCGAAGATGCTTGTGCAACGCGGGATCTTCAGCATAAAGGGGAAAAAATTGAGGCAGGCAAAGTTCACGGCGCTTTTATGTCGGCGTTGTCGGCGCTTTACGCCAGGGTGATTTCTGCTGATGAATATATTACGGACCAGGGGAAAAAATGAAAGAATTGATTTGACAATCGATGCTACAATGAGAATCAATAATAAAAGAAAACCGGGGGTGCTTTTTTAGAATTTGATATCAAAAATGATTAAAGATATTACTGAAAATCTGTATTCGGATATTCCGAAAGAGACCTTATATCATTATACGACCTTTACGGGACTGATGGGCATCGTCCACAGCCAAGTGCTTTGGGCCAGTGATATCAGATACATGAACGATTCGGCAGAGCTCAAACATACGGCGGATCTCATTCGAATGGAGATTACGCAAAGAATTACCGACGGCCATGCAAAACCAAACCTGTTGAATCAGTTTTTGGAGTGGGTAACCCATCGAATAACAAACGGGCATATGCTGTTTGCCGCATCATTCAGGTCCAACGGCAACCTTCTCAGTCAGTGGCGGGGATACAGCAAGTTGGGAAAAGGGGTGAGCCTCGGCTTTAACCCGGGCTACATATTGAAATGCGCACGGGAACAATCATTTCAGATCGGCAAGTGTATTTATAACTCGGCGGATCAACGGCGGCTCATTAAACAAGTTGTCGATTCCGTCGAGGTGCTTGCACAAGCGCATCATGAAAAAAAGGATAGTCCCGAAAAAAACGACCCGCAATCCTATTATGATGTTTTCGAGAAAATAGAAACCGATCTCCTCCGTATCGCAGCTATTTTGAAGCATCCCTCGTTTCAAGAAGAAGAGGAATGGCGCATTGTTTCATCGGCCTTAACGGATTATGTGACATCTCCGGTATTGTTTCGGGAAGGGACTTCCATGCTGGTGCCATACGTCGAATTCAAACTATTGCATGCAAAAGACAAGCCCGTTGCACTGGAACATATCTTCCTTGGTCCGACTCCGAATATCAACATCTCCATGAATTCGCTGACCATGTTTTTGGCAAAAAACGGCGCGAATCCCGAAAAAGGTATAACCTATTGTGAGATTCCATATCGCCAGCGTTAACGTACAGTCTGCATAGCCGTGGACCGTGTTTTTGGAGGGTTATTGTGAACATACAAGTTTGGGTGGCCTTTGTTCTCGCCGCAGCGATTGTTTTGGTCATACCGGGCCCGACAATACTTTTAGTCATCAGCCAGGCCATATCCCATGGGCGCAGGGCGGTGATGCCGCTCGTTGCCGGTGTTACACTGGGTGATTTTACGGCAATGACACTTTCCCTTTTGGGACTCGGTGCGGTCCTTTCAGCTTCTGCGGCGTTTTTTTCCGTCTTGAAATGGATCGGCGCTGCTTATCTCATATATCTCGGCATCAAACTTTGGCGATCAAATCCGGAAAAACACGCTATCCGTTTTCCGGTCACAAAGACTTCAAACCGGTCTTTATTCAAAAGCGCCTTCTTCGTGACCGCATTGAATCCTAAAAGCATTGCCTTTTTTGTCGCATTTCTGCCGCAATTTATCAGCAGGCAAGGCGACACATTTTTTCAATTTTTAATTTTAGGGGCAACGTTTCTATTTCTCGCTTCATTCAATGCGGCATTATATGCCCTCTTTGCCGGCCAGCTCCGTGATAAGTTGCAGAATTCAACCGTGCGCCGCTGGCTGAATCGCTGCGGCGGAAGCGTCCTTATTTGTGCCGGGCTTGCCACGGCAACCCTGAAGAGATCTTCTTGAGGCGGTTTGCCGAGAAGTGGTTTCAAAACACAATTTGAGACTCACCCCGAAAGGTTAAAGGAAAAAATCATGCCGTTCGTTGAAGTCAAAAATACTAGGTTCAGCTATCGTTTGGACGGGCCCGAACAGGGAACCGTCATCATGCTTTCAAACTCTTTGGCAGCGGACCTTAGTATGTGGGAATTTCAAGTTCCCGTGCTTGTCCGGGCCGGCTACCGGGTGCTCCGTTACGACAGCCGCGGTCACGGGCATTCAGCGGTGACCAAAGGCCCGTATTCTATGGAACTGCTGGCTGCTGACGCCGTCGGGTTGATGGACGCACTCGGTTTGGAAAAGGTCCACTTCTGCGGCCTTTCCATGGGCGGAATGGTCGGCCAGATGCTGGGGACGCTATACGGCGACCGATTGATCTCGTTGACGCTCAGTTCTACGGCAGCCCATATGGCTCCCAAAGAAAAATGGGAAGAACGCATCGCGGTTGTTCGAAAACACGGTATGGCGTTCGTCACAGACGCGACCATAGACCGGTGGTTTACCAAACCCGGGCAAGTACACCTGGCCGCTTCGGTTGAGAAGATTCGGCGTGCTATTATGAATGCGCCTGTCGAAGGATTTTGTGCATGCTGTGCGGCGATTCGAGATATGGACCAGAGAGAAACCATAAGCGCCGTATCGACGCGAACCCTGGTGATCGTCGGCGAGCAGGATTCAGGGACTCCGATTTCGGCGGCGGAACTCATCCATCGAAAAATCCCTTCGTCGGCATTAAAGATTATTCCGGATGCCGCTCACTTTGTCCATATGGAGCAATCGAGCATTTTTAACAAGGCACTTTTAGAATTTATCAATTCTGACACTGAATAAGGAGAGTTCAATTGAATGATATAACCGTTGGGTCGGAGTCGGAAATCCTGATTCGAAAAGGACCTCGGATGATGAGCATCATACTCAACCGCCCGCGTGCGTTGAACAGCCTCAACATTGAAATGATTCGTTCAATCCAGAAAGCCCTGAACCAGGCAGAAACGGACAAACGCTTCCGGTTCGTCTTGTTTTACGGTGCAGGCGAGAAAGGTTTTTGCGCCGGCGGAGACGTCAAGGCCATCGCCCGGGCCATTCGGGAAAAAAGCACCTTGCGGGCGGATCTGATTTTAAAAGAAGAATATGATTTGCTCTTGCGGATCCATCGATTTTCCAAACCGGTGATCGCCCTTAGCGACGGAATTACCATGGGAGCCGGTTTGGGTCTGGCTGCCGCCTCGGACATAGCAGTGGCCACAGAGCGTACGCGGATGGCTATGCCGGAAACCCGAATCGGTTTTTTTCCGGATGTAGGCTCCACCGGTTGGATGTTCGCCAAATGCCCGCCGGGTTATCCCGAATATCTGGGTCTGACTGGCTATGAAATGGAAGGCGCAGAAACCGTTCGTGTGGGATTTGCAACCCATTTAACGCCGCTGAGTCGATTGCCGGATCTGAAAAACACGCTGGAAGGATATGCAACACGTTTGCCAAACCAGAGAATTCCGGCGGCCAAAGAGCTGACCCAAGCACTTGATCCGTTTTTTGTAAAGGAGATAGCGGCCAAGCCCGACATGGACGAATGGGTGTCCGCCTACTTTCAAGGAAAAGACTCCCTTGTTGAAATCACAGAGTCGCTTAGACAATGCAGCATACAGATTCGCCTTTGCAACCAGGTCTTTGAGCGCCTGGCTGAAAGATCCCCTACGGCCTTGGCGGTGACCTTGAAACTTTTACGGCATAACGAAATTCGCCCTCTTGAAGAGGTTTTTCAGACGGAACTGGCTGCAGCGCGTTTTATTTTGAATCATCCCGATTATGTAGAGGGTGTGCGGGCACGATTGGAGGACAAGGACGACAATCCCCGATGGCAGCCGGAAACCATAGAAGCGGTCGGCGAACTGGACTTGAAATTTTAAATACACTCCATAGAAGAAAAACGTTCCCATGCGCTGCTGTGCTATGGACAACGATAGAAACAAGCTATATAGTATATGAATTAAAGGAGTTTGATATGTGTATTTTAAAACGCTTATTACCGGCAGTGCTCATGC
>Ga0307440_1001035_pt1 | contig 13648 bp, 14 predicted proteins | sample SalMarWE160410MG_FD_202150 | JGI IMG/M metagenome (GOLD analysis project Ga0307440, IMG submission 202150) | Salt marsh sediment microbial communities from the Plum Island Ecosystem LTER, Massachusetts, United States - WE1604-10 | ecosystem: Environmental > Aquatic > Marine > Intertidal zone >... | reverse complement strand
CGTCTATGATTCCCTCCGCTCCGAAGGCTTCACCGATGCCGACCTGGCCAGGGTCCATTGCCCAATTGGCCTCGCCATCGGGGCAGACACTCCGGAGGAAATCGCGCTGAGCATCGTTGCTGAACTGGTCCAGGTCCGGGCTGGCATGAACCAATGAAACTTGCCGCAATCATCCTAGCCGCCGGCTATTCCTCACGGATGGGAGGGTTTAAGCCGCTGATGGACCTCAGTGGACAAAGCCTGCTTGCCCGCTGCTCCGGTGTCTTTCAACAGGCGGGTATCACTGCCGTCACCATCGTCAGCGGTCACCGCCACAAGGAGGTGGAGGCCGAGGCTGCACGGCTCGGCCTTGGCTATATTTATAACCCGGATTACGACCGGGGCATGTATGAATCGGTACGCACGGCTGCAGCCTGGCTCACCGATATCGACGGCTTCTTCATGCAGCCGGTTGATATCCCGCTGGTCAGGCCATCGACGATCACCGCACTCGCTGACACCTTTGACGGTCAAAGCGTGCTGTATCCAACTTTCGAAGGTCTGCGCGGCCATCCGCCCCTGATCCCCACCCGCTGCATTCCGGCCATCCTCGCCCATGACGGCGGCGGCGGACTCAAAGCACTCCTGGAGAAACAAAAGAACCGGAACATTGCCGTCTGGGACAGGGGAATACTGATGGATGGGGACACCCCGGAGGACTTTGCCGCACTCGGGCTGCGGGCCGAGCGTCTTGCCATCGGCGACCGGGCCGAAGCGCTGGCCCTGGCCATCCTTACCATGCCCCGGCGGGGAATTGAGCACGGTCTGGCTGTGGCCGAGGCTGCGGTCGCCCTGGGTCGCGAATTGAATGACCACGGCTATCGGTTGAATCTCGATATTCTCTATAACGCAGCACTGCTCCATGACATGGCAAAGGGAGCTCCGCATCACGAGCTTCGGGCAGGAGAAATGCTTACTGATCTTGGGCTCGATAACCTGGCACCGGTCGCTGCGGCCCATCGCGATGCCGCACCACCACCATCCGGTCTTCTCTCCGAAAAGGAAGTGGTCTGTCTGGCAGATAAGCTGGTCCGGGGCAGCCGGCGGGTGGCAATCGGACATCGCTTTGCCGAAAAGCTCGAACTTTACGACGGCGACGACGAGGCATGCCAGGCCATCCGCAGACGCCTCGCCACGGCGCTTGCCCTGCAGGCCATGGTTGAAGCAACCGCAGGGAAGTCCGTCGACACACTACTGAGCCCGGAGGATGGCTGATGCAGACCGTTTATCTGATTCGGCACGGGGAAATCTCCCAATCGAAGCCACGCCGCTTTGTCGGAAGACGGGACCTGCCTCTGACCAAACATGGCCGGGAACAGATCGCCCGCCTTGCCGAATTTTTGGCGAAACGGGCCATCGACAAGATCCTGACCAGTCCTCTTAGTCGCTGCGTGGAAAGCGCACACATCATAAACAAACGTCTGCAAATTGGAACTCCCCACGAGATGGCAGACCTGCAGGAGATCAGTCTTGGGGATTGGGAAGGGCTTACCGTTGAGGAGGTAAAAAAAAGGTATCCCGGAGAGCATGAAGCACGGGGCCTCGATATTACCAATTTTCGTCCTTCCGGCGGCGAAAGCTTTGCCGACCTCCTCCTCCGGGCCTGGCCGGCCTTTGAAACAATCTCAGCTACCGCAGAGAAGCCTGTTGCCGTCATTGCCCACTCCGGAGCAAACCGAGCGCTGCTCTGTCAGATTCTGGGCATACCACTTGGCAACCTTTTTCGCCTGGACCAGGACTACGGCTGCGTCAATATCATCCATCTCGATAGTGCAGTCTTCCGACTAGAACGTATCAACTACCGTCCACAACCAGGGCTGGTGTCAGATTCAGTTCCTTCGCCGTAAAGCTTTGACGCCGACAATCAAGACTTCTCCTTATTCGTTGACGTCTCCACAAGATGTATTTGTTACCATAAACAATCAGATAGGGTTCAAACCCTGTGGGGTGGATATAAACGATGTTCATATCCTCAGGTATCTTCGGTTCATCCGAATGAAGCGTACTTTTGTAAAGCTAAAAGGAACAATCCGGCAGAATACATCGCTTCCGGACGCTACTCTGCTGCCTTATCGCCGGTACACCACGGCTGACAGACAATCCGTCCCTGGCCTGCTGTCAGGTGCGGACGTCCTGTCCGCACCCCTTCGGGCCTCCGCCTCCCACGTTATAGATGAGTACTCAATCCGGAAGAACCGTATATTCTGTATGTTTACCCCGCTGTTTGATCTATTTTTCCTATAAATTACAAATGGCACCAAAATTGCTACAATATTCCCAATCGTATCTGGATACCTGAACATCAGCAGCCTCAAGTACGCTCATTCAATGAGCGATGTGGAGGATTCTACCAAATGACATATTTACTCGATACAACCCTGAGAGAGGGGGAACAGACTGTTGGGATAAACTTTTCTCTGGAACAGAAAAAAAAGATAATTGATGGCCTTGCCCAGGTTGGAGTGGCTGAACTGGAGCTTGGTATCGCATCCCCGTTAGCTCCTGACTTGACTGAAATTACGACGTATTGCCGCAAGCATCATCCAGAGCTCAGAACCTCCCTCTGGACTAGATGCAAAGACGACGACATTTTGTATGCTGCATCCCTCGCTCCGGATTGTCTTTCACTTTCAATTCCAGTATCGGATATACTTTTAAATAAAAAGCTGGGGAAGGACAGAAACTGGGCACTGAAAGTGCTCGAGTCGGCAATATCGATCGCCTCAAGCAAAGATATCAAGATATCTGTGGGATTTGAAGATGCAACGAGAGCCGACACTTCCTTTCTCATAGATCTTGCAGCTCTCGCCCGGCACGCCGGAGCCTTTCGGATCAGGATTGCGGATACGGTGGGTGTCGCAACTCCTTCGAAGATCACCTCCCTTGTTAAAATACTCAAACGATCGGTTAATGTCTGCGAAATCGGAGTACATACCCACAATGACTTCGGCATGGCCACTGCCAATGCAATAACTGCAATTGAGACCGGCGCCGATATGGCTGATGTTACCATTCTAGGTCTTGGGGAACGTACCGGTTGCGCTCGCCTTGAGGAAGTTGGAGGATATCTGGGAATCATGGGCAACTGTCCAAGACTCAAGGTTGAACAGATGAAACCTTTAGCAAAATATGTCTCGAAAATAACTGGAAGATCCATTGAAGAGAGCCGTCCACTGCTTGGAGAAAAAATTTTCACCTGTGAGACAGGCCTCCACCTGCACGGTCTGCAGATGGATCATTCGACCTATGAGCCTTTCCCCCCCGAACGAATCGGCGCTTCAAGGCACCTTGTTTTCGGGACCAAATGCGGCAGAAAGGCCTTACGAATGAAGTTGGCCGATTTGGGAATTGATCTGACGGAGGACATCCCTCTGAACAAGGTGCGCTTCTTTCGCCAACAAACCTTGCTTAACCCAGCCATGAACGAAAAAGAGATCCTGGACATGGTCTCACCACCTTTATAGCATACAGAATACATTTTGAATTCTGATTACCACTGAAACTCAGCCTATCGGAAAGGAAAGGTGTGTGCTGTTCCATGATCAGGAGATGGGAGACCTTTTCAATAGTCACTATTTCTGGAAAGATTATACTTTTTTATCTTGTAGCCAATTTGTCGGGGCGTCAACCCCAGTTCCCTTGCCGCCCGAACCTGGACCCAACCGTGACGTTTCAAGGCAGCCTCGACTTCTTTTCGTTCTATATCATAAAGAGACTGTCTCCCAGGCTTCGGTCTCATGTCGTCGGTCTGCGGCAATCCGCTCGCCTCTTCGGAGTGACCTCCGACCGAGGCCAGGATATCGGGAGTAAGATCGTCAAGAGTCAACCTCTCTCCTTCGGCCAGAATCACCATCCGTTCAACCAGATTCTGCATTTCCCGTACATTCCCCGGCCATGGATATGAAATCAGAAAATCTAAGAGCTCCGAGGTGAGGCTGAGTTTTTTTGAGTTTCGTTCATTGCTGATTCCCAGAAAGTGGTTGAACAGGATTGGAATATCCTCAGCCCTGTCCCTTAAGGGTGGCAGGATAATCGGCACCACGTTGAGTCGATAGTAGAGATCTGCGCGAAATTGCCCTTTGGCAACCGCTTTTTCAAGACTGACATTGGTCGCCGCTATGATCCGGACATCGACATCGAATGTCTTGCTGCCCCCGATCCGTTCAAATTGTTTTTCTTGCAATACACGCAACATTTTTGCCTGCAGAGACAAGGGCATTTCCCCGATTTCATCCAGGAATATCGTCCCCTGATCTGCAAGTTCAAATCGGCCCGCCCGTGTTGCATAGGCTCCTGTGAAAGCCCCCCGTTCATGCCCGAATAATTCGCTTTCCAGAAGCGTCTCCGGAAGAGCTGCGCAGTTCACCTTAACAAAAGACTTATCCCGTCTGTTGCCGGCATCGTGAATGGCCCTGGCCACCAGTTCTTTGCCAGTCCCGGATTCTCCCAGAAGCAACGCCGTCACACTGCTGGGGGCAATCTTTGCTATGATAGTAAAGACCTCTCGCATGGGCTTTGAGTGACCGATTATGAAATGGCCGTCATGGAGATTATGAAGTTTCGCCTTTAAGGATCTGTTCTCTTCCAGGAGGACCTCCTCCTTTTTCATAATCGCCCTGTGAAGGGTTAAAAATTGCGAAATCAGTGTCGATAAAACGCTCAGGAACCGAATATCCTCCTCAAAGGAGACCTCATCGCCAAAGAGCCGGTCAACCGTTAAAACGCCGACCGGTTCTCCTTTCATATGCACCGGCACGCCCAGAAAGGACATCTTCTTTTTGCTTATTGAAGAACGGGCCCTGGTGCGGTTTAGAAACAAGGGTTCGCTATGGATATCCGGGACCACAAAAGGGGAAGATCTCTGGAAAATCTGGCCGCATATTCCTTCATTGGGTTTATAGACTCCTCTCAACTCTTCAGTCTCAGACAGACCGCACGAGGCCTTGATGGTCAAACACTGCGTTTTTTCATCGAGAAGCAGGAGGGTGGCCCGTTCCATTCTTAGCGTATCGTGCAACACCTTGAGAATATTGCTCAAGGTTGTTTCAAGATGGACCGCCGTACCAATAAGATCGATTATTCTCTTGAGGGCAAGAAGCTCTAAACCTTCCGTCAACTCCCCCGTTGTTGTCTGGCTAACTGCTTTATTTTCCATTATGAATTTCCTGGATTCTTGGTTGCAACGTAATATCTGACATGGGGAACCTTCTGTTACAGAATATGCAAATTCTGCTCCAGAAAATTATCTAGAGTCTATCTATCTAATATTAAAATATTTTCACAGGAAAAAGCGGCAACCAACGCACCGTAAAAAAACATATTTGTCAAACATAACGTCAGCGCAGGATGTTTAATTTCCATTTTTGTAAAAATTAATTTTGTAACTTGACCATACTCTCCTCGCCACCCCCCCAAACCTTCCTACCGCCAACAGCAAGACTGCAATATACCGAAATGACAATATTAATCAATTTCACCAACCACCGACCCTCGGGCACGACAACAACAAGCCTTCCAGAGTGTAGCCTTCCAATCATTTTTGTCGCATTCCCGACAAAAAGGAATGCCTGTTTCCTTAAAATTATTTAAGCACATATTTGTATTTTTAAATCTTATATTATTGTTTTTAAAGTTTTTATATTCAAACGAACCCAAATGGCACGTCCTTTGCTCTAAGGATCCAAACGGACACGAACAGAGTAGATTTCATGTCACTACTAAATGGAACAGATCACTCTCTCCAAAGATGAGAGGTTGCTTGCTCAATCAGATGACACAACAAGGAGAACCATGATGAGAAAAGTAGCAATTTACGGAAAAGGCGGAATTGGGAAATCCACGACAACCCAGAATACAGTAGCAGGACTTGCCCAGATGGGACGAAAGGTCATGGTCGTAGGTTGCGACCCGAAAGCGGATTCAACCCGGTTATTGCTGGGCGGTCTCTCTCAGAGATCGGTCCTGGATACCCTGCGGGAAGAAGGCGAGGATGTGGAGCTCGATAATATCAGAAAGAAGGGATACGGAGATACCTGGTGTGTCGAATCAGGAGGCCCTGAACCAGGGGTGGGCTGTGCAGGTCGTGGAATTATCACTTCAATTAACATGCTGGAGTCCCTTGGTGCATATGAAGAAAGTGAAGGACTGGATTACGCCTTTTACGATGTTTTAGGCGATGTTGTCTGCGGTGGGTTTGCAATGCCGATCAGGGATGGCAAGGCGGAAGAGATCTATATCGTCGTTTCCGGTGAGATGATGGCCATGTATGCCGCTAACAATATCTGTAAAGGGATCATGAAATACGCCCAGTCAGGAAGCGTCCGGCTAGGAGGACTCATCTGTAACTCCCGTGCTGTTGACAACGAGAAAGAGATGATCGAGGAACTGGCAAAGAAGATCGGTACCCGAATGATCTATTTTGTACCCCGAGATAACGATGTGCAACGGGCCGAGATCAATAGAAAGACCGTTCTCGAATGGAACGATGCGGTACCCCAGGCCGATGCATATCGTGGACTGGCCAAGGCCATCGATGAAAATACTACCTTTGTCATCCCGAATCCCTTAGCCATGGAAGACCTTGAGCAGCTTCTCATGGACTTCGGTCTGATGGCGGATGCATAATCAATCGGAACACTACATAAGGAGAGACTACAATGATGATTATGATCAGAGCAATAATCAGACCGGAAAAAGCAGACGATGTTCTGGCAGCCCTGATGGATGCAGGATTTCCGGCGGTGACGAAATTCTCTGTCGCCGGACGGGGGAAACAACGGGGCATCAAAATAGGCTCGATAACCTACGATGAACTGCCCAAAACCATGCTTTTAAGCGTCGTCAAAGAAGCAGATAAAGACTTTGTAATCGACACAATCATCGCGGCAGCCAGAACCGGAAATAAGGGGGCTTTTGGTGATGGTAAAATCTTCATATGTCCCGTGGAGGACGTCTATACAATCAGCTCGGGGGTAAAAGAACTCGAGCCTGAAGGGGTGACGGCATGAAAGAGGTGATCGCGGTAGTGCGAATGAATATGATGAACAAGACCAAAAAGGCCTTGACCGAGGTCGGCGTCGATGCGTTCTTTGCCCACGAAGCGCAAGGAAGAGGTAAAGGATTTGCCAACCCGCAGGTTCTGAAGGGAGTACGAGAAGGGTATGAAGAAGCTGCTGCTCTTCTCGGCGAAAAAGGAGCCCTTTATCCAAAGAGGATGCTGACCGTGGTCATTAGGGACAATCTGGTCGATGATGTTGTTCAGGCCCTTATTGAAACCAACCAGACCGGCAAGCCCGGAGACGGCAAGATTTTTGTCCTTCCGGTGGGAGACTCCATCCGCGTCCGTACCGGCGAAAAAGGTGAGAAATCGATCGCATAGACCTCCCAAGGAGAAAATATCATGGCAATAACAAAGAAAAAATTGGTGCAATGGGACCCGACCGACATCAAGGCGGAACTTATAGCCAAGTATCCGCCCAAGGTCGCCCGCAAACGCGCCAAGCAGATAATGATCAATGAGGCCCAGGAAAATTCTACGCCGGAAATTGTCGCCAATGTCAGAACTATCCCCGGAATCATCACCATGCGGGGCTGCACCTACGCCGGCTGCAAGGGGGTTATAATGGGGCCGACCAGCGATATCGTCAATCTCGTGCACGGTCCGATTGGATGTAGCTTTTATGCCTGGCTGACACGCCGGAACCAGACATCGGCAAGCGGGGAGAATAATGAGAACTTCATCACCTATGCCATGTCCACCGATATGCAGGACCAGGACATCATCTTCGGCGGGGAAAAAAAGCTTGAAGCGGCGATTCAGGAAGCCTACGACCTTTTCCACCCTAAAGGAATAGCAGTCTTTGCGACTTGCCCGGTCGGCTTGATCGGTGACGATATTCACGCCGTTGCCAAAAAGATGAAGGATAAATTCGGCGACTGCAATGTCTTTGCCTTCAGCTGCGAAGGATACAAAGGTGTCTCTCAATCAGCAGGGCATCATATCGCCAACAACCAGGTTTTCAGACATATTGTCGGCAAAAGCCCGATCGAAAAAACGGATACGTACAAGATCAATCTTCTCGGTGAATACAACATCGGCGGTGATGGTTTCGAGATAGACAGGGTTCTGAAGAAGTGTGGGATTACGAATATCGCCACATTTTCGGGTAACTCTACCTACGATCAGTTTGCATCGGCTAACCAGGCCGATCTCAGTGCCGTCATGTGTCACCGATCGATCAACTATGTCGCCGACATGCTGGAGACCAAATACGGCATTCCGTGGATCAAAGTGAATTTTATCGGTGCAGAGGCAACCGCCAAATCACTAAGGAAAATTGCGACATACTTCGGTGATCAAGAGCTGATCAACCGCGTAGAAGCAGTCATCGCTGAAGAGATGCCGGCGGTTGAAGTGGTGAGAAAAGAGGTCCTTCCCCGAACCCAGGGGAAAACAGCAATGCTCTTTGTCGGCGGCTCCAGGGCCCATCACTACCAGGAACTCTTTAAAGAGATGGGAATGAAAACGATTTCAGCCGGCTATGAATTTGCCCATCGTGATGACTATGAGGGAAGACATGTGATTCCGACACTGAAGGTCGATGCTGATAGCCGAAATATTGAAGAGATTGAGGTGGAGCCAGACGAAAAACTCTATCGACCCCGCAAGAGTGCCGAGGAGATGCAGGCGCTGGAACAAGACGGCTTCCAGTTCAAGGAATATCAAGGACTCAATCCGGATATGGATAAAGGCACGCTCGTAATCGATGATCTCAATCAATACGAGGCCGATAAAATTATCCAGATAATGAAACCCGATATCTTCTGTGCAGGTATCAAGGAAAAATTTTCAGTACAAAAACTGGGCATTCCAATGAAACAGCTCCACAGCTACGATTCCGGGGGCCCTTACGCCGGATTCAAGGGGGCTGTCAATTTCTACCACGAGATCGACCGTCTGGTTAACAGCAAGGTCTGGAGCTATATGAAGGCGCCATGGCAGGAGAACCCGGAACTTTCAGCAACCTATGTCTGGGAATAATTAGTGACTTTGAAATTATCTTCTCGTTTGTATGAAAGAAAATAATTTCGTAAAGGAACGTATCCCGCTCTTTTCAGCGGGGACACATCAGGAACAAGACAATGCTACTACGACATACACCCAAACAAATATCAGATCGCAAGGCCCTGGTGATCAATCCTGCCAAGACCTGCCAGCCCATCGGCGCCATGTATGCCTCCCTGGGCATCAACGGCTGTCTTCCTCACAGTCATGGTTCCCAGGGATGCTGCGCCTATCATCGAAGCACACTGACCCGTCATTACAAGGAACCGATATCGGCGGCAACCAGTTCCTTTACAGAAGGCGCGTCGGTCTTCGGCGGCCAGGCGAATCTCGTGCAGGCAATAGACAATATTTTTACCGTCTACGAGCCTGAGGTTATTGCGGTACATACCACCTGCCTTTCAGAGACCATTGGTGACGATCTCAAACAGATTGCCCTCAAGGCTGAGAAGGAAGGAAAAATCCCCAAAGGCAAATACGTCATTGGCGCACCAACACCAAGTTACGTCGGCTCCCATGTCACCGGTTTTTCCAACATGGTCAAATCAATGGCGGAAATGGCGGAGCCAACGGGGAAGAAAAACGGCAAGGTAAATATTATCCCCGGCTGGGTGGAACCCTGCGATATGAGTGAGTTGAAACGACTGGCAGAAATGATAGGAGTCCAGTATACCCTTTTCCCGGATACCTCCGGTGTCCTGGATGGGCCCCTTTCCGGTGAATACACGATGTTTCCCAAGGGGGGCACAACCGTTCAGGAGCTAAAGGGCTGCGGTAATGCCATCGGTACCCTCGCTCTCGGCGAATGGTGTTCCGCGGATGCTGCCCGAATGCTGGATTCAAAGCACAAGGTCCCCTGTTCCGTACTCGATATGCCCTTCGGCCTGAAGGCAACGGATCGTTTCATCGATGCTCTCCGGATCGTCGCCGGGACTACAGTGCCGGATGAGGTGAGCAATGAGCGGGGTCAGCTTGTGGATTTGATCTCCGATATGCATCAGTATTTCTATCATAAGCGTGTCGCTATTGTCGGCGACCCAGACCAGTTAATCTCGATGGTCGAATTTCTTGTCTCCATTGATATGTATCCCGTTCATGTGATCACGGGAACACCCGGCAAGAAATTCGAAAAAAGAATAAAAGAACTTACCAAAGACCTGCCCCTCGAGGTCAATGTGAAGGCGAAAGGTGACATGTTTCTGCTCCATCAGTGGATCAAAAACGATCCGGTGGATCTGTTGATCGGTAACTCCTATTGCAAATACATCGCCCGAGACGAGGATATCCCGTTGGTTCGCTGGGGATTCCCAATCCTCGACCGGCAGGGCCACCAGTATTTTCCTACAGTCGGCTACAAAGGCGGTATACGCCTTCTGGAAAAGATACTCAGCGTACTCCTTGACCGGAAGGACAGAGACGATCCGGAACAATCGTTTGAACTGGTTATGTAACACAACCCTGCCGCGGCATATGATCCTTGACGCGGCAGGGATTTTAGAGACTTAGAAATAATTTTCGTGCTTATTTCCAAGAAAATTATTTCGTGAAGGAACTTATACCCCCATCAGGGGTGTCCGATCCCATTTGAGGAACTTATGATGAAGGCAATCAAGAAATCATCAGGACACAGGAGGGGAGCATCTATCAGGAAAGGATGCTTCGTGGAGTTGCCAGTGGCACCCCGAGCAAACGCCAGAATTCGTTTTTCCGAAACCATCAAGGGACCGACAAAGCACCTTACCCCTGAGGATGCGGTGGAAAGGGTAAAAACGATAGTAGAAAAAGGTCAAGAAATCGATTACGTCGGTATTTCAGGCCCGGGAGATCCACTTGCCTTCATCGAACCTACCCTGGAAACCCTTGGTTTGCTTCACCGCTCCTTTCCTTCGATACCTTTCTTTATAAAAACATTGGGAATCGGAGGTGAAAAATATGCAGACAAGCTCTCCAAAGTCGGTGTCACCCATGTAGATCTTCAGGCCAATGCGGTTGGAGAAGACATAGTTGAAAAAATCTACGCCTGGGTCCGACCTGGTTTCAAGACGCTACGATTGCCTGACTCGGCAAAGATACTTATTGCGGAACAAAAAAAAGCCGTCAGGGCCTTCAAGGATGCCAAAATGACGGTCAGTGTTGTTACTACTGTCTACCCGGAGAACAATTCCGACCATATCGAATGTATCGCCCATAATATGGCGGAGTATGGTGCGGATGACATGATTCTTATTCCCTATGAACCGAAAGAAAACGCCGAAATCGAACTTGGAGTCCCGGACACCGATCTTATGGCAGAGATACGGATCAAAGCCTCCAAGTATATCACCATATCAGATGAGCAAGCATCCTTGGTCTTTATCGAAGGCGACCGGGACCTCGCATCCGGAATCCCGAAACCTTCCCCGGAAAGACCCAATGTGGCTGTTGTCAGCTCCAACGGGATGGAAATCGACCTTCATCTAGGTGAGGCTTCACGGGTTCTGATCTACGGTCCCAGGGAAGACGGCCTGGCCTGTCTTCTGGGAAGCAGATCCGCTCCCGAACCGGGCGGAGGCGGAATGAGGTGGGAAAGTCTTGCCAACACGCTTTCCGACTGTTTCGCCCTTCTGGTGGCAAGTGCCGGAGAAAATCCCCGGAAAATTCTCAATAGGCACGGAGTTAAGGTCCTGGTTATCGAAGATACCATTGACGGAACCGTCGATGTCCTTTACGGCGGCGGTCAAAAAAAAACAAAAGGCCGCAAATAGCGGCATTACAAAAAAAGGAAGAGATCATGGCAATACCTGAAAAACAAATACTTGTGTGCCAAAGCTTTCGTGTCAAGGGGGACCCAAAAGGCATCTGTCATAAAAAAAACGATGGCTTTCTACAATATATCGAGGAAGAAATACTCGACAGAGGACTCGACATGCAGGTCGTCGCCACCGGTTGTCTGAAGCAGTGTGACGCGGGCCCCGTCATGGTCATACAGCCCAATAACTGGTGGTTCAAGGGCGTTGACAGCCAGGACGCCATCGATGCCATCCTGGACGGGCTGGAAGACGGTGAACCAGCCGCGGAGTATCTGATTGACTAAATTTTATTGAGCCTCACCACCGGGCTTTCTCACGTGCTGAGGCGGCTGCATATCCAAGAAGCCGGTCAATACGCTATAGTTTGCCTATGCGTATTGACCGAGCGACGAAGGAGATGCGGCCGGACCAGCTCGCCTTTGGTGAACCTTGGGTCTATTTTAATTAGCAAAGTAAAGAAATATATTAAATTGAAAAATCAAAAGAATTTCAAAAATTGGCCCAATGTTCATGAGAAATCCCGGTTACGAATTCGCCCCGCAGTTCCAGGAGATATCGCCGTCCTCACGGTGCTCCTGGAACTGCTTTTTTCAATTGAAACTGACTTCCAGTTTGATAGAGCCCGACATCAAAGGGGGTTGGCCTTGTTGATTGATAACCCTGCCGCCTGCCTCCTTGTGGCCGAGATCGACGGGGAGGTCGTTGGAATGTGCTCTGGGCAGATAACCATTTCCACTGCTGAGGGAGGACTGTCTCTTCTGGTTGAAGATGTTGTTGTCAGAAGTGAAAGGCAGGGGCAAAAAATTGGGAAAAGTCTCCTCCATGCCCTCGGAGACTGGGCGGGCAACCATGGCATAACGCGTTTACAGCTGTTAGCCGACCGCAACAACGATATGGCCCTCGGCTTCTATACGAAACTTGGCTGGCAGGCAACCAATATGATTTGTCTTAGAAACGATACCAGGGGAAAACGACTATGATGGGAATTAGCAACTGGCAGGAATATCGGCGTGATGGAGAGCAGTTCCTCCATACGGCCCTTATGGCCAAGGAAAAGAATAAAAAACAATTCACCCCGGAAATCCTCTACAACCTAACAGGGATGGCCATCGAAAAGTTCATCATGGCCTATTTGATGAAAAACGGGGACCTCGCCGAAAACCATACCATGATGGATCTGCTCACCGCACTGGAGCGACATGTCGGGAACCAACATCAGCTGACGGAAAAATTTCGCTTTCTGGACTCCTTTCAAGAAATTTGTGACCTGGATTCAATTACTATTAGGAGACCCGGCGAGAAGGACATCAAGGAGATTCTTGCAACCGGGGAAGAGATACGGGATTTTCTTTCCCCTCTTTTGACCAACTGAGTTGCGTACCCTTTCGGAGAAGACCATGACTGTTCCACTGAAACCTTTAGGGATAATAAAGGAAATGCTGGGCAACATAGGCCTCGAGGTCACCTACGCCTATGATGACCTGGTGTTTGTCGAACACAATGCCTTTCTCCTGCGGATGGGTAAATCGGGAGAAGACATCCGTCTCTATTTCAATACCAATTCATCGAAGGACAAAAGAAACGACATCACGAATCTGTTATTAGAATGTGGGCGACAATACCGGTTTCAAATCGATCGAAAAGGAACGTACTCGATCCAACAGACAGAAGACCAGGATGAGTTCCAGCTTCGTTTATTTGAAGGACAATTTTAGATCTGATTGCCACTCATGTTCAGCTACTGATCCAGGGAGTA
>Ga0307440_1001033_pt1 | contig 13660 bp, 13 predicted proteins | sample SalMarWE160410MG_FD_202150 | JGI IMG/M metagenome (GOLD analysis project Ga0307440, IMG submission 202150) | Salt marsh sediment microbial communities from the Plum Island Ecosystem LTER, Massachusetts, United States - WE1604-10 | ecosystem: Environmental > Aquatic > Marine > Intertidal zone >... | reverse complement strand
GGTAGTCTCTTGGTCTGTTTTTAGCAGGGGGTAATTGAGGGGTGTGCACTTTGGTTAGCTTAATTCCTTATTATTTCTTTTCAGGTATGGCTGCTTGGTTCAAAATCTTCTTGGGGTTCTGGAAAAAATTTCCCCATAACAAAAGATCGGACTTTTGAGTATTTTGTTTCAACTTTTAATAAATAATCCAGGGGGCTGGTTATTTCTATTAATTTGATTTTTAGGCTTGCAGGGCTCATATACTCTCCTGAAACAGACTCCAGGTTATTGCCATTAAAGTAGTATGCTTCAAGCAGGTTTTCGGGGTTATAGTAGAGTTTCCCTTTTTCTAGGTTCATAGATTGTGATAATGTGTGAACTTAGGTAACCTTTGCTCCCTGTTTCTTAATTAGGAGTTTTTGGGGGCTTTTCTGCCCATTTGTTCAATATTATGATGCCAAGGACCACAAGGATCGTAGTCAGACATGCTGAAAGAACAGGGGCCAAAAATTCTGGAGCGCTACTAAAAAGAGTATCTGTTATAGATTTGAAAACCGATTGAAAAACAGTGTTCCAGGCGATTGCAAGCACCAAACCCAGAGCTGCAGTCCAGGCCGTGACCACTTGTTTTTTTACATCAAATGCAAATTTTTTTGCGTCCTTTTTTGCATCTTTCTCGATAACTTGGTCTTCAGATTTTAAAGATTTTTGCGGCATTTTTTCACCTTTTTTTGTTATTTTGATATGGAAAATTTACGGGAGTTTTGTTTAAATATTTTGGGAATGAAGAATTTTTTGTTGCAATGTTTGCCTGAAAAATTCGTCCAAATTTTTAGCAATCTCCAAGAGCAGGGGCGTGGATGTTCACTAAGGTTAACTTAGTTCTATTAAATAAAAATTTGTTGGATGGAGAGACGGAAAGGATTTTAATTTTAGGTGTTTAGGGGGGTGTTTGTTTAATTTGTCGACGGTAAAATTGGTTGTTTAAACAGCTGTCCAAAAAATTCAAACAGCATGGTTAGGGTGTTTATGGCTGTTTATGGCTGTTTAAACAGCCTGTTTATATAACTTTTTTTGGAAAATTTTGAAAATTTTAATGAATTTTTGGGTATTTTTAGGAGGCTTTTTGTTAGGGTCTGAGGGAGCGGATTTAGGGTTATTCTCGTCGAAAAAGAGAAATATTTTTAAAGTATATTTTGCAACATATATCATGTTTGGATGGGGATCTAAGAAAAAAGAGGTTGAAGGTCTTAAACAAGACACGAGAAAAGGTTTTGAATCTGTAAAAAAAGATATTGAATCTATTGGCGGTTGGATAAATTACTTGGAATCTGAGAACAAAAACAGCAAAAAAGAGTTTGAAGATTTGAAGGAAGATTTATCGTCGATAAGAGAAGAGATTTCTGAAATCAAACACATAATTTCTTTCATGGGTGAGATGAAAGTAAACAGGGTGTTTAAAACACCCGGACAGGTGTCCAAGAAACAAACACCTGTTTTTGCTGTCCAAACACCTGTTCAAACGGCTGTCCAAACACCAAAATTAGAACAATTTTCAGTAACTGAAAGAGCGATCCTTTGGGTACTTTTGAATAGCGATATGAAGCTCAGCTATGATGATTTAGCTGCTATGTTGGGTAAGGAAAGATCAACAATAAGAGGCCAAATAAACTCCATAAAACAGAAGAGTGAGAGTCTGATTGAGGAAGTAATAGAAAAGAATGGCAAGAAGAGGGTGTTCATACCTGAGGAAATGAGGGAAAAAATGCTGAAAAAGGCAAAAGTGAGGGTTGGGGGTAAGAAAAAAGCTAAAGAATCAGAGAAAAATGAGTGAAAATATCAAAATTTGAGGCCAAAAAGGCAAAAGTGAGAGTTAGATAATCAAAAAAATTCAGAAGATCCTAAGAAAAACAAAATAAAAAACAGGAAAGTGAGGGGTAAACTTTTCAAAAAAGAGGAACAAAAGATGTGAGAAAAGACAAAAGAGAGACAAATTTTCAAAAACCAGGAGAAAAAGAGAAAGAGAGGGTAAAAAGTTAGGAAATTGTGGGTAAAAATCCTTAAGTGAGTATAATAGTTATTCGGTTAAAAGGAAAAGTATTTATTTGAAGGTTTTGGGGCTTTTTTAGGGGTATCAAAGATCCCGAAGCTGTAAAATCGCGTTAAGTGAGGCCACTTTCTTGAGGGCAGGCGAGATTGAAAGTTGGATGTTTTTGTTGTGAATTTTGATTTTCTCGACGGGAATCTCCTTTTTTATGAGTTTTCCTATGTAGTCCCTAACAGAACTTTCACTTAAATTCAACCTTTCTGAGAGGGTTTTGTAGTTGGTAAAACCAGATTCTTCCTCAAGCTGATATAACGTCGAAAAGACAAGAAATTCCTGGTCTGTGAGATCCTTAAACTTCAATCTTATCTCTTTTCTTACGCTATCGAGAGAATTAAGGATTTCAAGGGCATTGTCCATGGGAGTTAACTTCTTCTGATATGTTTCAGGGGTGTTATTCTCAGAAGTTAAATTAGAGGTACTTATTCGGTTAACAGGAGTATAGTGTGTCTGTTGGTTTGTCTGTTGGTTTGTCTGTCTGTCTGTTGGAACCCCTTCATTTCCAGTGGAAATACCTAAATTTTGGGCTTCTAAAGGCTTAAAGGGCTTAATTTCAGGAGGGTTATGTGTTGGAAGTGTCTGTTTTTCCAAAGAATATGTCTGGTTTACGGGGGTGTCTGTCTGTTGGTTTGTCTGTCTGTTGGGTTCTTCTGAATTATACAATTCATGATTAAGAAGATGAATCAAAGATTCCTTTAACTCCAAAACTTCTTCGGTAAGGACAAATAGCTGTTCCCTAAGAGAATCTATGTCTTCTTTTACTTTCCTAAAAGATTCTTTTACAGGATCCATGAAAAACCCACAGAGAGGGAGTATAAATATTTAATTACTTAAAAAAGCATACAATCAGTTGTTGGTTTCAGCTTTCTTTTTGTATGCGTTGTAAGCCTCGTTGCTCATTTTCCACCTTGCCCTGCGCTTGTAAGAAATGCCTTTTGGGTTCTTGTCCACTTTTACCACAAGACCTTTTTTCTTTAAATCCTCGAGGAGATCCTTAACAAATTCCTCATCGCGGGCGATATCTTTTGCAATATAAAATGTGAAAAGGGGTTTTGGAGAATTCATAAAGAGTGTGGCCAGAATCTGCTCTGAAATTCTTTCTCTCTTTTCAGCAGAAATTTTCATATATTAAATAGAAATATCAATTTTAAAAGCCTTTACAATTGTTCCGACTTTTGAGATTTGATGCTGTCTTTTGTAACAGAAGGGAGTGGTATGTGAGAGGGAAGATTCATTTCATCTTCAAGTTCCATAGCCTTTATGTTTGATTTCTTGAGGATTATATTAAAGAGAAACACTTTGACGTCGTCGTTAATGGTTTTGTTCTCCTTCCATTCTTTCATAACGTCTTTGAAGAGCTTTGGCTCGAGAGAGATCATTATTTCACCGGCAAATTCAAGTTTTGCGTATTCAGGTTCATAATTGATGTTATAATTAAATTTAGCCTTAAGAATCTCATCCTTTATTTTAAAGGCATCTGATTTTACCTCTTCAATCTCAGGAACTGCAAAATTAGTAACTACTTTGAGGTCTTGCGATTGGCTTGGCAATCTTTCTATGCTTATCTTGCTGAAATTAAATCCCAATAAGTTCATGATAAATTAACCTTTAGTGGTTTTTTAAAGTTTTTTATAATAGAATATTAAATTAAATCTTCTTCAGAAACAATTACAAAGTCACCTATTGCTATAATTGAGTTGTAGGGTATCAATAATTCATTAGCGCTGGTTCTTTCAAGATTGAGGTTCCTGACATAAGGTGTTGCATCACGCACGACGATACTTATTAACTCACCAGATCTTGTTTCAAAAGTTATGTCCTTGACAAAACCAAGCCTCTTTCCTTCTTTTGTAACAATCATCTTTCCGACAATTGAACCAAAAGGACTTTTATCTTGCATGATGAAATTACAAGGAAACAATATATAAACTTTTCTGTGAACAAACAACACTGTTAATTAACAGAGATTTTATCGAAGATAAATTAGATTTATTAATTTAAAATTAATCAAGAATCAAAAATAAAAAGATAATCTAAATAACCTCCTTTAGTAATATAACAAGAATTTGTTAATACACACTCACCCCTTGATTTCTTATAGAAGAATTTAAAAAGAAAATGTTGTGTTTATTATTATTATTTTTATTTAAAAAATTATATATTATATATTATATATATTAAGTAAATAATATAATAAAAGAAAGAAATAATAAAATTAAGTTAAAATAAAATAGTTATTCTGAAAATATATTTCCATAAGAAATAGAGGTGTTTTTCTTTTTTAGTAGTTATAATTGTTTATATAAAGATACCAGTTTTCTACGTATAGAAAGTTCTCTCAGAAGAATTTTCCACTGGAAATAAAAGTGTGGGTGTGTCATGGCTTTAGAACTGGATAAAATATTTGATACGTTTGACAAGAATAATATCTTTAAAGATAAATCTTATCTGCAGATAAATTACCAGCCTGAGGAGATTCCTCACAGGGATGATCAAATAAAGCAAATTGCTTCTATTTTAGCTCCTGTGCTTAGGGGAGAGAGAAGCAGCAATCTTTTCCTTTATGGCAAGACCGGAACAGGCAAAACGTTATCTGTTCAGTTTGTAAGGGATGAATTAATAAGAAGAGCAATGAAAAATTCTGATTTTAAGCTTAGAATAGAATATCTTAACTGCAAGCTTAGGAAGATTTCAGATACTGAATATAGGATTTTAGCAGAGTTAATAAAAAAGCTTGGGGGGGAAGTTCCTGATACAGGCCTGCCAACAGAAGCTGTTTATAATAAATTCATAAAAATAATAGATTCTGAAAAGCAGCTTGTTGTTTTAATTCTTGATGAGATAGACCAGGCAGTGAAAAAGATTTCAAGTGATTTCTTATATAATTTAACAAGGTTGAATTCAGAACTTTCAAAGACACAGATTTGTGTGGTTGGCATAAGCAACAATTTAACATTTCTTGATGAACTGGATCCTAGAGTAAGAAGTTCTTTAAGTGAAGAAGAAATTGTATTTCCTCCATATAATGCTCTCCAGCTTCAGGATATTTTGAAGAGAAGAGCAAGTTTTGCATTTAAGGAGGGTATATTAGATGATGGTGTTATCGCGAAATGCGCTGCTTATGCTGCAAGAGAGCATGGGGATGCCCGTAGAGCTCTTGATTTGCTGAGAGTTGCTGGAGAACTTGCAGAGAGAGATAATTCTGAGAGAATTTTGCTCAAGCATATTGATGAAGCAAATTCTAAGATTGAGAAGGATAAGATTCTTGATGTAATAACTTCTGAGCCAAAGCAATTTCAGTATGTTTTACATTCAATAATCAGTTTATCTGAACAAAGGGCAAAAGAATCCTCAAGGCGTGGAAAATCAGCAGAACCTCTCTTTACAGGAGATATCTATAATTATTATCAGGGTGTTTGCAGCAAAAACAGGTCGGAAGTTTTGACTCAAAGGAGGGTTTCAGATATTATACAGGAATTTGACATGCTTGGAATTATTAATGTTCGTGTTATTTCAAAAGGGCGCGGCGGAAGAATGAGAGAAATCAAGCTTGCTGTGACAAATGACATTATAGAAAAAGCAAAAGATATTATCAATAATTCATTACAGTTCTTATAATCAAAATGGACCAGAAAGAGATACTGAACTTTTGTTTGGAAAAGGGAATTTTATTAGATAAAGAAGTTCTGCAATTATTTAGCCAGGCGAGCGATTTTGATGCTGTTAGGTTGATGATTGAGAAAATTAAGGAGAGCACTGACAGCAAGATAATAACAAAGAATGTTTTTGTGCAGGGTTTCAGGCAGGTTGAAGGTTCTGGTTATCTTCCAGAGGACAAACAAAAGAGTTTGGAGAAACTTAGGATTAAGTTAGGGCTTGAACTTGAAATTTCAAGAGAGTTTCATAGTCCGGAGGCCACAAAGAAGGAAACTTCCTTTGAACAGAATTTTTCTCCTATGGAAGTCTATTCTTATCCGACCATCTCAAACAAAAAAGTTGGCGTGGAAGACTTTACTTCTTTTTTCAGAAACAGACTTAATAGGATAAGGCCCATCTTACAGGCGCATCCCACACTCAAAAATTTGGTTTCAATAAACAAAATTTCAGGAAACAAACAAGGAATTTCCATAATAGGGCTTGTTTCTGAAAAAAGAGTTACCAAAAACGGGAACATATTAATGGATGTTGAGGACCTTACAGGGAAGATAAGAGTTCTTGTAAATCAAAACAAGCCTGAACTCTATAAACTTGCAGAAGATATAACCCTTGATTCTGTGATTGGTTTTTCAGGTTCAGGAAATAATGAAATAATTTTTGCCAATGATGTTGTTTTTCCGGATGCTTTCATTCCCGAGAGAAAAAAAGCTCCTGTTGAAGAGTATGCTCTTTTTATTGGAGACCTTCATTATGGAAGCAATCTTTTCATGGAGAAGAGCTTTATGAAATTTGTGGATTATCTTAACGGGAAAATTCCGAACACACCTGAAGTTTCAAAGATAAAATATCTGTTTATGGTTGGTGATTTAATTGCGGGTGTTGGTGTTTTTCCTGAACAGGAAAATTTCTTAGAGATTCCTGATGTTCAAAAACAATTTGAAGGGATTTCAGAGATTTTTTCAAAAATAAGGAAGGATATCCAGATAGTCATGATTCCAGGAAACCACGATTGTGTCAGGTTAATGGAACCTCAACCCCTTTTTGACAAAAATTTTGCTGACTCAATTTACAAAATGGAAAATGTTACGCTTGCTACAAATCCCTGCAAGGTCAACATCGCAAAGAGAGATGGTTTTCAGGGCATAGACCTTTTAATGTATCATGGTTTTTCCTTTTTTTATTATGTTGACAATATTCCTTCCTTAATTCAGGCAAGCGCAAAAAATGCACCTGAAAAAGTTATGACCTATCTTTTGAAAAACAGACATCTCGCCCCCACACACACCTCTGTACAATATTATCCTCTTGAAGAGGACCCTTTCATTATTGATAAAATTCCTGACATCTTCTTTTCAGGGCATACGCACAAATGTGGGATTACTTTTTATAATAATATTCTTGTGATATCCGGAGCCACTTGGGAAGGGCTTACTCCCGAACAGGAGAGGAGAGGAAATGAACCTGATTTTTGTAAGGTACCTATTTTAAATTTAAAAACAGGGGCAATTAAAATTCTTGATTTTGAGGTCGCTGAAGATCATGAGAAGGAAAAACAATTAAGATGATAAAAATGATTCTTACAGACGGAGACGGCACACTTTGGGAATACAATAATAAGCCTTTCCAATCCAGCTGGGATGCTTTGCCCGAGTCATTTCCCCCGAAAATGAAAGAGAGGTGGTTTTCCATGAGGGATGCTTTTTTTAACACAAGAAAAGCAAAAGTTACAAGTTATTCAGATTGGTTTGATCATCAGTTAAGAATGCTGAAAGGACATTCCCTGAGCAGCGTTGAGAAATTTCTTTTTCCAATACCTTATTCAAAAGGTGCAAGGAATTTTTTTTTGAATCTAAAAACAGGCCATAAAAAAGGAATTGTTTCTTCAGGGGTTAATCTCGTTGCAGACAGAGCGAGGGACGAGCTCGGAATGAATTTTTCATTTTCCAATGTTCTCAATGTAAAAAATGGGAGATTCACGGGCGATGGGAATTTGCTGCTTGATTTGGATGGCAAGGCGGATGTTGTAAGAAGGATTGCAAAAGACAATAATACAAGGCTTTCTGAAATCTGCTTTGTAGGAGATAATGAAAATGATTTGCCTGTCCTTGAAATTGTTGGTCGCCCCATTGCGTTTAATCCAAAAGACCCAAAACTTGATTCTTTCCACAGGATAAAAAACTTTAATGAATTAAAACGCCTTTTAAAATGAGATGAGTACGGAAAAATATTTTCAGAAATTTGAAGAGCAGATACACAGAAATTATGATGCTGCAGAAATTGCACGCTCCAAGGGTTTTGATCCTGTGGACAGCGTTGAAATTCCTCTTGCAAAAACCATGGCAGAAAAGTGTGTCGGACTTATTGCCACACTTTATCCTCAATTAACAGGTACAGGTACGACAGCAAGAATTTTGGAGCTTGAAAAGCAGTATGGTAAACTGGATTATGCTGTTGCATTCAAGATTGCCGAAGAGATTGCAAGGGAAAAGTTCTGTAAATTCAAGGACCAACTTGAAGCAATTGAAGCAGGAATCAGGGTTGGCTTTGCTTATTTGACTCTTGGCGTTGTTTCCTCTCCTATTGAAGGGTTTACCGGAATAAAATTGATGAAGACCAAGGAAGGCAAAGATTATTTTGCAGCTTACTTTTCAGGACCAATAAGGAGCGCGGGAACGACTGCATCGTGCGGGGTTCTTATGCTTATAGATTACCTCAGAGAATTGTTCGGGTATGCAAAATATGACCCGACAGAAGAAGAGGTTAAGAGGTATGTCACTGAAAATCATGATTATCATGAGAGGGTTACCAATCTTCAGTACATGCCTATAGATGAGGAGATTGTTTTTCTTGCGAGCCATATTCCAATCCAGATTGCAGGAGAGCCCACAGAAAAGAGGGAAGTTTCAAATTATAAGAATCTTGAAAGAGTTGATACAAACCAAATTCGCGGTGGAATGTGTTTGATTTTTTCAGAAGGCCTTGCACAGAAAGCTGCAAAAGGCTACCGACTTCTGAAAGGCGTTAAAGCCAAAGAAGGTTTTATTACCACTGGTTTTGATTTTTTGGAGGAATACATTGAGCTTCATGAGAGGACAAGTTCCGCGAAGAAAACAAAAAGTTCCGGAGATGTAAGACCAACATACATAAGAGATTTGGTTGCAGGAAGACCTGTTTTTGGACATCCTTCAGAAAGCGGCGCTTTTAGATTTCGGTATGGTCGCGGTCGTGTCTCAGGTTTTAGTGCTGCCTCTGTGCATCCTGCAACAATGGCAATTACTGATGATTTTATTGCAATAGGAACACAGCTAAAAATCGAGAAACCAACAAAAGGGATGGTTGCCACATCTTGTGATGTAATAGAAGGGCCCATAGTGAAACTTTCAAACGGAAGCGTTAAAAGGGTGAGAACTGCTGAGGAGGGAAGAAAACTTTACAAAGATGTTGATGAGATAATATACCTTGGAGATCTGCTTTTCCCATTCAGTGATTTGGCAAACAGAAATGCCATGCTCATAAAACCAGGTTATGTCGAGGAATGGTGGGCTCTTGAGCTAAAGGAGAAGAATCCCGAAATCGTTAAAACAATCGATCAGTACAATGTTCCCCTTGGTGAAGCCATGAGAATAAGCAGAGAAAATAAAATTTCTTTTTATCCAAAATATAACTTTTTTTGGACCCAGATTTCGAATGAACAGTTTTCAAATCTCATGGAATGGTTTAATCATGCAAGACTTAGCAAAAAGATAATTTTGCCCTATACAAAATCGGATAAAGAAAAATTTGAACTTGGAAAAAGGGCACTTGAACTTCTTGGAGTTGAGCATGATGTTGTGATTGAAAATGTCGTTATTAACAGGGGAGAGAGCAAATCTCTTTTTGTTAATCTTGGTTTTGATTTAGCTTTGTTGGAAGAGGAAGAATCCTCGCTTTTTGGAGCAATAGATTTTGAGAAACTGAAAGAGAGAAACAAAGAAGGATTGAAAGTGCTTGAAATTGTTAATAGCCTTTCTGAATTTGAAATAAGAGACAAGGCAGGAGATTTTGTGGGAGCGAGGATGGGCAGACCTGAAAAGGCAAAATTGAGAAAACTTACGGGGAGCCCAAATATTTTATTCCCTGTCGGAAAGGAAGGAGGGAGACTGAGAAGCGTTTACGAGGCTGTAAATGTTGGAAGTGTGAAGGGCTCTTTTCCCATAAGATATTGTGAAAAATGCAATAAGGATTCTATTTACAGAGTTTGTGAGACTTGCGGCAGTAAGACAAAGCAAATGTATTATTGCAGAGAATGTGATAAAAAATATTCAGCACCCTGCGAAGAACATGGCAATTCCTCAATTTCTGCTTATCAATCTTTGGATATTAAACATTATTTTGAAGAAGCAAAGAAACACATAAATTTGAGAAGTGATGAAATGCCTGCACTTATCAAGGGTGTTAGGGGGATGTCTTCTTCAGGGAAGAACATAGAACATTTGTCAAAAGGAATTCTCAGAGCGAAGCATAACCTTCAGGTTAACAAAGACGGCACTATAAGATTTGATGCGACAGAATTACCACTTATCGCGTTCAAACCAAAGGAAATTTCTGTAAGCGTTCAAAAACTGAGGGAATTGGGTTATGAAAAAGATGTTTTTGGCAAGGAACTTGTTGATGAAAACCAAGTTTTGGAATTGATGCCTCATGATGTTCTACTTCCAAGTTCTCCTGAAGGGACTGATGAAAGGGCGGACGACATTTTTGTTAGAATTGCGAGGTTTATTGATGAGCTTCTTGTGAAATTTTACAAACAAGAACCCTTTTACAATCTAAGAGACAGAAATGATTTGGTGGGAACTTTGGGTGTGTGTATGGCTCCCCACAATTGTGCAGGGGTTATCTGCCGGATCATTGGTTTTGCAAATGCTCAGGGGCTTTATGCAAGCCCTTACATGCATGCAGCGATAAGAAGAGACTGTGATGGGGATGAGCTCGCAATAATGCTTTTGATGGATGTTTTGCTTAATTTCTCGAGGGATTTTCTTCCAAGCCACAGAGGAGGAACACAGGATGCGCCACTTGTTCTTAACGGGAAGATTAGTGCAGGAGAAGTTGATGACCAGATTCTTGATTTGGAAATGGTTGAGAATTTTGAATACCCTCTTGAACTTTACAGGCTTGCAGAGCAGAGGAAACATTCTTCCGAGATTAAAGTGCCAAATGTCAAGCAAGCTTTGAAGGAAGACAGAGACCCCTTTGTGAAAATTAATTATACACATGACACAACAAATTTCAATGATGGTGCGGTTTGTTCTTCTTACAAGACTTTGGGTACGATGCCTGAAAAAGTTCAGCATCAGATGCAACTTGTTGAGAAACTTCGTGCCGCAGATACATCAGATACTGTTAAATTAATACTGGAGAGGCATTTCATAAAAGACCTCAGAGGAAATCTCAGAAAGTTTTCTACACAGACTTTCAGATGCGTTAGCTGCAATGAAATTGTCAGAAGACCACCTCTTACAGGAAGGTGTCCTGTTTGCAGAGGAAAACTTATATTCACTGTCAATGAAGGGGGAATAAAAAAATATCTTGAACCTGCCGTTGAACTTGCGGAAAAATATGATCTTTCAACATATCTAAAACAGAATATTGATTTAATCAAGAGGTATGTTGACAGTGTTTTTGGCAAGGAGCCGGAGAAGCAGGAAAATCTGAGCCAGTGGTTTTAGGTTAGTATAGAAATGCTTATAATAAATAATTGTACAGATTTCTTATGGGAGAATCTCTTAATCAAAAAGTCCTCAACGGTCTTGTTGAAAGTTCCAAAAAAAGCCTGAGAAGGCATATTGTCAGAGTCTGGAATGAATCTACAAATTTGGCGGGAGTGCTTGAAGGTCTTCCAAATGTATTAAGACTTGTTCTTAAACCAATTCAAAAAAATCTTTATTTTTTCCCAGATTATGTTTCCAATCTCCCCGAAAGCCCTGTGAGTGACAAAAGAAATGCTGATACCCTTTCAGAACTTTTTGCTTATGTTGATGGATTCATTAATGATGGTCTTTTTACCAATATGAATCAAGGTGACAATAAATTCAGACCAATGGATTTGGAATATTCATTAAAGATACTTGATGATGTCGAAACTTTTGTTGAAATGATGTATGAAGCAAACAGAGAAAGAATAGCCAATCTCAATTGCGGCACTTTTGAAAGGGTTAATCCTTTTTCCGGCTCTGGATTAAAGAAGAATTTTGAAGGTTATTTTCCTGACTATAAGACTGAAGAAAGAAGCTCAATGGGCAGGCCGCTCTATAGGATGGGGGATCCTGCCGGAAGAACAAAAGCACTTATTCCTGCAAGGGACTCAATTAAAGAATTGAAGCCTTTTTTTGAGAGATACAAAATTATTAAACAATTTGAATATGTTTCTGCATTCAGGAACCATAGGCAACTAATTTACGAAACTCTTGCGGGGAGTCCTTTGCAATTTGACAAGGCTTTGACGGCTATATCTCATTATCATGATCTCTTCCCTGATGTTCTTTTTACAAGGAATTTTGTTTTGCCAAATCTTAGAAAAACCGAAAATCAACTTGAGAAGGAATTTCCTATTGATTTCATTCTCAGATTCCAACCAGGTAGAAGAGAATAGTTGGTATTAACAAGCACCCCATCATGTTTGTTCTTCTTACTCCAAGAGAAATGCAATATAATCCTGCAAATGTTGAAACTATGAGTACTGCTAAACCAAGAAATCCAGAGATTGCAAAAACAACTATCGAAAGAATTGTCAAGGTAATTACTGAGAGTACTGAATAGTTGACTTTTTCTATATATTTTGAAAAAACTTTTGTGAGATTTAATGTTACAAAAAATGCGGCAATGCTTGCAAGAGATGCCACTATGATAATTAATGTTAATGTGTGCAAGTTTATATTTCCAATAATTTGTTGCAATGCAGAAGCTGCTCCTGTTCTTGTTTTTGAAATTGCATATAAAGATACAAACGAAAAACCCATTACCAAAGTGTTTGTTGCTCCGAGCAAAATCAGGAATTGTTTCCTGTTTGTTTCTTTGATAAGGGCCACTTTATTTCCTATGATTGCCGCCTGCCCGCTTCCAAGCCCAGGAAGAAAACTGCAGAGCGGTGATGCAATTAAAGAACCCAAAATTGGTTTCAGGAATTTCATATTTTTTGGTTTTGTGATTTTTTGTTTGGGGATTTCAACCTTTGATTTTATGCTCATGACCAACATGGAGCTTCCGAACAATCCTGTTAACAATGGCAGAAGAGGCTGGTTTAACGAAGGCATGTTCAAGACACTTAATCCAAGAGCTCCCGTAAAAATTAAAACAAATAATGCAACGATTTTCCTTTTTTCAAAAATCACAAGAAGCAAGGATGCTCCGATGAGGATGAATGGCATTGCAGATTTTATTACGCTGTAAATTTTTGGCACAAAATTTATTGAAGGGATAAGTATCAGGAGCAGAAGACCTACTGCCACGAGCCCTCCATATGCCGTGAGAGAAACAGCTTCATATGCTCTACCCTTTTTTAGAAGTTGATGGCCAGGAAGAATCGCCAACATGGTGTCTGTGTCAGGGCATCCAAGAAATATTGAAGGTATAAAATCCACAAAAGTGTGTGTTATTGCCATTGCCACAATAAGAACTGATAAATCCAGTACAGGAACCTTTGCAATTAATCCTGCAGACAAGGAAACAAGAAGTGTTCCTATAAGATTAATGTGGATTCCTGGGGTTAGTCCTGTTATTGTTCCGAGCAAAATTCCCAAAAGACAAAATAAAATCAGTTCCAAGAGCATGAAAGAGGTTGTCAAAAATATTTTAATAAAATTATTGTGCTTGCAGACTTAGGCAAATCTTTATTAATTCTTGTGGGGGTTTTATAGATATGAAGAAGAAAGGGAAGAAGGG
>Ga0307440_1001032_pt1 | contig 13668 bp, 11 predicted proteins | sample SalMarWE160410MG_FD_202150 | JGI IMG/M metagenome (GOLD analysis project Ga0307440, IMG submission 202150) | Salt marsh sediment microbial communities from the Plum Island Ecosystem LTER, Massachusetts, United States - WE1604-10 | ecosystem: Environmental > Aquatic > Marine > Intertidal zone >... | reverse complement strand
CATATCTTTTTTTATTCTTACGGAACCCATGATGACTGCCCCCAACATATTCTTTTCTGGTCATATTGCCCCTTAAATCCGAATGACCGGGGGGCTTCCCCTTCCCGTCGGGAGCGCTGTAGCGCTGAACTCCGCTCCGTTTTCAGGTCCCGCCATCAGTCAATGGCACCGCAGTAAATACTCCATCGATGCGACTTTCAGATCGTCCCCCGATCTTTTCGATTATATGAGTTCGACCGATCAATATATCCGGGCGAAGATGCACGCCTTTGTGAAAATAGCCGAAGAATCGAAGTGGACGGTCAATTTGCTTTCCACGAAGAAGAATAGGAGCCGAATCCATTGGCACTGTTGGCATCCCCTTTGCCGAAAGAAGCTATCGAATGCTATTTCAAAGAGTAGGGAAAACCGGCCGCCGAAAGAGCGTCATCCGAGCCAACCTCAGTCGACTATGCCTCCCTCCGTTGGCCTGGGGTCGTGAGGCACCAACAGGCAGCCGAACAAACACAGCCGCCTCAAGCTTAGCGGCGCTGAATTCCTTTCACCCCCGCTGAAATCTCAGCAGTCCATCCAGGATGGTCAGGGGATGCGGGGGGCAGCCCGGGATGAAAAGATCCACCGGGACCACCGATGCGGCGCCGTTGTGTTGCTCGGGGTGATCGATGTAGGGGCCTCCTGAAACGGCGCAGGTTCCCACGGCGATCACGACCTTGGGGGAGGGCACGGCGGCGTAGGTCTTTTCAAGGGCAAGGCGCATGTTGTCGCTCACGGGGCCTGTGATCAGGAGTCCGTCGGCGTGCCTCGGGGAGGCTACGAACTGGATGCCGAAGCGGCCCATGTCCCAGGCCAGGGTGCCGAGGACATTGCTGTCGGCCTCGCAGGCATTGCAGCCGCCTGCCGAGACCTGTCGCAGTTTCAGGGAACGGCGGAACAATTTCGCCGCCAGGGCGTTTGCGGCCGATGGAAGCGGTGTGCCCCTGCCGATGAATAAATCGTTCCTGCTGGCGGCGGCCAGCCGATGGTCACCGGTGAACCGGAACACCTCCTTCGGGCAGGCTTCCTCGCAGGCCCGGCAGAAGAGGCAGCGGCCCGTATCCAGCATGGGGCCCTCAGCTGATGACAGGATCGAAATCGCGCCGGTGGGGCAGGATTCGATGCAGGCGGCGCAGCCCTCCGGGCACACTGCATCGCCGATGACCGGCCGCCCTGCAAATCGGGAGGGGAGGGCCGGAGCCGGCCCGTCGGGGTAGGCCATGGTGCGGTATCGCTGCTCTCGCCTCGTTTTCAGTATCCGGAACATAACACCTCGACGGATCGATTAAAGATCGTGCCCGCAGTAAGAGAGATTGAAGCTCTTGTTGCAGAGCGGAAAGTCTGAAATTTGCTGGTTCCGAAGCGCAAGGGCAAGGCCGAACCAGTTGTGAAATGAGGGGTCCACCACCTTGTAAAAGGCCAGATTCCCTTTTCGGTCCGTCCCTGCCACGTGGCAGATTTCCCCCCGCCATCCCTCCACCAGGCTGATGGCGAGGGTTTCGGACCGAAAGGGGGCGACCGGCGCTGTGACGATCCCCTCCGGGAGTTCCTTCAGCTGCCGGCGGATGAAGGCCATCGAGGCCTTCACCTCCAGCCATCGCACATAGGCCCTGGCGAAGCAGTCCCCGTCGGACCAGGTGGCGGGGGTCACCTGGGTGAAGCGATATATGCCGTAGGGGTGTTCCTGGCGTACATCGCAGGAAAGCCCGCAAGCCCGGGCCGCGACCCCCACGAGGCCGATCCTTTTGGCCGTTTCGCGGGAAAGGGTGCCGGTCTTCTCGAATCGCGCCAATACGGAAGGGGTGTCGAACATGAGCTCCACGGCGGAGGAGACATCCCTTTCCACGAGATCCAGCCGCGAGAGGAGATCCACCGCGCTTCCGGCATCGATGTCGAAGGCCGTGCCGCCGGGCCGAATGAGGTTTCGTCCGAAGCGGTTGCCGCATAATGCGGCGGTCAGATTGAGGACATCGCCGCGAATTCGTCCGCAGAAGCTCAGGGTCGGCAGAAAGCCCACATCGCCCGCCAGGGCCCCCAGGTCTCCGATGTGGTTGGCAATCCGCTCCAGTTCGGCGGCGATGGCCCGAATTGCCTCGGCCCTGGCAGGCCGTGCGGTGTCCGAGAGGGCTTCCACCAGGCGGCAGTAGGCGGTCCCGTGGCCGATGGTGGTATCCCCTGCCACGGTTTCCATATAGTGGATGCGCCGTCGGGACGGGCCTTCCGTCATGGCGCGCTCCACCCCGCGGTGCTGGTAACCAAGCGAGATTTCAAGGTGGTAGACGGTTTCTCCGTGACAGAGAAACCGGAAATGTCCCGGCTCGATGACCCCGGCATGCACGGGGCCCACGGCCACCTCGTGGCTCTCCCCGCCGTCCATGTGAAGAAAATCCGCTTGGCCCACCTGGGAAGAGACGCTTTTTGTTGAAGCGGCGCGCCGGGGCTGAGAGAAGCGGATCGGTTTGAGGAAGGGGTGTCCCTCCGGCCGGCATCCCCAGGTCTCGGCGATCTCCCTTTCGAACCAGTGGGCCGCCGGGCATTCCGGGGTCAGGGCGGGGAACGCATCGGGAAGCTCACAGGACATCAGGGACAGGACGCCGGATGCCGGACGGGACAGCACGGCGGCCAGGCGCAGCGGCCCCTGGCCGCCTTCCTGCCAGACCGGAAGGGCCGAGATCCGCGCCCCTCCGGAAACAGCCGCGATCAGTGCCCGGCGCAGGGTCGGGAAGGGAACCACCGGAAGGCGTTTCGATGGAACGGCCTGGCCGTTTTCTGCCGTGAGCCAATCGGAAGATGTCATCGGACGCCTCCTGAGAGAAGGGCCGCCTTGCTCACCAGGCGCCAGACGAATGACGGAATATAGAGACCCAGGGTCAGGATGCAGGTGCTCATGGCCACGGCCGGACCGATGAACCAGGGTGGGGCGGTTGCCGGCAAGGAGTCCTGCGAAGGGACGGCTTCCTTTGCCGGATAACCGAAGACCATGGGCAGCACGGTCCTTGCCATGGCCACAAATATCACGGCCAGGACCAGAAGAAAGCATGACCCCACGGCCCAACGGCCGGCATCGATGGCCCCCTTCAAAATGGTCAGTTCGCTGACAAAGAGGCCGAAGGGGGGGCAGCCCGCGATGGCGAAAAACCCCATCAGCCAGAGAAACCCGGTCAGGGGGGTGCGCTTCAAGGCGCATTGCACCTCGTCCGCCGATTTTGTTCCATAGAAATACAGAATCTGGCCGGCGGTCAGGAAAAGCAGTCCCTTGGTGAGGGAATGGTTCAGGGCATGGAGCATGGCGCCGGTGGCGGCAAGACCGCCGAGGCCGATGCCCAGTGAGAGGATTCCCATGTGCTCGATGCTCGAATAAGCCAGCATCCGCTTGTAGTCCCTCTGCCGGATCAGAAACACGGCCGCCGTGCCCATGGAAAGAAGCCCGAAAAAGATCAGAAGCTCGCCGCTGAAGGCCCCCAACCCGGCTGCTGTAAGTACGGCGTGGCTTCGCAGGATTCCAAGAAACGCGCAGTTGAGAAGTGCCCCGGAAAGAAGCGCCGATACCATGGAGGGCGCTTCGCTATGGGCATCGGGAAGCCAGGTGTGCATGGGGACGAGTCCCATCTTGGTGCCGTAGCCGACCAGGAACATGATAAAGGCGGCCTTCAACCAGACCGGATCGAGGGCGGCCGCCCCCGCCGTCAGGCTGTCCAAATGCAGGGGCGCGTGCCCCGCGCGGCCGGCGAAGGCGAGAAAGAAGTTGCCCAGGAGCGCCAGAGCGATACCCACCGAGCAGATCAGGAGGTATTTCCAGGTGGCTTCCAGACTGCGGTGATGTCGATGATAGCTGATCAGCGGAGCGCTGACGAGGGTGGTGGCCTCCACGGCCACCCACAGGAGCCCCATGTCCCGGCTGATGCACACAAGACTCATGGTGGCTAAAAACAGCAGCAGGCAACCGATGAAGATGGCTTCCGGCTCGTTGGCGATGAGGAATCCCTCCTCGGCGTCCCGGACGGTTCGTCCCGATTCCCGGCCGAGATAGCCGAGGGTATAGATCGATACCGCGATGAAAAGAACGCTCGCAATGCATAAGAACAGCAGGCCCGCCGCATCGAGTCCTATCCAGGCGCCGGCGGGCATCGGCGCCCGGTGAAGCGCGATACGGGCAACGAGCCCGGCATGCCCGGCACTGCCGAGCCCCAGCAGGGCTCTTCTCAGCCTCCTGCCCGGGACGACCATGGCAAGAAGACCCAAAAGGGCGGGAATCAAGACAGTCCAGATGAGCATGGCGTCAGTCCTTCAGTTCCGACAAGCGGTCGGTGTCGATGTGGTCGAACTCGCGGCTGATATGCAGGATGGTGATGCCCATCACGAAGACGGCCACCAGTACATCCAGGAGCATCCCCATCTCCACCAGCAGGGGCTCCTGGACGGCCAGGGCCGCGCCGAAGGCGTAGACGCCGTTTTCCATGGCCAGGTACCCGATCACCTGGGTGAGGGCCTTGCGGCGGGAAACGATGATCGTCAGGCCGACGAGGGTCGTGAAAAGCGCGCCCGGCAGAAGAAAGTGCGCCCCCTGCAAGGCAGCGCTTTGGAGCGGCCGGGTGATGAGGAAGCTGAGTCCGAGAAGCACGATGCCCGCCAGTACCGAGGCGCTGAAACCCAAAAAGGGTTCGACTTCCCGTTGAACGCCCGCTTCCCGCATCCCCCTGCGAAGGAGCCACGGCAGGAGGACCCCCTTGACCCCGAGGGTCAGAGGCGTCAGCGCCAGCAGCTCCAGGGGCCAGGGGCGGGCCGCCAGGGTAAGGGGAATAACACTCAGGGTCAGGGCCTGCAGCACCATGGTGTCAATCATGGCCGCCAGCCGACTGGTGGCCAGGAGTCGGTAGTTGGTCAGCATCAGGGTGAAGATGAGAATTTCCGTCCAAATGGTCATGGTTACCTCAATACCCAGAGGAGCGCTGCCAGGGACAGCGCCATCGCCACCAGCAGCATCCGGGGCACGTGCCGCAGGCGCAGGCGGGCCATGGTCGATTCAATCACGCCGACGCAGAGGGCGGTGAGAAAGATGCCGCACACGGCGGCAGCAAGATCGAGCAGGGGCGAACCCGTTTCGACCGGTATCACGAGACTCGTCAGGAACGCGGCGTAGAGCCAGAGCTTCAATGCCGCTGCATACTCGATAAAGGCAAGATCCACACCGCCGTGATCCAGGACCATGACCTCATGGATCATGGTCAACTCCAGGTGGGTGGTGGGGTCATCCACTGGGATACGTGCGTTTTCGGCCAGGAGCACCATCAGAATCGACATGGCCACCAGCAAGGCGGGGGCATTCACATGGGCCTGGGAGCCGGACCAGAGGGAGGCCGTCATGCCGGACAGGCTCAGATGTCCGCTTCCGAGCCCCAGGACCGTCAGGCCGGCCAGGAAGGCAAGCTCGGCCAGGAGGGCGAATTGCACCTCCCGGCAGGCGCCCATCCCCTCGAAGGCCGAACCCGTGTCCATGGCCGCCAGCACCGTAACAAAGCGCATCAGGCCAAGGGCGTAGGCCAGGAACAAAAAGTCTCCGCGGAAAGAGACCACCCCGCTGATCCTACCTGCAGGCACCACCAGCAGACAGACCAGCATCACCGAAAGGCCCACTACCGGTCCCGCCCGGAACACCCAGGAGGTGGTGCGGCTGTATACCGCGCCCTTTCGCATCAGCTTGAGAAGGTCAAAATAGGGTTGCATCAGGGGTGAGCCCTTGCGACCGGCAAAGCGGGCCTTTGTGCGGTTGATGATGCCCGTCAGAAGCGGCCCCAGGAGGAGGGCCAGAAACAGGTGGAGAATCGATACGGTCAGGGGCATGGGGCTTACCTCACCTGTAGCAGCAGGAGCGCCAGGACTGCGATGGCGATATAAAGCACATACAGCTGGTTGCGGCCCTGCTGGAGGCGGTGGCTCCATCGGGCCAGCCCCTCGACCCGGTGGAAGAGCGGCAGGAAGAAATACTGCCGGAAGGGGTCCTCCGTGTGGGAGGAAAAATGCGCCTGCCTTGGGAAATCATCCGGATCGAGGTTCTTGTGCACCTGGGGACGCACCAGCCAGCGGAACATTTCGAGGACGGGCTGTGCGTAGGATGAGGCCGTATACTGCATCCTGGGATCCGGGGCGATATATCCGCAATCCCAGGTTACGCCGGAGACCACCTCACGGCCGGAGAGAAGCCCCTTTCGAAGGGCCCAGAGCAGCAGGGACAGCGCAAGGATGGCGCCCCCGCCCAGGCCGATAAACGCCAATGGAGGCAGGGCGGTTTTCAAGGCGGTTGCGATGCAAGGTTCGCCCAGAAGCATGGTTGCAGCGGGGGCCACCAGGAAAACCCCCACCGGTGAAGCCAGTCCCAAAAGGAGGCAAAGTCCGGCCAGCACCGCCATGGGCCCCCACATCCCGGCCGGCACTTCGCGGGCCCCGGCGGCCCCAGCGGTGCGCGGCTCTCCTGAAAAGATGACGCCGTATACCTTTGTAAAACATACCGCGGCCAGCCCGCCGATCAAACCGAGACCCAGCAGGGTGATCAGGCCCCCTGCCCCCAGAATACCCATTCCCTGGGCGTGCACAACGCCTGTGAAGGCCCCCAGGTAAATCAGAAACTCGCTCACGAACCCGTTGAAGGGGGGCAGAGCGCTGATGGCGGCGGAACCGATTAAAAAGGAGAGGGCCGTCAGGGGCATCCGGTTTCGAAGTCCACCGAGCCGATCGATTTCAAGGGTGCCGGTGGCCTGCTTCACCGCGCCGGCCCCCAGAAAGAGGAGACTTTTAAACAGGGAATGGTTCAGGACATGCAGCAGCCCGCCAAGAAGCCCCAGGCCGGCCAGCACCGGATGCCCCATGGCGGATCCCAGCAGCCACATCCCCAGCCCCAGGCTGATGATGCCGATATTCTCGACGCTGTGGTATGCCAGGAGGCGCTTGAGATCGTGCTGGCAGATGGCCGACAGTACCCCCATGATGCCCGAGGCAGTGCCGATGACGATCAGTGTCCAGCCCCACCATGGCGCGGGCGGGCCCATGAGGGACACGATGCGAAGCAATCCGTAAATGCCGGTCTTGATCATCACGCCGCTCATCACCGCGGACACATGGGAGGGAGCGGCCGGATGGGCCTCAGGCAGCCAGACATGCAGCGGAAGAAAGCCCGCCTTGGCGCCGAATCCCAGGACCGCCAGGACAAAGAGGACACCGGCCGCCACGGGAGCGGCCGGTGTCCTCAGATGATCGAAATCCAGACTCCCATGGGGCCCCGCCATCAGAACGAACATCGCCAGCAGGCAGGCCGCTCCCAGGTGGGCGGCGATCAGGTAGATCCATCCCGCCTCGCGAACGGCCGGGGTTTCATGCTCGAACATCACCAGGAAAAAGGAGGTGAGGCTCATGGCCTCCCATGCCATCAGGAAGAGCACCCCGTTTTGCGCCATGACCACCAGGAGCATGCTGGCAAACAGCAGGTTATAAAAGCACCAGGCCACCCCGAGCGGTTTTCTGCCAGCATAGGCCGAAAGATAGCCGACGCCGTAAACCGCCGCCAGCATGCAGGTCACGCAAATGACGAGGACAAAGAAGGCGGCCAGGGGATCGAGGGTCATGTGAAAGGAGCCCAGCGGAATCTGCCAGGGAAGCGCGATGGCAACAGGCATGGCGGTCCAGAGCACCTTGCCGGCGGCGAAGAGGACCGGCAGCGCACCCAACAGGCAGACGGCTGCGCCCATGCGGGAGGCAGCCTTCCCGCTGCCACCCAGGCAGGCACACGCCACGCTCCCAAGGAGCAAGAAAGCGAAAGAAACCAGCACCGGTTCCATTTTTACGGATTGGATACCTCCCTTGAGGGGTTCATGGCGGCGATTCGATCGTCCAGCCGGGCGGCGGCTGCGAGAATCTCCTCTCGCGATCCGGCCCGGGAAACGACCTGCGCCAGTTCCGACGAGCGCAGCCCGAAGGACAGCTTGGATAGGAGGTTCAGATGGGCCCGGACCGTCGGGCTGATGATGGTGAAGAGGGTATGCACGGGCTTTCCGTCGATGGCCTCGAAATCGATGGGGTGTTCCAGGTAGCACAGGGCCACCAGGGGACGCGTGACATGCAGGGTGATGGGATTTCTGACATGGGGAATGGCGATGCCGTTTCCGATCCCCGTTGACCCGAGGGACTCCCGGGCGAGCAGCACCTGGATGAGAAAGGTCCGGTCGACGCCGTCGGGAAGCGGCAGCACATCCACAACGCTTTGGAGTACCGTGGCCTTATCGGTGCCGCCCACGCGGTAGTGAATCCCCCCGGCGCGGAGGGCCTCCTCGAGCTGGGGGATGGGCCCCTCCTCCTCCTCTTCGAGTATCCTGGGAGAGAGGGGGATCTGCTTTCCCGTGGCCCATTCGAGGAGCTCCGCCCGGTTAAAGCGATACTGTCCACTCACCCGGTGCACGGGCAGCTTTTCCTGGGCGATCCATCGGTAGATCGTCTTTTCCGACACGTGCAACAGGCCGGCGGCATCTTTTACGCGCAGGTTCATGGCATCCTGAATTTGGACATTCATGGACAAGATAAACTGGAAACGTCATTTATTCTCTATTATGGAATCTTGTCAATAAAATTCTCATGACACCAGCAATTTTCGGTGAGCGGCCTATTATGCTTGCCACGGCGCCAGCGATTCTAACTGAACAAGGTTCATTAGACCCGGTCGTGCCTAGTTGCGAAAATTTGATATTACCCGATGCTGAAAGGCTTATGAGATTCGGTGAATCGGATTCAGTTAGAATCGTTGCCGCGGCACCTCACCGGATTTCTCACCGAGAATTGCTGCCATGACACGAATCAAGGCCGGGGGGACGATGACAGATTGGGTATCTTAAACCTGGCGAGCCGGGGCCTAGGACCGGTTCTGAATGGGGAGGTATTGGTTGTTGAACTCGCCGGTATAGATGGCCCGGGGCCGGAAGATCCGGTTGTTCTGGATATATTCGAACACCCGGGCGGTCCATCCGGCAACGCGGCTGGCCGCGAACAGCGGTGTGAAGAGCTCCTCGTTCATGCCCAGGCAGGAATAGACGATACCCGAATAAAAATCCACGTTTGGAAAGATCTTCTTCTGGCGAGTCAATTCTGATTTCGATATCACCTTTTCAAGTTTCCGGGCAATGGCCAGAAGATGGCTGCTGTCTTCGACGTTCGTCAGCAGTCCGGCCAGAGGGCTCAGGATGCGGGCCCTAGGATCGTAGACCTTGTAGACCCGGTGGCCGAACCCGCTGATCTTCGATTTGCGGGCCAGCTTGTTTTCCACCCACGGCTCCACGTTTTCCACGGACCCGATCTCGCGCAGGGCCCGCACCACCGCTTCGTTGGCGCCGCCGTGGAGCGGCCCGCTCAGGGCGGCAATCCCCGAGCCGATGGAAAAGTAGATGTCCGCCAGGGTGGAGGCCACCACCATGGAGGCAAAGGTGCTGGCATTCATGCCGTGGTCCGCGTGGAGAATGAGCGCGATGTCCATGATACGCTCTTCGACCGGTGAGGGTTTGCGCCCAGTGATCATGAACAGGAGATTGCCGGCGTGACTCAGATCCGGATCCGGAGCGATGGGCAGTTTCCCCTGGTGAACCCGGGCGACGGCACCGATAATGGTGCTGACGCCAGCGATCAGGTGGTAGCAGGTGTCGATGGCGCTGCTCTCTTCAAAGACGTGGCCCCTGGGTTTCGGATCGGTCTTTCGTCTGCCGCTGTGCTTTATTTTGAATTCAAAGGTCGCCCGTTTATAGCCCAGGGGTGCGGTTTCCATGGCGATGGAATCCTCGTCCGCACCGATGGCATTCGCCAGCTTTGGCCGAGTTTTCACCAGGTCCATTTCCGTAAATTCCTGACGCATCAGGTTGGTGCCCAGGCGCAGTCCGCCCATGACGGTCATGTTCTCCAGGGGAAATCCAATGAGGATCCGCAGGGTCTGGTTTAGGTGCATGAAGCTGAAAAGGGTCTCTTTATACTGGGCCAGTTCCACGGCGTTGGGCAGACGGCCGTGGAGCAGCAGATAACATACCTCTTCGAAGGTGGCATTGGCGGCAAGATCGAAAATATCGTATCCCCGGTACACCAGCCATCCCTTCGCTCCGTTGACATACCCGATCCGGCTCTCACAGGCGATGGCTCCCTCCAGTCCGGGCCCCACGGTGCAGTCCAGGGGCCATGCGGGGGGCTGGCGCTTTTCGGGTTCGGGCTCGCTCTGGGTGTCCTCCCTGGCCTGCTTGGCGGCGTTCCGGATCATTTGCTGAATCGATGAAAGGTCCTTTTTCATGCCTGTTACCTCATCCTCTCTGGGGTTGCAGTGGGAATCCAGTTTCATTTCCAGGGGAACCGGAATTTTCAAAATAGCGCCATTGAGTATTACAAGCTATAAGTATACCATCCATGTCTGATTTTATAAAGGCTAATCCGGGATAGAATCGCTGCGGGCTGGGGGACAGAACGATGCCCTGTCCCCTTTTTCCCTCGCCTGCCATCGGCACCTGGGGGACAAATTTAAAGCAACGCTCCCTTGAGAAGCTCCATGGCGTATTTACCACCATTTTGCTTCACATAATTGAGGATTATCGGTGTGAAGCGTCCCACCATGTCGCCACTGAGCCCCAGCTGCTGAAAGGAGCTGGCCAGATTCGCCATCGTGCCGAGCTTGCCCGAGCCGTTGCCCAGCAGCGATGAGACACCCCCCAGAGCATCCGACGCCTTCTTTGCTTTCGGGGCGGCGTCCATCATCTTGTCGATGCCGGGAACGGCCTTGGCCACCGTGGAAAAATCCTCGGCGCTCAGGTTTTGCTTGGCCGCCTGGAAGATGGCCCCGGAGCCGCCCTCGGCCTGGCTTTGGGTGACGCCGAGCTGGCTTGTAAGCAGATGAATCAGGTCAGCCGCTTCGGCAGGGGCCGGGGTCCCTGTCATCCAGAGGCCCAATAGAAACAGACACACCAGGTTCAAGACACCAACTTGTCTCCTCATGTCGCACCTCCACTTTTGATGATCGATTTATTCCCTGAAACTTCCCTCTATACCCCTTGACAGGCTCAGTCGATACCTTTGTTCTCGGTGAGGGTAACGCCAACAGTCAGCTAAGTTCCTGGAAGAGGTCGGGGCCGGTGTGTACCGGATGCTGGGGGGTAGGTTTTCCATCGACGCCGACAATCCGGGCATCCGCGTGGTGGCGGGCACTCGGATTGCCGGTCGACGGTCAAGTCCTTCGTGGCCTTTGGGGCGGGTTTCCAGTGCCCTGGCGGTACATTGGGGACGATGTGGGCCTTCTGCGCAGGCGGTCGGTCCATGTCGGCTGGAAGGCCGGGGGTAAGGGCACGGAAAGATGTCCCCGGGTTTGTTACCCGACGATCATCACGATATCGCCGGTGGCCACATCCGTACCCTTTTCCGCCCGGATCTCCCGGACCGCGCCGTCCATGGGGCTGACCAGATTGTTCTCCATCTTCATGGCCTCCATAATCCCCACGACCTGGCCCGTGGTGACCGGATCGCCCACCTTCACCTTTAACTCGATGATGGTGCCGGGAATGGGCGCCACGACAGCGCCGGTGCAGGCCACTTCCGGTGCGGCGGCCGCCGCAGGGGCAGCTGCCGGCTGAGGCGACGCAGGAGCGGGCGTGGGTGCGGCGGTCGCAGGCGCCTGGAGGCTCGGGGGGCCATCGAGGCCGCCGTTTATCTTCACCTCATAGGGAGTCTGGTTGACGATGACCTGGGCCAGGTCGTCCTTGATCGTGCCGATTTCCACATCGAATGTCTGCTCACCGATGCTTAGTGTATATTTGCTCATGTTCAAACCTCGTTATCTATTTCTTTTGAATGCGGTCAAAGATCGGCATGCGGTCGGCCATGATCTTGCCACGGCCGAAGATCGCCCAGTTGGATGAGAGCCGGTCATCCGCCGGGGCAACCCGTCGACGGTCGGTTGTTTTCAAATGAAAGGCAAGGGCGATGGCCGCCACTGTTTCCGGCTGGATGCCGGGCTCACGGGGGGGCGGCTCCTCGATGATCGGCTCCGCCGCTGTATCTGGGGACCCTGACGCCGCCTTCTCCGGGACCTCGAGCTTACACGACCTGTTTTCAATCCATTCGAAGGTCTTCCCCGAGAGCATCATGCCCGCCATCAGGATCAGGAGCACGAGAAAGATGCCGAAGAACCGGATAAAGAGCGTTCCCCAGGCATACCCCCAGAAGGAGTCGCGCGGCCCGACGACCAGCGTGATGCTGCCGTTGACCTTGCCATCTGCGTCCAAAGGTCCGCCGTCTCGGATCTTCAGGCTCAGCTGGCATACCCGGTCGGCGAGGTTGGTATTGGTCGCGCCCGTGGAGGCCCAGGTGGTCGGGTTCGCTGCGGTGGCGGCCCACAGTTCGGTGGCGGAGGTAAAATAATCCGAGCTGAGCGCTACCGTGGCTTCGGCACCAGGCTTGGTGCTCAGGTGAAGGCTGAAAAAGTCGGACCGGAAATTCTTTGTATCCACCGCAGGCAGGGTTTCCGGCGTGAAAGTCGGCTCGGTAACGGTGTCCAGGGTTGCGCCCTCGGCATGAAAGCGGATTTCGATGGAGCTGTTTTTCCCCCGGGGCATCAGATGGGCGATCCAATCGCCCTTCGACTGGTTGAATTGAGGCTTCGGTTTTTCGAGGTCCTCTCCGAATGCGGCCCATCCGGTGGCACAGGTCAGCAGCAGCGCCAGCGTCACCATCGGGCCTATCCATAACTTTGTGAATCGCATGTGACGCTCCTCCTAGTTAAACATGGCGATGAACATGCCGGCGGCCGCCGCCGAGCCGATCACTCCGGCCAGGTTGGGCCCCATGGCGTGCATCAGGAGCCAATTGTTGGGATCTTCCTGCATGCCCACCACATGGGTGACCCGAGCCGACATGGGCACGGCCGAAACGCCGGCCGAGCCGATCAGCGGGTTGAGTTTTTCCTTGAGGAAGAGATTCATGATGTGCACCGTCAGAATGCCACCGAAGGTGCAAACGACGAAATCCAGCAGGCCGAACCCGAAGATCATCAGGGGCTTCCAGTTGAGAAAGACCTCGGCCTGCATGGTGGCCCCCACCGAGAGGCCCAGAAAGATCGTCACGATGTTCATCAGGGCGTTCTGGGCCGTATCGCTGAGGCGTTTTACCACCAGGGACTCCCGCATGAAGTTGCCGAACATGAACATGCCCATCAGCGGGGCCACGGCCGGGATCAACAGGATGATCAGGATAGAGGCGATGAGCGGAAAGAGCAGTTTCTCCCGGGCCGAGACCGGCCGCAGCTGGCGCATGCGCATGAGCCGCTGCTCCTTGGTGGTCAACAGCCGCATGATGGGCGGCTGGATCAGCGGCACCATGGCCATATACGAGTAGGCCGCCAGGGCGTTGGCCCCCAGCAGATGCGGGGCCAGTTTGGCCGTGAGATAGATGGTGGTGGGGCCGTCCGCGCCGCCGATGATGCCCACAGATGCGGCCTCCTTCAAGGTGAACCCGAAAAAGAGCACGCCGATGTAAGTGATGAACACCCCCAATTGTGCGCCCGCGCCGATGATCAGCGTCTTGGGGTTGGCGATGAGGGGGCCGAAGTCGGTCATGGCCCCCAACCCCAGAAAGATG
>Ga0307440_1001030_pt1 | contig 13682 bp, 11 predicted proteins | sample SalMarWE160410MG_FD_202150 | JGI IMG/M metagenome (GOLD analysis project Ga0307440, IMG submission 202150) | Salt marsh sediment microbial communities from the Plum Island Ecosystem LTER, Massachusetts, United States - WE1604-10 | ecosystem: Environmental > Aquatic > Marine > Intertidal zone >... | reverse complement strand
CGGTGACTATTAAGTCCAATACCGGTATAGAGGTCTTTGTCCGGGGCGTCAGGACTTGGTGTTAAAACCAGTAATCCTGTTATCAGGAGCGTCAATCTCATTGTAGCACCGTCTCACCAACTTTCCTCACTCAATCACCTCCTTTCATTTTCATCGTGAATTCTGGCTTGGAAATTGAACTCACTCTTTAATACATGTATTTTAAATCTATCGAAATTTAGCTGAGGACCACGGGCGTAAGCCCGTGGGTGAAAGCGTTCCTTTAAAACAAATGAAAGAAATTGTTTATGTGGTATGTCTCTTGCAAGAAAATACGATTAAGCGCGCATGGGGCATATCGGCATCAATATGGAATAAATATATTATGATCGTTATCGGTTTTGCTTATGATCAATTCAGGAAGGAGCCATGTCGTTAATAGCGTGCCACGAGTGTGATTTAATTCATCGGGTTGGCCCTGTGCCCGAAGGAAGCGCAGCCAGGTGTTCCCGGTGCGGCGCGCTGTTGTATCAGCACAAACGCAATAGTTTGGAGCGTACGCTGGCGTTGACGGTGGCGGGGCTTATCCTTTTTGTGGTGGCGAACGCCTTTCCTTTTTTAGGCTTCAAACTCCAGGCCCAGGTCCGCGAGATCATATTGATTACCGGCGTCCAGGAGCTTTATCATCAGGGGATGTGGATCCTGGCAACCGTCGTGCTGTTGACGACCATTATCATGCCTGCGGCACAGATGATGGGGTTGCTGTATGTTCTGGTACCGCTCAGGCTGAACCGGATCCCCTGGAAATTAAAAGAAGTGTTTCGGTTCATCCAATCCCTGCGACCATGGGCCATGATGGAAGTATTCATGCTGGGTATTCTGGTCTCCATTGCAAAACTGTCCAAAATGGCAACGATCGTGCCGGGAATCGCGGTTTTTGCCTTCATGGCCTTGATCTTTATTTTGGCCGCGTCCCTGGCGGTATTGGATCCGCATGCGGTGTGGGAAAGAATAAAAATTCAAGAGAGTAGCCGCGACATCCCCGTTGCACGGGCCAACCTGATCGGATGTCATACCTGCCATCTTTTGTGCCGTTTACCATCCCAGGGAGGTCATGGATTGACCTGTCCGCGATGCGGCACGCACCTGCACCGGCGCAAGCCCAACAGCATTGCGCGAACCTGGGCACTGATCCTGGCGGCCGCAATATTCTATGTTCCGGCCAACGTGTTGCCGATCACCATTGTCACCTCTTTGGGGAAAAAGCAGGCCGATACCATCATTAGCGGAGCCATGTATTTTATTTCTTCGGGCATGTGGCCCATTGCGCTGGTCATCTTCGTGGCCAGTGTCTTTGTGCCATTAATAAAGCTTTTGACTCTCAGTTATTTGTCTTTTTCGGTTCAGCGCAAATCAAGATGGCGACCCGTGGATCGCACCAAACTGTATCGAATGACCGAGGTTGTCGGCCGCTGGTCCATGATGGATGTGTATGTCGTGACCATTTTGGTTGCCCTGGTGAAGTTAGGCGCCCTGGCAACCATCGAAGCCGGTCCGGCGGCAGTCTATTTCTGCGCGTTAGTGATCATTACCATGTTCGCAGCCATGAGTTTTGATCCCAGACTCATATGGGACCAAACGGAGGATAGAAATGAATGAACAGCCAAGGGGTGAAACCACTTCCTCGGGAGCAACCCGGGCCGTTGTCAAACCCAAAATAAGCGTTTCCATCATCTGGATCGTGCCTTTGGTCGCTCTTTTGATCGGCGGCTGGCTGGCATACAAGGCCGTAACCGAAAAGGGCCCCACCATCACGATTACCTTCAAAAGCGCCAAAGGGCTGGAAGCTGGCAAAACCAAAATAAAATTCAAAGACGTGGAAGTGGGTAAAGTGGAGAAGATCCGTCTCGGATCGGACCTGTCTCAAGTCATGGTAACGGCCCAGTTGATGAAACAGGCCAAAGATTATTTGTCGGAAAACACCCGCTTTTGGGTGGTACGAGCCCGGGTGGCCTTCGGCGGCGTTTCCGGTCTCGGCACCCTTTTTTCCGGAGCTTACATCGGCATGGATCCGGGAAAACCCGGCAAAACTGTCCGGTCCTTCAAGGGGCTGGAGACACCGCCCATCGTAACCACGGGTCTGCCCGGTCGCCATTTCATTCTCAAGGCAGAAAGACTGGGTTCCCTGGATGTTGGAAAACCCGTCTATTTCCGGCAGATCCAGGTGGGCCAGGTTGTGGCATACGAACTGGAAAAAGACGGACAAGCCATTGATATCAATATCTTTATTAATGCCCCACATTATGAGCGCGTGCATAACAATACGCGGTTCTGGAATGCGGCAGGGCTGGACGTATCCGTTGATGCCAACGGAATCAAAGTGAACACGGAATCCTTTGTGGCCCTGATGATCGGAGGGATTGCCTTTGATACCCCCATGGATTCGGAACCCGGTCCGGTCGCCCAAGAGGGCGGGATCTTTCGGCTGTACGAGAGACGGGAGGATATCTACAAGAAAACATATATGGAAAAGACCCGCTGGCTGTTGAACTTCCAAGGTTCGGTAGGCGGCCTTTCCGTGGGCGCGCCGGTGAAATTCAAAGGCATCAAGATTGGAGAGGTTATTGATCTAAAATTGGAGTTTGACTATGATGCCATGGCCTTTCGAATACCTGTTGCAATTGAGATAGAACCGGAGCGGATTGCAATAATCGGCAGGCAAGCCATTGAGAGACAGCGTGGGAACGAGATTCTTGTGGAAAAGGGCCTCCGGGCGCAACTCAAGCAGGAAAATCTCTTGACCGGACAACTTTACATTGATTTGGACATGTATCCGGATGAACCGCCCCGGAAGATCGTATACGGCGGGAAATATCCGGAAATACCAACCATTCCGACGTCCAGAGAAGAGATCACCAGAGGCATAACTAAAATTGTAGACAAGCTGGAAAAACTTCCCCTGGAGCAGATCGGCAAAGACCTCCGAGAGACCCTGGCGCACTTGAATAAGTCCGCCGAACAGTTGGTCAAGCTCATGCATAATCTGGACGAAACGGTTGCCCCTGCGGCCACCGCAACGTTGGAGCGATCTCAAACCACCTTGATTAAGTTGGACAGACTGTTGAGTGCCGAGTCTCCCACGGGTCACGAATTGAAACGTGCGCTGGCAGAGCTGGCCGACGCAGCCCGGAATATCAGCGTACTGGCGGATTACCTGGAACGACATCCCGAGTCCCTGGTTTTTGGAAAGGAAAAGCGCAATGAAAAATAGAGCAGGTTTTGGGAACATCGGTCGGGTATTTTTCTTTATGGTATTTTTACTTGCTTCGTGCAGTACCACTCCTGCAGTGAGATATTATACTCTGAATCCCTTTTTCGAGATGCAACCGGACAGCTCTCCATCTGTTTCCGGGGATACCCTTGCCATCGGTGTGGGGCCGGTGGAATTTCCAAAATTTCTTGACCGTCCACAGATCGTGACCCGAAAAAACCAAAATCGTGTAGAGGTGTCCGAGTTCCATCGATGGGCCGGCTCGTTTTCGGGAGATTTCTTACGCGTCTTGGCCAGGAACATTTCCATGCTTCTGCCCGAAGATCGGGTGGCCACATATCCCTGGACCGATCAGTCTTCCCCGGTTTATCGTATTCCGCTGACTGTGGAGCAATTTGACGGCCGGTTTGGTGGGCACGTTGTGTTAAACGTGACTTGGTCCGTATGGAATCAAAAAGACGCGAATGAACCTGTGATGAAGAATACCCGCATTAAAGAGCCCATATCCGCCGAAAACTACGACGCACTGGTTGCGGCCCAGAGCCGGGCTATAGGCATCCTCAGTCGTGCCATTGTTGATGAAATAGAGAGGGTAAATCATAGGGACGAAGGCTTTTCCGGTAGTAAAAACTGATCGGCGGTCAGTTTTAAATTTGAATTCCCCGCTGCTTGCAGCGCGGGATGAATCTGAAATATTGAACTTTCCTTATCATCGGCGTAATGTATTGAAGCCGATGTGATACCCGCAGTTTGCTGCGGAAAGAGTTCATTTTTGAAGGCTTTAGGAAATTTATCCAAATTGCCGATATTTTTCGCGAGTTTTGTCCAATTCTTTAACAGACGCAGATCTTCAGAAATAATGATTTTCAATTTAGATTCAAAAAAATCGGTTTCAAAGGCGCTTTCAATTTAATCGAACTGCTTCGACTTGGTATAGGGAATTAAGCATGACTGCCGGCATATTTTGCAGAACCCGTGCCAAATTGAGAAGTGAATAAGGGAATTGATGCTATGGCACAATTTCCATGCTTTAAATTTGCTCTCAAAATGACAGATTCGCCTGCCAATGTTCTATCAAATTGATAGAGAGCCACTTGTCTCAGATCCATCCATATTTCATAATCCAATAAAAAAACAGGCATATACTCAACGGCCGAACATTTGGCATACTTTTTGCCATAAAGTATTTTAAATAAATATTAAACGCCTTCGTGATTTAGAGGGATAAAAAGGGACAAAAATGGCGGCTAAAATTCTATTCGTAGATGATGAACCTCATATTCTGAATGCCTTAAATCGGCTTTTTATGGATGAACCCTATGAAATAATGACCTTCGGGAGTCCGTTAAAAGCTCTGGAAAAGATGGGAGAGGAAGAAGTCGCCGTGGTTGTCGCGGATCATGAAATGCCGGAAATGAAGGGCACGGCTTTTCTGGAGAAGGTCAGAGATAGATGGCCAAACACGATACGCATTATTCTGACCGGCCATGCTAATTTTGAGAATGCCATAGCTGCTATCAATAAAGGGAAGGTTTACCGCTTTATCAGCAAACCATGGGATAATAATGAGTTTAAAATGACAATTCATAACGCTATTAATCATTATGAATTATTACTCGATAATAAGGATTTGTTTGAACTGACCGGAAAACAAAATGAAAAACTGGTTAAATTAAACCAAAGTTTAGAAGCCAAAGTTGAAGAACGAACAAAAAATTTAAAGCGTAACGATGGAAAACTGAAAAAGACTCTAGAAAAATTGCGAGAAGCGCTGAATGCAACGATCCAAGCTATAGCAATGATAGTAGAAGCCAGGGATGCATACACTGCCGGCCATCAACGACGCGTTGCCGGCCTCGCAGGTGCCATAGCCGTCGAGATGGGCCTTTCAAAGAAACAGATCGAAGCGATCAAAATGGCCGGTTTGATTCACGATCTCGGAAAGATCTTTATACCCGCTGAGATTCTCGGTAAACCCAACCGGTTAAGCGAAATCGAATTCAGCCTGATTAAAACTCACCCCCAAGCCGCTTACGACATATTAAAGGATATAGAGCTTCCATGCCCGGTTGCCCAGATCATACTGCAACATCATGAAAGGATGGATGGTTCCGGATATCCCGAAAGGCTTTTAGGTGAAGACATCCTCATAGAAGCCAGAATAATGAGTGTCGCTGATGTTGTTGAGGCCATGGCCTCTCACCGACCTTACCGAGCGGCTCTCGGCATGGAAAAGGCATTGGAGGAAATCTCAAGGGGAAAAGGTATTCTCTATGATCCAGGGGTGGCCGATGCTTGTTTGAGGCTTATTAATGAAAAAGGGTTTAAATTCGAATAAGATATTTCTATCCTTTATCTTTCTGTTTCCGATAGATGCCATAGCACATCAGACGCTTATTGCTTTTGTGCTGGGCGGGATGGTTGCCGGAACAACAGGGACATATTCAGTAACCATAAGATCTTTTCTTGCTTACAGTCTGCCGGCCTTACTTCCCGCCGTTATAAGGTTTTTCATCATTGGCGACGACATTCACATCGCCATGGGGGGAATGGTTCTGTTCTTCGGGATTCTGATGTTTTTTACGGCAAAGCGAATCAACGCCGTTCTTGATGGGCTGTTCAGTGAGACTCGGGAAAGCACCGGCATACATGTCAATTTTTTTGTTCGGAATATTCCAGAACGATTCGATCCGGAAAAAGAGCTTGCCATTTACCGCATCATCCAGGAGGCATTAAATAATATCACTAAACATGCCAAGGCTAAAAATGTTTATGTGAGTCTGTTAACGAAAGGCGAAGTGATTTCGCTGAATGTGGAAGATGACGGCATCGGCTTCGACCAGCGCGAGGAGATGAAGATCTCAAAATGGAAAGAAGCGCTGGGACTTATCATTATGCAAGAGCGGGCGATACAGTGCGATGGAGAGTTCACCTTAGAATCAGAGATGGGCAAAGGAACCATTGTGATGGCGGAGATACCGATTTGAGCGGGTTGCGGTTGGAAAAACGATTGCAAGGGATGAGCGTTCATCACTGTTCTGACCAGATTGCACAGAAAAATGTGCATGATTGCACAGTTTTCTGTGCAATCATTGATTCCTGCCTTTTCACTTGAGCGTCTAGCGCTGTAATTCCTGCGAAAGAATGAATCCATAATCATTTGATTTTACTGAATTCTCCACCAACAACTCCCATTGCCGATACACAATTAAACGAACAATTCATATCTGGTACGGAAATTGCTGAATAAAAAAGATATTTTCTTCAATGTTAGGATCTTTTGCGATGAGCAAAAAAAAAGCGTTTGTTGAGCACAGGAAACATAAACGATTCAAGGTTAAGAGCGGTGCGGTTGCCATTGAGTTTAATACAGCGTTCGAATATATCCATATTGGCCAAATCATGGACATCAGCAAAAGCGGGCTTGCCTTTAGTTATATTGACATAGATGGTGAATTGGCAGCACCGTTTGAATTGGATATAGTCGCTGCATTGGATGGTTTTTATTTAAAGAATGTACCGTTTAAAACTGTTTGGGGTTCTCCTGTAGCCGGCCACTCCGCATTCATTTTTTTAGAAAGAAAGCAACGCGGTGTGCAATTTGGAGAAATGACACCTCACCAGATATCCCGGCTGGATTATTTCCTCCACAATTATACAGTCAGATAACAAGAATTCCCTTAATAAAATCGTTTCTCGATTTTATTTGTCAAAAAATCCTCCAGTAACGTCAAAGAACTGACGAAACATAAGAAATCCAACCCTATTCTTTGATGTGTCATTTCCAAGTCAATCCCTGAATATTTCCAACAACAAATGAACCAAAGACCCGGGACGGCAAACAGCAGATGTGCCGGCAAAAGTGCATATACGGCTTGGTTACATATCGGAATCAATCGGAATCAATAAGATTCATCTTATTTGAAAAAATAATGCCATTGACCAAGCCGTTGCATTTCACGGCGTCCATTTAATTTTCAGAGACGATTTTAGACGAAATGGCATGAATTTTGTATCAACTAGTATCGGAATGATGTCTTTGGATTCACTACGTTCAGTCAAAACCATCTAATGTGTTGCAAAGTGGGGAAAAAGAATTGGAAAGCAAACCCAAAAACCAGGACAGAAAATTATTCGGCCGGGCAGGGATATCATTGCAGAAGATGAACCGGGCGAGCTCGGCCAATCGTTCAACAAAATGGCGGATGATCCGCTAAAATCCTACACGGCACTTCAAGAGAGTGAGGAAAGATATCGTGGTTTCTCGTGATTTACATCGTCTAATGGAGTTTGTCTCAGCTAATGTGACGGATCTGATATGGGTAAAAGACATGGAGGACAGATTTCTGTTCGTCAACAAAGCCATGTGCGACAAGCTGCTGATGTGCAGTCACCCGGATGAGGTTGTCGGTAAACGTTATATGGTTCTTTCTGATCGGGAACGGAAAGCCTGTTATGAATTTCTCTTCGAAGAAATAAGTGTTAATTCCGATGCCATTGTCAAAGAAAGAAAAGCGCCCATCCGGTTCATAGAAGAAGGCGTTGTCAAAGATAAACCTATCGTTATAGATATTCATAAATTCCCTTGGTTTAATGATGACGGCGAGATGGCAGGCATCGTGGGATATGGGCGCGATATCACTCAAGAAAAAGAGACTGAAAGGGCGCTGCGTGAAAGCGAGGAGAAGTACAAAAAAATTACTGAATACTCCCTCACCGGCGTTTTTATTCATCAGGACAAAAGATTTGTGTTGGTTAATGACAGATTTGCCAATATCCACGGTTATTTGCCTGAGGAATTGCTGGGGATGGATTACCTGAGCTTAATTCATCCTGATGAAAGAGAGGAAGCAGTACAAAGGGTATCAAAAAGACTGAAGAAAGAAGCTGTTATCGAACGCTATGAGGTTCAAAGGCTTAGAAAAGACGGCACAACTGTTTGGTGCGAAATGATGGCAACCGTCATCAATTATAAAGGAAGACCTGCCATAATGGGGAACATCATTGAAATTACGGAACGCAAGATGGCTGAGGAATCTTTAAGACTTACTAACGAAGAATTGCTGGAAGAGTCTAATCAGAGAAAAATATTGTCAAAAAGGCTTATCGATCTTCTGGAAAAAGATCGTCATGAGATCGCCATGGAACTTCATGACCACATTGGCCAGATTTTAACCTCACTCAAAATAAACATTGAAGTGATCGAAAGCCTGTTTAAGCCCACGGATGCGGAGCCGGGATTTCACATTAAGGCCGCAAAGAAAAAGGTGATCTCTGCCATAAAGGATATTAAAGATATCTCTCACGGACTAACGCCGGGCGTATTGAATGCTTTGGGGCTCGTGTCTTCTCTTGAGGATCTGTTCAGTGAGATTCAAGAAAGCACAGGTATACAGATCGAATTTTTTTATCGAAATGTTTTGAAACGATTTGGTCCGGAAAAAGAACTTGCCATTTACCGCATTGCACAGGAGGCATTAAACAATATCGTCAAACATGCCAGGGCTAAAAATGTTTTCGTGAGCCTGGTTAAGAAAGGCAAGAGACTTTCATTGAGTGTGGAAGATGACGGCATCGGCTTCGATCGGGACGAGGCTTTGAAGATTTCAAAACGGAAAGCGTCTCTGGGACTTGTCATTATGCGAGAGCGGGCGATTCAGCTCGATGGAACGTTTGCTATAGAATCACAAATTGACAAAGGATCGCATGTGCTGGCGGAGATACCAATGTAAACAAACGGAGTTTATTATGTCAAAATGCAAATTATTGATCGTGGATGATCATCAGGTGGTGATTGAAGGCATTAAGGGTGCTTTAAACGGAAATTCGGAATTTGAGGTGGCGGCTGAGGCGCTTGACGGGCTTCAGGCCGTAGAACTTGCGAAGTCTTTAAAAATAGGCATAGTGATCATGGACATTTCAATGCCGAATCTAAATGGTATAGAGGCCACCAAGCAAATGAAGCAATTTAACCCCGAAATTCGGATCATCATTTATACCATGCATTCTGATAAAGGGTTTGTTATCGATCTTCTTAAAGCCGGCATATCTGCATATGTACTGAAACAAGACTCTATTTCAGACCTAATTCTCGCCTTAAAGGCGGTGAAAGGGGGCGGAACTTACTTTAATAACAAGACACCGGACATCCTGGCGAGATATTTGGAAAAGCTGGAAACGGGTCAAATAGAAAAAGAAGATTTTGTAAAGCTGAGCTTTCGTGAACGGGAGGTTTTTTGCCTTTTGGCTGATGGAAAGACCGTCAAAGAAATTGGAGAACTATTGTATATCAGCCCCAAGACTGTGGAAAGCCATAAATACAATATCATGGAAAAACTGAATGTACACACAATCGCTGATCTAACAAAGATCGCCATCAAAAAAAACCTCATCAACGTTTAAGCCGGGTTTTTCGAAAATTCCGGCTAGGGATTTTCCTGATAACCCCCCCCTCCTGATTACCACATCATATGGTATGTTAGAATAAGTCAAAATACCATGTGTGCTTGATACACATCCTAATAATCCATATCTATCTGATACCACTATGTTTTCATGCCTAGGGAATTATTCTAAAATCAAATAAGGGATTTTCTGATATTCATATTACGCTTTGATAACAGAAGGTTATCCGTTTATGAAAATTAATCTCCTTTAAAGCCGCAGTTTTAAACTTTAAAAAATATCCCATAAAAAATCATGATTCTCCCGATATGCTTTTTTCTTTTACTCCTATACAATCCAAACTGAATAAAAATATTAGCTCAGGGAATAAATTATCGTTCTCAGTTTTTTTCACCCTCAATCAGGGTGTAACTCAGGGGGCAAATTCTTCAAAGCAAAGGGAATTACAATCATGTTGCTGACGGATCTCGAAGACGAATCAATGTCAAAAATAGCGATGCAGAAAGGCCCCCGGGATTATTTAATTCAGGGAAAGACGGATAGCAACTTGATAGTCCGTGCTGTTTGCTATGCTGCTGAGCGAAAACAGGCGGAAGATACTTTTAAAAAAACGCTTGATAATTTTGAAGAGCTGGCAGCAGAGCAAGCGAAAATGCAGGCACAGCTTATTCAGGCTCAGAAGATGGATGCTGTCAAAAAAATAGTGGGCGGTTTGACCCACGATTTAAACAACTTGTTGACGGTCATCATCAGTTGTTCCAGCTTTTTGCTCGAAGACTTAAATAAGGATAACACCCTGCGTCAGGACATCGATCAGATTAAGAAGGCCGGGGAACGGGCCAGGTTTTTGGTGAAGCAGCTTTGGGCTTTCAGCAGCAGACATGTGATACAGCCGACGGTGTTGAACCTTAACGACGTCCTTGTCGAAACGGAAAGAATGCTCAAACGTATGATCGGTGAGAACGTGAAAGTGGAGATGAATCTGGACCCTGCATTATGGCCGGTGAAGGTAGATTCGGCACAGATGCAGCAGGTGATCATGAATCTGGCGGTTAATGCCGGCGATGCCATGCCTCAAGGCGGGAAGATCACAATAAGGACTGCAAACGAAGCGCTGAATGAAAAAAACACCGGAAAACATATTTCGGTCCGGTCCGGTCCTTATGTGGCACTCTCCGTGGGCGATACCGGCTTTGGGATGAACAAAAAGACCCAATTGCGCATTTTTGAACCTTTTTTTACCACCAAAAAACAGGGTGGGGGGAGCGGTTTGGGGCTTTTTACGGTGTATGACATCGTCAAGCAAAGCAAGGGGGACATCCGGGTTTGCAGCGAACCGGGGCAAGGAACGATTTTCAAGATTTATTTGCCCAAAGCCGTGGGAGGTAAAGAGTTCGCGCAGAAAGAACAGGCTTCTTTGAATGAACTCGGTGGGGGGAGAAATCTGGTTTTAAAGCAACACCCCTTTATCTGATTTTAATTCCAATCGAGGTCACGCCCCTAAGATTTTTTACATCGAGTTATTGTTCCTATACTACGGAATAACGGAATCGGCGCTATGGAAGCAAGTTCATCGATTAAATCGTTTCACGATTTTTTAAATTCAGCAATGCCGGGTCAGAGGATAAATAGACGGCCGACATGAAAGACCCTAAAAGAACGCTGATATACATTCCTGTCATTCATACCCAGGCCGATATGGGCGGGCTCAGCGATGCCTTGCAGCGTGCAACCCTCAGGAAGTTTGGACAAAAGTCCTTAAAGCGTAAAATATATTTGATAAATAAGATGTGGGCTGAAATTGAGCAGGCAATTGAGGGATTGGACCTCCGATATGAGAAAGTACGCCTTTATCAGGATGGGTTGCCGGTTTGCGGCAGGGAGGCCGAGATTGTCAGAGATCTCACAAAGGCGGGGAGCAGGAATCACCGGCTTCTTCTTCGCTTGATGGAAAGAGGGGCAACGATCATGGGGACAGAATCTTCTGAACTTTTGGTGGAAGAATATGGTCTAATCAAACAGTGGATGACCGTCGAAGATATCCGTCAAGGTCGTGAGATCGAAGCCCGCAGAAAAGCCCTGGCCGATGCATTAATCAGAAAACGTGACCAATACATAGCCGATCGTATCGATCAAACTCTTCAAATCGGCGAAGAAGGAATCTTGTTTTTGGGGATGCTTCACACATTGGAAAATCAACTTCATAAGGATATCAGGGTAATTTATCCTGTCAACCGGCCGCTTTATCATGGAAAATAATAAGATGCAAAGGAACAGCACACGGATTTTTATCGTTGATGACGAGGCGTTTATCTGTGAAATTCTCGCCCGTCTCGTGAAGAAAGAAGGGTTTAAATCCAAAGTGGCGTATGATGGGAATATCGCAATGAAAATGATCCACGATAAAATGCCTGACGTGATGTTGTTGGATATCAAGATGCCGGGCATGGATGGACTGGAGGTCCTAAAAGCCGCGAAGGAGATGGATCCGGATCTTCCGGTGATTATTATAACCGCCCATGCCGATATAAACGGGGCTGTGGAGGCGATGCGGGCAGGGGCTCATGATTACCTGGCCAAACCATTCGATCACAATGAAGTTATCCGGGTTGTGCGTCGGGCGGTCGCCGAACGGAATCTCAAAAAAAAGATTAAACACCTATCCAGCCAACTCGACGATAATATTTCTTTAAGAAAAACGATGGGGCCCAGCGATATCGTCGGCTCGATCATCTCACAAGTGAATCGTGTGTCAAAATCAGACTTCACGGTTGTTATTCAGGGAGAAACCGGGTCCGGAAAGGAGCTTGTGGCTCGATCCATTCACCGGGCCAGTCATCGATCGGCAGGTCCTTTTATCGCCATCGATTGCGCGGCAATTCAGGATACGCTTTTGGAAAACGAATTTTTCGGCCATGAAAGGGGCGCCTTTACCGGGGCGACAAGCCAAAAGACCGGAAAATTTGAACAGGCCAAAGGGGGGACACTGTTATTGGATGAGATTTCAAACATGACCATGCATTCTCAGGCCAAACTCCTTCGAGTGATTCAGGAGAAAAAACTTTATCGGGTCGGCGGCACAAAACCCCTGAACATAAATGTCCGTCTCTTGGTTGCTTGCAACCAGGATCTTAAGGCGGTGTCCGCAACAGGCCAATTTCGCGATGATCTCTTCTATCGATTGAATGAGCTTGTCATTTTTATTCCGCCGCTTCGACAACGTAGAGAGGACATTCCTTATTTGGCAAAACGGTTTCTGGATTTCACAAACGTCGAATTGAATAAAAATGTAAAAAACTTTTCGGAAACAGCCCTCCAAAGTCTGATCGATTTTAGCTGGCCGGGAAATGTCCGCCAGCTTAGATCCATTATTCGAAGGGCCGTTTTACTGGCCGATGATATCATAACAGATATACATCTGGATAAAGAGATAACGTCGACGCCTGGTACATGCTTTATACCGAAAATTAAACCAATGCCGTGGGAAGACAACTCCTTCAAAGAAATCATCAAAAACCATACCCGGGTCGTTGAACGAGAGGTTATTAATCGTGCGATTAAATTTTCAGGGGGAAACAAGGCAAAAGCGGCCCGATTGCTTAAAATCGATTATAAAACAATTCACAAAAAGATTAAGAAATTGAAAATTCCGTTAGAAGGAGAGGAATTATGAGTGAAAAAGGATATAGAAAGGATGGATTCAAGGCAGGTTTTGGGGGAATTCTGGGGGGGGTCACGGATATTTTGGAAAAGCTCGGCGAGCTGGCCGAAAAGGGGGAATCACTTTCCCGGGCCGGCGAAATTTATGGGAAGGATAAGGATGTTAAGGGCGTGTACGGATTTTCGGTTAAAGTCGGTTTGGGGGGCGAAGGGGCCAAGGTTGAGCCGTTCGGGAATATCCGCAGGGACGAAAAAACCGGGGAATCTTTCGTTCATGAGGTTCGGGAGCCGATGGTAGATGTATTCGAAGAAGAAGACCACACATTGGTTGTGGCTGAGATGCCGGGCATCGGTACCCAAGATGTTC
>Ga0307440_1001029_pt1 | contig 13692 bp, 13 predicted proteins | sample SalMarWE160410MG_FD_202150 | JGI IMG/M metagenome (GOLD analysis project Ga0307440, IMG submission 202150) | Salt marsh sediment microbial communities from the Plum Island Ecosystem LTER, Massachusetts, United States - WE1604-10 | ecosystem: Environmental > Aquatic > Marine > Intertidal zone >... | reverse complement strand
TGCACGAGCACGTGGCCGAGCTGGACTTCACCGCCATGTACCCCAGCCTGATGGTGCATTTCAACTTGTCGCCCGAGACCGTCAAGGCTGAATGCTGCCCGGGTGTGCCGGTGCCCGAGTTGGGCACCCCCGTCTGCAACCATCGTCAGGGCCTGGTGCCGGAAACGCTGGCGCCGCTGCTGGAGAAACGCGCCCGCTACAAGGCGCTCATGCGCGCCCTGCCGGAAGACGACCCGCGCCGCGAGGTGTACCGCCGCCGCTACTCGGCCCACAAGTGGCTCCTGGTGACCTGCTTCGGCTACCTGGGCTACAAGAACGCCCGCTTCGGACGCATCGAAGCGCACGAGGCGGTCACGGCCTACGGTCGCGAGGTTCTGCTGCAAGCCAAGGAAATCGTCGAAGCGCGCGGCTACCGCGTGCTGCACATGTATGTCGACGGCCTGTGGATCCACAAGCCCGGCGCCCACCGCCGACCTGACTACGAAAGGCTTTTGGAGGTGATCAAGCGCCGGACCGGCGTATCGATCGAGCTGGAAGGTGTGTACCGCTGGCTGGCCTTCCTGCCCTCCCGCACCGAGCCGCGCGTGGCGGTTGCCAACCGCTACTTCGGCGCCTTTCAGGACGGGTCGCTCAAGATTCGCGGCATCGAAGCCCGGCGCCATGACACACCGGCTTACATTAAAGACACCCAGCTCCACATCCTTGAAATCCTGGCCGACGGGCGGGACGCGGCCGGCTTCCGAGCGCTCCTTCCCCAAGCGGTCGCCTACGCCACCGAGCGCCTGCGCTGTCTGCGCGCCGGCCAAGCGCCTGCCAAAAGCCTCGTGGTCCAGCAGCGCCTGTCACGCGAGCCGGAGGAGTTCAGGGTGCGTACGGCGGCGGCCCGCGCTGTCCAGCAGCTGCTGGCCGCCGGGATTCCCCTCAGCGCCGGCGAGCAGCTGCGCTTCCTGTACGTGCCCGGGCCGGAGAAGGTGCGCGCCTGGGACCTGGTTGATCAGACGATGCCCTACGACATCGAAGCCTATACTGAGCTGTTCCTGCGCGCTGTCGAGTCGCTCTTGGCCGTGGCCAACGTCGACCGCTCAATGCTTGAGAACTGGCTTCTGGCCGGCGCCGGGTACTGGGGGCCGCCGGGCGTGCTGCCCCCGCCCGGCGCTGATCCCCGCATGCCCCTGCTGGCCGCACACCGGCGCCGGCGTGCAGTCGTGCCCCGGCCCATGCAGCCCGTCGCCAAAGCGCCCCAAGACCGCTATGCCGAACACTGGGGCAGACGATTCTCCTAAAAGGCCGCTGATTTGGCCGCTCGGGGAACGCTTAGAATCGTGTCGCACTGGCTATGGCGGCGGTGCAGACTGGGTCATTGGCAAGCGTATCAGCATCCGTTTCAAACACACACCTCCCACCCACGAGGCCAACATGCCCTCCTGCCGATCCGTTGTCACCGTCGCAGCCGCCATCCTCCTGTCGGGTGGTCAGGCAGGGCTCACACCAACCGCTGGGCCCTCCAGCCCGGCGAGGGCTCCACTCGGAGCCACAGCCTGCTCGAGCTAGACCGGCTATGCTTCGTCACATAACATCTCGGCTATACTTCGATACGTGACGGGGCCCTCTGAACCGATATCATCCTGGCCATACGGGGGGCGAGAACACTCCAGGAGGTGAACGAGATGAACCCTTCCTTCGGATCAAGCTACCCAACACCGATGAGCGCCTTGGCGCGCCAGGAGGCGGTAGCCGGAGTCATGCGTCAGGTGTACTTGTGGATGGCGGCCGGGTTGTTTGTGACGGCTGGCATGGCGTGGGTCGTCGCCACGTCGTCGATTCTGCTGGTCTTCGCTCAGCAGCCGATCCTCTTCTACGGTGCGTTGATCGGCGAACTCGTCCTGGTCATCGCGCTCACAGCGGGGATCAACCGGCTATCTGCCACGGCCGGGCTGGTGCTGTTCTTCGCCTACGCCGGCTTGAACGGCGTCACCATGGCCCTGATCTTCTTGATCTACACCGCCAGCAGTATCGCATCCACCTTTGCTGTAACGGCCGGGCTGTTCGCCATCATGAGCATCCTGGCCTACTCGACCGGCCTCGACCTCACCCGCTACCGCAGCCTGTTTCTGATGGGCCTGGTGGGCCTGATTCTGGGTTCGGTGGTCAACATCTTCTTCGCCAGCGGGATCCTGTACTGGGTCTTGACCTACGCCGGCATCGCCCTCTTCCTAGGCCTCACGGCCTACGACACACAGCGCATACGGCGCCAAGCCGAGGCCATCATCGGCGGGGGTGAGCAGGCCTCGCTCCAAAAGTTGGGGATTATGGGCGCTCTCAGCCTGTATCTCGATTTCATCAACCTGTTCCTGCTTCTCCTGCGCCTGGTTGGGCGGCGGCGCTAGGATTTGGTCGCTGCCGACGTGTTCATGAATCTGGCGTCACGGGATTTGACGCTCTCGCGCAACTCATGGTATGATCGCACCACCAGCCGGCCGCTCGCACCTTCGGGGCGGCCTGCGTGCACTGTCGGAAGGAGTAGAACATAAGCGCATCAGAATTCCGCATCAATGACGGCATCCGCGTGCGAGAGGTACGCCTGGTCGACGCGGACGGCGAAAACGTTGGCGTCGTGGCCATTGAGGATGCCCTCGGCCGCGCAGAGCAAGCAGGGCTCGACCTGGTTGAGGTCGCCCCCAACAGTGATCCGCCGGTGTGCCGGATTCTCGACTACGGCAAGTTTATGTACGAGCGCGCGAAGAAAGAGCGCGAAGCGCGCAAGTCACAAACCAAGGTTGAGATAAAGGAAATTCGCTTCCGCCCCAAGACATCCGACCATCACAAATCCTTCAAGGTCAAGAATGCCAGAAGGTGGTTGGGCGAGGGCAAGAAGGTGCGCGTTCGAATTCGATTTCGGGGCCGAGAGCTCGACTATCCCGAAATCGCTTTGAACGACTTGAAGAGCATCGCCGAGGAACTTTCCGATATCAGCACCATCGAACAAGCGCCAAGCATGGAAGGGCGCACGATGCTGATGATATTGGCACCCGAAAACAGCTGAAACTCAGCGAGTCTCTGTTACAATTTGGTGCTGTCCGCCGCGGACCAACATTGTCCGCGGCGCTGTATGAAAGGAAGCCATCCATGCCCAGGAAGAAGACCAAGAAGGGCAAGTACAAGCTCAAGACCCATAAGGCCACGTCCAAGCGCTTCCGCATGACGGGGTCCGGCAAGTTGGTACGCACCAAGGGCGGCCAAAGTCACTTGCGCCGGCGCACCCCCAAGCGGAGCAAGCGGATGTTCAGCAAGATGCATCCCGTGAAGGGCAGCAAGATCCGCAAGCGCGTGCGCCGTCTGGCCCCATACCTGAGCAAGTACCGCGCCAACCCCAACGCCCGGACAGGTCAGTCCTCCTGACCCCTGGGCTCTAGCGTGGCTGTTGCGCGCACGCAACTGGCGTCGATCTCGGGCGCCGGCGCACAGCGGGCCACAGGAGAGTAGAACGTGCCAAGGACCAAGGGCGGTTTCGTCACACGCCGTCGTCACAAGAAGATCCTTAAGGGGAACAAAGGCTACTACGGAACTCGTAGTAAACTCTTCCGCCGGGCCAATGAGGCCATGCTCAAGAGCCTATGGTACGCGTACCGTGATCGCCGCACTCGCAGACGCGATTTGCGCAGGTTGTGGATTTCTCGCATCAATGCCGCAGCTCGCATCAACGGGACCACATACAGCCGGCTGATCCACGGAATGCGCCAAAAGAACGTGCAGCTCAATCGCAAGATGCTGGCCGAACTGGCCGTGCGCGATCCGGACGCCTTCAAAGCCGTCGTTCAATCCGTCGCCGGCTGAGCCGGTCTCCGATGAGACTTAAGGGACGCCATGGGCGTCCCTTTTCTTTTGCATTTCGCGGACTGAGGCGATGATACAATCGGTCCCGATATCTCGAATCCGCCTTGGAGTCTCCTCCGGCATGTCCGAACTGATCGCCCAGGCCCATCCAACCCCTGATGCGAAACTGAGCTTGATTCACGGCGACATCACGCTTGAAGCAGTGGATGCCATTGTCAATGCAGCCAACGCCCATCTGGCGCATGGGGGCGGCGTGGCAGCCGCTATCGTGCGTCGGGGCGGGACCGAAATCCAGGATCAAAGCCGAGCCTGGGTCGCAGAACACGGGCCCGCTTCTCACGACCGACCTGCTCTCACAGCCGGCGGCAATCTGCCTGCCAGCCACGTGATCCACGCCGTCGGGCCCCGCTGGGGGGAGGGCCAAGAGGAGCGTAAGCTTCGCTCGGCGGTCACGTCAAGCCTGGCCCTGGCCGACGAAACGGGCCTCAGCAGCATCGCCCTGCCCGCCATCTCCACCGGGATCTTCGGTTTCCCCAAACAACTGGGCGCACGCGTCATTCTCGACGCCATAGCTGACTACCTTGCGGGACATCCCGACAGCAGCATCAACGATGTGCGCGTCGTCCTGATCGATCAAGAGAGCGTCGATGTCTTCTCGGTCGCTTTCGCCGAACGCTGGCCTGATACGGGTGCGACTGCATGATCAGCTCCCCGTCCAATGCGCGCGTCAAGTGGGTTCGCGCCCTCCAGGCCAAGCGTAAGGCGCGTGATGAGGAGTCTGTTTTCGTCGTCGAGGGAACGCGTTGGGCTGAGGAAGTGCTCGATGCGGAGGCGCCCGTCTCCCTGGTCCTGCATACCCCGCATCTCGACGACCGCGGTCGCGGCATCGTCAACCGACTTGCACGGCTTGGCGGCGAGATCCTGCCTGTCAGCGACAATGTGATGGTGGCTTGCTCCGACACCCAGACTCCACAAGGGTTGTTGTTGGTTCTGCCCAGGCCCGAGCTCGCCCTGCCAAGCTCTCCAACCTTGCTTTTGGTCCTGGACCGGCTGTCGGATCCAGGCAATCTCGGCACCATCCTGCGCACGGCACTGGCTGCCGGCGTCGAAGCCGTTGGCCTTACACCGGGCAGTGTTGACCCGTTCAACCCCAAGGTGGTCCGCGCCGCCATGGGTGCCCTTCTGCACCTGCCTCTGTCGATGGTCGAGCCGGCCAGCGTCCGTGCATGGGCGGGCCCAACCCAACTTTGGCGCACCCAAGTCGGCCAGGGTACACCCTATGATCAGGTAGACTGGCGGGAACCTGCTACGCTGCTCATTGGGGGAGAGGCTCACGGGCTGACACCTGAGATCGACCAAGCCGTGTCCAAAGTGACACACATCCCGATGCATGGTGCCACCGATTCGCTGAATGCGGCCATCGCCACAGCGGTGTTCCTTTTCGAAATCAGACGCCAACGAGGTCATCCATGATCGTTCGATCTCTCACCGGTTTTGTCGATCCCGGCTGGCCCGTCGAGCCTGAACGCCTCGACAGCCTGGCCAACAGCCTAAACCAGGCCCGTGACGCGCTGCAAGAGGCCAACTACGAGGTCCAGAGTCTGCGCTTGGCGACTCCGCCGCCATCCGAAATGGGCCGTGCCGTGCCGCCCCAGGAGCGGGCTGAATTCGCCCAACGTCTGGAGGCAGAGGCGTTTGTGCACGGCATCGACTACGTAGCCATTGGGCCTGTGCTTCCAGACGAACCCAGAGGCTTCACGGTCGTCCCTGACATGCTGGCGGCGACTGAAACGGTGTTCACCTCGGCGATCATCGCCGATCCCGAAACCGGCCTGTCCGTGGCTGCCGCCCGCGCCTCAGCCGACATCATCTCGCGCCTATCCAGCATCGGCGGGGATGGATTCGCCAATCTGCGCTTTGCTGCCCTGGCCAACGTCGGCGCAGGGTCGCCGTTCTTCCCGGCCGCCTATCATCGGCCCGGGCCGCCCGCATTCGCCGTCGCCACCGAGGGCGCCGATCTGGCCATCGACGCTTTCCGTGAGGTGTCCAGCCTGGCGCGAGGCCGGCGCAGAATGGTCAGCATGATCGAAGCCCACGCCGCCGCCATCCAGCGCCTGCTGACCCCGATCTCACTCCAGAACGAACTCCGCTTCCTGGGAATCGACTTCTCGCTGGCTCCCTACCCGGATCACCTTCGTTCCATCGGCACAGCTTTGGAATCGCTCGGCCTTCCGGCCGTCGGCCTCCCAGGGTCGGCCGCCGCCGTGGCCTACCTGGCCGACTGTCTGGACCGGGCAGAGTTCACCCGCACAGGTTTCTGTGGCTTGCTGCTCCCCGTCCTGGAGGACTCCACCCTCGCCAGCCGCGCTTCCGCCGGCCAGCTCTCCCTGACGGATCTGCTCCTGTTCTCAACCCTTTGCGGCACCGGCCTGGACACGATCCCTCTCCCGGGGGATGCTTCAACCGAAGCCATGACCGCCGTGCTGCTCGATCTTGGAGCGATATCGCTGCGGCACAACAAGCCGCTCACCGCCCGGCTGATGCCTATCCCCGGCAAATCCGCCGGCGATGAGGTGCACTTCGAATTCCCCTATTTTGCCGATTCACGCGTGGTAGCCCTCGTGGCCGAGCCGCTCACCGGCCTATTGAGCGGCTCCGGCATCCTGGACATCGAACCTCGCCATTCGTGAGTCGACCGAACCACCTTGTCCCTTCCATCCATGCCCCTTAGAATGCTCCTTGGGGGCACCAAGGAATAGTCCGCCCGTCTCCTCACCCTTCGCTTGAACAGCCAGGTCGTATGCTCGATCATCTCAACCATCAACAGGAAGAAGCCGTCACCACCCCGGAGGGACCGACCCTGGTCCTGGCAGGCCCGGGGTCCGGCAAGACGCGTGTCCTGACCCACCGCATTGCCTATATGGCGGCGGAGCGGGGGGCCAATCTGCAGTCGATCATGGCTGTTACCTTCACCAACAAGGCGGCGCGCGAGATGCAATCCCGGGTTCGCGACCTGCTTGCACCGACAGTTCCCGGTGGGGCAAGGGGATTGGATCTGGGGACGTTCCACGCACTGGCGGCGCGAATGTTGCGGCGCCACGCGGATCGCCTGCCTGTCACCCGAGAGTTCGTCATTTTTGATGACTCGGACCAGAGGAGCCTGGTCCGGGACTGCATCAAGGAGCTGAACTTCGATCCCAAGCAGGTGCAGCCCGGACGAGTTTTGGGGACGATTTCGTCGGCCAAGAGTGAATTGATCGACTGGAAGGACTTCAGCGCCAACACATATTTTGCTGAGATCGTCCACCGAATCTATGAACGCTATCAACTCCGGCTCCAGGCGAACAACGGCGTCGATTTCGATGATCTCTTGATGTATTCCGTTCAGCTTCTGGAGGCCCACGATGATGTCCGTGCACAATATCACCATCGCTACAACCACGTCTTGGTGGACGAATTTCAGGACACCAACACCGCCCAATACGCTTTGCTGCGCCTGCTGACGCCCCCATCAAGAGACGTCTTCGTCGTTGGCGATGCCGACCAATCGATCTATCGCTGGCGCGGGGCCGACTACCGGAACGTCCAGCGCTTCCAGAAGGACTACCCCGAAGCGCGCGTCATCCTCCTGGAACAGAACTACCGCTCGACCCAGACTATCCTCGACGCCGCCATGTCCATCATCAACCGGCTCCCCAACCGGCACGTCAAGAAGCTCTTTACCGACCGCGGGAAGGGGACATCGATCGAACTGCACGAGGCCTACGATGAGGGGGACGAAGCTCGTTTTGTCATCGACACCATTGCCATCCTAACCCACGCCGGCGAGGCCGAACCCGGCGAATGCGCGGTGATGTATCGGACCAACGCCCAGTCGCGAGCCGTGGAAGAGGCCTTCCTCAGGGCCGGCCTCCCCTATCGTCTGGTCGGGGCCCAGCGCTTCTACGGGCGACGTGAGGTGAAAGACATCGTCGCCTACCTGCGGCTCGTCCAAAACCCGGACGACCGGATTAGCCTGCTGCGCGTGCTCAACACCCCATCGCGCGGTATCGGCGCCAAGACGGTCGAGTCGCTCATGCAGGCCGCCGACCGCACCGGCGTGTCTCCCGGACAGGTGCTGAAAGATCTCGGCCAAGGCATCTCGGCGCCCTATGACGCCGACTTGGACCGCCGAGCGGCCTCCGCCCTGACAGATTTTGGACGCCTGTTGCCCGGATGGCTTGAAGCGCGCCAGGCCCTCTCCCTTTCAGATCTGATTGACCGGATCATCCGAGATATTGGCTACCGAGAATACATCGACGACGGCAGTGAAGAGGGGACGGAGCGGTGGGACAACGTTGTTGAACTGCGCCGGGTGGCCGAGGAGTTTCAGAAGGTCGATCTGGGGGCATTCCTCGAACAGATCGCTCTGGTATCCGATCAGGACACCCTTACCGATGACTTGAACGCCCCCATTCTTCTGACGCTGCACGCTGCCAAGGGGCTCGAGTTCCGCGTGGTGTTCATCATCGGTCTGGATGACGGGATGATTCCCCACCAACGATCGTTCGACGATCCCGAGGCCATGGCTGAGGAGCGCCGGCTGTTCTATGTCGGGATCACCCGCGCAATGGACCGTCTCTACCTGGTCCGATCCTTCCGCCGAAGGATCTATGGCGCCTCATCCATGTCCGAACCCTCGCGATTCCTTTCCGACTTGCCGGCCGACATCATGTCCGGCGATTGGCTCGGCGGCCAGACAGCGGAGCAAGCGACTTACACCCGCCAAACGTCCTGGGAGTCGACCGCGCCACCCCGCCAAGCCCGCTATACGGCCGGGATGCGAGTAATCCATCCCACCTTCGGCGAGGGTATAGTGATGGAATCAAAGATGGACCGAGACGACGAAGAAGTCGTGGTGGCCTTCGAATCCGGGGATGTGAAGCACTTGCTCGCTTCCTTGGCCAATCTAGAAACAGCCACGGATTAGGCGGCTGGGAGAGTCGAACAGCATGAACATATTTGTCACGGGCGGCGCCGGCTACATCGGGTCGGCTGCAGCCAAGCGCCTGCTGGATGCCGGGCACGAGGTCACCATCTACGACTCTCTCGTCACCGGTCACCGGGCCGCCGTGCCCGAGGCGGCGACGTTCATTCAGGCCGACTTGGCGGACAACGCCAAGCTGGGGGCTGCCCTGGGAAACCACGCCTTCGACGCCGTGCTCCACTTCGCCGCCTTCATCGAGGCCGGCGAAAGTATGCAGAAGCCCGGCAGGTACTTTCGCAACAACCTCGTCCACTCCCTGCAGCTGATTGAGGCTTGCGTCCAGGCAGGCGTCGAGCGTTTCGTGCTTTCCTCAACCGCCGCTGTCTACGCCTCGAGCGATGTGCCCTTGTCAGAGGACTCGCCGCTCGGCCCAGCCAACGTCTACGGCCAGACCAAGCTGATGATTGAACAAGCGCTGGATTGGTACCGCCGGGTACATGGCCTGCACTACGCTGCCTTGCGCTATTTCAATGCCGCCGGCGCTCTCCCGAATCGGGGCGAAGCCCACCAACCCGAGAGCCACTTGATCCCCCTTGTCCTCCAGGTGGCCCTAGGGAAACGCGACCGGATCAAGATCTATGGCACCGATTACCCGACCCCCGATGGGACATGCATCCGGGACTACATTCACCTGGCCGATCTGGTTGAGGCCCACCTGCTGGCCCTGGACGCGCTGGAAGAGCGGGACCAGCTGGTCTACAACCTGGGGAATGGCACAGGATACTCCGTGCGGCAGGTGGTTGAGACGGCGCGTCGCGTGACGGGAGAACCCATTCCAGCCGAAGAAGCCGACCGTCGCCCTGGCGATCCACCACGCCTGGTGGCTGCGGCCGACAGGATCGCCGACGAATTAGGCTGGTCTCCCAAATACCCCGACCTCCAGCAGATCATCGACAGCGCCTGGCGCTGGCACCGCACCCATCCCGATGGCTACGCTGACCACGCCGCGGATCTCTAGCCCATAGGGCCGCAGGACCCACATGCTATAATCCCCCCCGGCTTGGTCCGGCGCCAAGACCCTCTTCCGGGGAGACCTTCCCCGCAGCCAAATCGCCAGTTTGGAGCGCACAATATGCCCAACACGCCACCCGAAGTACCTCCTGATGGTCAGAGAATACAACTCAAAGACGGAAATCTTCTCGTCCCTGATCGTCCCATCCTCCCCTTCATTGAAGGCGATGGCATCGGCCCCGACATCTGGGCTGCGGCCGTGCGTGTGTTTGAGGCGGCCGTCGCTCAAGCCTACGGCGACCGCCGCAGCGTCGCTTGGATGGAGGTGCTGGCCGGTCAAAAGGCGTTCGATCAGACCGGGGAATGGCTGCCCGACTCTACGGTGCAGGCCTTTCGCGACTTCTACGTTGGGATCAAGGGCCCACTGACGACTCCTATCGGCGGCGGAATCCGATCCTTGAATGTCGCTCTACGCAAAGCACTCGACCTGTATGTGTGCCTGCGGCCGGTCCGCTACTACGACGGCACCCCCACGCCGGTCAAGCATCCGGAAAAGGTCGATATGGTGATCTTCCGCGAGAACACGGAAGATATCTACGCCGGGGTTGAGTTTGAGTTGGGAACCGAGGCCAATCAGCGCTTCATGGCCTGGCTTTCCGACACCTACCCCGATGAATACGCCAAGATTCGGTTCCCCGAAAGCTCGGGGATCGGCATCAAACCCATTTCACGTGAAGGCAGCCAACGGTTGGTGCGAGCGGCCATTCGTTATGCCCTCGATCGCAGCCGCCGCTCAGTCACTCTGGTCCATAAGGGCAACATCATGAAGTACACCGAGGGCGCCTTTAGAAACTGGGGCTACGAAGTGGCCGAGCGGGAATTCGGCGACAGCGTCTATACCTGGGCGCAGTGGAACCGAACCAAGAAGGCTTCCGGGGAAGATGCCGCCAACCAGGAACAGGAAGCCGCCCTGAAATCTGGCAAGCTGCTGGTGAAGGATGCCATCGCTGATATCGCCTTTCAGCAGACGATCACACGCGCCGACGAGTTCGACGTGATCGCTACGATGAATCTCAATGGCGACTACATCTCCGACGCCCTGGCGGCTCAGGTGGGTGGCATAGGAATCGCCCCCGGCGGCAACATCAACTATGAGACCGGACATGCGATCTTCGAAGCCACCCACGGCACGGCCCCCAAGTACACGGGACTCAACAAGGTCAATCCTGGCTCAGTCATCTTGAGCGGGGAGTTGATGTTCCGATATCTGGGTTGGGACGAGGCCGCCGATCTGATCGTACGCGGCATCGAAGGCGCCATTCGCAGCAAGCAGGTGACCTACGATTTCCATCGGCTCATGGACGGGGCCAAGTTGTTGTCGACGTCAGCTTTTGGCGACGTCGTGATCGAATCTATGGCATGACGCCAAGCACAACCAACACCAATTTCCGCTATCGATGACGGCTTTAGGCGCCAAAGCCCAGGCCGTGCACCAGCGCCTGCTGGAGGCCTACGGCCAGCCGGTGTGGAGGGAGCGGCTTCCGCCCCTCGACGAACTGGTGTCGACCATCCTTTCCCAGAACACCAACGACGACAACCGCGATCGTGCTTTCGACGCCCTGCAGCGCGCCTTTCCAAGCTGGGAGGCTGTGCGTGACGCCGACCCTCCTAAGGTCATCGAGGCCATCAGGACCGCCGGCCTCGCCAATCAAAAGGGGCCCCGGATTCAGGCCGTACTGCGCCAGATCACCGAACAACGAGGCGAGCTGGACCTGGAGTTTCTACGCGACAAGCCCCCGGATGAGGTCCGCTCATGGTTGTTGAGCTTCAAGGGGGTCGGGCCCAAGACGGCCGCCATCGTGATGCAGTTTGCGTTGGACATCCCCGCCTTTCCGGTGGACACTCACGTTCATCGCGTCACTCAGAGGCTCGGACTGTGCCCTCAGGGCACATCGGCCGAGAAGGCGCACAAGATCCTGGCCAACCTGTTCCCCCCGAAGTCCTACTACGCGGCGCATCTCAATATCATCCGACACGGCCGGGAGGTGTGCAAGGCCCGGCGGCCGGCATGCGATCGCTGCGTGCTCACCGATTTGTGTGACTACTTTCGTGAGAACGGCGCTCCGGCTGAGCCGGCGTGAGGAGTTGGTCTAACCCATCATGACCAAACTGACCGCGGGCGACCGCTTTCCGCTGCTGCTGTACCATTTCGCCGTCAGCCGTTATCGACGGCCGGCCATGCTGCTGGCCTTGCTCCTGCTGGGGCTGTGGTACCCGGTAAGCCTTGACCTTCTCGCCTGGCCGAAACCGCCCAGCGATGCATGGCTGCTGGCGGGCGGTTCAGTCTCGACCGCGTTTTGGCTCTTCGCCATCATCGGCCCCCGACTGGCCTACGCCCAGCCGCGCGAAGACCATCTGCGGCTGCAAACACCCATCTACCGACTCAAGATCTCCTACCGCCGCATCTTGAACACGAGAGCTGTTGAATTGGTGAAATTGCTCCCTCCGAGCAGCCTGTCGCGCGGCAAGCGGCGCCTGCTGGCGCCTTTCTACGGCCGGACTGCGGTGGGGGTTGACCTTGACGGCTACCCGCTCCACCCCCTGTTGATGCGCCTCTTCCTCCACAGCCTGTTCTTTGCCCCCGACCGAACGGGCCTGGTACTGATCGTGGCCGACTGGATGGGCCTCAGCAATCAGTTGTCCGATCACCTTCAGGCCTGGCAGGATTCGCGACATCATCGCGCCGCTCGTTCCGACGCCGCGGCCATCCTTGACGCTGAAGAGGACTGAGTTACCGGCGCACCTCCTTTTGTGAGATTCTTCACAAGTGTTTGCGGCTCAGCCTGGGCCTATTTTGCGCTCCCGTTATACTCATCTTGAGGGCAGCAGACAGATCGCACAAAAGGAAGGGAAAGAACATGGCATTCAAGATGACCTGGTTTGGGCATGCCGCATTTCAAGTCGAAACCGGGGGCAAGACACTCCTGATTGATCCGTATCTGACCGACAACCCCTCAACCGATGTCAGCCCCGACAGCTTGAAGCCAGACTTCATCCTCATCTCCCATGGCCATGGGGACCACGTGGGCGACGCCGTCGCCATTGCCAAGCGCAGCGGCGCCCAAGTCATCAGCAACTTCGAAATCGCCAACTGGTTCGATGGTCAGGGTGTAGAAGCTCATCCCCAGCATCTGGGCGGCGGCCACAAGCACCCATTCGGCTATCTCAAGCTGACTCTGGCCCTTCACGGGTCGGCGCTGCCGGATGGTTCCTATGGCGGCAACCCGGCCGGGTTCCTGCTGACGACCAACGCCGGTGAGAAGGTCTATTTTGCCTGTGATACGGGTCTTTTCGGCGACATGCGCTTGATCGGCGAGGAAGGCATCGATTTGGCGGTGCTGCCCATCGGGGACAACTTCACCATGGGCCCAGACGACGCGTTGCGAGCCGTCAAGCTTATTCAGCCCAAGCATGTCATCCCGGTGCACTATGACACCTGGGATCTGATTGCTCAGGATGCTCAGGGTTGGGCAGCTCGAGTCAAGAGCGAAACCCAGGCCGAGCCGCATGTGCTCCAGCCCGGAGAGAGCTTCAGCCTGCCAGCGTAGTTCGCCATAAGGGCGGTCACTGAACGAAGGGTGGTGTTACGGCCGGCTTCGCCTGCAAGGGAAGGGCGATGGTGAAGGTCGCACCTTGGCCTTCACCGTCGCTTTCGGCCCAAGCGCGCCCCTGGTGGGCCTGCGCCACGCCGCGGACGATGGCCAGGCCCAGGCCCATCCCTTCATGGCGGCGCCGCAAGTGATCTTCAACCTGATAGAACGCCTGGAAGATTCGCTCCAGTTCATCCTCGGGGATACCTATCCCGTTGTCGCGAACCTGAA
>Ga0307440_1001028_pt1 | contig 13698 bp, 12 predicted proteins | sample SalMarWE160410MG_FD_202150 | JGI IMG/M metagenome (GOLD analysis project Ga0307440, IMG submission 202150) | Salt marsh sediment microbial communities from the Plum Island Ecosystem LTER, Massachusetts, United States - WE1604-10 | ecosystem: Environmental > Aquatic > Marine > Intertidal zone >... | reverse complement strand
CCCTATTTACTATAATACAAAAGCCTGTCGATTCCTGACAGACCCTAATCTCCGGTGGCGTCCCCAAGGGGATTTGAACCCCTGTTGCCGGCGTGAAAGTGCGATTTAAAGCGTATTTCGCCTGATTTTATTACCTTTTTTTACCGTTAAAAGCCGTTTACAGGAATTAAAAGCCGTCTAAAAAGCCGTCAAGGTATCCAGAAATTTTCCATCATTGATCTGCCCCCTCTATCCATCTCATCACCAGGCCCACAACAAACTCAATTTCTTCATCAGTCAAGGATCTACCTTTCTTTATCCCATGCCATTTCTGAGTACAACTACGACAACAGGTTAATAGCCTTTTTATCTTATCAAAATATCATTTCAATATATATAATTAGACACTTTATGGCCAATTAAAATACTCGAAACGACACGTAAGACCTGGCACTAAATATTCCAATCCCTTTTCGCAATTTCATTTCACTTAATATTCAAATCGATCCTATACCATAAACATATTAAGAATTGACCATATGGCAAAAACCGAATCGCCAGCAATCTAAAATTCAGCCATTTTAAACAACCTGCCATCTTTGCCCTTGTCATGAAGATGTAAAATTACCTGATGATCATCAAAAAATATCTTTTTATCGTAATCGTCACGTGGCAGGTCGGATTCTATTACAGATAAAATATACTGGATGTTGTAATTTTGACAGTATTCATTGATCGTATCAAGCAAAACGATTCGCTTTCTATTGTCTAACAACTAAAAAATCAGAATAAAACCATCTGAACAAAAAAATAAAATCCATTATTGTCATATCAAAATTAATATGCGATTAGTATTTTTATAGAAAGATATAAAATGATCACAAAAGATTAAGTTTGGAAAATGATATGTCATCAATCTCCAAATAGGAATTATTCAACAGCCTAAACATTAGAACTTGTTAGGAGGTCACATGCGAAAATTTTATGTGTTAATAATTGTTTTTCTGGGATTTATTTTATGTTCTTGTGGTGGTGGTGGTATCCTGCATAATGCGAAAATTGGCAATGTTCAAGGTATAGAAAAGGATTTAAAAAATGGTGTTTCGATTGAAACGAAGAGTGAAAGAGGGAGCACTCCACTGATGGTAGCAGCTTACAGTGGAAAAGTTGAAGCAGTCGAGTATCTTTGCAAAAAAGGTGCAGATGTGAATGCCCAAGATGATCATGGCGCTACAGCTTTAATTCATGCTACATACTATGATTTCCCTGATGTGGTCAAAATCCTTTTGAAATATCACGCAGACAAAACAATTAAAGATAAATATGGAAATACCGCTTTATATTATGCTCAGCAATACGGATATACAAAAATAATTTCTCTGCTTAAAAATGAATAAATGAAATACATCGAAGTGATTTCTCCAAGACAGTTGTGGGTTTAATGTTTTAGGGTAAGGAAATGTGGGAAACGCAAGAGATCATCATGCCTATAGGTGGCTTTAGAATTTTAAAAACTGGCTGTGGTTTGAAAGCTAAGAAGGAAAGCGTCAAAATGTGATTTGTTATCGCGGAGGTCTATATATAAAACTTACGTGAATTTCACATAACCAACTACCACTGTAATAATAGTGTTTAACATGGTCTTTTTGCCTGTCATGATATTTCGCTATTTACCCCAGACCTGAACAGTTTGTTTCCTCCATATTCCGCCTAAGATACTAAATATATGCGTATCTGCAAAGTTAATTTGAGTCAAACCGGACCGTTTAGCTGCATCGCCAATAGCCCTGCTGTTCCATTCCGTACTTATACCCAACCCACTAACAGGTTCCCTTATCTGCCTGCTGCTCATTGTTGCAGATTTGTTCCCGACAGGGGTATTATGCATATTTATAACCAATGGAACCGTTGCGTTGGTATAGATTAAGCCCTGCATGCACCCTGAACATATTGCAAAAAACATACAAATGAATAGAAAAAATAAAATTTTATGCATATAGTATTAATCCCCATAGGCAATTGTTGTTAGACGGGAGTATAACCCAAATAAAATTACGAAGTACTCTGCATCCAAATGGTTAATGGTCTTGATGCCACCGTTCTTTGCAGCCGCTGCAGTGCCGGCGTCGCCCCAAAAAAACAACCAGGCGATAGAATAAGCATGCGACTCCCCAACTTTCGAACCAAGTTGTGTCTTATTCGTATCAGTATCAAGAGGGACTCTTACTTTAGTGTAAGCACATCCAGAAAATATTGTAGAAATGATTATCGTTGTAACCAGAGCAAAGAAGACTTTGTTGCTGAGATATTTAAACATTTTTAAATCCCTTCTTGACATTTTGTTTTTTTCACCACTTTTGTTAACATATGTCCGCCGTGATTTCTCTAGTGTTTAGCCATATCTCTAATCAACTTTCAACCTTTTGTTCATTAACAACTGGGATCATAACCGGCTTTCCGATAATTTCAGACAGAGGAAGAACCGATAAACCTTTGTCTTTCAGGCCCATAAGTATAAGTTCAATTTCGTTTAACCAGTACAGAGTTAATCGCTCATTTTTCTGTCTAATATCATGAAGCAATACGATGTCATCAGGGCGAATTCGCTTTAAAATATTTCTTGAAATGTTTTCTATCCAGCGATTACCGCCATCAAAAGCACGACAGCTAAAATTGACGATATATACATCTGATCGCAATAAAGCCTTTCGTAATCTCGGACTAGTTATACCTGCAGGGGGCCGAAAGGCTATAGGCCGTATCCCGAAATTATGCAACACCATCTCCGTAGATTTTATTTCGTTGACGATAACTTGAAAACTTTTCAGGAAAATCAAGTTGTCATGATTAAAAGAATGATTACCAATTAAGTGCCCTTGCAGCAGAATAGCTTCTATCAGTTCCGGATACCGGGCTGCTTTCCTCCCGTTAACAAAAAAAGTTGCTTTTACCTGATACTTTGACAAAAGTCGCAACAACAGGGGGGTGGACACCGGATCCGGACCATCATCAAAGGTAAGGGCAATTACATTTTTCCCAGATGTCCCCCGACTGATTATCGGAAGAAAGAAACTGAAACGAGGGAAAAAAGGCGCCACCAAACAAAGCAGAATAAAAGCGAATAAGGGAATTAAAGATAAGCGCACATCAATGAACAACAAAAAGGCAGCAATAAGAAATGATCCAATACCAACGCGTTCGGCCATTGAAAACGGCAAATTTCCCGAATGGATTGATTTTGTTGAGCCCAATATTTTTCCCCTAATTTTCAACTTTCCCCTGTTAATCGCCCATTGGTTGGCATAATGAATATCGAAACAGCCATTATTCAGTTTTACCGAAATCTTATTTTAACAACAAACCATACTAATTCCTCTTTAGATCCAGACGATTCAGTCTGTTCAATTGTAAATCCAGTTTGCATAATTATCGTTTTAATCTCCTCGATGGTTCGATAATAAGATGGGGTTCCCAGAAGCCGGAGTTTAAAGTTTTCAAACCACCATAACCAGGGAAAAGGTCGTTTAGGAAAAATAGGCGCCCTGATCATAAGATAACCTTCACGCCGAAGATTATTGTAAATATTGCGTAACGTCAGTTTTAGATCATCATCATTTAGATAATGTAACATGTCTACCATCATCACCAAATCAACTGGTTTAGAAGCGGTCGGGATTTCCGGCGCGTATCCATTTGTGATAACGCCTCTTTTCCCAATTGCCATGGAAGCAATCCTGGTTCGTTGATGATCCGGGTCAATCCCATATACTGTTGCTTCTGGAAAAAATTCGAGCAACCAGCATGCCGGCACACCGTATCCGCAGCCGATGTCTACAATCGTACTGTTCTCATGGCGGTTTTCTAATAATCGAGGTAACTCTGAAAACATGGGATCAAATAACATTTTAAAACGGGCAAATAATCGGGGGTAGGCTTCCAAATTTCTATACCGCCTCATGACCCGGTCTTCAAGATTGTTGGAAGGAAGGTTATCTACCGCGCGAGGTTTAAACCGATAATCCAAAACCGGTGGCAGAATTATAAATGCACCAATGAGAGCATAAGTGATGCCTATCAATGAAGTAACTCCCACACTTCTAAGAAGCGAATGTTCCGCTGTACATAAAACGCCAAAACCAATTAAGGTGGATGCCGAGGCCATAAAGACCGTTAACCGTATTAACCCGAAATTCGGGTGGGCTGTATCACCGTAACGCTGATAGGATTTAGTGAAAAATAATGAATAATCAATTCCCATACCTAAGACGATAATGCTTAGCATTATCGCCGGTATATCCAGCGAGTGGCCGATCAATTTCAATGTCCCCAAAGTACATATTAAAGCGAATATGACCGGTAGCAGAGAAATTATCGTTAAGGTAACATCAAAAAAGAATATCAATAAAAGAATCGTCACGCCAACACCAAGGACGATCAAAATCTTCATGAAGATGGAAAATAGGAGTTCTCCCAATTTCTTCGAAAAGAAATTAGGGTCAAACAGTTTACCCAACGAATGGTATCTTCTATAAAATTGGTCCGCCTTGTAATTCGGTCCGGCAGTCAAATTGCAGACCTGCGTCCAAGTTTTTTTATCAGGACTGACTGTGATACCCATCATATCGAAAAACTTTTCTGGAATAGCATGATATTTAGGAGTATAAGGATCTGAATGTAACATTTTATAAAAAGGCTTAAACGCATCTTTGGTGAATCCCAGTTCAAAAGAGGCTGTTTTCATTGTTTTCTTTAGATCCTTAATCCGGTTGCTGGTCCAAAAGTTTTTCCATGCAGCAAAATTTTGTTTTCTGCGATCCTCCCCGGGAAAAATTATAGATGACACGAAGCCAGGGGACAGAGTTCCTGATAGGCGATCCTCGTTTATCATCTCAAGAAGCTGATCCCCCTTTTTTTCAAGCTCTCGGATGCTCCCACCGTCAATCATTATAAATATTTTATTCGTTGCCATGTTCCAAACATTTGTTATCAGATTATCAGCAGCTATGGTCTCCTTGCTCACTGTATTCATTGAAGCGAGGCTTACATTGAATTCAGGTTTCGCAAAAAAAAGCATGACAACGAAAAAAATGAAAGCACCATAGGCGCCTTTTTTACCCACTGTGGCAAACTTATCGACTATTTTTTGAAGCACTAAAGCTTTTGGCCGCGCCGGAGGCATTTCAAAAAAAATCATGGGAAAAACAGCGTGAACGAAAATAAACGATAATGAAATTCCAAGCGCCGTGAACTGGCCCAGTTGTTTCAATATAGGAAATCCACTTATACTCAATGCGGTAAAAGCACCTACGGTAGTCAATGCTGCAAGCAGCCCCACGGCCCAGACCTCTTTGGATGCATCTTTGCCATAAGTCGTATGGGGTTGATCAAGAAACAATAGATAAGCGATACCGTGATCAACAGATATCGATATGATGGCTCCACCGAAACCGAGTACCATGAGGGAAACAGATTTATGCATCAATGAAAATATGAATAATGCAACCATTATACCTGCGATGGCCGGCAACAGCGACAACAATCCTAAATACGGTCTTGGAAAAGCAACAAGCAGCAGCAGGATTACGCCCAATGTCGAGAACAGGATTGCCCTGGAAACATCCCGCCTTATAATCAGTTCGTTATCAAGGGCGGCTCGATATGCGCCTGTCGGTGTGAGTTTAACCTGATAGCCTAATTTAGAATAGTCGTGGTTGATTTGCCTTGACAATGTTTTAATCAGTTCGGCCACCTTTCGAGCGAAAGCCGTATCCATACTCGAAGTTATCGTCTTGGCGATGACGAGTAAGTGTTTACCATCAGATGATATAAGTTGTCCTTTGTATATGCGAACATTCTGCGAAGGTGACAAATACGCCAATTTGGCCATAATTAAATTTTTAAACCCTAACGGATCCTTTGGAATGAAATCAGCCTGGCCAATGCCACTCAAATTTAATAATCGTGTTTTAATCTGGATCAGTTCTCCTTCAATGCTTTTGGGGGTCAGTAGAGGTTTAATCTTATTGTTCAACTCGTTTGCAGAAAACATCACCGGCAAATTATCTAAAATATAATATGATAACGCCGGTATAAGGTTCTGAATATCTTGCATCCCGACATTTTTGAAGAGCCCGCTTTGTTTTAATTGTTCTTCAACCCGTTGTCCCAATTCAACGAGAATATCCAAATCATCTTCTTGATAACTGACATCTATTATCACTTGATCTTGAATCGAATGGTTTTCGATAAAATTTGAGGCATCGAATAATATCGGATTGTCTTTTGGAAGAAAGCCAAGAATATCCGTTTCGATTTTCAACCGATGTAAGCCGATTAAAAACAAAATGGATATAATAAAAACTATGCACATTAACCGGCGCCAGCTAAAAGTCATTGATTTCATCTGTATCGAACACCTGGAGCATAAGTTCTGTTTTTTAGAAATTTGATTTGATATTTTATCAAAAATAATTAGAAAACCAATTTCAGGGCAACCGATATCACAATAATGTGAAGCGCAATGATAATTATCTTGTGGCGATGATAGAATTCATTCCATTTTTGAATTCGCCGAAGTCCCCCACATAGTCTTCGAAATTTATCCAATCGCGAATATCGGCTATTATCCGATCTGGAGTCACCTTGAAATGCAAAAGAAGGATAAATTAGGTAAAAAGTGTCCATCATATTTTTCAAAATCGCATCATAAGCCTTCCCCTGCCACGGTATTTCAATTAAAGATTTAGCAAAATTGTGATTTAATGCGTAGGCATGGGCAAGGCTTCGATACTTCACTTTTAGCACCGATTTGTGATCTGTTTTCTTGCTGGACGAAACTAAGCATCCGAAAAATAACATATTCCAATGGGGATTGGTCGATAAAAAGCGAACACAATTTTTTAGTACGTTTGGGCTGAATCTATCAAACAAGATATCGTCTTCAAATATAACAAAATTGTTAGCGCCAGCCAGTATTCCCTTTTTTATACACAACATGTGTGATTCGAATATGCCCTGTTCACTATTATGCGGATGCTTTTTCACAACTACAAATTCAACTTTATCCAATAATCCAATCTTCGCAAATTGTATCTTTGCGTCTTCTCTTCTATCTGATCTTTCATCTAACGAAATACAATAAAATTTATCAAAATACTCCCAATACTTGGCAGAAGTTTCAGCGTTCATCATTCGTTGGATAATGATCCTTTAATGTCGTAAATCAGGCAAGCCATCTTTTAGAGATTTAAGGGCTCACCAAGCAAAGATACTATAGCGGATAGATAAGAGCTCAGCTTAACACGGAAGAATAACCTCAAGAAGCCTGTAGACGCGGTTTATAAACCCATCTAATTTTTATAAGCTTTTTCAATAGCTTTCTGAACTGCATTCATAATGACGCGACTGCTATTGGTTGCCCCGCTTACCGCATCAACTCTTGTTGACTGTGTTTTGATGATTCTCCTCAAAATTGGCAATTCTGCTTTTTTACCTTTCCACGCCTGGTGTTCCGTTATTTCGATATTAAAAATTTCTTTATCTTGAATGGTTACCCTTACCGATGCCTTGTTGGGCCACCCCCTGTAACTTCCTTCATAAACGCCGTCTTTAAGTTTCTCATGTTTGACAGGGGCTCCAATCACAGGCGTATGGGCACAGCCAAACATGATTGTACCGATAATCATAAGAACCATATTTATAAAAACCGTTGCGCGACCAGTAAATGTATTGATCTTTCTCATTTCAAGTTTTATCTTTTCCATTTTAGTTTAGTCAGCAACAGTTAGTGAAATTTTGTATTTCCTTTTAATCCCCTTGAAAAGAATTGTTTGAAAGTTAATAATGCCGACCGAAACAAGGAAGAGTTTAAGATAAAAATACAAATCCACTAATAGTTTCGTGCAGCGCATATTTAAATTAATTAAACTATTTCAACCATATACATACGTTTTTTATACAGTTTGCCGTGTGAAATGCTTACATGGTTATGCTATAAAAATCAACCAATTTCATTTTTGCCGTAGTTGAATATTTTCATTTAATTTTTATAACACAGTGAAATATGCTACAAATGAACTATGCAGGTGGATAAAGTACAGAATATATTATATTCGGCTGGAAAGATTGAGCATTGATGAAAATGAATTTCATAAAAAGAATTGCTGAAACCGAGTATGTTCGAGGTACAATAGAGGAGAGAGCCGATTTGAGTGCCTTTAAAGAGAAACCTTCGTGGCGGGTAATTCTAGGAATATTGCTTATCGGCTTTAGTTATCTTATCTGTTGGCCTGCTATAAGTGCAGTGGGAACGCTGTCTATCTACATGAACGAACCCTGGCTGCTTGCCGTCGGCGGCCCGTTACTATATGGGCTATCACATTTGGTATTTCTGTTGGGAATGTATTTTGCCGGAGCTCAATATACCAAAATATTTCTCCGATGGGCAACTCGAATCGTAGTTGAACGATTGAGCAGTAAAAAGATGTCATCATCCGAATAACATACGGTTATTTCATCAAAACGACAGATCATTTATCTTACATATCTGGAAAAAACATACGTTTGAGCATTTTTCTGTCATATTTTCCAGATGATGAGATAGGAATTTCATCGATGATTCTAATACGACGGGGGATGGCATAAGGCTCAATGATTTTTGAAGCCTTCTCTCTAAAAAGATTTTTATCAATACTGCCCTGTACGAGAGCCCAAATTTCATTTTCTTTCCCACGAGCATCTGGCACAGTTATAATGATTGCCTCCGAAACCTTTTGGATCTGTTTAAATTTATTTCGTATTTCTTCTGTATCTACACGCTTTCCGCCAACCTTCACAATACTGTCAACTCGACCCAAAAGAATAAATGTATTGTTACCCTTAATTCTAACCCGATCTCCTGTCATGAAAAATCCTTCGGGGTCTTTGGAGATTTCAGGTGAAATAAAGGCCGACCGAACACAAAGTCGTTCATCAACAACTTTCCAATCTACTACATCGAAAGGTTCCATAGGACTCTCATTTTCAGCTTGATAGCAGGTTGCGATACCACCGGTTTCCGTAGAACCATAAATCTCGATAAGATCAACACCAGTTTTTTTATGAAAGTAGTTTCCATCCTTCTTATCTAGTTTTCCTGCCGATGAAAAAGCTATTCTTAGGAAATCACTCGGGATTTCACCGTCTCTTAGAATTCTGTAATGGATGGGAACACTTACCAGAATGGTTGCAGAATGGCATTGCAAAGCATTCCGTATTTCCTGGGGGAAAGTACAAATCTCGGCAACAACTTTTGCGGATGAAACAAAAGGAATTAGCACGGTAAAAAGGAAGCCATAAATATGATAGGGTGGTACGGTTGCCAGAATTCGATCATCCTTAGATATGTTAAATCTTTTTGAGTGATAAAAGGCCTCTTCAAACAAATTTCGAGGGGTTTTCGACCACATTTTGGGCTTACCCGTAGAACCGCCCGTGTAAAATTTCAAAAAAACTGAATCCGGGCCTGTAATGCGAGGGAAAGAAGGATCAATAGTACAATTCGAATCGGGAACCATTGCGTCAATTTCTGGTGGAAGTTTTTCCGGTTGATCAGTAACCGCTATTTTAAATCTTACAAACTGGTAGACCTCCCGAATGGCCTGATCTGAAAAGGCATAAGGTAAAACCATGGTTAAATTAGAATCAAGTGAAGCCAGGAGCGCAGCTGCAATAAGCCCCTTGTCTTCAGTACAAAGACATATTGGTCCATTAATCGATTTTAATGAATTACGTATATCTGCAGCAAGGCGGTAAACGTCTTCATAGGTGTATTTGGATATAACAAATTCACGTTTGGAATGTCTATGGTCCGTAAGAATCCGTTCGAGCTTATTTATAAACATAGTTCATTTTTCGTATTAAGGCGGGTTCTTAATAAACGCTATTTAATTATCCACTTTGGAGGAGTCATCCGCCCGGCACTCACATCTCTCATCTGGACGCCGAGAACCCCTTCACAAACGGCACCGTTTTGTTCATAAATCCAAATGTCAAATATCAAAAGTTTTGGATCTCTCTGGATTGGGATGAGTACAGTTATATATGATTCCCCTGCACGAGTTGGATTAAAGATATGCCTTTCCTTTAACCCTATCGGGAATGCCACCACATGAGAAAACCGTTGTCCCCATGCACAGGCTGCATGAAACGCTGCATCGAGTGGAAACGGTGACCCCAACGGAAATCCATTATTCGAATTAAATTTTCTGCTGAAAACCATTGCAATTACGCAACCTTCGGAAAAGTGCAGAAGATTCTTCACATTATGATAGGCCGGGCCAAAGGGAACAAGTTCACTGTAGATACGCTCCGTGGAAATCTTAAAATTATTTTCTTCTGAAATTCTACCACTGTCAAAAGGACGTTTCTCGATTTTTCTTTCTGATCGCGTAAAATTTAAGGTTACATGCTCTTTAACACGGGTAATGTGCGTCTTTTTGAGTCGGCTTTTAGTGATCAATTTTGATATGATACGACCGTCTTTGTAAACTTCAATTTCATTGAACGCGACAATATGTTTCTCATCTCGGGAGATATATAGGAATTTATCAAATCTCGCATCCAAAATACGGGTAACATTAGTGTTCGGTAAAAGGTGTTGGGTTGAAACAGCCAGAATTTGCATGGCTTCTACTGCAGGGAACACTGGCTTTCCCTCAAATTGATGGTCCAATAAATAGGACGGAACTACTATCTCAAGGGGATGTCGAACTTTATGAATTATTTTGGAAAATTTTTCCATAAATGAAGAGTCTTTTCATCTATCCCGACAGGTGTTCCTAAAGAATTCGTCGCACAATGCCAGGTAAATCCGTCACAAATGAGTTCGTTGGTCTTTGCATGGGTGATCACATAATCGAACCGAATTTTCACTCGTTCCAATGTTGAGGGACGGGTATAAATGTAAATGAGGTCATCATAACGCAGAGGGTTGTAATAGTTTACACCAATCTGAAAAATTGGATATACATAACCACTTTCTTCAATCAATCGATACGGATAGGCGGCATCCCGCATCAGCTTCGCTCTTCCTTTTTCAAAATATCTCAAATAATTGGAATGATATACCATCTGAGACCGGTCTGTGTCTGCATAAAGAACGCGATGTCTGCATCTATGCCAGACCAAATCACTGTCTTTGTCTCTTGCATATCGATTGTCACCGTTCAAAGATATAAAATTAATGGGTTTAGGCTTCATATAATGATCTGTTATCTATTGATAGTGTTTTCTTGTAACTTCCTTTAATAATTAAAGCTACACGCCTTTAAAAACAATGCAGCAGTTGGTTCCACCAAATCCGAAAGCATTGGAAAGAAAAAATTCGTAGTTTTGTTTGCGAATAGTATTGGGAACCACGTCAATACCATCCAATTCCGGGTCTGAGATATGGTTCACTGTGGGAAGGATCAATCCGTGTTGCATTCCCTCGATACCCAAAGCCGCTTCAATGGCGGCTGAGGCGCCAAGTGTATGTCCGATCTGCGATTTGTTTGATGAAATTGGAATTTTTTCGAGCTCATATTCACCGAATACAATTTTCAGACAATCAATCTCAACTTTGTCTCCTTTTGGTGTGGATGTACCATGAGTGTTGACATGTTGAATATCACCGGGAAGTATTCCTGCATCATCAATTGCTCCCCGTATGGCACGAATAACGGTGTTGGGATTTGGCAGTGTAAAATGATATGCATCAGATGTCCATCCAATACCCATCACTTCGGCCTTCGGTGTCAACCCATAGGCGGAAATCATCTCTTGAGCGGCCAAAACCAGCACACCACCGCCTTCAGAAAGGACCATTCCTTTTCTGTCGATACTGAATGGTCGTGAGGCCTGTTTTGGATCATGGAAGGCACGATCTCCATCAACGATCTTCACGGTAGCGTTCATATTGGCAAATCCATGAATGATTTCCGGCATAATACATGTATCCACTCCGCCGGCAAGGACAAAATCACAATCACCATCCCGTATCATTCTTGCTCCGATACCTATGGCGAAATTACCGGAAGCACATGCACCCTGCGGAGAGAATATGGGACCAGTGAAACCCATTATCATTCCAGCTTTACCGGATGGCAGATTTGCGCATAAATTGGGTAACAGATATGGACTGACCTTGAAAGGTCCTTTGTTAAGAAGATTGTCCATGGCAATGCGAAATGCATCTGTACCGTTCAACGCGGATCCGATAAGGCAAGCCGTCCTTGGTCCGGTTTCTTTATCGATCTTTAAGCTGGATCGCTCCAAAGCTTCTTTGCATACAGCCATGGTCAAGAGGACATACTCGGCATTCCAGTTGTAGACCTCCTTTCGATTCGCAAAATCCATGGACAAAGGGTTCCAATCGGGGATTTCTCCTACCACGTTGCTAAGGGAATCGACATGACACTTGGTCACTTTTCTGAAGCCGGCCTCCCCTTGGACAGCCCTTTTCCAAGTTTTTTCAAAAGTACTGCCCAGCGCCGTTGCGACGCCGTACCCGATGACAAAAACACGTCTGTTTTTAGGTGCTTGCATGAAGTTTTTAGTGCTTATTTAATTCTGTGAAAAACAATGCATGCGTTACAACCACCAAAACCAAAGGCATTTTTCAATATAAATTCTTGATGAAGTTTCCTTGTACCTTCGGGGACACAATCCAGTTCAATATCTGGGTCGGGTGTGTAGTTGATGGTCGGCAGCAAGACATCATTGAGCATGCCTTCAATCAAAAAAATAGATTCTATAGCGCTTGATGCTCCCATGGCATGGCCGATCATGGATTTATTGGCTGAAACTGGCGGCAGGCGCTTTCCAAAGACTGCATTTAAAGCGTCATATTCCACCTTATCTCCGATTTTGGTTGACGCGGCGTGAGCATTAACTGCATCGATATCTGATGGGCTAATCCCTGCATTTTCAATACTCTCGGCAATACATCGTCTGACGATCTCAAAATTCGGCGCCACGAAATGATAAGCGTCCGAGTTCATGCTCCAACCGGCAATTTCAGTTTGATATTTCAGTCCATGTGCTTTTGCAAATTCTTCGGTGACAATAATAATTGCCCCCGCGCCTTCAGATATAACAAAACCTCTTCGATCAACGGAGAATGGACGACTAGCTCTTGAAGGAAGTCCATCGGCAACCCCGTGCTTTGGGCGATAGGTACAGTTCATGGTCGCAAAACCCGCAACTATCGTTTGAACCAGTGCAAAATCTACCGCACCACATATGACGACATCAGCCATCCCTTGTTCCAGAAGCATCGTTCCAATGATCATAGATGTAACACCAGTGGCACATGCCGTAATCGACGTGGTTATCGGGCCCGTCGCTCCTGTTAAAATGGATATTTTCCCGCCCACCATGTTTATGCAAGAGTTTGGATTGGTATAGGGCGGCGGCAACTTACCTTCGGAAACCATGCGGCGATCCGCATTCAGCAGTGCATCCTGACCGCCCACCGCCGAGCTGAAGGTAACGGCGACTCTAGATCTCAAGCTGGGGATAATTTCTATTCCACTCGCCTTGAGGGCCCGGTGCACAACCAACATGGCATATTTGAAAATCGGTGATGGCCATAACGCCAGCGCACGGGGGCTTAAAAAACTGTATGACGAGGTGTCAATTTCATCTACCTGACCCGCAATGTGCACAGGGAAATTTTCTTTCACGGGAAACCGATCTAAC
>Ga0307440_1001027_pt1 | contig 13698 bp, 13 predicted proteins | sample SalMarWE160410MG_FD_202150 | JGI IMG/M metagenome (GOLD analysis project Ga0307440, IMG submission 202150) | Salt marsh sediment microbial communities from the Plum Island Ecosystem LTER, Massachusetts, United States - WE1604-10 | ecosystem: Environmental > Aquatic > Marine > Intertidal zone >... | reverse complement strand
GGGAGCAGGACATGGACGACCATGGCAACCGCGCTTGCGAGCGCGAACGCAAGCAGCGGGCGCTCGCGTCGCAGCCACGGTCGTGGGTCTGGATGCCGCCCTGGCACTCGGCCACCTCGCATCGACAGGCGCTCCTGAACGGCGCCGATCCCTATCAGACTGTCGGTCACGAGGCCAGTCGTCGGTGGCCCAACCGTCATCGGACCCTGTCCGGATCGTACGGGCCGTGCGGCGGGTCAGGCCTCAGGACCAGGTGGTGCGGGGTACAGCAACGCCGCCGGTTGCCCGGCGGCGTCGGGACGGCGGAGGAGGCGCCCGGTCAGTGGCTGCAGGAGCGCGCCTGGCCCGCGTCATCGGCGGTCCGGAAGCTCGATCCGCAGCCGCAGGCGGCCACCGCGTTCGGGTTGTTGACCGTGAAACCAGCACCCATGAGCGTGTCGACGTAGTCGATCTCGCTGCCCTGGATGAGCCCCACGCTGCTGTTGTCGATGTAGACGCGCACACCGCTCGCGTTGAGCACGTTGTCATCCGCGGTGGGCTGGTCCTCGAGCATCATCCCGTAGCGGTACCCGGAGCAGCCCCCCGAGTACACGTACACGCGCAGCCCGATCTCCGGGCTCGCCTCTTCCTTCGTCAGCTCGCGCAGCTTGGTGGCGGCCGCGTCGGTCAGCGAGACGACCGTCGACTGGGCGTCGATCATGTCCTGGGGTCTCCTTGGTCTGCGGATCGCGGGCCATATGGCCTGCGAGTCACCGCGATCGTACGCAGGTCAACCGATTTCGTCCAGCGCCTTCGTTGCCGCCTGTCGCTCGGGTACGGCGCTATCCCTCGACCCGCTCCACCACCGTGGCGATCCCCTGGCCGACGCCGATGCACATCGTGGCCAGGCCGTAGCGCCCGCCCGTGCGCGCCAGCTCGTGCACGAGCATCGTCATCAGTCGCGCCCCGGAGGCCCCAAGCGGATGACCGAGGGCGATTGCACCGCCGTTCGGGTTCACGCGCGCCGGATCGAGCCCGAGCTCGTCCACGCAGGCCACCGACTGGCTGGCGAACGCCTCGTTGATCTCGACGAGGTCGAGGTCGTCGACCGTGAGATCCGCTCGGGCCAGCGCCTTACGAACAGCCGGGACGGGGCCGATCCCCATCACATCCGGGTGGACCCCGGCGACCGCGGTGGCAACGACTCGAGCCATCGCATGCAGGCCCAGGCCACGCGCGCGCTCCGCCTCGACCAGCAGCAGCGCGGCGGCTCCGTCGTTGATCCCCGAGCTGTTGCCCGCGGTGACCGTCCCCCCGTCGCGGAAGGCCGGTCTGAGCGCCGCCAGCGCCTCCGCCGACGTGTCCGGCCTCGGGTGCTCGTCGCGATCGACGATCGTGACCGAACCCTTGCGCCCGGTCACGGCTACCGGGACCAGCTGCGAGGCAAACCGACCGCCCTCGATCGCCGCCACCGCGCGTCGCTGGCTGTCGAGCGCGAACGCGTCCTGGCGCTCCCGGGACACAGACCACCGCTCGGCGACGACCTCCGCGGTCTCGCCCAGCGAGATCGGCGGGTAGGTGCGCTGCATCTCGGGGTTGACGAAGCGCCAGCCGAGCGCCGAGTCCTCCATCGTCCGTGGGCCGCGCTGGAATGGAGACGAGGGTTTGAGCATCACCAGTGGCGCGCGCGTCATCGACTCCACGCCGCCCGCCAGAAACACATCGCCGTCGTCGAACGCGATCGCGTGCGCAGCCGCGTTGATCGCCTGCAACCCCGACCCGCACAGGCGGTTCACCGTCTGGCCGGCGACCTCGACCGGCAGCCCCGCCAGCAGCGCCGCCATCCGGGCGACGTTGCGGTTGTCCTCGCCCGCCTGGTTCGCGCAGCCGAGGATCACGTCCTCGATCGATGCCGGATCGACGCCGGTCCGGTCGACGATCGCGCGAATGACGATGGTGGCCAGGTCGTCCGGACGGACCGAGGCGAGCGCGCCGCCATGTCGCCCGATCGGCGTTCGCACGGCGTCGACGATCCACGCTTCGCGGAGCGGGCGGTGCTGATCTCGAGGCATGTGTTGATTGTGGCACCCGGCCGCCGGTCGACGCGGCCGCCTGGAGCGCAGCTCGAAGGCCCGCCGCTGGCCGCGCTGTCTAGCGCGCGCCGGCTCGCCTATCGACCTCGCCAGGCGGGCGGGCGCTTCTCGGCGAAGGCGACCATCCCCTCCTGTTGGTCCTCGGTCCCGAACAACGCCTCGAACCGGTCGCGCTCGAACCGCAGGCCAGCGGTCAGCGGCAGCTCCTGCGTGGCGTTGATGGCCGCCTTCGCCGCCCGCACCGCGAGCACGGGCATCGCCGCGATCCGCGCCGCGAGCTCGAGCGAAGCGGCAACCACCTCGGCGGCAGGCACGACCGCGGTCACCAGCCCCAGGCGGCTCGCCTCCTGGGCGTCGATCCGGCGACCCGTCAGCACGAGCTCCATCGCCCGCGCCCGGCCGGCGGCACGCGCCAGCCGCTGCGTTCCGCCGGCCCCGGGGATCACCCCGATTGACAGCTCCGGCTGGCCGAGCTGCAGATCGTCGCCTGCGACCAGCATGTCGCACGCCATCGCGAGCTCCGCCCCGCCGCCCAATGCGTATCCGCGAACCGCGGCGATCGTCGGCGTCCGCAGCTCGGCGACCCGGTCCACGACCGCGAACGGATCGGCGCCGTGAAGCGATGCCGTGGTCGATTCCGCGAGCTCGCGGATGTCCGCTCCGGCGGCAAACGCACGGGTCCGCGACCCGGTGATCACGATCGCCCGGCACGCCTCGTCCTCATCCAGCCCGGCGAGCGCCGCATCGAGCTGGGCAAGCAGGGTGAAGGAGAGCGCGTTGAGCGCCTCAGGCCGATCGAGCGTGACGAGTGCCACGCCGTCTCGCGGCGGATTACCCGCCGGGAGCTCCACCCGGACCAGCCTGCGATCCCCGCCGTCCGTCGTGTCCGTCATCGCGACGCCTCCTTCAGCCAGTCCGTGTCCGGATCCGCGGGGCGAACGGCCTCGCCCCGCGACGACGTCCAGGGCCGGGCCGCGGTGCCCTGCGCACCCTCGCCCGCCGGCGCGTGCGCCACGCGCGAGGACGGGGTCCTCGACGCGCGCTCGGTAGCGATCCGCTCGGTCGATCGGTAGAAACCCGCCAGCGCCTCGTTGAACAGCGCCGGCCGGCGGACCATCACCTCGTGGCCGCAATCCGGCGCCACGAACAGCCGGGCGTCGCGCAGCTGGCGCCGCAGCGCCCAGGCCTGCCCGACCGGCACGAACGGATCCCGATCGCCCACCACGACCAGCGTCGGAGCATCGACCCGAACCAGCTCCGAGGGCGCGTGCAGCGACTGCGAGGCGACGTCGTTCGCGATCGCGGGGAGCAGGCGTCGCCAGGCACCCGGGCCCTGGACCGGACCATGACGCCGCTCGAGCTCAGCGGCCCAGGCGGGGTCGTGGCGCTCGATCCGGTCCGGATCGAACAACCGACGGGCAACCGACGCCCGGGGCTCGTGCTCCGGGCTGATCCCGGCCAGGACAAGCGTTCGCAGCCGCTCCGGGTGACGAACCGCGAAGCCGAGGGCCGTCGCGGCGCCCATCGAGAACCCGAGCAGGTGGAACGTGGCAAGACCCAGCGCGTCGGCGAACGCCTCGAGGTCATCCACCAGCCACTGGTACCGGAAGCCGTTTGCCGCATCCCAGCGTGTGCTCGCATGGCCCCTCGCATCGGGCGCCAGGCACCGGAACGCGCGACGGAACAGCGGCAGCTGCGCGGCGAAGTCCTCGCGCCCCGACGAGCTGGCGCCGTGGAGCATGACCAGCGGCGGGCCGGCACCCTCCGTCACGTAGCCGATCTCGATCCCGTTGGCCGAGACGCGGTGCACGGGCTGGCGGTCCGTGGCTCAGCCCGCCGGCGATTCGGGCTTGCCGGCGACGACCGTCGACATCGCCCGCTCGATCCGCAGGTAGCGGCGGCGAAGGTAGAGCAGCGGGGGTGCGTCCGGATCCGCGAGCGACGTGGCCTCGACGCGTCCCACGAAGAGCAGGTGGTCGCCGACCTCGAACCGCTCGGCGACCGCGCACTCCAGCGCGCCGATCGCGCCCTCGAGCAGGGGGACGTGCGTCTCGCCCGGCCGCCAGGCGGCGCCACAGAACGCGTCTCGCGCGGGCGTGACGGCCGCTCCGGCGAAGCAGTCGGCCAGATGCTGCTGGTGCTCGGTCAGGATGTTGACCGCGTAGCGCTGGCTCGCCTCGATCGCGGGCACGATGAACCGGCGATGGTCGAGCGCGACCATGACCAGCGGAGGATCGAGGCTCACCGAGGCCAGCGCGTTGACCGTGATCCCCTGCGGCCGGTCGCCATCGAAGGCGGTCACCACCGTGACGCCGGTCGCGAAATGGCCGATCGCGGTGCGGAAGTCCGCGATGGAGACATGGTTGGCCGGGGAGGTGTTGCCGCCGCTGTCCGCGCCCCTGTCACGCCTGGTCGTTGCGCTCATCGCATGCAGGATACGGCGAGCGACCCTGGGGACGGTCCCCCGACCCGATGGTCACCGGCCGGACGTCGGCGATCAGCCCGGCAATCTCGCCCTTGTTAGGGCCTCGGCTATGGATGCGGGACACCCCCCATCCGATACTCGGGTGGTCCCCGGACCTGCAGGCCGGGTCATGGCCGGCGGTCTGCACCTCGCCGACGGCAGGGGACGCCGCTGACCTGACTTCGCCAGGAGGCGGGACACCCTGAGCGCCGGGCGTCCCGCCTCACCTCCGCCGTCGGCATCCGGCGGTCGAGTGGATCGCCAGCCACAGCCGGGGGACTGGAGCCGGCTGGCTCGCCGCGAGGCGGGTCAGCCGGCCTCCTGCGCTGCGAGGCCGCCCGCCAGCGACCCATCGCGAGGCTGGGCAGCCACCGCCGGCCGTGGCTCGTCGCGAGCCACCCTGTCGGCCTTCGTTCCCGTTCCGGCACGCGGAAGCGACACCTCGAACCGCGCCCCAACCGCGCCGGCCCGGCAGGTCACGTCGCCGCCCATCGCCCGCGCCAGGCCCCGGGCGATGTTGAGCCCCAGCCCAGACCCTCCGAGGCCCTGCGCGCTGGACCCACGGACGAACCGCCGGAAGATGCTCCGCCGCTCATCCGCGGCGACTCCGGGTCCCTGATCCTCGATCGCCAGCTGAACCCATGGGCAGCTGGCGGCGTTCGCGGCCCCGGTCAGGGATACCTCGACGTTGATCGGGCGCATCCCCGCGTACCGTGCGGCGTTGTCGAGGATGACCCACACCACCTGTTCCGTGGATGCAGGATCCGCGAACACCAGCTCGCCGTCGGTTCGGTCGGCCACGGTCACCAGGGCCTCGATGTCGAGCTCGGCCGCCACCCGCCGAACGAGCGGGACCACGGCCAGCGGCGCGCCGTCGAGCTCCAGCACGCCAGTCTCGATCCGACTCAGGATCAACACCTGGTTGACGAGCCTGGCGAGTCGGCGCTCCTCGATCTGGATCGCGGCGGCACGGGCGTGCACGAACGAGTCGGCTGCCGACTCGTCCACGAGATCGGACGCGGCGAGCTCGATGGTCGCGAGCGGTGCGAGCAGGTTGTGGCTGATCCCGCGCAGGAACTCGCGCTGCAGCCGATTGAGCCGCTTCAGCCGGTCAGCACGGCTGATCGCGAGCCGGTACTGCTCGGCTTCGTTGATGACCGTGCCTGCGAGCAGCGCCATGACCTCGAATCCTGCCTGGTCGCCATCCGTCCAGTCCCGCTCGAGTGACACCGCCGCGTCCAGGCGGGCACCGTCCCCTTCCAGGGCTATCGGCGCATTCACGACCCGGCCCCGCGAGGAGCTCGCGGGGCTCGGCCGGTCCGCGTCGTCACCGTCGATGGGCATCCCGGTTGACTCGTCGCGGCCGGTGGCGGCGATGATGCTCCTGTCGGCGGCAACGACCCGGCACCATGTCGTGGCGAAGATCTCGCTGGCAGCGGCCGTCAGTGACTGGGCCGCCTCGGCGGGCGTCGCAGACGCCGGGACTGCCGCCGCCGCGGCGAGACAGCGCCGCAGCGTGGCCTCGCGCCGGTCGAGCGTGCCCACCAGGCGATCGAGGCCCGCCGCAAGCCGCGCGATGTCATCATCGCCCGGCACGGCCCCGGCCGGCGCCACCCGGCCATCGGCGATCGCCACGAGGCCGTCGTGGATCACCCGGAGCCGCCGGCTCAGCACCCGCGCAAGCACCAGGCCAAGGACTCCCGCCATGGCGACCGTGAGGGCAAGAAGCCCCAGCACGAGCGCTGGCAGCCCGCCGGCCGTCGCCTGGAGCGCGGACACGCGGGTCGCCAGGACGACGGAGCCACCGGCAGGTGAGTCGCCCAGAGGCCGCATGCTGGTCACGAGATCGCCCACCCGCAGGACCTGGCGGTCGGCGGCACCGACGTTGGCGCTGACCGCAGCGTCCGTCGCCGCTGGATCGGTCGAGACGGACACGTTTCCCCGGGCGTCGAGCAATGCCGCGTCGTATCCCGTCAGCTGCCTGATGTCGGCAGCGAAGCGAGCATCGAGGCGGCGAGCGAGCACCAGCCGGCCAACGGCAGCTCCGGGTGCGTCGGGAGCTCCGATCGGGCGGTCGTCGATGAGGTACAGGCCTCCACCGATCGTGATGACTCGTGGTGTCGTGCCGCCCATCCCCGCGATCGACGAGAGCGCGGCCGTGACGGAGGCATCGCCGGCGGCCACGGTGGCGTGCGGCGTATCCACGATGCCTGCGGCCACGGAACCTCGATCGACGAGGAACTCGAGCACGTCCGTGCGGATCGATTGCAGGTCCGAGTCGGAAGCCTCCTGTGCGAAGGTGGCCCACTCCGCATAGCTTCGGGTCAACTTCTCGAGATCTCGGGCGGCCTGCTGGACGATGCCATCGGTAGCCTGGAGGGCACGTTCGGTCCGGTCCACCGCATCCTGCGCAAGTGCCCGTTCAACCTGACCGAACACGAGGATGCCCAGCGTCAGGACCGGCAGCGCGGTCGCGGCGATCAGCACGACGACGGTCAGCCGGCTGAACGCCAGCCGGCCACGGCCGCCCGCCGGCCGCAACGTGGTCACCCGGTCGCGCCCGGCTCGGCAACACCCAGCCGGTACCCGCCGCGCCGCTCCGTGTGGAGAAAGCGTGGGGAGCCCGGGTCGGGCTCGAGCTTCTGCCGCAACCGCCGCATCGTGACCCAGACGTACACGGGGTCGGCGCCGTCCGCACCGGGCCAGACCCGCGCAAGCAGGCGTTCGGTGCTCACGGCGCTGCCCGCGGCGGCGGCAAGCGTGGCCAGCACCCGCGTCTCGGTGGGCGTCAGGTGTACCAATCGGCCGTCGACAAGCGCCTCCCGACGCCGCAGGTTCAGCCGCAAACCGGAGCCAACCTCGATCTCCTGAACGGGGATGCGGTCCTGGAGACGCAGCAGCACTCGGTCAATGCGCGCACGGAGCTCGGCGTAATGGAACGGCTTGGTCAGGTAGTCCTCGGCGAAACGCTGGAGGAGGACGGTCTTGGACGACACCTCCGACACGGCGGACAGGACGATGATCGGCAGGTCCGCGCGCTTCTTGATCTCGTCGGCGACGCGCTCGCCGGCCATGTCAGGAAGCATCAGATCCAGGACCGTCAGATCCGGCCATCGTTCGTCCACGGCAGCGATGGCATCGCGGCCCGTGGTCGCGATCCGCACCTCGAACCCGTCGCGGCGCAGCCGATCCGCCAGGAAGCCGACGAGCCGGATGTCGTCGTCAGCGAGGAGGAGATCGAAGGGGGGGGTCATCTCGACGGCTGCCCCGAGGTGGGGGTTCGCGCTCGTCCATCGCGTGTCGCCCGTACCGCAGCCGATGGTTCGACGCGCATATCAGCCGCTTCCATCGACCGTGCCGTTTCCAATTCCGTTGCCCTTTCCCTTGCCATTGCCTTTGCCGCCACCGTCCGACGCGGTGGGCGTCGGCGATGGTGTCGCCGGGGCCGGTGAGGCGGCCGAACCGCTCCCATTGCCGTTCCCGTTGCCGTTACCCTGGCCGTTGCCGTTGCCGTTGCCGTTCGAGCCACCATTGCCCTGGCCGTTGCCGTTGCCGTTCGAGCCGCCGTTGCCGTTGCCCTGGCCGTTGCCGTTGCCCTGGCCGTTGCCGTTCCCCTGACCGGTCGAGCCACCGTTGCCGTTGCCCTGGCCGTTGCCGTTGCCGTTCGAGCCGCCGTTGCCGTTGCCCTGGCCGTTGCCGTTGCCCTGGCCGTTGCCGTTCCCCTGACCGGTCGAGCCACCGTTGCCGTTCCCTTGGCCGTTGCCGTTGCCGTTGGCTTGTCCGGGCGGCGTGCCGAACGGATTCCCGCCGGGTCGCGTCGCCGGCTCGGGTGTTCCTGAGCCGACGATCGAGGGATCGGCCACCGGTGATGCCGAGCCGCTGGTGGCAGGCGTCACGTCAGGGCTCGACGGCGTCTCGGTAGCATCGGGTTCATCAGGCTGCCCGAGCCGGACGAGGATCGATGTGGGCGGACCATCGCTGGAAACAAACACCCACAGGACGCGCTTGCCGTTCCGGTACTCGCGCCAGCCCTCGCGAGTCCCGAGCCGTACGTACCCGGCGGCGGTAAGCCGGGCATCGTAGGCCGCGGATGCGGTCGCGGGTGGATCCTGAGACTCGAACGCGAGGAACGGCCGACCGCCGTCCAGCCCCGGCGCATCCGCGCCGATCGTCACCGATGCTGCAGGCGGGGTCGGGATCGCGTACAGATCCGGCGCGGCCGGAGTTCTGGGTGGCCCGCCGCAGCCGACCAGGAGCGCGGCCAGCAGCAGGCTCATGACACCCGCTGCGATGGCCCCCGCGCGCGATTGATGCATCAGCCCCACGCTCGGCCTTCGAGATTCAGCCTGGGGGCACCAAATGCGGCGCGCGGACGCACCGGACACCGCCCGGTCTTGCCCGGACAGCGCCACACGGGATCGCCCTGGCCCCCGGGCTGGCGTTCCCGAGACCGAGTGTAGAGCGCGTCCCAGAAGAACGTCATGGCCCGAAGGGACCAGGCGTGACCGGCCCGCGACGTGGAAGCCCTCGTCCCCGTGAACGCTGCCCGGTCGTCTTCGACGCCCGCGAAGGGCTCCGCAGGGGAGGGCCCACGAGCCGGGGGCGAGGGCGGACACCTATGGCGTTTGTTAGGGCGCCCGCCGTACGTTGCCGGCAGCCGGGCCCGCACTTTCTAAGACCATGCCCTTCCCTGACATCCGTTGCGCGCCGCTCCGTCGCCGGGCCCTTGGCCATGGGCGGCAACGCCGCATGCGCGGCCAGGCACTGGTGGAGTTCGCGCTGGCCTTCCCAATCCTCCTGACAATGACCCTCGGGATCATCGAGTTCGCATTCGTGTTCAACGCCGTGCTCGCCGTGAACTACGCGAGTCGGAACGCCGCCCTGCTCGCGGCCGAGGGTGGCTCGGATGCGGGAACCGACTGCATCGTCCTGCAGTCGATCGACGACGAGCTTACGGGGCCCACCGATCAGGCCCGGGTGACCCGGGTCGAGGTCTATCGATCCGACGAGAACGGCAGAGTGCTCGGGAGCCCGACGATCTACGTGCGCGACGGAGGCAGCACCACCTGCACGTACGCGGGCGGCACCACGGTCACCGTCCCGTACACGCGAACGGCGGACGGCTATCCAGAGACAACGAGATGCAACGTCCTGGCGGGTTGCGGGACCGCGCATCCCATCGACACCGTCGGCGTGCGGATCTCATATACGCACCACTGGGTAACGCCACTCGGCGGGACCGCGGGTGGCGGCACCCTCTCGTTCGATCGCGCCAACGCAACCCGCATGGAGCCGGTCCTGTGAGCGAACGGCGCGCCGCCCAGAGCGGGCAGTCCGTCGTTGAGCTCGCGCTGATCGTTCCGGTGTTCATGTTGCTGTTGCTCGGGCTGCTCGAGTTCGGCATGGCGTTCGACCACACGATCACGGTGAGCTACGCGACGCGCGAGGGCGCACGCACCGGCAGCGCCCTTGTCGACGGCGGAGCGTCGGGTTGCGCTTCGGTTGATCCGCGCATCGTCGCCGCGGTCCAGCGCGTGCTGACCTCACCCGGCTCACAGGTGGCGATCTCACGCGTGTCGGAGATCCGGATCTACGAGGCCACAGCCACGGGGGCGGAGACCAGTGGCAAGGTCAACATCTGGCGGTACGACCCCACGCACGGCCCGACGGTCGACGGCGAGCAGCTGGACTTCGCGGTCACCAGTGTGGGCTGGTCCGCCTGCGATCGGACCGCCCACCCGCCGCAATCGGTTGGCGTGAGCCTCAAGTACCGGTACGTGTTCGCCACCCCGGTTGGCCTGATCATGTCGATGGTGGGTGGCAGCGGGCCGGCCGGTCTCGACATCAGCGACCGGACGGTGATGGCCATGAACCCGTCGAGATGAGCCGGTCTGCCATGCACCACCGCCTCGATCTCCTCCACCGCCCGTCGGCGTCGATGTCGGATCGGCCTCCTCGCGGCGCGCGCCGGGCCAGCGACAAAGGCCAGGTGGTCGTCATCTTCGCGATGTCGATCGTCATGTTCACGCTCATGTGCGCCGTCGTGGTGGACCTGGCCTGGTACTGGACGAACAACCTCCGCATGCAGCGCGCTGCGGACGCGGCCGCGCTCGCCGGCGTGGTCTGGCTTCCTGGTGATCCCAGCCAGGCGTATGCGACAGCCAGGGCGGAGGCGAGCAAGAACGGCTACACGGATGGCGTGGACGGGATCAGCGTCACGCCGGTCCAGGATCCCGCCAACGCGCGACGGCTCAAGGTGGTCATCACAGGCCCGGTCGGCATGTTCTTCGCCCGGGTCGCCGGCATCGACTCGTTCCCGGCAAAGAGGACCGCCAAGGCCGAGTTCGTGCTGCCCGTGCCAATGGGCAGCCCCGAGAACTACTACGGCGTCGGCTACTACGTGAAGGTCGAGACGACGACCACAACCCACCATAGCTCCGGTGACACGGGACTCGACGCACCGGGCTCCGCTCCGCCGGGTGGCAGCTGGGCGTATACCCCGACCAGGCGCCAGAACATCACACGCGTCGTCCAATCCAACAACAATCGATACGCGACCGCGAACGCCGATGGGCAACAGCAGCAGTGGTATGCCTTCGGCCTGCTCTCGGGTATCCCAAACCCCGCCGGCAACCAGTCGCTGGAGATCACCGGGCTCGAGGTCCAGCTCGACGACGCATTCTTGTCGGGCTCGTGCAGCGGGTCGAACACGTCGAGCATCAGCGCCGCGGTGTCCTGGGACGGCGGCAGCTCGTGGTCCTCGCCAGTCGCAACGCCGGCGCTCGGGTCGAGCAGCTCCAGCGGTGACTACACGCTCGGGTCGAGCAGCTCGACCAGCGCCTGGGGCTCGCATTCATGGAACCGTGGCGACTTCTCGGACTCCGACTTCCGGGTCCGGCTGACCTCGATCCTCAGCGGCTGCACCGGGACGCTGTACCTCGATGAGCTTCGTGTGCGGGTGAGCTGGGACCTGACGACGACCACGACCACGACCGCCCTGGTCCAGGACGCTCCCGTTCCGCCTCCGCCGGGTCAGCCGGCGATCGCCCATCCCCAGAAGTTCTGGGGCGCGATGCAGAGCCAAGGGGCGCCGAGCATCCAGGGCGATGCCTACATGACCAAGTACGAGACACGGCATCGAGGAGGGGGTGGGGGCACGCTCAACGGGCCGGACGGTACCGATCCGGACGCGAACTACGACCCCAACGGGTTCTACGACTATGGGGTCGACATCCCGGCCGGTGGGGGCGGGACGGTCTGGGTCTTCGACCCCGGCTTCTGCGACGCAACGACCGAGGCCGGTACCGGCGAGAACTGGACCGTCAGCAGCTTCGGCGATAGCAACCCGAACGGCAACCCGACCCGCGAGCCCGTGAGCGCCTTCTACGATCTGCTCGACACGCGGGGCACCCTGCTCGACGAATCCGACGATATCCCGGTCGCCTCGACGGGCACCAGCTTCCGTCACGTCGACGGGGAGGACCACGTGATCTACGACGCCCTCGGAGAGGCGACGCACGAGCCCGACTGCTCGAGCCAGCCCGGGCACTTCGGGTGGGTGCAGCTCGCCACGGGCCTCGTGGAGGGGACGTATCGGGTCCACACCTACTCCACGGACTTCAGCGCACTCGACGATCAGAACAACACGACCGCGCTCAACGCCTTCGCACTGTATGCCGCCTCCGCATCCGGCACGCCTCGGATCTACGGGATCGGCGCCATGGAGGCGTACGTGCGGCTGCCGGGCGGTGGAGCATCGGAGTTCTACCTCGCCCAGATCGACGCCGTCCACGCAGGCAAGACGATGGTCATCAACCTCTGGGATCCGGGCGACACCGGCAATCTGTCGGCATCACTCTCGATCCTGCACCCGACCGGCAGCGGGTTCGCACCGACCCAGTTCAGCTATCACGCCACCCCGGGGACATCGAACCCGGGGCGGTCCAACTGCGCCGGTCGGTCCGGGAGCGGTGTGACGTCCGTGACCACGAACACCGGGGGCAACAGCCTGTACAACGGCTGCTGGCTGACGATCGAGGTCGTCCTGCCAACCAGCTACGACGCGCCGGTCGATCCCGTCTCGGGCGAGCGCGGATGGTGGAAGATCCGGTACGCGATGGGGGGCCGCACCAGTGACTTCTCGACCGACCTTACGACCTGGACCGTGAGCATCCGAGGCAACCCGGTCCACCTGGTGGTGCCGTGACCGCGCCCGACCGGGGCGACCCGACGGATGAGTCGCGCCAGCCGGCGGAGAAGCCGCGGCGGACCGTCACGCCCGCCACGATGTTCGTCATCGTGCTGACCATGGCCGTGGTCACGTTCGCGGCCGCGATCGCCCTCTGGATGTACTGGCTGGCGGGGGCGATCTTCAGCTAACGGGCGGTCGGCCGCTCCCGCCAGGGAACGACCGGTCGCCCCTTGTCCTGGATGGCCCGGGCGCTTGCCTGGCGCTCGGGCCATCCGGCCCGTTCCGACGCAGGCGCCGTCGCCGTACCATCCCACCCATGGACACCGAGATCCCTGCCGCTACCGCGGCCACCCGCATCGAGCGGGATTCCATGGGCGAGATGGAGGTCCCCGCCGACGCCCTCTACGGCGCGTCCACCCAGCGCGCCGTCCTCAACTTCCCGGTCTCCGGCCAACGGATGCCGAGACGCTTCCTGCGAGCGCTCGCGCTGGTCAAGATCGCGGCTGCGGAGACGAACGCCGGCCTGGGCCTGCTCGATGCCGCGAAGGCCGCGGCGATCACGGCCGCCGCGCGCGAGGTCGCAGACGGGCGGTACGACGAGCACTTCCCGATCGACGTCTACCAGACGGGCTCGGGCACCTCCACCAACACCAACATGAACGAGGTGATCTCGCACCTTGCGTCGGCGCGCCTGAGCGGGGCCAAGGTGCACCCCAACGACGACGTCAACAAGTGCCAGAGCTCGAACGACACGATCCCGACGGCGCTCCAACTGGCGGGCGCGATGGCGATCGAGGAGGAGCTGATCCCGGCGCTGATCGATCTCCAGGGTGCCCTGGCGTCAAAGGCCGACGAGCTGTGGGACGTCGTGAAGACGGGGCGGACGCACCTCCAGGACGCGACGCCGATCCGTCTCGGCCAGGAGTTCGCGGGGTATGCCGGCCAGGTCGAGGAGGCGGTCCGCCGCGCCC
>Ga0307440_1001026_pt1 | contig 13719 bp, 13 predicted proteins | sample SalMarWE160410MG_FD_202150 | JGI IMG/M metagenome (GOLD analysis project Ga0307440, IMG submission 202150) | Salt marsh sediment microbial communities from the Plum Island Ecosystem LTER, Massachusetts, United States - WE1604-10 | ecosystem: Environmental > Aquatic > Marine > Intertidal zone >... | reverse complement strand
TCGACCGCCGGTGGGGCGTCGGGACGACACCCCTGGCTTGCAGCCACTCAGCCAGATGACGAGTCCCGACAAAGGTCCTGTTGTATTCCCCTCGGCGACAGCGCAGGCGACCTTGGCTGTCCAGGTGCCGACCACACCGTGCGAGGGCTTGCGCATCCAGTGCTTCAATCCTCAATCCTGCTTGCGCGGCCCACCCGGAGAATCGCCCGGCACCGCGCAGATGAGCCCTGATCTTGTCGCGAGAGTAGCCTGCTTGATCGAGCTGAGCGGCGAGCTCGTCGAGGTAGGGACCGGCAGGACCGGAGCGCAAGTTGCGGAGCGTGAATGGGTGTTCGAAGTAGGTGGTCAATATGCTGTCCTCCTTTCCTTAATCTCGAGAAGGACGGCAGTCGTAGGCGGAGTCAATCAACAGACGCCGGGTGGCGACCCATTGATATCGTGAAGAATGCTGCCGTCCATCAGCGGCACTCTCGGCATAACCCTCTGCTCCGCATAGATCCAGGCGGCAGGAGATGCAGCAGGAAGCGGCGCATGAACTCCGCTACGGGGAGGGTCATCCGTTTGTAATGGCAACGGCCCTTGGCGCGGTAGTCCTTGAACTTGAAGGTGACCGCGTGCTCGTCGAGGGCGATGAGGCGGCTGTTGGCGATGGCCACGCGATGCGTGTAGCGCGACAGATAGGCGAGGACGACCTCGGGTCCGGCGCGGGGGCGCTTGGCATAGACCACCCAGTCGATGGCGCGCAGCGGCGCTAGCCACGGGCACGCGAGACGTGACGTGGGCTCCGCAGGACTCTCACAGTAACGTCCTGTTTTGTACCGGCGTTGTTACGGTCTATGGCCTACTTTCCTCGGGCCGCGGCCGTGACCGTCACGCAGGCGAGACAAATCCGACGTCGACCTCGGAATATTCCTACAAACAAATCAGCGCGGCGAAGTAGGCTTTTGAGGCAACTACTTGTTGGGCGCTGCTCGTCCTCGATGAGCGCCTCGGGGCCGAAGTCCAGGTCGCCTACAGCGGCCCGGATGCGCTTCATCTCCGTGTGCGTTGGGGTCCGAGCGCTGCTCGGGTGGACCTTCGTATGCACGGCATAGACGGCCGTGAGGTCATCGGGGAAATGCGCGCGCGCTCAGCGGTCGGCAACGCCTGTAGATCAGCTGATGCCTGTGAGGAGGTTTTGTCGAATCTACCGTAGGCACGTAGCACAGGTTCAATCTGCGCCCGATCTCTTGTGGCCCAAGACGCATAAGTGCTCAGGAGATGCGCTCGCTCCGGCGAGCGTCGGGAATTCGCGTTATGTGCTGGCGGGTATCGATAGCTTGCGTATATCGTCATCGCGCCGAAATCACTCCGGCGCTCGTCTGTCATCGTGCCATGCCCAGGAAGAGAGGTGCAGCAACCATGCCCGTACAAGTGAGCTATCCCGGCGTCTACATCGAGGAGATCCCGAGCGGCGTCCGGACCATTGCAGGGGTCGCGACCTCGATCACCGCGTTCCTTGGCCGGGCGGCCAAGGGGGCGGTCGACACTCCGGTCGTCGTGAACAATTTCGGCGATTTCGAGCGGGCGTTTGCTGGCTTGGGGATTGGGTATCCGATGAGCTATGCGGTGCGCGACTTCTTCGCCAACGGCGGCGCGCAGGCGATCATCGTGCGGATCTATACGACAGCCGCGCAGGGCGGGGCGGAGACCGCGCAGATCGATGCGAACGGGCTGGCGCTCGAGGCGTCGAGTCCCGGCTCGTGGGCGAACGGGGTGCGCGTGCGAATCGATCATGACGTCCCGGCGCCTCCGACCCCAGGAGATCCGCACCCCTTGCCCTGGGTCGATGCCGAGGGGCTGACCAGCGGGGACCTGTTCAACCTGACCGTCCGCGACACCAGGACCGGGATCCAAGAGGTCTTTCTGAACCTGACGGCGGTGGACAGCCAGCGCCGCGTCGACCGCGTGCTGGAAGCGGGATCGGCATTGCTGCGCGCAACCGGGCCAATGCCGTTCACCTTCCCGACGGCGGATGCTCCGATCGTCGATCCGACCGCCATCTGGACCGACGACACCTTGTCGAGCCCGGTGTCGACGGATGGCGAGGACAGCGCGTTCCTGTCGACAATGTCGGCCACTGACTACACGGGCAATCGGGCCAACAAGACCCGGCTCTACGCCCTGGAGGATGCGGACCTGTTCAACATTCTCTGCATTCCACCGGACACGCGGGGGGGCGACGTGCCCCAGCCGGCGCTGGACGAGTCGCTGAACTATTGCGTCGAGCGGCGGGCGATGATGATCGTGGATCCGCCCGCAGCCTGGACCAGCGCAGCGTCGGCGGTTGCCGGGCTATCGGCGCTGAACCTAACCGGCGTGCGGGCGCGGAACGCTGCACTCTATTTTCCGCGTGTCGTCATGGCCGATCCGTTGCGTGAGGGGCAGGCCGACACCTTCGTCGCCTGCGGCACCGTGGCGGGTGTGTGGTCTCGCACCGACACAGCACGCGGGGTGTGGAAGGCGCCGGCCGGGATCGATGCGGCGCTCAGGGGCGTGCAGAAGCTGGCGGTCAAGCTGACCGATGACGAGAACGGGCAGGTAAACCCCCTTGGCATCAATAGCCTGCGGGCCTTCCCCATCACCGGCCGAGTGGTCTGGGGGGCGCGAACGTTGCGTGGCGCCGACCAGCTGGCCGACGAGTACAAGTACGTGCCGATCCGGAGGCTGGCCCTCTTCATCGAGGAGAGTCTCTATCGCGGCACACAGTGGGTGGTGTTCGAGCCCAACGACGAGCCGCTTTGGGCGCAGATCCGGCTGAACGTGGGCGCATTCATGCGCAACCTGTTCCGGCAGGGGGCGTTCCAGGGGGCGAGCCCGCGCGACGCCTATTTCGTGAAGGTCGACAACGAGACCACGACCCAGAACGACATCAACCTCGGCATCGTAAACGTGGTGGTGGGCTTCGCGCCGCTCCGCCCTGCGGAGTTCGTGATCATCAAGATCCAGCAGATGGCCGGCCAGATCGAGACCTGAGGCGGCTGATAGGCAGAGGACAGCGACATGGCACAGTTTTCGGTCAATGCACAGCGGTTTGATCCGTACAAGAACTTCAAGTTCCGGGTGAAATGGGACGGCCGGTACGTCGCCGGGGTCAGCAAGGTTAGCGCGCTGAGCCGCACCACCGAGGTGGTGGAGCACCGGGAAGGGGGCGATCCATCCACCGTTCGGAAGTCGCCGGGGCAGACCAAGTTCGAGGCGATTACGCTGGAGCGCGGCGTGACCCACGACACCGAGTTCGAGAAGTGGGCGAACAAGGTGTGGAATCTCGGCTCGGGCCTCGGCGCGGAGGTGTCGCTCAGGGATTTCCGCAAAGACATCATCATCGAGCTCTACAACGAGGCGGGGCAGCTGGCGATCAGCTACAACGTGCTGCGCTGCTGGCCGTCGGAGTTCCAGTCTCTGCCGGAGCTGGATGCCAGCGCCAACGCCGTCGCCATCCAGACGCTCAAGCTGGAGAACGAGGGTTGGGAGCGCGACCAGGCGGTGACCGAGCCCGCCGAGGCGAGCTTCACGGATCCGGAGGAGTAAGGGGCGATGCGCGCGCCATCGGCCCAGTCCATGCTGCAGATCTGGGAGGAGGGCCAGGGTCGCCCCCCCTGGGCTCGGGCACTTCTGTTGCTGGAGGCTGCGGAGCCTGGCGCGGATCGGGCGGCGCTGGCTCGTCTACCCGTGGGCGAGCGCGACGCGAGGCTGCTGGAGTTGCGCGCGGCGGTGTTCGGGGAAGCGCTGTCGAGTCTCGTCGACTGTCCCGCCTGCGGCGAGCGACTGGAGCTGACTTTCAGCGTCGGCGACCTGCGGTTGCCGTCGCCAGAGGCGGGCCCGCCTTTCGTGTTCGAGGCGGACGACCTTCGGGTCATATTCCGGTTGCCTGACAGCGCGGATCTGGAGGCGCTGGTGCGGGGGCCGGGGGCGGCGGAGGTTCTGCTGGAGGCCTGCGTGAGCGAGGTGACTCGCGGAGGCGCGGCGGCGCCGCTGTCGAATCTGGACGAGGGTGAGCGGGCGGCGCTGCTTGCGCGTATGGGCAAGATCGATCCGCGCGCAGATCCGAAGGCAGGGATGGTATGCCCGAGCTGCGGGCACGCGTGGTCTGCGCCGTTCGACATTGTGACCTTCTTCTGGGAGGAGCTGGGTGCCTGGGTGCGGCGGGTGCTGGCCGAGGTGCATGTGCTGGCGCGCGCCTATGGCTGGCGGGAGGAGGACGTGCTGGCGCTGAGCCCGTGGCGGCGTCGGCAGTATATCGGGCTGGTACGGGCATGAGCGATTTCCTGGCCTCACTGGTGGCGCGGAGCCTAGGCGAGGGCGCCGGCGTGCCGGACCGTGCGGCAGAGGGGGTGCGGCCGCGCCCTGCAGCGGCGTTTGAGCCCGAAGGACCGGGCATTGCGGTGGAGCTGAAAGGGGAGGTGGCGCCGAACGCCGCCGAGGTGATGCAAGCACCCGTGCCGGAGCCCGCGCCCGTGCAGTCCGTGGCGGGCCGCACGGGGCTGCAGCAAGAGCCCGTTCCTGGCCAGGCACCGCCGCGCCAGCGGTCGCCAGAGGCCGGGAAGCCGCCGGCGGAGGTGCCGCCCGCGCCGTCTGTTCGGCCCAACCCGGCGGATGCGCCGTTTACGGCGGAACGGCCCGCGGCCGCGTCCACGCCACCTGCGACCGCGCCTGCCGCCTCCAGGGCGGCGGCCCCGGACGCGCTGCATGGCCCCGAGTCCGCACCGGTCCGGCCGGTCTCCCTGCCGGTGCCAGAGGCGCCGCGGGTGCCGTCTGCGCAGTCTGTTCGGCCTAACCTGGCGGATGCGCCGCTCGCGGCGGACCGGCCCGCGGCCGCGTCAACGCCACCTGTGCCTCCGCCTTCCGCCCCCAGGGCGGCCGCCCCAGACGCGCCGCATGGGCGCGAGTCCGGAAGGGTCCGCCCGGCCCCCGTGCCCGCGCCAGCAATTCGGGTCGAGCGGCCGGAGATCCCGTCGGAGGCGCCGCCGCGCCCCGTCCCATCACCGCCGCCGCCCGCAGAACGCCGGCGGCGCGCCGATCCGCTGCTGGAACGGATCGTCCGACAGATGGTGCTCTCCCCGCGTCCCGATCCTGCACCGCTGCCTGCGGGCCAGACGCCGCCCCCGCAGCCGGCGGCCTGGTCTGAGGCGAGCGCGCCGCCGCCATCCGTCATTCCTGCGCCTGTGGTCCCAGATATCCGCTCCGCGGCGACGCGCGCGCCGATACCGGAAGTGCGCGAGGCACCGCGCCTGTCCCCCGTGCCGGAGCCGCCACGCCTGCCCGAACGGCCGCCCGAGACGACGGTGCGAATCAGCATCGGGCGGATCGAGGTCCGGACCGGCGCGGAACCAGCAGCCGAGGCTGCGCCGCGGCCCCAGCGGCCCCAGGCCAAGCTGATGACCCTGGACGATTATCTGGCGCAGCGGGCTGAGGAGGGCTGAGCGGTGAGCAATGCGCTGTCCATCGCCGCCACAACGCTGACGCTCCGCAGCCTGCTTGGCGAGGTGGCGAGCGCGGACTACAGCACGCTGCCTCCGGATGTCCGGCCGATGAACCAGATCGACATCACCACGTTGCCGCCGGACCAGGCGCGGCCGGACAACAGCCGCAACCGGGTGAACCTGTTTCTCTACCACACCGAGTACGACGCGGGCTGGCGCAACACCGACCTGCCGCGGCGCGGCCGGCCGGGCGAGGCGCTACCGCCGGTGCTGCCGCTGAACCTGCATTACCTGGTCACGGTCTATGCCGAGAACGACAACGAGCTGATCGGCCAGGTGCTGCTGGGCACCGCTATGCAGGTCTTGCACGACCACCCGGTGCTGAGCCGGTCGGAAATCGAGACAGCGTTGGCGCAGGCCGAGCTCGATGAGCAGGTCGAGCGAGTGCGGGTGACCGCGCTGCCGTTCAAGGTGGAGGAGCTGAGCGGGATCTGGTCGGGCTTCCAGTCCGAATACCGGCTATCGGCGGGCTACAAGGTCGGCGTCCTGCTGATAGAAGGCCGCCGCTCGGCCCGCGCGCCTCTGCCCGTCCTCCGACGCGGGGGCGAGGATCGGGGGCCGGCCGTGGTGCCGGGACCTGCGCCAAGCCTGACCCGTGTTGCCGAATTCTTCGACGCGAGCCTGCCCGCCCCGCCGGCCGCCGCGAAGCCCGCGGCGGAGCTGGGCGACACGGTCGTCCTGACCGGCGTGCATTTCGACGGGGCGGACATGGTGGCCCGGCTGACCCATGACCGGACCGGTACGGTGCAGACCCGCCCGCTATTGTCCGAGCGCGACGACCAGACCGTGCGTTTCACCCTGCCGTCGGCAGGCGATTTAGGGGTGCCGCGGGACTGGCCGGCAGGTTTCTATGCCGTGGAGCTGGTGGTCACTCGACCGGACGCGCCGCCCTGGACCACCAACCGGCTGACCTTTGCGCTGGCGCCCCGTGTGAGCGCGCTGGCGCCGGGTGCCCAGGGGGTAGGCGCGCAACCCTTCGGGCTGGTGCTGACCTGCACGCCGCAGCTGCTGGCCGACCAGCGGGTCAGCGTTCTGGTGCGCGACCGCGAACTGGTGCCGGACCCCGGCGGGATCGTCACACCGGGCGATCCCAATCTGCCCAGCACGGTGCAGGTGACGATCGATGGGCTCGAGCCTGGCGGCCACGTCGTGCGCCTGCGTATCGACGGCATCGACAGCCTGCCCGTGGACCTGACTGCAGCGCCGCCCGCCTTCGACCCGGCCCTGACCCTGACGATCACGCCATGACCCTGCCCGAACGGAAACCGCTGTCGGAGGCCGCGCCCGTCGACCGGGCCGCAACGGACTGGCAAGAGGGAAACGACGCTTGGCTTTCCGCCGCCATCGCCCATCTGCGGCTCAAGCTGCAGTCGCTGGCCGCCGAGGGCACACGGGTGGTGGAAGAGCCGCGAGGCGCCCACCCTTGGAGGGCAGTGTTCGGCGGGGGCGGAAGCCGCGCCGAGGCGCCGCAGCACGTCATGTCTCGCTCCAGCGCGGAGATCGAGCGCGCGGCGCGGGCGCGGGCCGACGCCGAGGCGGCGATGGACCCCGGTCCCGCCCTGCACATCTTAGGCGAACGCTTCGATCTGACGCCGTTCGAGCGCGAGGTGCTGCTCCTTTGCGCGGCGGTGGAGCTCGACACCCGGATCGCCGGGCTTTGCGCGGCGGCGCAGGGGGACCCGGCGCGGAATTATCCCACCTTCGCGCTGGCGCTGGCGCTGTTCGACGACCCGGCCTGGGACGTGCTGTCGCCGCTCCGGCCCTTGCGCTACTGGCGGCTGGTTGAAATCAACCAGCCCGGCAACCGGCCGCTGACCGCAAGCGGGCTCCGCGCGGACGAGCGCGTCGTGAACTTCCTGAAGGGCCTCTCTTACCTGGACGATCGGCTGTCGCCGCTCCTCGTGCCGTTCGACGCGGAGACCGGGGGCGCGCTGCCCGCCAGCCAGGAAGCGGCCGCGGCGCAGGCGGCGCGGCATCTGCGGCAAGGGGCAGAAGGTCATGCTCCGCTGGTGCAGCTAGTGGGCGCCGATCCGATCAGCCAGCAGATGGTGGCCGGCCGCGCGGCGCGGTCGCTGAGCCTGACCCCCTATCGGCTGCCGGCGGCGATGCTGCCGCGCGCGGCGGCGGAGCTGGAGACCCTGGCGCGGCTCTGGCACCGCGAGAGCCTGCTGATGCCGATCGCGCTCTACCTCGACACCCATGACGAGGGTGGCAGCGCGGGGCCGGAGCCGCCGCTCGCCCGGTTCCTGTCGCGGTCCGGGGGCGTTTTTCTGATAGGCACTCGCGAAGGGCGGGGGGATTTGGGCCCGATGGTGCAGGCGGTGCACGTCGCCCGCCCGACCGCCGCGGAGCAAAAGCAGATCTGGACCGAGGCGCTGAGCGCGGCGCCCGGCGAGACGGTGGCGCGGCTCTCCGGTCAGTTCGACCTGAACGCGCCGGCGATCCGGCGGATCGCGCGTGCCGCCGGGGACGCCTCCGGCGCGCTCTGGCAGGCCTGCATCGAGACCACCGCGCTCCGCATGGATCGGCTGGCCGAGCGGATCCGGCCGGTGGCGCGGTGGGAGGACATCGTGCTGCCCGAGGTGGAGCTGGCGCTCTTGCGCCAGCTGGCCGCCCAGGTGACGCGGCGGACCCAGGTCTATGACGACTGGGGGTTCCGGGCGCGGATGAACCGCGGACTCGGGATCAGCGCGCTCTTCGCTGGCGACAGCGGGACCGGTAAGACCATGGCGGCGGAGGTGATCGCCAACGCGCTGGACCTGCGCCTCTACCGGATCGACCTGTCGGCGGTCGTCTCGAAGTACATCGGCGAGACCGAGAAGAACCTGCGGCAGCTGTTCGACGCGGCCGAGGGCGGCGGGGCGATCCTGTTCTTCGACGAGGCGGACGCACTGTTCGGCAAGCGGTCTGAGGTGCGCGACAGCCATGACCGGTACGCCAATATCGAGACGAGCTACCTCTTGCAGCGGGTTGAGAGCTTCCGCGGGCTGGCGATCCTGTCGACCAACATGCGCAGCGCGCTGGACGCGGCGTTCTTGCGGCGGCTGCGGTTCCTGGTCAATTTCCCGTATCCGGGCCCGGCGCAGCGGCGGGAGATCTGGATGCGGGCCTGGCCCGAAGGGGTGCCGCACGAGGCGCTCGACTACGACCGGCTGGCGCGGCTGAACCTATCCGGGGGCAACATCGCGACGGTGGCACTGAACGCTGCGTTCCTGGCCGCCGAGGCCGGTGGGCCGGTGACCATGCCGCTGGTCCTGGGCGCGGCGCGGGCGGAGTACGAGAAGCTGGAGCGGCCGATCAACGGGGCGGAATTCCGCTGGCGCGAACGCGAGGCATTGAAGGAGGCGAGCGCATGAGGGTCGAGGTGGAGATACACAACATAACCGTCGATGCGGCGACGGTCCGGGCCGAGCCGCGCGCGGTCCGCGCCGCGCTCGCCGATGCCATTGCCGCTCACATGCGCCACGCGGGTGTACCCGAGACATTGGGCGGTAACCGCGGGGACCCGCTCTCCCGAGCCGGGGCGGGCATTGACGCCATCGGCGCACAGATTGCCGCCCAAATTGTGGAGCGGATGCCGCGATGAGCATGCACCAGCGCATCGACAGCGTGGACGCCGTGAAAAGCAAGCCCGTGCTTCCGACGGGCCTCCTACAGCGTGCCTGCGATTGCGGGCAGCACACCGGCGGCGGAGTCTGCGAAAGCTGTGCGGCCGAGCGCGATGACGTGGCGACTCATCGCACACGCCGAGTAGACGGCGCGCTGCCGTCGCCGGTCAGGGACGCGCTGCGCTCGCCCGGCCATCTACTTGACTCGACCACGCGCGGCTTCATGGAGCAGCGCTTCGGGCACGATTTCACTCAGGTCCGTGTGCATACCGAGAGTTCGGCCGTTGCCTCGGCCGAGGCCATCGGCGCACGGGCCTACACGATCGGTGAGGACATTGTTTTTGGCGCCGGTGCATATGCGCCCGGAACGGCCGCAGGTCGCCACCTGATCGCGCACGAACTGACACACGCGCTGCAGCAGCGCCAGGCGCCTGCGATACAGGCGAAGGCGCCGACAAGCAGTCCCCGCGGTGCGGACGAGCAGCAGGCAGACCGGATCGCCGACGCCGTAATGGCGGGATCCGAGCCGGCGGCCGTCGCCTTCGCCGCACCGTTCGGCCAGATCCAGCGTGCCTGCACGCCGGCACACATCGGCGCACCCGCGGGGTGCGCTCCGCAGCCCTCGACCTTCATACCCGGCGAAAAGCTAGTGAAGTTCAATTTCGACTGCGATACCTTTGCCACGGGCCAGCAGGCGGACCTTGTACGCTTTGCCGGGACCATCGCGTCGACCGGGCCGGTCACGATCCACGGCTACGCCAGCACCGACGGCGATCCGACCTACAACCAGAACCTGTCCTGCGCTCGGGCGCTGGCGACCAAGACCGTGCTGGAGGCGAACGGCGTCGGCGCCGCTCGCATCGCAACGCAGCGGCACGGGCCCACCCCGGGGCCGGTGGACGAGCGCCGCAGCGCGACGATCGAGGCGCCAATCGCGCCGACGCCGCCGACCCCGGCACCGCCACCGCCGATCCCGCTGACGGTCGCGTTCGGTGACGTCGACGCCGCCTCCTCGCCGGCGGGGATGCCGGAGCGGATTCCGCCGCGTGCCGACACCGTCGTCGGCGTCGGCGTCATCGGTTTCACCCCGCCAATGGCGCCGATCACGATCTCGGTCGAGGGCCGTGGCGCCGCCAACGGCGATCTGACCATCGACGGCGCCGCGACGACAGACATTGTGGCCACCTCGGCGCTGAGGCTGAGGGGCACCACGCAGACTGGCGCCGGGAACGGCGGCAACCTGCGGTTGACGGCCGAGCAGGGCGGCACGAGGCTAGCAACCAGCAACGATTTCTCGGTCAGCTCAATCCCGCAGAACTGGACAGTGACCTTCGATAGCCTGCTCACCGGCGCAAGCCGCGGCTTCGTCGTTCGAGACAGCTGGGAGTCGGACAGCGGCGTGGTCGCCGACCTCGATGAGACCGAGATCTCTGAAATCGTCGATGTCACCTCTTCCGGCGGGTCGCTGGCCGGACCGGGCCGCGTCTCCGGCTTCCTGCCGGGCGACACGTTCACGACCGACACCCACTCTTCGCCCGCCGGGCTCAGCTCGCCCGGGTTCCGGTTCAGCAACCAGGTAAGTATCTTCAACGACCGCCGATCAGGCGCGACGGACATCACGTTGCGCAATGGCGGCTACCGGATCACCCGGGTGGTGTTCCCGCTGCCGCCATTCGGCTGGTTCTTCCGGATCTCGAAGTTTGGTAGCGGCGTGACCGCCGGCGGCTTCACCAGCGGAGCGGGCGCGGGCTCGATCACCAGGATTCAGCGGATGTGATGCGCCGTGGAACGTAAACGGATGCCAACGTCGCGACGCGCTCAAGGGCGCGGGCTCCGATGAGACCCGCCACGACGATACCGCGCGCCAGCGGGGATCGCCCGGGGGGGTCCGGTGCCCGGCAGCCGGTTGTTTACCTCCGGGACGGCAAGAGTGTTTCCTCCGCCCCGCCAGCGGAGGCGGCCATTGCGGCAGCCTATCGGGAGACGGCCGAAAAGGGTCCGCCGACCGGCGGGCGGCGTCTGACCCTGATGACGCACAAGCTCCGTTTCGGTGTCGGCGAGACAGTGGAGATCATCCACGTGGCCGAGGTCATGACGCCTGGCGAACCGGTCTACATCATGGGTCCGAAGGCGATCTTCGGCGAATACCTCGACGACCGGCTTGCCACCCCGCCAATGCCAGAGCGCGATGATCCGCTGGTGCCGGAAGACTACGACGGCGCGACAATCCCCGGCCCGGTCATCGACTTCAACTACGCGCTCACAACCTACCGCTTCGCGGCGCCGGGCGAGCACCGGGTCGAATGGCGCCTCGGGACGCTCCGGTCGAACGTGCTCTCGATTGCGATCGTCGACGATCCGCGGAACGGAAAGGGGGGCTGAGCGATGCGTAAAGGCGCCCTCGTAGGCCTGGACCCGTTCAACCCGGTGGCCTCGATCTCGGTGTTCCAGTTCAATCCGGAGAAGATCACCCGGACGCTGGTGCCGCAGACCTCCGGAACGGCCGGGTCGATCTTCGAGACCGAGCGGTTGAAGGGCCCACCGGAGGAGACGATCAAGTTCGATCTGAAGCTCGACGCGGCCGACGATCTGGACATCGGGGAGAAGATCACGGAGGCGCTGGGGCTTTATCCGCAGCTCTCGGCGCTGGAGATGCTGGTCTATCCGAAGAGCGCGCTGGTCATCACCAACACGGTGCTGCTGGCCACCGGGACGATCGAGGTGATCCCGCCGACCGGGCCGCTCACGCTGTTCGTCTGGGGGCCGCAGCGGATCCTGCCGGTGCAGGTCAAGGAGTTCACGATCGAGGAGCAGAAGTTCGATTCGAACCTGAACCCGATCGAGGCCAAGGCGAGCCTGGGGCTCAGGGTGCTGAGCTACAACGACCTGTCGCTGACCCATCCGGGCTACTGGATCTTCCTGCTGCATCAGATCGCCAAGGAGGTGTTCGCCACCATTGGCAGCATCGGCAACGTCGACAATCTGGGCGAGCTGTTCGAGTGAGGTGAGGCGATGTTCGACCCCGGCAGCCGCTACGCGACCCTCGACATCCTGACCCGGACCGGGCCGGACGGGCGGGAGATCAAGTATGTCGCACGGCGCTTCCTGCCGCCGCCGGCGCCGGGAACGGTGATCCGCGAGCACGTGGTCACCGAGGGCGAGCGGCTGGACCACATCGCCGCGCGCTTCCTGGGTGATCCGGAGCTGTTCTGGCAGATCGCCGACGTCAACAACGCCATGCGGGCCGAGGCGCTGGTGGAGGAGGTGGGCCGCCGCCTGGTCGTGGCGCTGCTGCCGGAGGTCGGGCGATGATCAACCTCTTCGGCCTTCACCTGCAGCTGCTCTTGGGCGAGCGGGTGCCTCTGCCGGCGCCCCTCAAGGTGAACGAGGCGCTGCAGAGCGTGGAGGTGACGGCGAAGGACAGCGACCGGTCAGGGTTCCAGATGGTGTTCCAGGTGGGCCGCGGGCTGGCGGACCGCCGGGATTTTGCGCTGCTGGAGGAGACGACGCTCCGGCCGTTCAACCGGGTTGTGCTGTCGGTGCTGTTCGGGGTCACGCCGCAGCCGATCATGGACGGGATCATCACCCAGCATCAGCTGGCGCCGAGCGACGAGCCGGGCGCGTCCAGGCTCACGGTCACGGGCGAGGACGTCAGCGTGATGATGGATCTGGTGAAGGAGCAGCGGCCCTATCCGCAATTGGGCGACAACCTGATCGTGACCCTGATCCTGCTGCCCTACATCCTGGACTACGGAATCGTGCCGCAGGTGATGCCGCCGCGAGATCCGCTGCCCCGGCCGGTGACCGAGCAGACCCGGAGCCAGACCACCAAGGAGACGGACCTGGCGTTCATCAAGAAGCTTGCGGAAAAGCACGGCTTTGTCTTCTACGTCGAGCCAGGCCCGGCGCCGCTGGCCAATCTCGGATATTGGGGACCGCCACAGAGGCTGACGCTGCCGCAGCCGGCGCTGTCGGTGAACATGGGGCCCGGCACCAATGTCGAGACCATGAGCTTCGGCTATGGCGAGCTGTCGCCCAAGGCCGTGACCTTCACCAAGGAGGACGACAGCACCGAGACGGTCGACAGCTACAGCCGGACGCCGCCGCTGGCGGCGCGGGTGCCACGGCCGCGGAAGGTGGATTTCCTGGGCGACGGACCGGACGGCGAGACGGACGCGACGAAGCGGGTGCGGGCGCAGGCCGAGGTCAACAAGTCCTACGACAGCGTGGTGACGGCGGAGGGGACGCTGGACGCGTTGCGCTACGGCCGGATCCTGAAGCCGCGAAGCCTTGTGGGGGTCCGGGGTGCTGGCGACAGCTTTGACGGGCAGTTCTACGTCAAGTCGGTCACCCACACGATCGACGTGAAGAAGGGCCTCTACAAGCAGAAGTTCAGTCTGACGCGCGAGGGGGTGGGGACGACGACCCCGCTGGTGGTGCCATGACGAACGGTGCGCGGCTGGACGGGCTGTTCCGGGGCGAGGTCGTCAACAACATCGACCCGCTGCGGCTGGGTCGGGTGCAGATCAAGGTGCCGAGCGTGCTCGGGGAAAACCCGCTGACCTGGGCGATGCCGTGCGAGCCTTATG
>Ga0307440_1001025_pt1 | contig 13720 bp, 8 predicted proteins | sample SalMarWE160410MG_FD_202150 | JGI IMG/M metagenome (GOLD analysis project Ga0307440, IMG submission 202150) | Salt marsh sediment microbial communities from the Plum Island Ecosystem LTER, Massachusetts, United States - WE1604-10 | ecosystem: Environmental > Aquatic > Marine > Intertidal zone >... | reverse complement strand
TTCCACATCACTCGCACCACAACCCTTGATCGGCTGCCGCGCCTGCTCGCTGATCAGCCAACTGACCGCGGAGCCGATGTATCCTCCGCCGGACACCGTGGAGAGGAAATCGATCCGTTGCAGTACCCCACGGCGGGCCAGGGCCTGCATGATCCCGAGGGAAAAGGTCGCCGAACGGATACCGCCACCCGACAAGGCCAGGCCGGAGAGGTTCTCCGGACGACCTTTGCTTCCGGGGCAACCCCGGCGCGCGCGCAGGGCACGGATGTATCGCATCTCGGCCTGCTCGATCTCCCGGGGGTAGGTATCGCCTGCTTGCGGCTCAACCGCGTCACGTCGCGGCCGGCTGATATGGATCGGGTCGATGTAGGATGCGTCCTCGGTCTGTGTGGCCACCGATGATCCCCCGCAGTGTTATCGATTGACTATGAGGTCGGCTACCCGCTCGGCCAGCGCGCCGATGGTCATGGAGGGGTTCCTGCCGGTCGGCCGCGGCAAGATGGCGCCATCGGCGACATAGAGGTTCGGATAACCGAAGACCTGCCCCCGGTGATCGACCACCCCGTCGTCGGCGGTCGTGCCCATGGCGCAGCCACCCAAGGGATGCACGGTTACCAAGGCCTGCAGCAGCTTCCAGTAGACCGGCTCTCGGTAGGTACCGCCGCCGACCTCCGTGAGACACCTGTGCATCGCGACGATGGCATCGATGACGGGCTTGGAACCGGCGACATCCCAGTCGAGCTTGATCTCGCGGCGCCAGAAACGCGGGAATTGGCGGACCAGGCGGAGGTGCCCGTCGGCGGCGTCCAGTCCCTCGCCGAGCCAGATCATGGTCTGCTTCGTCGGGTTCTTTTCGTCCAGGCTACGTCCCAGATGCCTACGCAACTGCCTGGCCAGGCGCCCGCCGATGCTGGAGATCCGGGCGTCCAGGGCAAGCAGCAGCAGGTTCGGGACGCCGTCGTCCTCGACGTAGAATCGTTGTCCGTTCTCCGCGCCGTCCATGAAATTGAGTCCGGACGAGATGGTCGGTCCGATTCCCTGCTCGACGACAACGGACTCCGGATAGGACGCCGGGCTCAGGAAGTTGGCGTTGGCGCTCCAACGACGGCCCAGTTGCCGGCTGACCAGCGGCAAGGTTCCGTACTGATCGCGGCTGCGCAGGAGGATTTCGGTGGAGCCGAGGGAGCCGGCGGCGATGACCACCCTGTCCGCCCATGCGCTCCCGGGGACCATGCGCCCGCCCAGCACCTGGTTCCAGGCGACTCGATAGCCGTTTCCCTCCGGTTCGACGCGTTGTACCAGATGCAGCGGGCGCACCTGCGCGCCATGGCGCTCCGCGCACGGGATGTAGTTGAGATCCAGGGTGTTCTTGGCGCGTACATCGCATCCGATGTCGCAGTTGCCCAGATGGACGCAGGTCCCTTGCTGCACGCCCTGGCTGTTTACGAACCCCTTGGAATGACGATGGTCGAGAGGGTCCGGCAGGTCGTAGCTGTATTCGGGATCGAAAGAAATGGCGAGGGGAACGTCCTCGATCCGCCCTTCGTAGCCGATACCCTCCGCCGCCCGCCGTAACAGATCGTTGCGCTTGGTGCGCTGCCCCGGCGGAATCGGCTGCAGCGCCAGCATCTCGCGGACCTTCGCATAGAAGGGCCGCAACTCATCGAGACTGATCTCGGCCGGCCAGCCATCCCTGAAGCGCTCGGCATCGGCCTCCATCACCACGCTCGAATAGCACAGCGATCCTCCGCCGACGCCGGCGCCCTGAGCGATGGCCATGCCCTTGAACAGCCGCAGGTCCAGCCAACCGTTGTGCATCTCCGGATGTCCGTGGTGATAGAACCATGGATCACCCGGCTTGCGGGGATAGGTCTCCCGGGTCCAGCGGCGGCCACGCTCGAGAACCAGGACCTTGGCCCCGGATTCGGCGAGACGGCAGGCGCTTATTGCCCCGCCAAACCCGGTTCCAATCACGATCGCATCGAAGCGCTCGGTCATGACGCGGGCCTCCTAACCCTGTTTGGGCAGATTCGGAATATCTCGCGGAATCCAAAAATGCAGCCGCTTGTCGCTGCCTTCCGCTACGACGTCCTCGGTAAAGGTCATGGAGCCCAGCCGTTTCCATTCGGCCTCGTCGAAATTCTTGACCCGGATATCGAAGACGAGCTTGCCGTCCTTGTAGCGGGAGATGCGAATCTCGTCCCGGAAGTCCTTGGCATCGACCCGCTGGGTCCCTTCCGCCGGCACGAGCTGCATCAGGTCGGGGGTGACCACCGGATCTCCCGGATCGAGCCCGAGGGTGGAGATGGGGAACAACTGGCGATAGCCGGGTCGCGTGTCCATGAGGCGGAAGATGACCCGGTTGATCATGTTCGCGATCGGGTTCAGCCCCACCTTCGGGTAGTTGCTCATCTCGATATCGAGCACGTGCCGGGCGCGCGAGCCGCTCAAGGTGCTGACGGTCACGAAGTTGCAGGGCCAGACCCATGCGTCCGGGTCCATGGTCGGAAACACCTTGCCGGCGATGCCGAAGGAACGGCTGTGACCCTGGCGGATCAAGGGGCCCGCGACCGAGGCGCGGGCGATCAGCAGGCCCTTGGCACCCTTCGCGAAATAGCCCGTGTAGGGGGACTCCTGGTCGATCTCCCAAACACCGGCGTAGCAGACCCCGTTGGAGTGGATCAGCTTGTCGTAGCGCGGGCGAATGTCGCGCTTGTCGTGCATGTTGCGGGCGGAGTCGTTGATGAATTGGAGGAAGCTCGCCGGCCCCAGTCCCTTGTGGCAGGGCAGGGCATTGTCGTCATAGGGGCCGCTGAAGGCCGCATCCTTGACGTAGCGGAAGCTGGTTCCCCGGTACTCGAAGGGTGCGGTATCCCTGAAACGGCGCTCCGGGATCAACTGCATCACCTTGACCAGGAAGGGGAACTGGATCAGGAACAGGGCCGCGTCCAGCCACCCGAAGGCCGGATAGACGCCGGCATAGAGCCAAAGGAAGAACAACACCCCAGGCGGCCGGGCCAACACCGCCATGATGGCGTTGAACCGATAACGGTACGGCCGGTTCGCGCCGGGGATATAGAAGATGGCCAGCAGCACCAGGATCAGGCTCGCAAAGGCGGTCCAAACCGGGTCCATGGTCTGGCGCATGCCGGTGAATTCCAGCACCTTTTCCGGCCAGAAGATTCCCGGCACGCCGAGCACGAGATCGGCGATGATCCCGACCCACAGGGTCCGCTTCAGCCACAAGGCGGAGCGGTCCGTGACCGGGGCCTGAGGTGCCGGTTCGGTCACATCCGTCTTCTGATCTGCCGGCTCGGCGCGCATGGTGAGAAGAAGCAGCGGGAATTGGATCAGGAACAGCGCGCCGTCCAGGAGCCCGAACGGCGGGTAGAGATCCGGATAGAGGATCAGAAAGAAGATGACGCCGGGTGGCCGGGCGAAGACCGCAAACCAGGCGTTCAGGCGGTAACGATAGGGCTTGTTCGCGCCCGGGATATAGAACAGCGACAGCAAGAACACCAACAGGGCCGCAAAGGCGGTCCAGATCGGATCCTGGGTCGCCCGCAATCCGAGAAGGTCCAGGACGGCTTCCGGGGCAAAGATCACGGGAAGGGCCAACAGCCAATCGGCAAGGATCCCGATCCAAACGGCCCACTTGAACCATTTCGCGTGCTTATTCATCGCCAATCCCTCTCGGTTCCTACAAAGTCTCGAGGTATTCGATCAACGCCTTCTTCTGCTCGGGGGCCAGGTCGGTACCCCACAGGTGGCCCTGGTTGCTGTTTCCCACCACCTTGGTGTCGTAACGCCAGCCGTGGCTCACGGCGTCGGGACCCTCGGCGACGAATCCCCCGCGGCCCGGATCGTAGAGATCGAGGCCGCGGTAAAAGACCTTGGGGCGCTGTGACGGCGGATTCAGCAAATCGCTCAGGTAGGGAACCGAGCCGTTGTGCAGGTAAGGCGCGCGCAGCCACAGGCCGTCGAGGGGCACATTGACGTAGCCGCCGGTGGATCGGAAGTTCTCGAACTTCCATGGGTAGCCAGCGGCGTAGGCGTTGTAGGCCTCCGCTGCCTCCGGCGTCCACATCTCCGCCCGATGGGCGTCGGTATTGGCCGGCCGATCATCTGCCGGATCGGTGCCCGCCTCGGCCCACTCGGGATCGTCCATGGTCAGCACCTGTCCGGTCTTCTCTCCGTCCATGGCATGACAGCGGGCGCATTGGGCCTGGTAAATTTCCGATCCGGCAGCGGCGAGATCGGCATCGATCGGAAAGCGCTCTTCGAAGCGCGGCGGTGGCAAGGCCTTGAGCCAATCCTCCAGTTTTACGAGGCGCTCCACCGGCAAGGCCTTCGGCAGTGTCCCATCGCCGATCGCCGAGCTCAGGACCACTTCCCTAAGATTCGTATTCAGCCCGTCCCAATGGAGAGCCATGCCCTTTTCGGCACGGGGGGCCAAATTCCAGATGGGTTCCATGTCGGAGTTACCGATGGTGTCTCCCACGTCGACCTTCAGCACCCGCGCCTTGACCGGGTTGAAGGGATCGATGCGACCGGGGCCCCAATCCGGACGTTGGTTTGTCCAAGCGAACTGCTCGGCCTGTTTCAACAGGGCCTTTTTCGTGGCGGGAATGAGGACGAAGCGGTAAAGCAGGCGATCGATCAGCGACATGTCATATACCTGACCGATCTCGCCGAGGATGTTGGCCGCGTTGAAGCGGGGATCGGCCGCGGACCGGAACAGGAAGCGCTGATAGCCCAGGATATCGGCGGTGGTCGCGGGGGCCCCGAGATAGATGGCCGGCACCCCGTTGGCATCCTTGCGCAAGGTTCCCGCGTGACAGAGGGCGCAGTTGACGCCCACTCGCTCGAAGCCGATGGTCCGCTTGGAGAATCCCACCGGTAAATCATGACCCTGCTCCCAGGCGAATCCGAGGGATGCCCAGCCACCCGGACTCGGGAGATACTCCGGAAACATCTTGGGCAACACCAGCCAGATCCAAAAGGGGATTCCATCCTGCTCTTCGGTACCGATCGAGCCGTACTTGAAGTATTCCTCCATCGAATCGTCGGCAAGTGTCTGCGGAACTTCGCGGAACAGCTTCCACCAGGTCAGCCATCCCCCGAGCGCGACAAGGATGACGAGGACCAGAAGGATGCGGCCCCACTTCGATTTGGCACTGGACGCTGTCATGATCGTTTCCCCCATCAAAAGGTCTTCATGTATTCCACGATGGCGTCCTTGTCCTCGGGGGCCAGCTCCAAGCCATAGCGATGACCACCGTTGCCGTTACCCGGGAGGCTGGTGTCGTAGAGGAAGTAGCTGACGTCGCCTTCCTTTGCCACGTCGGAGACGAAGCCGACATTCTTCGGGTCGTAGACGTCGTTGCCCCGGTAAAACCTTGCGGGTCGGTCCTCGGGCGGATCGAGGAGGGCGCGTAGGGTCGGCACCGACCCGTTGTGGAGATAGGGTGCGCGCAGCCAGATGCCGTCCAGCGGTTGGTTGGCATAGCCTTGGGTCTTGCGGAAATGGGTGAAGCGGTACTTGGAGTCCGGGTAGAGGGTGTACTGGTTCGCCGCAAAGTCGAAGGTGTACGAGTCGAGGCGATGGCGGTCGGTGCCGATCTTCTCGATCGGCTCGACCGTGCCGATCAGCTTGGCATCGACAACGCCGTCCTTGAACCGCGCATCCGCATGGCATTCGGCGCAACGGCTCGCGTAGAGCTCCTTGCCGTGCTCCGCCTTCGCCTGATCGATGGGATAGGGGTAGGCGGGGGGCGGCAGGGTCCAGATCCAATCACGGACACGCTCCAGCCGCGGATGATCGATGGTGACGGGGGTCACGCCAGCGCCGAGGGATGCGCTCAGGTTGCGCTCATCGACGGAATTGTTGTTGCCGTCCCAGTGCAGGTACATGCCGTCCCTCGGCTTCTGGTTCCACAGGGACGGAAAGTCCGATGCCGCGATCAATTCGCTCAGCGGCAGGCGGTCCAACGGCCAGTTGAATTGGACGCCCTTGTAGGGGTTGAAGGTGTCGACACGCCCCGGTCCCCACTCGGGAATGTCATCGCCCATGATGAGCGCCAGGCGTTGCGACAGGACCAGGGTTTGCTCTCGGGTGCGCGGGATGACGAAATACCGATACAGGATGCGGTCGAACCAACCGAGATCGGTGCCGTTGCGCTCCATCAGGCCAATGAGATTGTCGGCGCTGAAGCGCTCGTCCAGGGTGCAATTCAGCACGAACCGAAAGAACTTTTGTAGATCCAACCCATGGGCAGGCGCGCCGAGGATGATCCGTCGCTCCGAGTCCGGGTTGTCCCGCAACGTCGTGGCGTGGCAGACGGAGCAATTGAGGCCCACCTGATCGATGCCCAGGCGGAAGCGTTCGGACACCCCGATGGGGAATCTGTGCTCCGGCTCCATGATCAGCCCGAGGGATGCGTACCCCCCCGGTAGCTTGTCCGGGCAAACTTGGGGCAAAATCGCGAAGATGTCGCGCGGGGGCAGGAGGCCGCCGGCCGCGTCCAGCACCGAGCCTCCGGGCTCGCTGCCGATGGAACCGTACTTGAAGTGCTCCTGATCGTCGGCGTATTCCACCGGCCGATCGCAATTGAAACGGACGACCAGCCAAACCACGATCGCAAGCAGGATCAACCACAGCAACCCCCAGGCAAGGCGCCGTCGGGTGCGCGCCAGGTGCTGATCCACCGGGCTTGCGAGCACATTGTCCACAAGGCTTTCGTCTCGGGTCTTGGTGCGGACTTCGTTGTTGGTCATTCGGATCGCCCTCCCGATCTCTGAGCTATATGGTTTGCGGACGAAGGCCAGCGCCACTGGCTCCGTGGTCCCGGGTTACGGGGCTCCGGGTCGGCCCTGGTCGCCACATCCCGTACACCGCAAGGCCCGGCGGACTGTCGCCGAGCGCATTGCGCGTTAACCGGCGCGGGCCGCCGCCAGGATGTCCTCGCTCGCCTTTTCCGCGATCATGTAAACGGCTGAAACGATGAACAGCCCGGGAATCCGTGGAAAGACCGATGCGTCGACGACACGCAAATTGCTGGTGCCGAGGACCCGGAACTTGCTGTCGACGACGGCCTCCGGATCGGAGGGATGGCCGATCTTGCAGGTGCACGAGGCATGGTGGCCCCAGGCCTGGTTGCGCACGAATTCCGCGATTTGCTCCGGTGTCCGGACGGAGGGTCCGGGCTGCGTCTCCTCGGCAACCATGTCCTGGTAACCCGCCGAGATGTCGCGGACGTATTGCACTGCCTCCACGACCGCGGCGAGATCCTCATCGCTGCCGGGACTTCCCTCTTCGAAGTAGTGGAAGTCGATCTCCGGGGTGTCCAGTGGATTGTTCGAGCGGATCGCGACCCGCCCGTTTCGGTTGTTGGTGTGGCCTTTGAGAACGGCCCAGGTGAAGTACCGATGGGCCGCCTGGATGTCGCGGGAGTATCCCTGGTAGTAACCGCGAAAATCGGTGACCAAGCCGAACAGGAAGAGGTCCGGCTCAGACCTTCCGGCATGTTCGGCGGCCTTGGAACGCTGGATGAGGGCAATCACCGCGCCGTTGGTCGTATAGGGTCCCTGCTTGTCGTCGAGCCACTCGCGCATCTGCGGATCCGGCTCCTGACCTGGACCCGGCGGCACCATGGTGGCGCCGTCGAGCAACGCGAAAGGCTGCTTCATCCGGCTGATCACCGTGACCTCGTAACGATCCTGCAGGTTCGCGCCGACTCCCTTCAAGGGGACGCGTACCTCGATATCGATACCGGGACGTCCCAGCAGCTCGGGAGGGCAGATTCCCGAAAGCTGCAGCAATTGGGGCGTATTGAAGGCGCCCCCGCACAGGATGACCTCCCGGGTCGCGGTGACCTGGTGCAAGGCGCCCGGTCCGGCTTGCACCGCATTGGGGTCCGCTGCATAGAGGTGCCGGCCCCTGAGGTACTCCACGCCAATCGCCCGGGTCTTGTCGTCCGGATCGAACAGGACCCGCGTTGCCAATGCACCGGTGAGGATGTCCAACTGGTCCGGGTGGGACTGGCGGACCGCCTGAATGCGCTCGCGGGAACCGATGCGCTTACCGTCACGGATGGAAAGCGGGGCGATCCGTAAACCGACGCGGTTGCCCTTGACCAGACGCCAGCCATTGGGATCCAGCTTGCTGCACAGCCCGTAGAGAATTCGAGCGATGGGATTGGCGCTCTTCAGCAACGAGGCTATTGCCGCATCGAAGACCAAGCGCAGCAGCCGCTTGTCCCCCAGCGCCATTCGCGGGTCGGCCTTGGTGACCGTCAGCCAACCATCGAAGCCGTGCCGGCTGGGATTCCAGCCGAACAGCCGCTGGAGAAAACGCTGGAACCCGCGATAGCGGCATTCCTCCAGCCGCTGGAAGTAACGACGCATCCTTGCCGCACGCCAGGACTCGTCGCCCGTCTCATCTGCGATCGCATCCCAATCGCTGTTGTTCGGGTAGAGCAGAATCATCGCGTGATGCGCGGTGCACCCCCCCAAGGCAGCGGCGCGAGGATAGAAGACCCCCCCGCGTTTCGGCGCGTACTTCCAGTCGCGCCTCTGCTGCTCCTCGTCGGCGTAGTGGCGCACGAAGAACTCCCAGGACATGTCCGGATCCTCGGATGCCCCGGGATGGAATGCCGGTACCTGGTAAGTGAGGGAGTCCTGGTCCGCGCCCGCCTCGAGCAACAGGACGCGGTGACCGGCCTCGGCCAAATTCGCGGCGACTAGCCCTCCGCCGGCACCGGAGCCGACCACGATGTATTCGTAAGCCGGCTTCGCGGCGGATTCGGATGAGGCGTTCTGTCCGTTTTCCATGGCGCAGGGACCTGATTGAACTGAGTCGGATAACGCCGAATCACAGGGTCTTTATGAACTCGATCAGCGCCTCTTTGTCTTCGTCGGGCAGATCCGCTCCAAAGTTGTGTCCACGATCGACGATGAAGTCCGGGCAGGTGCTCAGCTCGATCATCTCGGGAGCGAGCTCCTTCAAGCGCTCCGTTGCCTGATCGCCGACGAGCCCCTCCTTCGCGATCTCTTTGTATGCAGCCTTGGCCTTTTTGAGGAAGTGCAGCATGCGCCACAGGCCCACGCCTTCGTCGCCGAGATCGACGTTGAGATTGGAGATCAGGTTCACCGGGGTACCGGCGGGAATCGGGCCGACCTGGATGTTACCGTCCTCGACCAGGCCGCCGAGCCCGACGAGGCTGCGCAGCGCAGAGGACAGGAAGTTGTCGGCCACCAAGGGCTGCGTATACCAAGGCAGGGTTTGGGTGGCCGCTTTCAGGTATGTCACCTCCGTCGTACGGTTGACGATGCCCTTGCGGGTTTCCGGCCAGAGCATCTTGCGGATACCGTCGTCGAAGGCGGCCAGCCGCCCGGAGATACTCGGATCGCTGTTGAACAGGCCGATCTCGTTATTGTGCAGGTACGGCGCCGTGGCCCAGATGGAGATCAAAGAGGGCACGCGCTGATAACCGCGGCCGCCGCCCTTGGTTTGCCATTGAAAATCGACGTTTCTGATCGGGTCATGCAGGGTCACTGCTCCGACGGCCGGGAGATCCTTGTAAGTCTGGGATGAGAAGTTGTCCCAGACATGCCCGGCGATGGCATTGCTCGCCATGGAGCTGCAGATCTCGGTCTGCAAGAGAGTGACCGGGATACGTGCGTCGGTGGACAAGTAATTGTTTTCCAGAAAGTCGTCGGCGAGGACGATCTTGCGCATCTTGGTTTTGAACTCGTCCGTTTGTGTCCAAGTCCAATAATCGTTCCAACACGCGAGATAGTCCTTGTCGCCGCAGTCAAGCTTGGGTGCGTTGTCGGGCAGCTTGCTCGAATGGCAACGGGCGCAGTTGTCGGCGAAGGCGATTTTGCCCCGGTTCAGCACGTCCTGGTCTTGGGTGATATGGGTCGCGCCTTCCGGATTGTCCTTCAAGTGCATGGGACCGCTGGCGTGAATCAGGTACTTGGCCAGGTTTTGCGCGCGCTCTTGGGTCGCATTCCAATACACCGAATTCTTTTGCGCGGTGGCGACTTCGATTGGTGATTGCGGCTTGACCCCGATCAGCGGGCGGATGTGGCGTATCCATTCCTGATGGTATTCGCCGATATTGATGTAAACGCGGGTCAGGGCGGCATCGACGCCGACCGAGTCGGCCCCATCCCAAAGGATGTGCGGCACGCCGAAGGTTGGACCCTTCGCCTTGACCTCGGGCAAATCCAAGGCGCCGCCGGTGCTGGTTTCCTGATGCCAGCGATCCGCCGCGCCCAAGCGCGCAGCAACCTCGAAGATGGCATTCATCGCACGCGGATTATTCAAGTAATCCGTCGGTACCAGGGAGGTATCCACGGCCCCGGGCTTTTGGGAATCGAGGATGTGCCAAACGATGTTGTCCTTGCCTACATTGGCGCCGAAGATCCTGCCGAACCAGAAGTACTGGGCACCGATGGTACCGGACAGGTTTGCAAGCTCGGGTGCCGCCGGATCCTTCGGTGGATTCAAGGGATCGTGGCTGACGTGGCAGAAGGAGCAGGCAATCCCCACGCGATAGGGGCGAACGAGCTTCGGATCGGAATAATACTCGGAGTCCGAATAGAACTTTTTGGCATCCCAATGGGCCTTGGCCTTGCTGTCGAAATTGGGATTCGGGTACAGCCGCAGCCCGAGTATGCCGGTTGCCTTGCCATACACGGCCTCGTCGAAGGGCTCGGGTGGGCCAACGAGCTTGTCGAGACAAAGCCCATATTCATCCGGCTCGGTCGCCTGGACAAATCCCGGCTCGTTCATCAATCCCAGGTACTGGAAGCGCGTTTTACGGTTGTAGTGCAGATAGTAATCGGCGTTGGCGTGGGAGCCGGCCTGCTCATCCCCGTAGCCGGGCTTTCCCGAGTATTCGTCGCCATATCCACCACCGGAAGGAGTCCCGGCATCGGGGCCGCAAGGATAGGAACCGATCGCCTTGAGCAGGTCGAAGGTGCCGAAGCTGTTGTTGGCGAGCCAATCCCAAAACGCCTCATTGCCTCCCGTCCAGATCATCCAGGTGTTGCGTCCCTTGATCTCATCCGCGGTCAGATCGATACCGCCGTCCATATCCTTGAAATAGTCGGCAGTGGCCTGTGGGAAGTCAGCGGTAGTCTTACCCGCTAGCATGGCCTCATCCTCCGCGGGAAAGATATCGCGTAGTGAAAAATAGAGCACCACACCGCCGACAACGACAATAAGGACTATAAGGAGACGACCAATAGTCTTCATCTTCGGACTCCTTCGCGAGGTAATTGTTTTAGGTTGTTTTGAAGAAACTTTATCGCTACCGAATCGTTTGCCGGCCGCTCAATATCAACCGCATCGTCGCAAAAGCGGGAAAGCGATGTGAAGGTTTGCGACCTGACTTTGGCTCACCGCGTTAAGGCGATGAAAATAATTATTAGAATGGCGATTAGGATAGCGATCAACAGACGTTGTCGTGTTTTCGACAAATGAATGTCGACGGGACTGTTCCGGACTTCATCCACGAGCACGACTTCGGCAGTCCGTGTTGTAACTTGCTGAATTTTCATTGTGTCGCTCCGGGCTCTCATGCGGAGAGCGGCGTAGTGAAATCGGTTGCTACGCGATGCCGATATTCCGTAACGGATTCAATGCAACAGCCCTGACGTCGAATACGGTAAAGGGACCTGCCGAATGTGCTCGGTTAGGGAAATGGTGGCGGCTTGAAGACGGACATCACCTCGTCGATCATTTCGGAATGACTAGGATAGCGACGTTGGTCGTAGCAGCCCAATGGGTTGGCCGGAGCGTTGAGAAGACACCGATTGCAAAAGGAGCAGGGACGATCCGGCAGATCTTTGCCCGACTCGAGAATCTTCGGTAAGTCGTTGTTGGCGATCAAGGGACGTGCAATGGCGACACCATCGAAATATCCCTCATCGATCCCACGGCGAATCAATGCGCCGTTCTGAAAGCCGCCCGTATTGATGACCGGTAGGTTGACCTGCGCCTTGACCTGGCGGCATGCCTCCATGCTGACCCCCTCCACTGGAAATTGCTTCTTCGTGCGGTTCCATAACCAGAGAAAAATCGGACGCAATGCCTTGAAGTGGAATAGGAAGTAATTCGGAAAGTAGGAGCGTACTCCGCTTGAAGCCATCGCGCCGTATGACCAGTTTGCCTCATCTGCGGGGAACCCCCCCGGCGGAACCAATGGATGTGGAAACAAGCTACCTGCCGAAATGTGCAAACCATCGGCGCCGTCTTCTTCTATCCATTTGCAAATCTGGATGTATTCGTCGACATCGTTACCCTTCTTTTCCCATGGAAACAAGGCGTTATTGAGATCGAAGGCATTGACCTTGACCTGAAGATGGAAGTCATCACCCACTTCCTTGCGTACCGCTGCGATCACCTCGTGCAGAAATCGATAGCGATTGCGCAGTGAACCGCCATACTCGTCTTTCCGGTCGTTGATACCGGAGCTCAAGAATTGGGTGAACAAGTAGCCGTGGGATGCGTGCAGCTCGACACCATCGAGGCCGGCCTCTCTGGCACGGCGAGCGGCCTGGGCAAAATAATTGACCAGCTCTTTGATCTCATCCGTTGTCGCGGCCTCGCAAAGCAGTCCGTGAAAAGTGTCCATATTCGATGTCGAAGATAACCCCTTATTGAAAAGGTTTTCGACGCCGCCGATATCCCGCTGGCGCCCGGAATGGCTTATCTGCATGATGAATTTGCAGTCGTACTCATGTACCTTTTCGCCGACCTTGCGCCAGAATGGTATCTTGTCGTCGGCGTCGATCATCGCGTAGTTCGGCAGGATACGCCCGCGTATATGCACGGGTACGAAAGACGAGATAATCGCACCAATTCCGCCCCGCGCAAATTTCTCCTCCCAATTGATCCGTGCCTGGTTTCCTGATCCGTCGTAATTATCCCATCGTCCGGAAATACTGGATCTGAACAATCGGTTCTGGACAGTCAGATTGCGGAATTTAAGTGGTTTGAAGATAAGGTCGTTGTCCATCGTAGCACACCCTCATCGGATTTCGATTCTAGTGACATGCCTATACGGTTAACTCAGGTAAGCCCTACAGGTAGGCGTCGGCCGGTACCGCCCATACTACAGATTGAGTTAACCGTATAGGCATATCTAGTGATTACCCAGGCCACATGGGTGGATTTGAACGTGATAAACCGAAAAGCTGGTTGCGAACCAAATGAACTCCCCACCCCCGCCCGGAGGGTCTGTCATTAAATAACTATTTGATGATCTACCGCCTTCCTGGGGTGCTGCGCGGGGAGATGCCTTATTGTAGTTAATGCTTCTATATCATAAGGTATTCGCAGAACTCTTTATTAGAAACGAGTGTAGCACATGTAATTGAGTTTTGTGACCAAAACAAAAACAAGAGAAAAATAAGAAGGCGCTAATACAATTGTGCCTGAAGCCCCATCGTGGAAGGCTTGGTAACCGCGTGCGGCCTCGACCTGATGAGGTTTCGCGGAATATGCTGAAACCTTCAGATAAAGTGAGAGAAGGTGGTGACATTGCGGCGGTGGTTTGAGGGGCTTGGACGGAGGTGACGGTCGAGGTCACGGTGGATCTGAGCCATACGATTACCCACAACTCTCTCCGATGCTGCGCTGAGCCTCCAGCGCGACCACGAAATCGGGGATACGTTGTAGACCGATCCAAAGCGTTTTCGGACCGGG
>Ga0307440_1001022_pt1 | contig 13746 bp, 9 predicted proteins | sample SalMarWE160410MG_FD_202150 | JGI IMG/M metagenome (GOLD analysis project Ga0307440, IMG submission 202150) | Salt marsh sediment microbial communities from the Plum Island Ecosystem LTER, Massachusetts, United States - WE1604-10 | ecosystem: Environmental > Aquatic > Marine > Intertidal zone >... | reverse complement strand
GCCCGATGAAGGAATTGAACGCGGCATCCATCAGCCCCACCACCTTTTCGTAAAGATATGACTTTTCAAGGAGGGCTCCGGCCACATCCTCACGGCTTTCCACGGGTCCCGTGTCCGGCACCTTGAGACTGGCCAGACTCAGGCTCTCGCCCTTTACGGTGAACTGCCAGCGCTGATCGGCGATCTTCAGGGACAGGTTCATCTCGGTGACCACGGCTCCCTTCTGAAGCGCCAGGCGTCCCTCTTCAAGACCGGCGTCATCCCCCTTGATGGTGATGACCTCGACGGCTTCGCCTTGACGGTTTTCAAGGACCAACCGGTTGCCGAGGTCCAGGGACCCCATATCCGGCTGAAGGGCCACAACCCCGGATGGGTCCGTTTCAATGGTAAACCACAACCAGGTGAGAAATTCGAATCCCAAAAACTTGTATCGGTTATAGGCAACCGCCACATCCAACATGGGTTTACTCCGTGAATCGAGTGGGCGAAAGACCGCTCAACGCATCCCTCTGAGCATCGGAAAGCCCGGCGGTCAGCGTCGCAGCCGTATAGGGAAAGAGACGGATGAGGGTCAACCTGAAGGATTTGGAAAATAGGGTTTCCAGGGCCTCGTTGGCCGCCTTCTGGTTGGAAAAAAACCACAGCTGACCGTCCTCGTAGTTCCAAAGAACGTCATAGACCGCCGGTGTTGCCGGTATCCTTGCCAGGAGCGCATGAACAACGGCGTCCTTGATCAGTTTCTTCTCCTCCCTGGAAAGATACTCTCGTCCGCTCTCGGCCAGTTTCCTGGCCATTTCAATGGAATACCGCTTGTTGATGATCTTGGTGGAGACGTTTTTCTTGTCGATTCTCAGGGAAAACACGAAAAGAGGTCCCACCACAAAGGAGGAGCCTTCAAAATTCGGCCGGTAGGGAGCATCAAAGGAGGTCCAGCCGACGGATTTTTCCGTATCCTCGTCATCGATTTCAATGATAGTGTTCTGCTTTAATCCCGCGGCAACGGTTTCGATCACCGATTCAGCCAGTTTGCCATCCACCTGGTACCGCGTGAGGGAAACGTTCGATGACATGATGCCCATAGTGTGCTCCGCCGATGTTCTCTCTGTAGCCAAGGACCGAACCGCTTACCCGGTTTCAGACAAAAGGCATTGAAAAAAATCACCATAAAGACTCGCCAATATAGCTTTTTCCAGGATCAAGTTCAAGGGATATCTGCACCGGTGTTCAGGGGCAGGCTTCAGGCCTTTCTTCCAGTGCGCCCGAGAGTCGGTCCGAAACGCCACCGTGTGATCCTGAAGTCTTTTGTTTTTAGATTTTTATAAAAAACCAATCATTATAATAAACGCTGTTCATACTGTTAATAATGAGATAAGGTGTCTAATTTACAATAAAATATCTTAAAACCAGCTGACGATTCCCTGTTCCGAGCCTCAACCATTGGACCGCTGATATCGACAGCAGTGCCAGGACGGTTAATAACCCGACCCCTTATTGACAATTCATGGACCGGAAAACCGGTTGACGGCCCGGTCGTTTTATCGTTTGATACGGGCCATCTGGTGTTGGCTGGGGCCTTTTCAGCGGATCCTTTTCAACAGGGGGTGTCAGTAACCCCTGTAATCTTTGTTTCTATGAAATTTATCGCCGATTTACATGTCCATTCCCGGTTTTCCATGGCCACCGCTAAAAACCTGGATCTCGAGCATCTCCACATCTCCGCGCAGCTAAAGGGCATCACCGTGGTGGGCACGGGGGATGTGACCCATCCGGGCTGGATTGCCGAGATCCAGGAGAAGCTGGTTCCCGCCGAGCCGGGCCTCTTCAAGTTGAACGAGAGTGCCGCCCGACTGGCCGATGAGCAGGTTCCCGTGTCCTGCCGCGGGCCGGTGCGATTTCTCCTGTCCGGTGAAATCAGCAATATCTACAAAAAGACGGGACGGACGCGAAAGAATCACAACCTGGTTTTTTTCCCGGACCTGGAAACTGCCGCCCGCTTCAATAAGCGGCTGGCGGCCATCGGCAATATCCATTCCGATGGCAGGCCCATCCTGGGACTCGATGCCAAGTACCTGCTTGAAATGGTGCTTGAAGCCTCTGATCGGGCCTTTTTGATACCCGCGCATGTCTGGACTCCCTGGTTCTCCATGCTCGGGTCCAGATCCGGCTTCGACAGCATCGAGGCCTGTTTCGAGGAGCTGACCGAGCATATCTTCGCCGTGGAAACAGGCTTGAGTTCGGATCCGCCCATGAATTGGCGGGTCAGCGGTCTCGATGGCATGACCCTGGTCTCCAATTCGGATGCCCATTCTCCCCAGAAACTGGGCCGGGAGGCCAATTGGCTCCAAACCCAGCTGTCCTTTGAAGGAATTCGATCAGCCATTGAAACCGGAGATCCGGACCGTTTCCTGGGCACCTTCGAATATTATCCGGAGCATGGCAAATATCACATGGATGGTCACCGTAAATGCGGGGTATGCCTCCATCCATCGGAAACCGATGCCCATCAGGGAAAATGCCCCGTCTGCGGAAAACCCCTCACCTATGGCGTTCTCTACCGGGTGGAGGCCCTCGCCGACCAGGCGCCGGGACGTATGCCGCCATCGGCGCTTCCCTTTCTCAACGGGGTGCCCCTTGCCGATATTCTCTCCGAGGTGTGCCAGGCGGGTCAAAACACGAAAAAGGTCAAGCAGGCCCATGCAATGATTCTCGATCGGCTGGGAAGTGAATTTGACATTCTTTATAACAGATCCCCGACCGAGATTGCAGCCGCCGGCGGAATCCTCCTGTCCGAGGCCGTCGATCGCATGCGAAGCGGCAGGATCACCCTGATGCCCGGATACGATGGCGAATTCGGTCGGGTTCGGATATTCGAGCCGGAGGAGAGGCGCCGCTTGATGGGTCAGCAAAGCCTGTTCATCATGACCGCAGGGGACAGGGCTGTCGATGAAAGGCCGGCCGCAGCGACGCCCGAGGACAGGTGCCCGCCGCCTGCCCCTACCGCGGAGAAACCCCGCCATAGACATAAAAAGGACCCGGGGCTGCTGGACGCCTTGAACGAGGCCCAGCGTCGGGCGGTTTTGTACGGACCGGGACCCCTTCTTGTTTCCGCGGGACCCGGTACGGGAAAAACCCGTACCCTCACCCACAGGATTGCCCACCTGATCAAGGAAGAGAAGGTTCCACCCGCGCATATCCTGGCGGTGACCTTTACCGCCAAGGCAGCTGGAGAGATGCGCGATCGTCTCCAGCGGCTGCTGGGGACAGATGCCCCCTTGCCCTGGGTGGGCACCTTCCACGCCTTTTGCCTGAAGCTGCTCCTGGACAGGGCCGATAGAACCGCAGACGGTGTCATTGACGATGCGGACCGCGATGTTCTCTTGGGGCAGGCCGTTGAGATGGTCAAACGGACGGTGGCAGAGAGCCCTTCCGTTAACGTGTCGAGGGCGCGGGAAGCGATCGTGTGCGCCAAACAACGTCTGGAGGCACCGACCCCGTTTCAGGATCGGGACACATCCGAGGGGCATGTGCTGACGCGGATCTACGAGGCCTATCAGGAGATATTGGCTGTGATGCGCCGGTATGATTACGAGGATCTTGTCTTTCAAGCCGTTGGGCTCCTGGAGACCGACGAAGCTTGCCGTATCGGTCTCCAGGAGGGCTTCCGCCATGTTTTCATCGATGAGTATCAAGATCTCAACCAGGGACAGTACCGTCTGGTGAAGGCCCTGTGCCCGCCGGAGAGCAACCTCTGCGTCATTGGGGATCCGGATCAGGCCATCTATGGCTTCAGAGGCTCCGATGTGACCTATTTTTCGCAGTTTCTGGAGGATTTTCCCCAGGCCGGGAAAATTCGCCTGACGGACAATTACCGTTCCACCCAGGTGATTCTCGACGCGGCCTCTCAGGTGATGGCGGCGCAGCAAGGGGGGCCGACCCGTCCGGCGGAGGCTCCCAGGGCCCGGATTGATTTAAATCCGATGGAAGGGGAGAAACCGGTGATCCTGGCGGCGGGCTCCGAGCGAGAGGAGGCCTGGATGGTTTCGGATCTCATCGAAAATCTGGTGGGCGGCAGCGGCTACCATCGGGTGGACACGGGCCGGGTGTTGGATGCGAATCTGTCGAGCCCGCTGGGATTTTCGGATGTTGCCATTCTCTTTCGAACCAGTGCCCAGCAGGAAGTCTTTTCCCAGGCCCTGGCCAGCCGGGGGATTCCCTTCCAGGTGGCCAGCCGGGCGAAGATTCAGGCAGACAGGGACCTCGGGGCCTTCATATCCCTGGTACGGATCGTTTCAGGTCTTGGAACCTATGCCGATTTTCATCGCATCCATAACCGGGTGCAGCCCGGTATCGGAAAGGCCGCGGCGGCCGGATTTTTTTCCTGGGCGGTGGGTCAGGGGCTCGACTTTGAAGCCGCCCTGTCGGCGGGCACCCGCAACCCCATTGCCGGCATGGGCGCCGGGGTTCGGGTCAGACTGGCGGGCCTTCTGGGCGCCCTGACCGAGATGGAAGAGGCGATGTCGGGTCTTGGTGCCAGGGAAATCATCGCGTATGTGGCATCGCATCCGATGGTGGACACAGGTCTGAAGGATTCTCCGGATTTAAAGGAAAAGCTCGATGGGCTGTTGGCCTCCATGAATGGCTGTGAGGCGGATCCGGTCACCTTCTTCTCGACCCTTGCCCTTCAGACCGATACGGATCTCTATGTGTCCTTGGCTGAAAAGGTATCGCTCATGACTCTTCATGCGGCAAAGGGTCTTGAATTTCCGGTGGTATTTATGGTGGGATGTGAGCAGGATCTGTTACCCCTTCGGCGGGCAGGGAATGATGGCGTGGATGTGGAAGAGGAGCGCCGGCTGTTCTATGTGGGAATGACCCGCGCCGAAAGGCGACTCTATTTCTCATGGTCCAGCAGTCGGCGGGTCCATGGAAAACGGCTGTCCCGTCAGATATCCCCGTTTATAGCGGATATTGCCGAAGAACTGTTGCAGCGGCAGGATCCGCCAGGGAAAAAGCCGAAAGACCGGCACACCCAGTTGTCACTCTTTTAGGATTAAAACCTAACCAAATGTAAAGGAACATACTGATGAGCCGCTTCCTGATGATCGACATCGGCGCCGGTACCATGGATATTCTCTATTACGACGATGCAACGGATTGGCACTACAAGGCGGTTGTGCCGTCACCGGCGAGGCAATTGGCGGCCGCCATCCAAAACACTTCTGGAAATCTGTTGGTGACGGGCTGTGAAATGGGCGGCAGCCCGGTTTCAGGGGCCCTGAAGCAGCGGGCGAAGACATGTGAGGTGGTGATGAGCCGGTCCGCATCGGCGACCCTCCATCATGATCCCCAAAGGGCCATGGCGGCCGGCATCCGGATCGTACCCGATGAGGAGGCAGAAGACCTCCGGAACCGTTGGGACCAAGCACACATGACCCTGCAGGATATCGACCCGGCGTACATCCGGCAGCTTGTCGCCGCACTTGGAGTACCGTTTTCCTTCGATGCGGTGGCCATCTGTGCCCAGGACCACGGGAAACCGCCCCAGGGCGTCGGTCATCTGGACTTTCGGCACAACCATTTCAAGGAGCGATTGGACAGGCACCCCAGCCCCCATAGCCTCTTATACGAGGACAGGGAACTGCCCGATTACCTGAGCCGACTGGGCGCCATCGCAGAGCGTGCCCGAAGGCTTCCCACCGAGACGGTCTACCTCATGGACAGCGGCATGGCGGCCATCCTGGGCGCCTCCATGGACATCCGCTGCAGGCGTCGGGAACCGGTGATGGTATTGGACATCGCCACCTCGCATACGGTCGGCGCCGTGATGGAACAAGACCAGTTGTGTGGATTTTTCGAGTACCACACCCATGATATGACACGCGAGCGCCTGGACGAGCTCATGATGGAACTGGCCGATGGCCATCTGACCCACGAGCAAATCCTGAAGGAGGGGGGTCATGGGGCCTATATCCGAAAATATCCGGGACGTTCGGCCATCGCGGTAATCTTGGCCACCGGTCCAAAGCGCCGCCTGGCGGCGGGTTCCCGGCTGCCCATCGTCCACGGGGCTCCCTGGGGGGATAACATGATGACCGGAACCGTCGGACTTCTGGAAGCGTTGCGCCGGAAAAGGGGGCTGACCCCCATGGCTTACGTATAGAGGGCGCGCCGTGGCAGGAATCAATGGCCGTTCACCGAGAATGGCTAATAGCCGCTCAGATAGGGAAATGGGCTGATATGGTCCTTGTGGCTGAAGGACCGGATGGAAACGGTTCCCGGGGAGAAGGACTTGAAGAAGCTTGCCGCTCCCCTGAAGTCGGTAAGCGAGACGGTGATCAAGGCGGAGGGGCGGTTGCGCCGTCCGGGACCCTTTTCCAGGTGGTGCAGTTCGAATTGAAAGGTGATGGGCGAGATGAGCCGGATGAATTCCTGCGGGGAAATTCCCTTGGCCCTCAGGTTGAACCACAGGGGCGCCTCCCAGGGAGTCTCCATATCCCAATGGACATCCAACAGGCGCTGGGTTCCTCCAGGGCTGCTTTCAGGGAGGATTCGGCACGTTTCCAGGTGAAAGGCGACCCCGCGCTCGCTCAATGCCGCCACCACCCCGGGTTGACCGGGGTAGGGCTTGCAGCATTTTGAAAACTTGTGAACCGCCTTTTTGAGTTCCGAAACCCGAAGCAAATTACGACGCCTGCGATCGGCGGCGCTCTCCCTGACTTCGCTCTTGAAATCTGGAATTTGATCGAAGTAGTAAGGGATCAGCTCCGTTGAGAAATTATCATCCTGGCCGATGCGGATATACATCTGGGAGAGATTGCGAATGTGCAGGATGCTAAGGAGCAGATCCATGGATTCATGTTCCAGAAGATCCGTTGACAACCCCCGGCGGGCCATCTCCTGAACCAGGATTTCCTTTCCTATTTTCTTGGCGTAATTTTGGCGTTCCCGCTGCAGCAGTTTGTTGACGGCGCTTCTGGCCTTGGGTGTTTTGCAAAGTTTTTCAAGATCGGAATCGACCTCTAGCGGATCGGAGGATTGAAGGATTTTCACCGTAGCCCCATCCTTCAATTTTTCACCTGGCCCCAGCCGCCGGCCTGAAATTTCCGCACCGGCGCAGAATTTTCCCAGATCCGAATGGATTTTATAGGCAAAATCGAGTACCACACTGCTCCGAGGCAGATAGTGAATATCCCCGTCCGGTGTATAGACAAAGAGTTCCGCCGTATCAGACAGCTGAATCAGATCCTTTCGTTGGGAGCTGTTTCCGCCATATTCTCCAATGTTTCTCAGTAGATCGCTGATCTCGCTCCAGTAGGATTCCTGCAGATGGATGGCACCCCACTGATATCTGAGTCCCGAATTGATCTGAAGATCCATATTTCGGGTTCTTATTTTAAGCAGGTAGTCCCGCCCCATCTGGTTGATGCGCACATGGAGGCTGTTGTAGCCGTTTTGCTTCGGATTGGCTATGTAGTCCCGAATAGATTTCGGAACGGGTTTCAACTGCTGGTTGATCATTCCCAGGACCGAATAGCAGTGCAATGGATCGTCCGAGTCCAGAACCACTGTGAAATCCATCAGATTCTTCGAATTGCTTTGATCAAGGGTCTGCTTCAGATGCGAATAGCAGCTGCCCAGGCCCTTCACCCGCGGACGGATCGAAACAGCGCAGGGGGATTCGTTGAGAATCTCGCCCAGTTTCGAGTGGAAGTTTCCCACCTCCCGGGATTTCAGCAGCTCTCTGGTGGTGTTGAGGATTCTTTTGCTTTTCCGGGGGAAGAGATACGAAAGAGCCAGGTTGTAAAGCTCGCGTTTGAGGATGTAGAGGTTCAGTTTGGCGGCGATGGGTGCGTAAACCCGAAGCGTCTCCAGGGCGATGCGCCTTCGCTTGATTTCCGGAAGGCTGGCAAGGGTCTTCATGTTATGCAGCCGGTCGGCCAGCTTGATCAGCAAAACGCCAAGCTGTCTGCTGGCGCTGAGAAATATTTTGCTGTGGGTCAAATCGCTCTGGGTGGCCCTGTCCTTCTGATCGAATTGCAGTTTCGTGCAACCGTCCACCAGGCTCGCGATGGTGCCGCCGAAGAGGCGTTCGATATCCATCAGGGTAACCGACGGTACATCCTCCACCACATCGTGCAGAAGTGCGGCTGAAATCAGCTGCGGATCGTGGATGCTCAAATCCCGGATCAATATTTCGGCGACGCTCACCGGGTGGGTGAGAAAGGGCTCACCTGATTTTCGAAAACAACCCGCATGGTGCTTGTAGGCAAAGGCCAGTGCCTGAAATGGAAGGTTCTCCTCCTCCCCTGGAAAGTAGCTGGCAAGGATGTCCCGGTAATGGCTCATCGGCAACACCACCGGGTGCTTTTTGGGTTTCTTGATGATTTTTGCTTCCATGATTGGCCATAACCCAAGTATTACTGATGAACATCTCTTATATCATGGACCTGACAGATTTCATACCAAATTCTGATGGTAGGGGATCAATCCAGCAGGTTTCGGATGCGGATCAGCTCCGCGCGGATTTCATCGAGGAGAGATTCCGCCGACGCGGCATCGTCTGGCCCCAGGCCAGATTGGATGCATCGCCGTGCTCCTTGGATTGTAAACTTTTGGTTATACAACAAGTTTTTTATTTTCAAGATCAGCTCCACATCCCTTCTTCTGTAGAGCCGTTGACCTGATGCGGTTCGCTTTGGGCGGATCTGCTTGAATTCAGACTCCCAGAACCGCAGCACATATGCCGGTACCCCGACGACCTCGCTGACCTCGCCGATCTTAAAGTAAAGCTTGTCGGGAATGTCGAGTGACGGGTTTTCGTTTGTCATGGCCGCACAGCTCCAGGGTCTGTCCCCAGTATGGGTGCTTCAGCCGGGAAGATCCGCCTTGAACCCGCGAATCAACCGTTGGGACAGGGATGTGTGAATGCCGTTGATGACCTCGTCCTCGAGGGTTCCCCCGGAGGAACGGTAGGTGATCCGGATCGAAATGCTCTTTTTCCCAGGGGCAATCGGATCCCCCGTGAAGACATCGAAGAGCTGGACGCTCTCGATAAAATGCTCATCCCCTTCGCATGCCGCCTCGATGACGCGGCCCGACTCGATTTCCTCATCAAGGATGAGGGTGATATCCCGTGACGTAGAGGGAAATTTGGACAGGGGCGAAAAGGACTTTCTCTTCGGGATGAGTGCCGAGAGTACCTCCAGGTCCGCTTCAAAAATAAAGGTGGGTTGCTTCAGTCCCATCAGCTGAAGCGTTTTGGGATGGATCTCCCCCACGAGGCCGAGGAGCGTCCCCCCGGCGCTGACAAGGGCCGTATGGCCCGGCCGTGTATAGCGGCACGCCTCGTCGGGTTGCGTCGTAAAGCGTGCCGCTTTGACGTCCATGCCGGCCAGCAGCGCTTCCAGAGCACCTTTGATATCATAAAAATCACAGGCTTCGGAAGGCTGTTGCCATCCGGGCAGGTCCCTGGCACCCGTCCACAGGGCGGCCAGCATTTCCGTCTCCCGGGGAAGGCCGCCGCCTTTCCGCGTCCTGAAGGTGGTGCCGATTTCAAAGAGCCGCAGGTCCCTGATCTGCTGGCTGGCATTTCGATACATGGTTTGCAGCAGTCCCGACACAAGCGTGCTTCTCAGGACGGCCTGATCCTCGCTCAGGGGATTGAGGATCTGAATGGTGCCGCGCCGTGGATCGTCTAAGCCCAGTTGAAGCCGGTCGCAGGCGTTCGGGTGCTCGAAGCTGTAATTGACGGCCTCAGAAAATCCCAGGCCGGTCATCAGGTTTCGGATGACGCTGCGCAGGGCGAAGCGACTCGGCAGCGGCGCCGTTTGACCCGTTATGGAGGGGAAGGTGGTGGGAATCCGTTGGTAGCCCCAGAGACGGGCGACTTCTTCCATCAGATCCTCCGGACGCTGGATATCGACCCGGTAGGACGGTGCGGTGACATGCAACCGATCATCGGACCCGTCCGGGTGCGTCCGAACCTCGATTTCCACAGCGGAAAGAAGCGCTATCATCTCCTGCCTATCGATAGTGGTTCCCAGCAGCCGGTTGGTGGCCGAAACGCTCAGCTCGATCTGGCGGGCCTTAAAGGGCCCGGGATTCTCATCGATATGGCCACTGATCAGGCGGCCCCCCGCGATGTTCTGCATCAGTTCCGCGGCGCGATCAAGGGCACGCACCGTCGCCAGGGGGTCCACCCCCCGCTCAAAGCGATGAGAGGCATCGGTGGCAAGCCCCAGTCGCTTGGCGGTTCTCCTGATGCTGATAGGATCGAAGCAGGCGCTTTCCAGAAGGACGCGGGTGGTCCCTACCTCGATTTCGGAGTTCAACCCCCCCATGACGCCTGCGATGGCCACCGGTTTTTGGCCGTCGCAGATCATCAGCATATCCGGTTCGAGGCGACGGGTCTTGCCGTCCAGGGTGGTGAAGGTTTCGCCCGTCTTCGCAGTTCTGACCACGATGCGATGGTCCGCCAGGTGATCGAAATCAAAGGCGTGAAGGGGTTGGCCCATCTCCATCATGACGAAGTTAGTGATATCCACCACATTGTTGACGGGCCTCAGACCGATGGAGCTCAACCGATCCTGGAGCCAGAAGGGAGAAGGGGCGACGGTAATCCCCTCGAGCAGTCTTGCTGCATAGCGGGGGCAGTGTTCGGGTGCTTCGATGTGCACGGAGGTGTGCTGGAAAATGTCGGCGTCGGCATCGACAAGGTCTATCCTGGGATATTGAACCCGGCTCTTGGCTATCGCCGCCACCTCCCTCGCAACGCCCAGAACGCTCAGGCAATCGGCCCGGTTGGGGGTCAGGCCGATTTCAAACACCGTGTCCGAGAGTCCAAGGGCCTCCGGGAGGGAGGCGCCAACGGCCAGATGCGCGTCAAGCCGCATCAGGCCCCCCGAATCAGGCCCAAGGCCCAGTTCAGGGGCGCCGCAGAGCATGCCCTCCGAGCGCTGGCCGCGAATCACGGTCTCCTTGATGGTCACACCGTTCGGCAGCTCCGCGCCAGGCATGGCCACCGGCACCAGCAGGTCCGGCTCGGCATTGGGGGCGCCGCAGACGATGGTCAGCTCCCGATCTCCCACGTCCACGCGGCAGACCCTGAGGCGGTCGGCATTGGGATGAGCCGTTACGCTTATTATTCGGCCCACGCGGTTCGTCGCCAGATTGGCAAAGCGGTTCTCCACTGCCTCGATTTCAAGTCCGGCCATGGTCAAGGCATCCGCCAGCTCTTTTTCCGGCAGAGGGATGGAGACATATTCTTTCAGCCAGCTTAAACTCACCTTCATGGAGATGCTACCCCTGTACTACTGTTACGGATGGTGGACGGACCGCTCAGAATTGATGGAGGAACCTCAGGTCGTTTTCGAAAAACATGCGAAGATCATCAATGCCGTATTTGAGCATGGCGATGCGTTCAACGCCCATACCGAAGGCAAAGCCGGAAATGGCTCGCGTATCATAGCCCACATTTTCAAATACCGCCGGATGAACCATTCCGGCCCCGAGGATCTCGATCCAGCCTGTATGGGAGCAGACCCTGCAGCCCTTGCCCCGACACATGACACAGAGGATGTCCACCTCTGCGCTTGGCTCCGTGAACGGAAAAAAGCTGGGCCGGAACTTCAAAGCGGTTTCTTTGTCGAAAATGGTGTGGATAAAGGCGGTCAAAATTCCCTTCAGGTCCCCGAAGGAGATGCCCTCCCCTACCATCAGCCCCTCCACCTGATGAAACATGGGGGTATGGGTCACATCCGAGTCACATCGGTACACCCGCCCCGGTGCGATGATCCTTACTGGCGGTTTGTGCTTCTCCATGGTGCGGATCTGGATCGGAGAGGTATGGGTCCGAAGGACGATACCGTCTGAGACATAAAACGTGTCCTGCATATCTCGGGCGGGGTGGTCCTTGGGGATATTGAGCGCTTCGAAGTTATAGTACTCCGCTTCGACCTCAGGCCCCTCGGCGATGGTGAACCCCAGGCCAGTAAAGATATCGCAAATCTGCCCGGTGATCTGGGTCACCGGATGACGCGTACCCCGGGTCTGCGGCCGGCCCGGAAGGGACACATCGATACGAGGGATGTGCCGCCCGGCTCCGGGCTCCCAGGCCTCCTCGGCCTCTTTTGCCGCCTGATTCAGTCGCTGCTTGACCTCGTTGGCCCTTTTTCCCGCGGCAGGCCGCAGCTCTTCGGGCAGGGATGAGATGTTGCGCAGGAACTGGGTGACAAGGCCCTTTCGACCCAAATAGCGGACAACGACTTCACCGAGCGCCTCCCTGTCGGCGGCGGCCTCGATTTCCTTCAGCCCCTCGGCGAGTATCTGGTCGATGGATGTTTCCACGGTCTTATGTGACGGTCCCCTTTTTCCAGGTTTAGACCCCTCATTCGAAACATGCCCGCTTGGGCGCACCTGTCGATGGAAGGTCTTACCTCATTTGGTTTGGCGAAAAGCTTCCGGCGCAGCCCTGTCAGGACAGTCGCTGGGCCGCCAGACCGGCAATATGGGCAAATCCGCCGGGGTCAGAGATGGCCAGCTCCGCCAGCACCTTCCTGTCCAGGGTGATGTTGGCCAGCTTCATCCCGTGGATGAACTTGCTGTAGGACAGATCGTTCATCCGTACGGCCGCATTGATGCGGGCGATCCACAGGCGGCGGAAATCACGCTTCCGGGCCCTTCGGTCCCTGAAGGCGTAGTTGAGGGCCTTATCAACGGAGTCCGAAGCTGTCCGGATCAGCTTGCTGCGGCCCCCCCGGTAGCCCTTGGCCAATTTCAAAATTTTGTTGCGTCGCTGTCTGGCTTTGAAGCCCCTTTTTACTCTCATGATGACTCTCCTTGACACTGACGGCCAGCGGGTTGCGGCGGCAGTGCATCTTAACCCAAGGCGGTTTCTCGAGCGCTCCGGCTTACCCGTTGGGCAGCAGCAGCCTGATTTCCCGCATATTGGTTTTGTCTACGATCTGGCTCTGCCTCAAGGAGCGTTTCCGCTTTGTGCTCTTCTTGGTCAGGATGTGGCTGTGATGTGATTTGTTGTAAACCACCTTTCCACTGCCGGTTTTTTTAAAACGTTTGGCTGCGGATCTGTTCGTCTTGATTTTTGGCATGGTTCGTTGTCTCCTGGCTCTCTAACATTTCCCTTCAGGCACCTTCGGATTCCGAAACTGTCTGAAATTCGATATAAACCGAGCACATCGGCTTCCGATGCGCTCCGCTCTGACCCTACAACCCCGTTCCCCCAAAAGAAAATACAGATGGCGCGAGCCATGGCCCAACAACCGCCCGCGCCACTGAATAGACCTCTCTATTATTGCCGACCTACTGTTGAAAACAACCGGCTCCCCCCCAGGGGAGCCCCCGTGTCCTCCAGGAGCGGCGCATTACTTCGGGGACAACACCATGATCATGGTTCGGCCTTCGAACTTGGGTGCCTGTTCAACCACGGCAATTTCCGCCGTCTCCTCCACAATTCGCATCAGCAGGTCCCTGCCGAGCTGGGAAAGGCTTATTTCACGGCCCCTGAACACGACGGTGACCTTGACACGATCCCTCTTGCCGATGAACTTTCTTATATGACCGATCTTTGTCTGCAGATCGTGGTCGCCCGTTTTGGGACGAACCTTGATTTCCTTTAGCTGGAAACTGCTCTGCTTTTTCTTTGCCTCCTGCAGCTTCTTGGTCTGCTCGTACTTGAAGCGGCCATAGTCCATGATCTTGCATACCGGTGGATTGGCATGAGGGGATACC
>Ga0307440_1001020_pt1 | contig 13755 bp, 11 predicted proteins | sample SalMarWE160410MG_FD_202150 | JGI IMG/M metagenome (GOLD analysis project Ga0307440, IMG submission 202150) | Salt marsh sediment microbial communities from the Plum Island Ecosystem LTER, Massachusetts, United States - WE1604-10 | ecosystem: Environmental > Aquatic > Marine > Intertidal zone >... | reverse complement strand
CGACAATCGTCATCTCGCCCAAGGGCGAGGAAATAGACCGCATCATAGGATACGACAACAGGTCCGACTGGATGCGCACCCTCCTCGCCTACACCTACGGCGTCGACACCCTCGGCGACCTGGTAAGTCGCTCGGCAAACGACGCGGGACCGGCCATACGCCGGGATATCGCCCAGAAGTATCTCGACAGGGGCGACGCCAAGGACGCCCTGGCCTGGGTGGACAAGGCACGGAGCGCCGACAAGAAGAGCGACGCCAAGCTGGAAACGTCGCTGGCTCTCATCCGCGGCGAGGCCCTCCTGAGTACGGACCCGCCCAAGGGCGTCGAAGTTTTGAGAAAGCTCGCCCAGGGCGAGAAGTCGGACGCCTCGGAGGAAGCGTTTTCATCGCTCTCGCGGTACTATCGCGGTGCTATCAAGCACGCCGCGGACGCCCAGGCAAAAAAGCAGGCCGAGTCGGACTACCTCGGTCTGTACCACGCCGCCATGCCCAACCGCCAGGACGACCCGGGGTTCCTCAACGACTACGCCTGGCACTGCGCCGAACAGGGCCTCGAGCTGGACAAGGCCGCCGAGGCGGCCCGCAAGGCCGTGGCGATCAGCCACGACGACCCGGGTATCCTGGACACGCTGGCCGAGGTCTACTACAAGCTGGGCAAGAAGGAAGAGGCCGTCGCGACCATCGACAGGGCCCTCAAACAGAAACCCAACGACAAGTACCTCATGGGACAGCGCACCAAGTTCCTTAAGATGAATGGCGGAGGCACGAAGGGCTGATCCGGGAAGATTCCAGGAACGGTAAATCCGATGGCCTTTCCCCGGGACTCGACGTCCGGAGCCGGGGAAAGGCCTCTTTCGTTTACGGAGGGCCCCGCAGCGGACCCGTCCGGCCCGACTGCGCCCGTCAGGCTGATCCTTGCCCCTCGGTAAGGTCGGGCCATGGCTAACCGGACCCTATCCCGGCCGCTCCTCCTTTCGGCCTTCGCGGCCGGAATCGGACTCTCGACGTGGATTTCAGCCTCCGTCGGATGGGGGCTGTGCGCCTGCCTGCTGGGTGCTTTCGCGGCCCGCCGGAAGCGGCTGCTCCGGGTTTTGCCTGTCTGCGCCATACTGGCCGGGCTGGCCGTCGGCAACGTCGGACGTCACGCCGCGGGGCCCGATCCGCTGGCCGAAAGCGTGGCCCGTTCCGGCGCGCCGATCTACGCGTGGGTGAGGGGGCGCGTTCTCCACTCCGAACCCTGGCCGGACGGATCCCGTTGTCTTCTCCGGCTGACGTCTTTCGAAACCGCAGGCGCCTGGCGCGCGTGCAATGCGCTGGTGCGGGCCTACCTGCCCCTCCGACCTCCCGTTGCCGGGGCTTCCGTGGAGGCGAGCCTCAGGCTTCAGCGCCCGCGCGGTCCGCAGAACCCGGGTGAATTCGACCGCCGCGCCTACCTGCGGCGCAAGGGCATCCTTTTGACCGCGGGGTGCCGGAGCCCCCGGCTGGTGCGAATCGGTCGCGCCTCCCTGCCCCACCCCTTCTCCGCCTACCGGCACGTCCTGGAGGGACGGTTGAGGGCGGACGCGGGTGCGGACAGCGGACTCCTGCTTGCGGTCCTTCTCGGTGAACGGGGCCTCCTCACGACGGGCCAGCGCGACGCCCTGAGCCGGTCCGGCCTCTTTCACCTGGTGGCGCTTTCCGGCCTGCACGTGGGCCTCCTGTTGGTTCTTCTGGCCCTGGTGGCGCACCTGGCCGGCATCCCGCCGGCCTGGAGGGACGTTTCGGGCCTCTGCCTCTTGATCGTCTACGGGCTCCTCGCCTCGGCAAGCCCGTCTCTCGTGAGGGCACTGTTCATGGCCGGAATATTTCTGGCAGCCTGCCTGCTGGCCAGACCCCAGGGCGCGCTCTACGCCTGGAGCGTTTCGCTGGCCGCGCTTCTCATCTGGAACCCCGCGTGGATCCTCGACACCGGTTTTCAGCTCACCTTTGCAGCCACACTGGGCATCATCGGGCTCTGGAACGCCATGCCCGCACACCTCGCCATGGAAGGGGCAGCCGGGTGGGTCACCCGCCTTCTCTGGGTCGGTTTTTCGGCCCAGCTGTCGACCCTGCCCATTCTCGCCCTGGACTTCCACAGGATCTCCCCGCTCGGCTGGCTGGCAACGCCCCTGGCGTCGGTGCCCATCATGGCCATTCAGGTTCTCGGACTGCCGTACATCCTGGGGCTCGCCTTCGTCCCCGGCGTTCACCAGGTGTTGGGCAAGGGACTGGCCCTGTCGGCCCGCATGTTCATGGTTCTCCCCACCCGGCTGGGGGCGGCCGGGTGGGGCTCGATCTTCATTCCCCGTCCCGCCCTCGTGTGGCCCGTGCTCTTCGTCGCGGGACTGTGCATGCTGGCCGTTCCGGGAAGGCGGAGGCGTGCGGGGTGGGTCCTGCTGACCGTTGCTGTCGTCGGCGCGTGGACGCTGCCGTGGTTCCGCCCCCGACTGCCCGATCCGTCCGTGGTCGTCCTCGACGTCGGCGAGGCTTCCTGCCAGGTCTTCTGCCGGGACGGACGGACGATTCTCTTCGATGCGGGCACGCAGATGATGAGAGGGACCTCCTCCGCCCGGACGGTGATCGAGCCCTTCCTCGCCGCCGCCGGTCGCCGGCGGATAGACGGCATCGTACTCACCCACTGGGATTCGGACCATTCGGGAGCGACTCCGGATCTTCTGAGGGATCTGGACGTCGGATTCGTCGCTTACCCGTCGACCGATCCCCCGTCACGCGGACTGCCCGGGTTCATCGCCCGAACGGCGAGGTCAGAGGGCGTGTCACTCATTCCTCTCGGGGCGTCCGACACGTTGAGGGTCGGCGCTTTCAGAGCGGTGATCCTGCATCCCGACCCGGCCAGGCCGGAGAACAGCGAGAACAACCGATGCCTGGTGGCCCGGATCCGCGAAGGCGGCCGCCTGTTTCTGGTGACGGGGGACATCGAGGCGGACGCCGAACGCCGCATCCTGGAAGAAGGACTGATTCAGCCCGTCTTCGGCGAAATCGTTCCACATCACGGCTCGGCCACTTCCAGCACCGCGCCCTGGGTGCAGGCCTCGTCACCGCGCGCGGCCTTCTTCTCCGTGGGACGCGCCAACCGGTTCGGTCATCCCGCCCACAGCGTCCTCCAACGGTACATCGGGATTGGATCGTCGGTTTTCAGGACGGATCGCGACGGCGCCCTTCTCGTGGCCTGGCCCTCGCGACGTCCGGCGGTTTACAGGATGAGAAACGGGAACTGGCTCCCCCCGCCACGCCGATGACGACGAAAAAGGCCCGGTCCCATCAGGGCCGGGCCTTCGATATCGTGCGGAGCGGCGCTTCGATCAGGAGGCCTTGGAGGATGTGTAGTCCTTCAGGAGCCTCATGAACACGGGATCGTCGAGCTGGTGCCCCCTGAAGCGGATCACGCCGTTCGCATCCACGAGCACGGCCGTCGGTATGCCCGTGACGGAATAGGCATCGGCCGTCTTGTTGTCCTTGTCCCAGAGGACCGTGTACGGCAGTTTGTGATCTTTCATGAACTTGGCGACCACGCCCTGCGTCTCCCGGTAGTTAAGCGCCAGTGCGACGATTTGCAGGCCCTTGGGGCCGTACTCTTTGTCCAGTTTCTTCAGAAGGGGGATCTCCCGCCGGCAGGGCGGGCACCAGGTAGCCCAGAAAACGACGAGAGTCGGCTTTCCCTTGAGTTTCGAGAGGGTGACCTTCTTCCCACCGTCGATCTGCTGCAGCGTAAAGTTGGTGGCCGGCTCCCCCACGTCCGTCCCGGCCAGGACCGGTGTCAGGACCATCACGCTCGCCAGCACGAGAAGCCCGGCGAACACCTTTGTCATGGTTTTCTTCATGTATCGACTCCTCAAGGGACTTTCCCTCAGACTGAATTCCCGTTTCCATCCGGAATGCGCCCTGTTTTCCGCCTTTGATGCCGAACGGACGCTATTTTAGATCATCGGGAGGAGGGGTAACAAGGCGCACTTTGAAGCGCAGCCTCGGACACATCCTCTTACCCGGGTTGTCCATGCAGTCCATGCACGCCCGGATGGATTCCTTAAGCTGGCCGGGCGCAGCCTTGGAGCCCGACAGGCTCGCGGATACGGAGCTGTGAAGCCGTCTGCGCGCCTCGTATGCGCGCCGGCACGGGAGGCAGAAAGAGAGGTGTTCCCGAATCTTCTGCAACCGGCTCCCTTTGATCCTATCCGCTACAACCAGGGGCAAGAGCGCCCTGACTCTTACGCAATCCACGTCGCCACCCATTTTGCCCGAAAAAAGACGAATCGGGCCCTCCTTCCGAATGTAACCCTGGGAGGACCCGATTAATTTCTAATACGCCTTTTCGGGTTCGTGCTGGGTGATTTAAGCCTGCTGCAACGATCGAACCGAGAGCGAGACGTCCAGAACGAGCAAGATCTATGCGCCCTGAGCAAGCTGTTGGGCGGCTTCGGACGGCACGACCCAGCTCTTTTCCTCGGCGTGCTCCGTGAGTTGCTTCTGCATGAGTTTGCGGGCGCGGTGGATGCGCGACATGATGGTTCCGATGGGACAGTCCATCATGTCCGCAATCTCCTTGTAGGATTTACCTCCCAGCAGGGAAAGCGCCAGGGCTTCACGATAGCCCTGGGGCAACTGGAGGAAGGCGTTTCGAACGTCATCGCGGATGATAGAGTTTATCAGCGTCTGTTCCGGATTCTGAGGCCAGGAGCTGTCAGACCGGACGTGAGATTCCTGCGTCTCCTCGATGGAATCGAAGTCCACCTCGCTGGGTCTGCGGTGCTGCTTCCTGTAGTGGTTGATAAAGGTGTTTTTCATGATACGGTAGAGCCAGGCCTTGCAGTTTGTCCCGGGTTCGTACTTGTCGAAGAAGCGATAGGCACGCAGGTAGGTCTCCTGCACCAGGTCCTGGGCGTCGTCCTCGTTGCGGGTTATTTTGAGGGCCAGGTTGTACAGGAAGTCGATGTGAACCAGAGCCGTCTGTTCAAAATAAGATCTCGATACCATTTTGCATTCCCCATGTAGTGATAATGATTGCCTTGGTTCAATTCATGTGTTATAGCTTTTTGCCTTTTCGTCGTTCGGAGCCGTTGTGGAACCTTATCTGTACAGCGCCCTGACGCGCTTGACATCCCTATCGACCGTCCTCAGGGCCGAACTGCTCGGGAAGGAGGCGCTCTTGCGTTCCCTCAGGGAAGGCGCCCGCCCCGTGAAACTACACCCCAAGTTAAGCAAGTCGCTTGCCAAGCTGGACTGGATGAGTGCCGAGGAAGCGGATCGAGCGGCGGAAAAGGAGGGCGTGACCATCCTTTCCTGGGACGATTCCAGGTATCCGGAGTCTCTCCGCAGTCTGCCCGATCCCCCGCCCGCGCTGTACGTTAAGGGGGCCCTGGAGGTTCTCTCCTTACCCGCGATAGCGGTGGTCGGATCCCGGCTGTGCACCGTCTACGGGCAGAACGTCGCCAGGACGCTTGCGAAGGAACTCGTGTACGCCGGAATGGCAGTCGTGAGCGGTCTGGCGCGCGGTATTGACACGGCCGCCCACCAGGGTTCCCTGGCGGTCGAAGGGCACGCGGCCGCCGTCCTGGGCACGGGCATAGACAGGGTCTATCCACCTGAAAACGATGGGCTTATGCAGAGCATCCTGGACAGGGGCGGGGCGATCGTCAGCGAGTACCCGCCTGGGACGCCGCCCCTTCCGAGGAATTTCCCTGTTCGAAACCGCGTTATCTCAGGTCTTACTTCGGGCGTACTGGTCGTCGAGGCGACCGAAAGGTCGGGGTCTCTCGTCACGGCTCGTTTCGCACTTGAAACGGGACGGGAGGTCTTTGCCGTCCCCCACAACATCACCAGCCGTACCGGCATAGGCCCGAACACGCTCATACAGAACGGTGCAAAGCTGGTCCAACAAGTCGCCGACGTCCTGGAAGAACTCCCTCCGAACATATGTTGCAGATTGAAACCTCTTAACGATATTCCCGCCGGGACCGAGGGCGGAGACTCGGCATTGTCCGCCAAGGCGCGCGTTCTCTTTGATGCGATGAGCGCGGACGAGGGGAGGAGCATTGACCGGTTGAGCGTCGAGTCCGGCCTGTCCGCCCCGGACATTCTCACGGTCCTGGTCGAGTTGCAAATGGCCGGGCTATGTGTAGAATTGCCCGGTACGCGGTATGCCCGCAGAACATCACCCAAGGAGCCGAATGAATGGCAGACACACTCCTGATCGTCGAATCGCCGGCCAAAGCAAGGGCCATACAGAAATACCTCGGCAAGGGCTTTTCCGTCATGGCCTCCATGGGGCACGTGCGCGACCTGCCCGGGAATAAGCTGGCCGTGGACGTGGACAAAAACTTCCGTCCCACCTTCGTGGTTCTTCCCGCGAAGAAGAGCGTCGTGGCCAAGATCCATACGGCCGCGTCCAAGGCCGGGACCATCCTCCTTGCGGCCGACCCCGACCGGGAAGGGGAGGCCATCTGCTACCACCTTTCGGAGCTCCTGAAGGACATGGGCAAGCCCATCGAGCGCGTCCTCTTTCACGAGATCACTTCTCCCGCGGTCAAGGCCGCCGTGGCCAACCCCGCCGGCGTGGACCCCCAGAAGGTTAACGCCCAGATCGCCCGGCGGATCATCGACCGCCTCGTCGGGTACCAGATCTCCCCCCTCCTGTGGGACAAGGTGCGCAAAGGTTTGTCGGCCGGGCGCGTACAGACCGTGGCCCTCAGGATGATCTGCGAGCGGGAGGACGCCATCCGGGCCTTTCAGCCCGAGGAGTACTGGACGCTGACCGCCTCCCTGCGGGGCGAGGACCCGCAGGCCGTCCCCTTCGACGCCCGCCTGACCCAGTGGAAAGGCAAGAAGGCGCAGGTCCGCAACGCGGAGGAGAACGAAGCCCTCCTGGCCCATTTGGAGGGCCGGCCCTGGTCCGTCTCGAAGCTGGAAAAGAAAAAACAGAAGAAGAGCCCGTCTCCGCCCTTCATCACGAGCAAACTGCAGCAGGAGGCGGCCAGACTCCTGAAGTTCCCGGTGAAGAAGACCATGTCAGTGGCCCAGCGGCTGTACGAGGGCGTGGACCTGGCCGGAGGGGAAACGGTGGGACTCATCACCTACATGAGGACCGATTCGACCCGCGTCTCACCCCAGGCGGTGGATGCGGCCAGGGCGTTCGTTCAGGAAGCCTTCGGCGGAGACTTCCTTCCCCCGAAGCCCCGTTTTTACGCACCGAAGAAGGCGGCCCAGGACGCCCACGAGGCGATCCGCCCCACCGATGCAGGACGGACGCCCGACAGCGTGAAACCCTATCTGGGCCGCGACGAATTCGCCCTGTACCGTTTGATCTGGCGGCGGTTCGTTGCGAGCCAGATGGCGGATGCCCTTTTCGACGCCACGAAGGTGCAGGCGGCGTGCGGCGACGCCCTGTTCAGCGCCTCGGGCTCCGTATGCCGCTTCCAGGGGTTCCTCGCGGTCTACGAGGTTGAAGAAAAAGGCGAGAAGGGCGTGCTGCCTCCCCTCACACAGGGCGAGAGTCTGACGCTGCTCGATCTCAAATCGGAGCAGAAGTTCACCGAACCGCCGCCGCGCTTCACCGAGGCAACCCTCGTGAAGGCCCTGGAGGAGAACGGTATCGGACGACCCTCGACCTACGCGACCATCATCTCGACCATCCAGGAGCGAACCTACGTGGAGAAGGAAAAGGGCGCCCTCGTGCCCACCGACATGGGCATGCTGGTGAGCCAGATCCTGGTCAAACACTTCCCCGCGCTGTTCGACATCGGCTACACGGCCGCCATGGAGGAGAACCTCGACAAGGTCGAAAACGGGGCCATGGACCGTCAAAAACTACTGGAGCGTTTCTGGACGGACTTCCACAAGGAGCTCGAAGCGGCGAAGGGTGAGATGGTGGACCTCCGCAAGGAGGGCCAGGCGACCGACGAGGTCTGCGACAAGTGCGGACGCCCGATGGTCCTTAAAATGGGCCGCTTCGGGCGCTTTCTCGCCTGTTCCGGATATCCGGAATGCAAGGGAACCCGCCCCCTGCCCGACGAGAAGCCGCCCGAGGTGCCCGAGGGCGCCAAGACGTGTGAAAAGTGCGGGAGCCCCATGGCGGTACGCCAGGGTCGCTACGGCGCATTTCTGGCCTGCGAGCGTTACCCCGAATGCAAATACACGCTGAAAATCCGAAAGGACAAATCGGGCAGCGTGGTGGTGGCCAGGGACGAGCCCCTGGAAGAGAAATGCCCGGAATGCGGCTCTAACCTCGTGAAGAAGCACGGCCGCTATGGCCCGTTCGTCGCGTGCTCCAACTACCCGACGTGCAAGTACATTCAAAAGGATACGGTGGAGACACCGTGCCCCAAGTGCGGAAAGCCCCTGGCCAAGCGCTTCACCAAGAGGCGCAAGCTTTTCTACGGCTGCACGGGCTACCCGAAATGCGATTTCATTTCCTGGTCGAAACCTCTGCCGGAGCCCTGTCCCACCTGCGGCAGTCCCTATCTCATCGAGCGCCAGACGAAGAGCGGGCCGGTCAAGGCGTGTCCCGAAAAGGCCTGCAAGTACAGCGAACCGATCGAAGAGAAGGGCTGAGGGCAAAAGGTCATTTGGGAATTTGGATTTGGGATGTGGGATTTTGCTGCGCGGGTGGCAGGCCTTCGAAGCTCCGCCCCCGCCGCGCTCACCTGCTTCCTTACTCACTTACTCCCCTACTCACGCACAGACGTGCAGCCTTCGAAGGCGGTCCCCCGCCTCGTTCAGTCTTCACTCGATCACTTGGTCACAAAAAAAGAGAGGGCCCTGAGGCCCTCGATGGTTGGAGGAAGGAAGTTGAGTAAGGAGGTTACGCCATAGGGGGAGCCAACCGCAGGGCAGCGGTGGACTCTTCCCCTGAAGACTCTATTGCGTTGAAGGCGGAGGACCGGTTGATGAGCTTGGCCATGTCCGTGTGGAGGCGGTGCCCGCCTTTGTGGACCAGGATATGCGCCTTGAGGGGATACCCGGCCAGGGAGAGATCGCCCAGAACGTCGAGAATCTTGTGCCGGACGAACTCGTTGATGAACCTGAGATCGGCATTGAGCGCGCGGCTCTCGCCCAGGACGATGGCGTTGTCGACGGAACCGCCCAGCGCCAGCCCCCTGACCCGGAGGGCTTCGACGTCCTTCATGAAACCAAAGGTCCGGGCCGGCGCGATCTGGTCCACGAAGGTGCCGGCGTTGATGGGGATAGTCAGCGTCTGTTCGTAGATCAGCGGGTGCGCGAAGGCGATGGTGTAGGTGACCCGGAGTTCCTCCGAGGGCAGTACCTTGATCCAGCGGTCCGCCTCCTGGACTTCCAGCGGGCGCGTCACCCGGAAATAGCGCCTGGCCTTGTTCTGGTTGATGGCCCCAGCCTCCCTGATAAGGTAGACGAAGGGGGCCGCCGAACCGTCCATGATCGGGACTTCGGCCGCGTTTATCTCAACGACGGCGTTGTCCACGCTCATGCCGTAAAAGGCGCCGAGCAGGTGTTCAACCGTCGACACCTGAAGTCCGCTGGAGCCAAGCGTCGTCGCGAAGTCGACTCTCCGCACGTAGTCCGAGTTCGCCGGTATTTCAAAGCCTTCCTTGTCCACCCTCCGGAAAACGATTCCCGTGTCGGGCGGAGCAGGGAGGAGGCGCATGGAAACCTTGCGGCCCGAGTGAAGACCTATCCCGCTGCATTCGATGGCGTGCTTCAGTGTCCTCTGGTAGTACAAGTACCACCTCCCTGGCCCAACTTAGCAAGGAGCGTGCCAGAACCTAACTCTTGATAATACTGAGGGATTATTTCTGCAGTGTGTCGTTTCTGTCACACGTGCTGTGTCTTGTTTCACAGCGGGACGGGACCGGACGGGGCGGTTATCATTAAACCATTCCTGACGTACCATGGTCACTGAGGGTGGACTGTTTTATGGCCGAGGCAAAAGACCCATGGCTGGACGATATAAAAGCAAAGCGCCAGGATGCCCTGGAGGCGTTTGTGAGAGCGCATACGGCGCCCCTGGTGAGATACCTGGCGGGTATGGTTCGCAACGGGGCGGATGCGGAGGAACTGGCCCAGGAAACATTCTTGCGGTTCGCAACGTCGCTGGGTTCCTTTCGCGGGGAGTGTTCGACCCGGTCTTTTCTCTTTCGCATCGGCCACAATCTCGCGCTGAATCACCTGGCGTCGGCCACCGTTCGGCGAGAGATCCTGGCGGGAGAGTTGCCGGAGGGTCCGAACCAGGGCCGGTCCCCCCATTCGGACACGTTGGAGGAAGAACGGAACATCCGGTTGAGGCGGGCACTGAAGACCCTGCCGCCCCAGCAGCGTTCGGTGGTCATCCTCAGGACGTGGCTGGATTTGTCTTTCAGAGAGATCGCGGAGGTGCTTTCGCTTGCCGAGGGAACCGTAAAGGCCCACTATTTCTTCGGGCTGAAAAACCTCCGAAAGACGCTGGAGGTGTCTTATGATACATGATCAAGCCGTGCGGCTGGCTTTGACCGGCTCCGGCCTCATGCCGGCCGATGTCGAGCAACACATCGAGCACTGCGGCCGGTGCCGGCAGGAAATCGATGCCCTGCGGGCGCTGGGCCTGGACCTGGCGCGCGCTAGACCGGTCCTCTCCCGGGACGCGGAATGGGAGGAAAAGCTGATCGCAAGAACGGTTTCGGCGGTCCGAAAACCCGAGGCGCGGAGCTCGAGATCCCTGCCCTGGCGAGCGGCGGCGGCGGTGTTCATTCTGTCGGCCGGCCTGACAGGTGCGCTGTCGGTCCTCCGGCTCGAAAGCACGGGCCGGTCGATCCAGGCGAACCTCTCGACGAAGGAGCAGCAAAGCGTGAGCCGGGGCCTGGACGCGCTGGCCTTCGGGACCACCGAAGATTCGACGGCTACGCTGCTGAGCCTTACGGAATCATCCGTGGGAGACCAGGTTGAAAAGCAGTCGGCGGACGCCCTCGGAGATTATCTCGGTCCGGCCGACACAGGAGGATGGAATGGTTAGAGCCTGCTTGTTCGCTCTTCTTCTCGGCGCCTTCTGCCTTCGGGTCCCCGCCCAGGCGCCCCCACCGGATGGCGCCGCCCCGCCTGCCGAACAGATGCAGGGGCAAGGTCGCCACAGGCGTGAGATTGCGAGGCTCTACCTCATTCAGAGGATGCGGGAAACTCTGTCTCTCACGGACGCACAAACGCTCAAGGCGATGGAGGTCCTCAAGGCCATCGATGGGGAGCGCGCCCGACACCGGCAGGCGATGATGGATATCATGTCCAGGATCCAGGCGCACCTCGAAGACGGAAAAACATCCGACAAGGTCCTGGCCCGGGACGTGGCAGACTTCCAGGCCCAGCAGACCAGCTTCGAGAAACGGCTGAGGGATCTGGAGTCCCGGCTCCTCGCCGGACTCACGCCTCGACAGCAGGCAGAGTTCTTAGTCATGCGCCAGGACCTCATGCAACAGATGAGGGGCGGGGGAGGGCCGCGACGCCGCTTTCATGGTAGAAGACCATCAGGTCGTCGGGGACGCTGAGTCGCATGACGGCTCTTCGGCAGTCCGGGAACAAGCGGTCGCGCTCTTTCGAAAGGCACTCCGGCATCCGGGCCGTCCCGGGCGTCAGATCGGTGTGGCTCGGGCGCCTGCTGGAAAAGTTGAAGGCGAGGGTGGCCCCCGGAAGGATCGGCACCCTGGGTGAAAGGCTCGCGGCACACCACCTGGAGGACAAGGGGTACCAAGTCCTGGCGAGAAACTACAGCGTGAGAGGCGGAGAGGCCGACATACTGGCCGCACACCAGGGGCTGATCGTCGTGATCGAGGTCAAGGCCAGGCGCTCCGTCAGGTTCGGTACGCCCGCCCAGGCCATAACCGCGCGAAAGCGAAGACGGGTCCTGCTCGCCGGACAGATTTACTGCCGGAGGAACGGCCACTCGCTCTCCCGACTGCGGGGAGACGTCGTGTCCGTCATGTTCCACCGGGGGAAAAGGGAACCGGAAATCCGGCACTACGTCGGCGTCCTCGGCTACGAGCGCTGAGTCGCCCGACACCGCTTTCGAACGTCAAACACGAACGACAGTTCAATCTCTTGAAATTAAAAGGGTTATCTTTACTATATAGGTGTGCGCGCCTTCGGAGAGAGGCCCCACCGGCGCGGGTATATCGCCTAAACACATGATGCCAAGGGCTTTACGAGCCTTGCCGCATCAGGCAGCAACCTTGCTGGACAAGCACCTGGAGGTAACCATGGCACCCATAAAGAACAAATCCGCCCAGAAGCGCGCCAGCACGATTGACCGGCTGCTTCGATCAGATACGCCCAATACCCTGGCCAGCCTGGCCGAGGCCCTTGGGGTGACCCAGCGGACCGTCTGCCGGGACCTCTCCTACATGAAGGAGGAAATGGGCCTGCCCATCGAACACAGCTACGGCAGGGGGTACCACTACGCCCTGCCGGTGGCCCCCCTCGAGGACCTGGAAGACCGGCCCCCAAGGAGCACACCGCCTAAGCGTCCCTTGCGGCGCAGTTCCCGCGACACGGTGGCGATCCTCGAAAAGATTCACGCCGCCCTGTACGGCCAGAAGAAGATCACCGTAACGATTGCAGGGGAAGGCGGCGAGGATGCTTCGTGGGTCCTGCACCCCCACTTTCTCTCCCGCGTCGCGTCGCGCCTGACCCTCTTCGCCTATCGCCCGGACCGCCGCGAACTCGTCAACATACCCGTGCAGAGCTTGAGCAAGGTCGCCGTACTCGCCGACAGATTTCTCGATCCGCCTCTGAGCGAGATCAAAGTCAAAGAGGGCGAGGGCTGGATCAAGAGCGGTTCTCTCTATAAGGTCAGCCTCAGATTCCCCTCGTCTCCGGCATGGGCCCGGAACCTGCAGATGGCTGACGGACAGGTGGTCGAGACGACCGCCTCCCACATCACGATCCGCTTCCGCACCGACGACCTCGAGGCCGTCAGGCGGCTGGTCTTTTTCCTGGGAGACACCGTAACGGTCGAAGAGCCGGCCATCCTGAGATCGCTGCTCCGGTTCCATCTGCTGAGAATGCTGCGCGCCTACAACGTCGTCCGTCCGGATGGCGATCGGCCTTGACCGTCTTCGGTGGGGGCCGCCTTCCTGACAGGCGTTACGCGCAAACCCCGCGCAGGGCCGGATGCGGCCGCGGCGAAGCCCTGTGCTACACTGCATGACATGGAACCGCGGCCGCCGGCCGGGGTCCCCCTTGCCATCAGGAATCGGGAGAGTACATGTGGGTCCTTCGCTTTCATTGTGAAGCGCACGGCTTGTCCGTCCCCGTGACCAAAAATTTTCTCAGCGTGGGCCGGGATCCTTCAAACGACGTGATTCTGCCCGTGCCGGGGATCAGCCGGAGACACTGCGAGTTCATGCTCGCCGGGAAACAGGGCCGTGAGCTCTACGTTCGGGACTGCGGTTCCCGCCTGGGCGTGAGCCGGGAAGGCAAGCGTCTCGACCGCGAACGGCTCGAAGAGGGCGACCGGCTCACCCTCGGTTCCGTCTGGATATTCGTCCAGAAGGAATCGACCCTGGACTGGCGGACTCCCGGAGGTCTGTCTCCCTCCCTTCCTGCCAGGATGCAGACCGGCGAGAGCCCGAGTGCGCCCGACTCTTCTTTCAAAGCGGGTTCCGCAGGCATTCTCAATGCCTGCATCCGCGCCTACACGGAGAGTCGCGACTGGGGCAACCGGTGGCGGAGGATCCTGGGGCTGTCGGACCTTGAAATCATACAACGCGGCGACGGCAAAGAACGGTG